>Ga0209777_10009440_pt1 | contig 10482 bp, 8 predicted proteins | sample FrelakmetHBP12HB_FD_187147 | JGI IMG/M metagenome (GOLD analysis project Ga0209777, IMG submission 187147) | Freshwater lake sediment microbial communities from the University of Notre Dame, USA, for methane emissions studies -HBP12 HB (SPAdes)... | ecosystem: Environmental > Aquatic >... | reverse complement strand
GCGTCGGCAGCCAGCGGCCGCATACGCCCCTGTTGTGCCCCAAGAAATACCTCGACATGTACGACCCCGACAAGATCCCCGATCCGCCCGCCCCGCCCGAAAAATGCCAGGGCATCCCCGACGTGGCCCACAAGTTCGGCAAGAGCGCCGACATCTTCTCCAACCGCAAGGCCACGCCGCGCGAGGCCCGCGAGGCCATCGCCGCCTATTACGCCTGCGTCACCTACGAGGACACGTGCATCGGCCTCGTCCTGGACGCCCTGGAGGAGACGGGCCTCGCCGCAAACACCATCGTCATCTTCCTGGGGGACCACGGCTTCCACCTGGGCGAGCACGGCCTGTGGTCGAAGTACACGCTGTTCGAGTCCTCGACGCGCGCGCCGTTCATTGTGCGGGTGCCCGGCGCGGCCGGCAACGGCAAACCCTGCCGCGGGATCATCGAGTTTGCCGACCTCGTGCCGACGCTGTGCGACCTTTCGGGCCTCCAGCGCCCGGCTAACCTGGAAGCGACCAGCTTCGCGCCGCTCCTTCAGACCCCCGACCGGCCGTGGAAGAAGGCCGCCTTCACGTGGTTCGGCAAGAAGGGCGAGAACCGTTCGGTCCGCACCCAACGCTACCGCTACGCCGAGTGGGAGTACAAGGGCGAGACGTTCAAGGAGTTCTACGACCTCGAAAAGGACCCCTGGGAGATGGTAAACCTCGCCGCCGACCCCGCGCGGGCGGCCCTCGTGGCCGAACACGCCAAACTTCTCCGCGACGGGTGGAAGGCGGCCGTGCCTGATGGTACGTAACAACGATACAGGCCGCCACATTTAGCCGGTCGCCTTGGCGACCGCGCGCCATTGGTGCAACTCGCAATGCAACAACACGCGGCGGACAAGTCCGCCGGCTAAGTGTGACGAACTAAACTTCTTCGGGCACCTCGAACCCCTTGCGGTACGCCGGACGCAGGAACTTGTTTGCGGCATCGTTATCGACGAACCGCTCGGCCTTGGCGTCGAAGACCACACGCTGATTGCCGACGCGATACGCCACGTTGCCGAAGTGGATCATGCACGCGCTAAGGTGCCCCTGCTCGATGTCGGCGTTGGGCATCTTGCGGCTGCGGATGCAGTCGATGAAGTTCGGCTGGTGCCACTTGTCGGGGAAGACCGACTTGTCCTGGTCCACGAACTTGCCGTCCTGGTCGAGGACCTGCCAGCCGCCGCCGTGCCGCCCGAGGTACATCAGGCGTTTCGTGCCATAGATTTCGACGCGCGTGCCGGTAGTGGGCCAGTTGGGGAACTTATCGCCGTAGCGGATTTCCGGGGGGACCTTCTTCTGGTACGGCATGTTGCAGCCGTTCTCGATCGTCATGGTGAACGTGCCGCAGTCGTACGTGATGGCCATCATGTCGGGCATCTCGCGATGGTCGTCGAAGGCGAACCGGCCGCCGGCGCAGTACGTGGCGCGCGGCAAGGGCGGATCGCCGAGGACCATCCGCGTCAGGTCCATCTGGTGTATGCCGTCGCCCGAGAGCGTGCCGCCGCAGTAATCCCACCAGTCGTTCCAGCGCAGGCGGCCGCGGTTGAACGGCCGCGCGGGGGCCGGACCGAGCCAGAGGTCCCACGCCAGGCCCGCCAGCGGGTCAGTGTCGGGCTCGGCCTTCCACTCGCTGCCGCCCGAGCCGAGGATGTTGTAGACCTTCACGTGGAGAACCTTGCCGAGTTCGCCCTTCCTTATATATTCGCGGGCGCTGGCGGCGTACGGGGCGCTGCGGTTCTGAGTGCCCACCTGGACGATGCGCTTGTACTTGCGGGCCGCCTCAATCATCTTGCGGCCTTCCCAGATCGCCAGGGACGGCGTCTTCTCGACGTACACGTCCTTGCCCGCCTGGCATGCCCAGATCGTGGCCAGTGCGTGCCAGTGCTCGGGCGTGGCGACGACGATGGCGTGTACGTCCTTGTCGGCGAGGGCCTCGCGGAAATCGACGATCTGTTTCGGCGCGCGGCCCTGGGTCGCCTGGAGGTCCTTCATAATCCCGGCCGCGCGCGGCGGGTTGACCTCGCAGACGTACTTGAACTCGACGCCGGCGATCTTGGCGAAGTTCTTCGCCAACTCGCTCCCCCGCCCTCCCGCGCCGACGAGTGCGAGCACAACCTTTTCGTTCGCCGACGAGGACGCAGCCGAGGCCGCCGCCCGCACTGGCCCGGCCGCCGCATATAGCGCCGACCCCGCCGCCAGCGCCGCCGCGCCCTTGGCCGAGAGGCTTACGAACGTTCGACGAGTGATCTTTGACATGGCAGGCTCCTTACCGAAAAAGGGCAACGGCGGCAACCGGTGTCCGGCGCCGCCGTTGGCTTTTCAATATGCAATCGAAACAACACGCGGCGGACAAGTCCGCCGGCTAAGTGTGAAAGCGAACGGCTCACCCTTCGTGCCGATAAACGTCCCACCCGAAGTACGTCTCGAAGGCGTCCTCCAGCGCCCGGGCGGTCCCGCCCTGGGCGATGGCCACGTGGTGCTCGAAGCCCTCGGCGCAGATGACCTTCAGGAGGCCCTGGAGGTTGGGGATCTCGCAGACGCCGTAGCCGCCGAACGTCTCGAGCGGGTCGTCGGTCATGCGGCCCTCGCCGACGTACGCGCGGATGCAGCCGCTCGTGTCATCGGTATCGACGCGGGCGTACGTGAGCGGCCCGGCGGCAAGGCGGCCCACCATCGAGCCGCAGGCGTTCTCCTTGCCAACGCTGCCGGCGATGATCTCCTGGACGGCCATCTTATGCTTCGCAAAGAGGCTCTTCGGGAGGTTCGAGCAGTGGAAGAGAACGCACTTATCGGGGTCCTCGCCGTAGTTGTTGTTCCAGTCCACAAGGGCCGCCGGGCTCTGGGCGGCATAGCGCAGGGCCAGCATGCCCACGAGGCCCGTCACGTCCACCTCGCATGCGCTCGGGAGGAGGTTATCGCTCATCATGCTCATCACGGCGCACGGCACGATGCCGTAGAACTCTTCAATCGCGGTCCAGCACTGGAGGGCCGTGCCCACCAGCCCCAGGTCCTTCATCCAGCGGTCGATGACCAGGGCGAAACGGGCCATGCGGTCGAGGCCCGTATCGGTGACACCGCTCGTGTCGGTGTAGCCCTTGAACGCCTGGACCTTGCGGCGGACGGCGGGGTCGTTGGACTTGAGGGCATTGGCCCTGCCGAGGACCTCCGAGAGGTCGAGCGTCTCGACCGTTATGCCGGCGGCCTCAAGAATCTTCTCGGAGTAGCGGACGGTGTTGAACGCCCCGGTCCGCGCGCCGATGGCACCGACACGGGCGCCCCGGAGGCCCCGCACCACGCGGCAGGTGGCGCCGAAGCGAGCGAGGTCGCCCCTGAAGGACTTCGAGTGCGGGTCCACGCAGTGCAGGTCCGTCAGGCTGAAGGGGATGCCGTACTGCGTGAGGTTGTTGGTGACAGAAATCTTGCCGCAGAAGGAGTCGCGGCGGTTCTCGACGGTCATCTTCTTGGCGTCGTCTAGCCAGGCGTGGACGAGGACCGGCACATCCAGGCCGCTGAAGCGGATGGCGTTGGCGATGGCCCGCTCGTCGCCGAAGTTCGGTAGCGTGACGAGCAGCCCATCGATGCGGTCGGCGTTCTTCTTGAGCAACTCGGCCGCCAGGCGCGCATCGGCCAGCGACTCGATCGCCCCGCCGGTCGCCTCCTTGGCGCCGAGACAGACCGTGTCGAAGCCCTGCTCCCTGAGAATGTTAAGGATGTCCGTCCTGCCCTTGACGGCCAGGTGCGTCGGGAAGAACCCGCGCGTGCCCACGAGAACGGCGATTGTCGTTTTCTTGGCCATGGATGAGGCTCCCTTAAAAACAATTGCTGAGTACATGGGTAAAGACTAGCGACGCCGCATAGGACCAACTACAACGCTTCACGCGTACTCGTAAAGCGGCACGGTCCCGGCCGGCTTGTGGTGCGAACGCAGCAACTGCTCAAGGTGGCGGATGGTTGGGGGGCGCAAAAGCACGTCGCCGCACACGGCACAGACTTCGGCCGGCACATGATCAATCACAACCAGTTCGCCCCGATGCCGAACGGTGTGGGTGATCCTCCGGCGCTCGTATTCGCAGGGGCAGCCATCCGTTCCGCACACCATATTGCGCCGTCCGCGCCTTCCGTTCAATCCGCATTCCGCAATCGTTTAGTCGTGCCCCGCCGCGGCTACAGCGCCAGAATACCCGCAACAGATAAGTCTTCATCCAGGTCTGCCCAGTGGATGCCGACACCGCGGCCGATCAGATGCCAACAGTTCCGCTGCGCGGCAGTCGCCTTGCGCAATTTCGGAAACCACTCCAGAGGCGCCCCCACTTCCCGCCCGTCAGCCAGTTGGACGTAAAGCATGTCTTTCGTGAAACGGACGCCGGTAGCCAGCGGCGTCACGGTCCGCTTGCGCTTAAGCAAAGTAGTCATGCCATCTCTCCATCAAGGCCTGCTGATGAACCTCAATCAAACGGCGCAACTTCGACAACTGCCCAGGATTGTACCCTACGGATGCGCCCAACTCAACCGGGGCCAGCCAGAACTTGGCGTAGCTGTCGCCAGACTCAACGTGAATGTGCGGAGGTTCTCTTCCTTCATTGCTGAAGAAAAAGAACCGGTAACCCCGTACACGCAAGACGGTTGGCATGCGATGACTACTTCTTCGCCGGGGCCGCCGGAGCGCCGGCCATTGAGGCCGCCGCCGCGGCCGCATCAGCCGCAAGATTGGCCGGGACCGGGATCGTCACCTTGCCCGTGGCGGCCCACTCCGTGCCGCGCAGCATCAGGATGGCGCAGGCGGGATCGGCCACCGTCGACTTCTCGTCGTGGCCCAGGAGGTTCACGAAGACGCGGCCCTTGCCGTAGGCGACCGTGAAAACCATCGGCTCGTTCGTGCCGGAGCCCTTGAATTCGGGCGACGCGAAGGCCGTCAGCAGGATGTCCATGTTCTCGCCCGGGCCGCGCTGGCCCTGGTACAGTTCGTCCTTGACGTGCATCAGCTTCTCGGGGAGGCCCTGGGTGATGGGGTGCTGTTTGTCGCGGACGATGAGCTCGTAAGGATGCTGCGGGCCGTGGCCGGCGCCGGGGCCTTCGCCCTTTGGCGTGCGGACGACCTTGCCGCTGTCGTCGACCGTGACGCGCTCGCCATTGGCGGCTCCCTGCCACAGGAGGGCGCACATCTTCGACCACGCGTCCCACTTGACGAACGAGTTGTTGGCCGCATGGTAGACAACCACGCCGCCGCCGCCGGCCATGAATTTTTCGAAGGCCACGTTGACGTCATCCGGCCACGGCTCGCCGTTGTAGTTGGAGAAGACGACCTGGTACTTCGAGAAGTCGGGCTTGAAGTTCGGCCACAGGGCCTTGCGGGCCATCTCGGCCTCATCGCGGGCCTTCTTCTCCTCGTCGGTCAGTTGCTTCTTCGGGTCCACTTTGGGAGGCGACGGCGGCGACGTGAGGACGTCGACGGTGAACTTGCCGCTCTTCTCGAGCATCTCCTTGATTACCGGCGTGGTCTTGGCCCAGCCGTGGTTGTTCTGCCCGTCGATGATCAGCACGGCGATCTTGTCGGCGGCGACGGCGGGCGACACCGCAATCAGTGCTACCGCCAGGAGGCCCAGCGCCAGAATACAGCCCAGTGTTCGTGTCATGACAAAGCCCTTTCGTTTTTCAGAATTTGTGATAGCACCAGAGTACCCCGCCGCTTCCGGCTTCGCCAAGGCTACGCCGGACAGGTCCGCGACGGGCTCGAACAGCCCGCATCACTGCACGCGCGGCGGGTACGGAGACCCGCCGCGCTATGGCACGGTGCAGGTTACTTCAGATCGGCCGGCGCGGGGATCGTCACCTGCCCGGTGGCGGCCCACTCGGTGCCGCGCTCCAGCAGGATCGCGGAGTCCGGCGCGGTCGTCTCAGACACGGCGTGGCCGAGCACGGACACGAAGACGCGGCCCTTGCCGAACGGCACGGTCCACGCTATCGGCTCGTGCATGCCGGTGCCGGCCTTCTGCTTGTCGTCGTCCTTGACGGAGAAGGCGGTGCACAGGATGTGCATGTCCTTGGCCGGGCCGCGCAGGCTGCCGTAGAGTTCATCGCTGATGTGCTGCCACTTCTCGGGCAGGCCCTTCATGATGGGGCTTTCCTTGTCGCGGACGATGATCTCGAAAGGATGGGCCGCGCCGTGGCTGCCGCGCGCCCCTTCGCCCTTAGCGCGGCGGACTTCCTTGCCGCTGTCGTCCAGGTAGATGCCTTCGCCGAACGTGGCGTCTTTCCAGCCCATGCCGATCATCTTGTTGTAGGCGTCCCATTCCTTGAACGCGGCGATGCAGAAGTGATAAGCCACGAACCCGCCGCCGTCGTTGACGAACTTCTCGAAGCCCTTCTGTACGTCTTCGGGCCACGGCTGGCCGCAGTAATTGGAAAGGACGACCTGGTACTTGGTGAAATCCGGCTTGAACTTCGCCCAGGCATCCTTGTTGGCCTGCTTGGCGGCGTCATCGGCGTTCTTGGCGGGGGCCGGCGGGCTTGTCAGGACGTCAACCGTGAACCGGCCGGTCTTCTCGAACATCTCCTTGATGGCGGGCGTGGTCTTGGCCCAGTCGTGGCCGTTCTGGCCGTCGATGATGAGGACGTTGATCTTGGCCGCATCCGCCGCCGACGCCTGCGCCGTCCACGCGGCGGCCAGCACGACGAGCGCCGCGAGAATGAGCCACTGATGCATCTTCTTCATGGTCGTTTCCCTTTCCTGGGTTCGAGTCGTTTCCCCTTTTCCGCGGCCCACAAGGGGCCCCGCGGGGTAGGAAAGCATATCACCGCCGCGACGCGATGCAAGGATTCTGTGGCGTCCTCAGCCCCGCGGCGCTTGACACCCGGTCCCTTCGCTCCGACAATGGCCGGGAGTTTCAGGGACCATGATGACGTGGGTGCCACGGCTGCGCAGTTTGCAGCCGTGCGTCCTTGGCGACGACCACGGCTGCACAAGGCGCAGCCGTGGCACCCTCTTAATAAATGTTGACGGACTGCCAGCCGCAGTCACGGGGACAACAGATGCGCGATAGGCGGAAAGAAAAACGCCTTGCAGGGCCGGCGGGCCCCGCGCGCGGCGGGTCGGGAGACCCGCCGCGCAAAACCGGCGACCCTTCGCGCCAGACAGCAGGCGGCTCGCGCGAGGGGCAGCGGCCGCCGCTGCGCCGGTCCCTCTCGCGGGTCCTGCGTCCGTACTTGCTGGCCGTCCTGTCGGCGATGCTCCTGACGCTGGCCTTTCCGCCGATGGAAATCTCGTGGCTGGCGTACTTGGCGCCGGTGTCCCTGCTCATCATGTCGCTGCGCACGCGCCGGTCGCGCACGGTTTTACTGGCGGGGTGGTTGGGGGGCCTCGTCTTCTTCGCCCTCAATATGTATTGGTTCTGGCCCATCACGAAGGCCGGGGCCATCGCCCTTATCCCCTACCTGGGCCTTTACTGGGCGGTGTTTGCGTGGGGCGCGCGGCGTGTGCGCGAGGCCCTGCCCGTGCCGATGACGCTCCTGGCGCCAATCCTCTGGGTGCCGCTGGAACTGTTTCGCGCGTGGCTCCTGACGGGCCTGCCGTGGGTCTACCTGGGCCACTCGCAGTACGAGAACATCGCGCTGATCCAGATATCCGACACGCTGGGCGCGTACGGCGTGAGTTTCCTCGTGATGATGACGGCGGGCCTGGTGACCGATTTGCTGACGCATCCGATCTTCGTGCGTCGCGCCGATGCTTCGAGCCCCGACCGTAAGGTCGGGGACGCGCCCGACGAAGGTAACCCCCCGGCGGCCGAGAGTAACCCCGACCTTACGGTCGGGGCTCGAGAAGCGCCGCGGCGCCGCCTCAGCCGCGTGCTCATCGCAATGGCCGCCCTGACCGCGGCCGCCTGGGCCGCGACGGTCGGCTACGGCGTCTGGCGCCTCGGCCAGGACGCCAAGCACCCCGGCCCGGTGGTCGCCAGCGTCCAGACGTGCATCCCGCAGGAAGTGAAACTGGAGGCCCGCAACCGCCAGGACCAGGAACTCGAAGAGCGGCTGCTCGGCGACCAACTCAACATGACGAGCGACGCCCTGGCCGAAGCCCGACAGAAGGGCCTCAAGGTCAACCTCGTGGTCTGGCCCGAGACCATGGTGCCGGGGACCCAGAACGCTGATTTCCTGAACGCCGACATGGCCGCACGCATCGAGGACCCCGAGGGAGCCGCCACACTTGCCTACAACCAGAAGCGGTGGCGCTCGTACTGGACCAGAATCCACGATGCCTCGCGCGAGGCCGGCGTACCGATCCTTTTCGGCGCGCACTCCGTCCGCCTCGAAGGCGCCACGCGCGTCCCCGGCGGCGGCTACATGATCAAGGGGCCCAAGCTGAACGCCGCGCTGCTGATGACGCCCGACTCTCAGCCCTTTGCGGTCGCGCACGAGTACGACAAGGCCCACCTCGTGCCGTTCGGCGAGTACGTCCCCTTCAAGCAGAGCGCCCCGTGGCTCTACAACCTGCTGCACGGCTTCACGCCGTACGACTATGACTACAGCCTGACCCCGGGCGAGCACGACCAGAAGCCGTTCGTCCTCCGCTACGACGGCGCCGAGGCGCGGTTCCAGGCGCCCATCTGCTACGAAGACGCCATGCCGTACCGCATCCGCGAGATGGTCCGCTCCGACGACCCCGCGCGGGCGAAGGCCGTCGACTTCCTCGTCAACATCTCCAACGACGGCTGGTTCAACGGGAGCGTCGAGCTCGACCAGCACCTGGCGCTGTGCGCATTCCGGGCGGTTGAGAACCGGGTGCCAATCGTGCGGTCCGTCAATACCGGCATCAGCGCCATCATCAACCCCGACGGGCGGATCGAAGCGGTTGTCCAGAAAGACGGACGCCGCCGCTACATCATCGGCGAGATCGTCGGGCGCCTTACGCTGGACGACCGGGCCGCGCCGTACACGCGACTGGGCGACATGTTCGCCTACGGGTGCCTTGCGGCAGCGATCGCCCTGGCCGCGGCGACAATCGTCGCGCGCCGCCGGGCAAAACAAACGCCTGTTTAGCCCTATAGCGCCACTTGGCGCGGCGGGTCTCCGTACCCGCCGCGTGAAATTGCCGCATGCCCGCGAAGTCTAGCGGCTGTCGGCACGGCGGGTACGGAGACCCGCCGCGCAATATCAAAGTTGCGCCAGCGCATCACGAGGAGGCTCGCCATGAAACCGTGGCTTATCGCCGTATCGGTATTGGTAATAGCGGGGTGCGGCGAAACGGCGAAACGCCCGGAAGGGCCGCCGCCTGAGGCGCTGGCCAGCCTGAGATTCGACCCGTACGCGGCCCTGGTCCAGGCGCTGCACAGCGGCCAGCCGCCGCTCCAATCTATCGCCGCCGAGACGTACCTGGACGCCGACCGACCGCCGCCCAGGCAGGACATCGAGGGGCTGGCCGACACCAACGACCCGCGAGTCCGCATGATCGCCGTCACGGTCATCGGCGCCGGCCGCCGCCCGGACACGGTGCCCCTCTTGCAGCGGAAACTGCGCGACGACGACCCGAACGTGCGCCTTGCTGCGGCGTTCGGCCTGGCGATGGCCGGCGACGGGTCGCAGGCCACGAGCCTGCGCGACGCCCTGGCCTCGCCCGACATCACGCAGCGCCGCACGGCTGTCTGGCTCCTGGGCCTCATGGGCAACCCCAGCGCCGCCGGCATGATCAAGGTCAAACTGGAGGACCCCGATGCCATAGTCGTGCTGCGTGCGGCCGAGGCGCTGTGGCGCCTGGGCTCGCGCGACGGCGTCGAAGAGGTGCGCGCGCTGACGGAACACGACCGCCACCAGGTGCGGTACATTGCCGTGCGCCTGCTGGGCAAGATCGGCGATACGACCGACATCCCGCGGCTGGAGAAACTGTGCCAGAGCCGATTCCTGGACGTCAAGTTCGCGGCCATCGCCGCCGTCGCGGAAAAAGGGGATTTCAAGCGCATCGGACTCCTGCTGGACATGCTCGACGCGCCCGAACCGGAAATGCGGGTGCTGGCGGCGCGAGAGCTCGGCGAGACCGCCTACACTCCCGCCATGGCGCGGCTGGAAAAACTTCTTACGAGCCCCGACCTCGCCGAACGGACGGCCGCGGCGGCCGCACTTGTCCGAATCGTGTCGGCCCGAACGTCCTGGCGAAGCCACATTCTGGCCGACCGGCCGCCTCCGCCTACACCGGACGCCGCCCCTGCCGCCCCTGCCGCGCCGCCGCGAGCGCCGGCCAAGGCCGCCCCGAAGGCGCCCGCCCCGCCTTCCGGGAAACCATGACCGCCTTGCCGGGCCGGGCAGCCCGGGTCTTGATGCCTTGCGCCTAAAGCGATGAAACAGGGTGGCACGCAACGCCGTTAACTAAGTGCTGGTGCATGCTGGTTCATGATTGCGGTAATCCGGGCTTTTTCGCACCGTAGCATCCTGTGGAGTTTCGGAGGTCCGGGCGGATGATCGTTCTTCTTG
>Ga0209777_10009439_pt1 | contig 10484 bp, 7 predicted proteins | sample FrelakmetHBP12HB_FD_187147 | JGI IMG/M metagenome (GOLD analysis project Ga0209777, IMG submission 187147) | Freshwater lake sediment microbial communities from the University of Notre Dame, USA, for methane emissions studies -HBP12 HB (SPAdes)... | ecosystem: Environmental > Aquatic >... | reverse complement strand
GGTGGGGCTGGCGGCGGAGGAAGGCACAACGGGCGTCCCGCCCGTTCGGGCAGAGCACGGGCAGGACGCTAGCTTCACGGGCGGCACAACGGGCGTTCCGCCCGTTCAGGAAAAGCGCGGGCAGGAGGCCCGTGGCACGGACCGAAGTGGCACGGCCTTCCAGGCCGTGAAGGACCACGGGCAGGATGCCCGTGGCACGGGCGAAACTGCCGCGGCGGCGGCTGGCGGGATGATCAAGACGCGCGAGCAACTCTACAAGCTCTACTACGCCGCGATACTGCGCTACCGCAACGACCACAAGGCGAACCCTCCCGCGCTGAAGGACCTGGTGACGTCCGGTTATGTGAAGGCTGAGGATTCCAATCTGGACGGAGACGGCAAGCTGCTCTGCCCCGAGACCCAGGAGCGGCTTACTTACATGCGCAATTGGGAACCAGGCGACAAGACTGCGCCCGTGTTGTTCCCCAGAAAACTCGCCTCAAAGACTCTCTTCGCGGACGGGGAAGTGAGAGAAGGGCTCGCCGGCCGGAAGGACTGATTCACAGAGAATTCAAAATTCAAAATTCAAAATGCAAGATTGAAAATACAAGAGGCGCGTGGTTCCTTGGGCTGTTTATTTTGAATTTTGCATTTTGGATTGGCATCAGCCGTGGTGATACGGTTCGCCGCGCTGGATGGTGCGGGCGCGGTAAAGCTGTTCCAGGAGCAGCGCGCGGCACAGTTCATGCGGGAGCGTGAGCTGGGACAAGGCCAGCAGTTTGCCGCGCTGCCGCACGGCGTCGTTCACGCCGTAGGCCCCGCCCAGCACGAACACCAGGCGCTTGGCGCCGTGCAGTTCGTGGGTCTTGAGGAGTTCGCACAACTCCACTGAGCTTATCTGCGCACCCCGTTCGTCGAGCACGCAGACCCGGTCCGTGGGAAGCAGCGCCGCCAGTACGCGGACGGACTCCTGCGCCACCCGTTGGGGCGCAGACCCTAGTTCGGCCGGCTTGAGCTCTTCCACGCCCACGGGCCCGTACCGGGACAGGCGGCCAAGGTAGTCAGCACAGACCTCGCGCAACGGTTTGCTGCGCAGGCGCCCGACCGCAAGCAGGATGATGCGCATGGCTACAGGACCGTGCCACTGCAAGGATGAAGGCAGAAGGATGGAGGATGAAGAACGAACCTTTTAGGGGCCAATCCTTCAGCTTTCATCCTTCATCCTTGCTCACTTGGACTTCAGGGCTTTCAGGGCTTTCCTGATATCGCTGACGCGCATGACCAGCAAGGCCGTGGAATCCTGGACGGTGCCATACGCATACTCGATATTCACCTTGGCCTTGGCCAGTTTGGCGGCCAGCTTCGCCAGTTCCCCCGGACGATCAGCCAGAGGGAAAGCCAGCACGTCGGTCTCGACCACCAGTTGCCCCGCGCTTTCGAGCAGCGCCAGGGCTTTGGACGGGTCGCTGGGAATCAGCCGGATAACCGCATGATCCACCGTGTCGGAGATAGTGATCCCCTGCAGGTTTATGCCCTGTTGGGCAAGCTCGCTGCACAGGCGCGCGAGCACCCCAGGCTTATTTTCCAGGAAAACGGAGAGCTGCTTGACCACTCGCATGGCTGATCCTCCTGAAGAATTGTTCCCCCAAGGCCGGCGCTTGAGCACGCGGGCCCCTGGACTCCGTACGGGCTTCCAAAGCTTGTGCCTACGCTGGTTGCGGTTGGACATGGATGTGGTTCTCGACCTCGCGCACTCCCGCCTGCAGGCGCGCCAGCTCCTCGGCCAGCATGCGATCCAGCAGGCTGGGGACCTCGCCGTGCAGCAGCACGCGGCCGTCGTCGCAGGATACATTGATGCCGTCGGTCTCAAAATCCTTGCAGTAAGCCAGGGCCCCGCGGACGGCGCGGACCGTGGCCGCATCGGAGATCTCGTCGAGCGGGTTCACCCGCAACTCGTTGACCACGCTGTTCACGCCGCGGCAGTGGTTGGCGACTTGCTCGGCCACGCTCTTTTCCTCGGCGGTGCGCACATAGCCTTGGAGCGTCACGACGCCGGAGCGGACATGCACGGCAGCCGTGCCCGGCGGCAATTCCGCGTGCGCATCCAGGGCGTGGCGGACATGCAGCGCGATCTCACGGTCGGCTATGGTCTCGACGGACCAGACGCGCAGCAGATCCTTCAAGGCGCGGACGCCCTTCAGCCCCATGACGAAACGGTGCAGACGTTCCTTCTGGCGGAAAGTCGGGACGCAGCCGGACAGGGTGACAAAGCCGTCGGCTACTTCGACATGGATCTTGGACTTGGTGATGGCTTGAGCACTAGCCGCGATGGTCTTAAGGAGCCACTCGTCGCGCCTCGCTCCGTTGCGCCCTTGTTTGGTTGGACTTGCCGCGGTCTTGGTCATCTCTCATCTCCGCATAGCTTCATACCGGACAGGCGGGCGTTGCTCAAGCGCGGTTTGCCAGATAGCGCGGCCAGAAATGGGCAGGCGCAGGAAAACCTTGTAAAAAGAAAAGAGGCAGGTAAGATATTTGCTCCAATGTGCACAGGCAGGGCGGACCTTTTTGCGGCACAGGCCCGCTGAAACCGGGGGTGAGGCATGGCTATCGCGGTGGTGCTGAAGTGCAGTGAGTGTTCGACAATCCGGCCAGGGGCGCTGAAGCCCGAGGAGAAGGAGATCACCTGTCCGGCCTGCGGGCGCCGCATGCAGAACCTGAAAAGCGAGGAACTCGCTGAGATTGGGACGGTCCAGAAGAAGCAGCGGCTCTACTGTGTCATCTCGCTGGTGCTCTTCGCCTTGGCCGTGGCGTGCGTGGTGCTGTGGATTGGCGAACCGGGCAAATGGGTTTCGAGTGACAAGCCGGCCCAAGCCGCCGACGGTCTGCTGATCGGCGCGGCCGCCCTGGGCGTGGTTTCTCTGGTTTGCGGCATTATAGGCTCATTGAAAAGGTACGTGGTCGAGTTCTAGCCTGGGGTTAACTTCCGGGTACCCGTCCCGCCGATTTTTGCCCCAGGCCCTTCCTGCGGCCGTCTGCCGCGCCAATAGCCGCTGATGAGGCGGTCCAGTGACAAGGGCCCCGCTCCCCGCAGGAACAGGCACAGCGCGATGCAAAAGAGCGCGACTTGCCATTCGTAGCCTTGGCCCATGGGCTTGTCGTGGACCATTCCGGCGTGCATCTGAAAGCCTTGTGAGATGTGGACAGTAGAGATGGCCACGGCCATGACGCCCATGTGGCCGAGGGCCGCCAAGCGCGTGAACAAGCCCAGCACCATGGCAATCCCGCCGCCGAACTCAGCCAGCGCCGCCACCCAGGCCATGAGCGCGGGCATGGGCACCTGGGGCGGCAGATGCTGCGCGAACGCGCTCACACCAACCCCAAAAATCTTATCGTAACCGTGGCTGATGAACGTGGCCGCCAGGATCGCCCGCAGGGGCACATCCGACCACTCCAGTGCCACGCGCCGCCAACCCGTCAGAATGTTGTCTGGTCCTGTCTCCGGCATGCTGGTTCCCTCCTCATAATAAGCCACTGCCTCACGTACCCCGCTTTTAATTAACCATACGAAATGTCGTCCGCAAGCTCCCAGCGGCCACTCACTTGCCTTGTCCCTCGTCCGGTCCTTTCAGCTCAGGGATGGGGAGCGTAGTCAGAGTGGTCAGCGATTGGCCGGGAAGTTCAAGCGTGAGTTTGCCGTCGGCGACGGCGATTGGCGCCTGCGGCTTGAACAGCTCTCCGTGACTCGTGCGCACCACATTCAACATCCGGATTCCGGGCGGCAGCCCCGCGAGGCCGGCGGGCCGCGCCCACCTTGAGTTGGCAAGATGGAAGGTGTACCCGAACCCGCCTCCATTTGCGCCGAAGCGAAACGCCGTAAACAGGACGCTGCCATTGTCGCTGCTGGTGGCCAGAGCCTCGCTGCCGGCGGGTGTCAGGTCGCACCAGTGCTTCTGAAAGCAGAATCGTTCCGTCAGTTGCAGCTTTGTCTTGTCCCCAGGGCTCGCGGCCAGCAGCGCATAATCGCCTGTGTATTCCCAGAACATCACCGCCTGCGGCCGTGCGTGCAGGAGCAGCTCCTGGTAATGGACCATCTCTTTCACTCCATACTGGAAACTTTGGTACTTGCGTCCCTGCCAGGCGCCCGCGTCCGTGCCGGCTTCAGCCACGATGAGCGGCAGACCCAGCTGGCCGGCCGTATCCGCCCAGGCGGCGTACTCTTCGGCCGTGGCGCCGCCCCAGGAATGCATGGAAAGCGCGCCCACGTACTTCAGGGCCTGAGGGTCCTGCATGGCCGGGCCGATGTACGCGAGTGTGTCTCGCGGGCAGTTCACATCACCCAGGAGCAGCCTGGTTTTCAGGCCCGCCTGGGCGAGATGCGCGCCCAGGAGTTTGATGGCAGCGCAGTGCTCGTCCGCATCGAAGGAGACGCGGCAGCCTATGTTCGGCTCATTGAAGGACAGATAGTCCGGTTCCGCGGCGTATTCCTCCTTTGCGTACAGCAAGTACGTGGAGATGGACTTCAAGACGGCAGGCCACTTGCCGCCGGCGACGTTGTTGTTCATGTCCTGGGCGTCCGGCGGTGTGGTGTAGGCCCAGGCCGGCAGGCTCCAGATCGAGGCGCAGAAGGGAATCTTCTTCCGGCTCAACGCTCGCATCATCTCGAACTCGAGCCGCAAACGGCTGCCGGGCACGTCGCCGGAGACGAGCTTGCGCCAGCCGGTTCTAAGGGGAGCAACTGCGTCGCCGTCTGGCGCCCACTGCGCCAGCGTCATCTCCGTGCGCGCGAAAGCAACCTTGAGATTATCCAGTGTGTAGCGCGTGACCGGCGACTCGAGGTTGAAACAATAGTTGCCGCCGATGCCAAGGAGCCGATAGCGGGGCTTGGCGGCGTCGAGCACAAGCTGGGCGGGAGCGTCCTCCACCTCGCCTTTGGCGGACAGTTTCACGCGCAGTTTTGCGCTCTGGCCTTCATCCAAGCTCCCCGTGTAGACGTCAACCAAGACATTGAAATGCTGGTCCCACTTGCGTCCGTCCTGCACCAGCACATGGGCAAGCGGGTCAAACTCCAGGACCAGTTCCGCCTTCCCCGAAGCATCCGCGAGCACAAGCCTGCTCGTGACGGCACTGCACAGGCGGAACTCCTCGGGCAGCGTGCGCGGCAGCACGCCGCTCAACGGAGCATCGCCCTGCCCCGCCGCTCCGCCGCCGGTCTTATAGCTGCCGCCCGCGAAGCGTTCAGCCGGAATATCCAGCCAGAAGTACACGCCCTCAGTTTCGAGCTTTCCCTTCCCGGTAGCCCGCAGGTCGCAGATCAGCTTGCCTTCGGTTTCGCTGACGGCTTGCTCGATCTCGGCGACCGTCTCCGCGCCGTCGCTCAAGGTGGCCTTCCATGTTTTTCTGCCGGCGGACGAATCCGCAATTGGCTTGGAGGCGCTTAGCGCCAGGATTTTGCCCCAGCCTTTCAGTGGGACTTTCACATCGGACTGCAAGGGCAGCCAGCCTTTGCCGAGCCGGATGTGCTCCAAGCGGCCCCATGGGTCGAGCTTGTTCTCCGCGCGCAGGGACAAAGCCAGGAAGAAAAGGATGAAGGATGAATAATGAAGGATGAAGGATGAAGGATGAAGGATGAAGGTTGAAAGATGAAAGCTGAATGAGGAATGATGAATCATGAATCCTGATCTGATCCCCCTTTCGTGCCGCGTTATGCTTCGCCATTCCTTATTCATCATTCATCCTTCATCCTTAGTAAGTACTCCACCGCGCGCCGCGCCGCGCCTTGTCTGCTGAGAAACGCCTCTCTTGCCCGTCCCGCCATGGCCTGCGCCCCGGCCTGGTCGCGACATAAACGTTCCAATGCCGCGGCGAGGCCCCCGCGCGCGACCTCCACGGAGCCGTTGCAGGAGCGCAGGACTTCCATCGCCTCGTTGAAGTTGTGCATGTGCGGACCGTGAACCACAGGCACGCCCAAACCGCATGGTTCCATGACATTCTGGCCGCCGTGAGGGATCAACGACCCGCCGACGAAGGCCACGTCAGCGGCCTGGTACATGCCCTTCAGCTCGCCGACCGTGTCCACGAGCAGGACGGACGCGCTCTGGGTGCCGGAAGTGCCCAGGGCGCTGAGGCGCTGGCAGGGAAAGCCTGCGGCAATGACCTCGGCTTCGACCGCCGGCGTGCGTTCCGGGTGCCGCGGCACGAGAATGAGGCGTAGCGCGGGACAGGGCCCCTCGCGAAGCTGCTTGTATGCCGACAGGAGTTCAGTCTCCTCCGAAGGGTGCGTGCTGCCACCCACAAGCACGAGCGCGTCAGGCGCAATCCCCAGCTTGGCCCGCAGGTCGGCGCGCGCGTCCGGATCGAGAGTCGTGTCAATGGCGTCGTATTTCAGATTCCCGGCGACCTCAATCCTCTGCGCGTCCACACCCAGTCCGCGCAGCCGCGCCGCGTACTCCTCGCTCTGCACCAGCCAGCGTTGCACTCGCCGGAAGGAAGGGCCCACCAGGAACCAGAAGCGTTTGTAGCGCCGCGCGGCCCGCTCAGTAACGCGTCCGTTCACCACCACCACAGGGATGCCGCGCCTGGCGGCCTCCGCGCTCATGTTGGGCCAGACTTCCGACTCCATAAGCACCAGCAACGCGGGCTTGACGCGCTCGAGCGCACGTCTCACCGCCCAGGAGAGATCCAGCGGGTAGTAGAAGACCAGGTCCTGGCCGTAACGCTTGAGCGCCACTTCCTGACCCGTGGTGGTGGTGGTGGAAACAACCACCTCCAGGCCGGGCCTGCTTTGGCGCAAAACCTTGACCAGAGTTTCGGCCGCCGCGGCTTCGCCCACGGAGACCGCATGAATCCACACCCGCGGCACGCCGGCAGCGCGCTCAGTCACATAGCCCAGCTTGCTGTGCCAAGGCGCGCTCCGTTTGCGTTTCACCAGCCGCCGCCAGATGAAGTAGGGCGTCAGGAGGACGGCCGCGAGAAGATAGAGCAAGTCGAAGTAGATCAAATGGGCACCGACCCTATTTTGCTGCAAGGGCCGCTGCCACGTCAACAGCAAAGCCCTACCTGCCAGGCTCAGTTCCGGCGGCTTTCCTGGCGGCCGCCATGGCTTGGGGGAGCACTGTCTCGGGCCGTGCTCCATAGGTGACGATGAAATCGCTTATGTAGACGACTGGAAGCTGCTTCGCGGCGCGCGGTTTGTAGCCGATCTCGAGCGAAGTGCAGACATCCGTGGCCTCCAGCCTGGCGTTCTTCTGGCGGAGTTCGCCGAGCTTGAAAGTCAAAGGCTGCCAGGCCTTGAGCTTAAGCGTCGTCACGTTGTCTTCAGGGTCGCCTTTAGCGCCTTTGAACTTGAGATTCAGCACGCCGGACTCCTCAACCCACAGGGAAAACTGAATGTAGACTTGCTTAGGGTCCAGCACGCCGGGGAGCTTGGCATCTATCCTTGTGAGATCGAGCTGCGCCCTAACCCACTTGTCCTTATTGTCTCCAGACGCCGGACCCAGTCTGAGAGTATGCGGGTCTTGAACAGGCGCCTCTTCCGTGCCGAGCTTCCCACCCGTGAACAGTGTGGCGGCCTCGAAGTTGTCGTAAAGCAGGACTTCCGGAAGCCCGGGGAAGGGCCGCCAGCCCTTGGCCGGCTTTGCCGCCGCCACGCTTGCGCCCGGCCCCTGTGGAGTTGCGGGTGTCTTGGCGCCCACATCGCCGGCGCCAGCGCCGAAGTCCTTCAAGAAATCGGCCGCCGGCTTGCCGTTGATCTTCTCCAGAGTCCTAATGCCCCGCAACAGGGCCAGATTCGCAAAGGCAATGTCAGCTTGGAAAGACAACTCGACCAGCGGCGCGTCTCTCACTGGTGACAGGTCTTTCACCGCCGTGCTCCGGCAGTCTAGGACGGTTAGCGGCATACCTTTAAGCGGCGACAGGTCCTGCGCTCCAGAGCTATCGCAGTAGAAAGAAGCCAATCTCAGGCCTCTGAGGGGGGAAAGATCGGTCACCACGACATTACTTAGCCTGAGCCAGGTCAATGGCAGGCCTTTGAGTGGCGTGAGATCACTTATGGAAGACTTCCCCCCACTGGGTGTACAGGTAAGGTCCAGCTTGCGCAGAGCGTCTAACGCACCCAACGGCCCAATGTCCTTGACAAGTTCGGCGCACCCAATAGAGAATTCGGTAATCTTTCCGCCTTCGAGTTTGTGTATCTCCCGCCCATCGTACTTGGGATTGAGTTCCTTGAGCTTCTTCAGCACCGCGCTGAGCTGTTCCCCCGACGGCAGCTTTTGAGCCGCCGCGCACCAGGCCTCGTCGGCCGGCGAGCCCGGAATCCTGAGCGGGTTGACTTGCGCGTCCGCTTCGTCCCACCATTTCTCGATTGCCGGGCGCGAACGGTAGAGCACCAGCGTGTCAGGGGAGTCTTTTCTCAGATTCTCGATCAGGTCACAGGTCTCTTTCCACCTCTTGGCCTTATAGGCAGCCTCGATTTTCTTGATAGTGCCCTCGGCGGCGACCTCGCCTTCACAGACCTCCAAGCGCTCTTGCAGGTGTGCGATTCTCTCCTGTGGGACCTGCTCTTTCCCTGCTGCGTCAAGATGCGCGCGAACTTGCTTGGCCGTCGTCCCCTTGGAGCCGGCCTGCAGCATCAGGATGCCGGCGAATGCCAGCTTGAGCTGCCCTTCGCCGCCCGGGGGCATGCCGAGACGCGCCAGCTCCAAGCGGGTCTGCGCCGAGAGCTCCGCGAGTTTCCATTTGGCCGTGGCCTTCGCTCCGCCCAGGTCCTGGTCAATGGCGATGCACTCGTCTCTCACGCCCGCAACTGTGTTCTTGGTGCCTTGGCCAGTAGGCATCTCCTTGCCGTCGGATTTGCTGAGCGTGAAGGCACGTTTGTTGTCGGCAAGCAGCGCAGCGCCTGCGGCCACGGCCTTATTGAGGTCCTCGAAGTACCCCGCGCATTCCAGGTCCCTGTCCAGCGCCGGCTTCAGCGCCGCCAGCTTCGCGTCGCCCTTGGCCTGTTCCAGCCGCGCCAGCGCGCCCTTGGCATCGTTGCTGTTCAGGAGCGCGTAGGCCTCGGAGAGCGCCTGTTCGTATCCCAGCTTGGCTGCGCGCTCTGCGGCTTGTCGCGCGGCTTCAGGATCGTTGCGGCTGAACGCGCTGGTGGGGACAACTTGCTTCGCGACCCCCGGCGCAGCCCAGCTCACAACCAAACCGGCAGTATTGGTGCCCTGGTAGTATCTGACTCGGAATGGGTACCTGCCCGCCTTCAGCACTACAGTACCGGCCTTCTCCACAAATGCATGTTTGTCATCGTTGTCTATCAGGAGCTTGTCCCCAATCTCAAGGATTGAGCCGTCGTCGGAATTGAGGTAAAAGGTATATGTGTCGTCACGCGGTATCTCGATGTAGCCCCAAAGCCTGACCGCAACCATTTCCGCGCGCCCAAAGAACTCAAGCAGCTTGCTCTTGTCGGGCAGATTGAGGTTCTCGACCGTCCGCGTCCCCAGCGGGTTGGGGGTCGTGTCACTCAGCAACGCCGCCTTCATGCCCTCCTTGCACTCGTACCAACTGGCACACAGGCCGGGTTGCGTATACAGCTCTTGGCCGGCGCTGCCGGTCAGCCCGGCGACGGTTTCGGTCTTCGTGGTTGCGGATTGAGCGGGAACGCCAGCCGCTTGCCCGGCCCCTGTGCTCCGCTGCCTCTCGGCCTCGATTGCACTTGGTTCGTTCGGGCGGGCAAAAACGCCCTTGCCGGCGATCTCCAGGACATCAACGCTGTGGAATGTGGCGCTGCTTCGATGCGTGCCCAAGCCCAGCAACGTTTCGTCACGCTGTCTCCAACTCGAGTAAACTCCAGGCAGGTTGCCGCCTGGACGCCACTCGCAAATGCGCTTGCCGTCAATGAAAGCTGTCACGCCTGTGCTTCTGACCTGAATAACCGCGCTATGCCTTTGGCCATCCTTCAGATACTCCGGCATCGCTAACCTAGCCTTCTCCGCTCTGCTGCCGTCGAACTGGAAGCCCAGGAGCGTGTCGTCATAGCCGCCGATGTGCCAAGTGCACGGCTTGCTTGCATGCACCAGGGTCTGCATCACTTCCGCGCCCACTGCCCGTGTGAATACAGCGCGACAGTCATACTCATCGCTGGCCCTGTACGGCACCTCGATCCGCTCATGCTGCCCCCCTGCCGATACGAGCGCGCCATTCTTGAACTCCCATTTGCCGCTCACTGCGTCCTTCTGGACGTCAATCAGCGGCAGCAGATTGAGCGCGTTCTTCCAACGCTCGGGAGCATCCACGGCTATTCCGGACTGCGGATCCGGGATAGCGGGCTGAGCTGACTGGGTGGCCGCAGGAGCCCGTGGGAGGGGAGCTTTGGCTTCCGGCGCAGGCTGCGCCGGGGGCTTTGTTGCCGTGGCCGCCGCCACATCCTGGGGCTCTTTCCTCGCCGCTTCCGGAGCTTTCGCCGTCTCCTCGGCTCCTTCCTTATCAGGTGCTCCCTTTGCCGCCGTGGCGGGGCTGGGCGC
>Ga0209777_10009438_pt1 | contig 10484 bp, 10 predicted proteins | sample FrelakmetHBP12HB_FD_187147 | JGI IMG/M metagenome (GOLD analysis project Ga0209777, IMG submission 187147) | Freshwater lake sediment microbial communities from the University of Notre Dame, USA, for methane emissions studies -HBP12 HB (SPAdes)... | ecosystem: Environmental > Aquatic >... | reverse complement strand
CCGATAGCCGGTTCGCTTGATTTTGCAAAAAATATTTTTATGAATAAAGGAAAAAATGATAAGAATTATCTGATTTTAGTTTCTGATGGCGTTGAATCTTGCGATGGCGATCCATTGAGCGCGGCCCAAGATATCAAGTCTAAAATTCCGGACATTAAATTAAGCGTTATTGGCTTTGCGACAGATAAAGATACGCAGGATTTTTTAAAAAGAATTGCCACCCTTGGCGGAGGCTCATATTTAACTGCCGATAATTCTTCGGGTATTGCTAAAGCATTTAATGATCAACTTTTACTGATAAAAAAGGATTGCATTAATGTAACTCTTTTTGAATTAGCTTTAAGATACAAAAGTAATAATTTAAATAATCTGGATTGCTGGCTTGCCGCATATAAGAAAGAATCAGATAATTTTACCACAAATTTAGAGCTGAAATCTCCTCACCCAGACTGCAACCTGGAGGTATCGCAAGCTTTGTTTACCCGACAAATGGAATTTTGGTATAAGAAACAGGACCTAGAACAGAAAAGCTATACTATTTATACGGAGACTGAATCTGATTTAAATAGTCAATTACAGGTTTTAAATAATTTGAAAAATTAAAATTAGTAAATTATGATTATTAAAATATGAAAAATAAAATATCCCTCATTTTATTGTCAGTAATTATTTTTTTTCCGGAGTTTTGATCTATTGCATTATTTTTCTTAATTATGATAAAATAAAAATATGACAACATTAGAAACATCTCAAATAATATTTAATTTCGTAATTTCGTTTGCGGTAATTATTGTTACAGTGTTAATCAGTGTAATAGCCTACGACATAATCAAGTTTTGCAAATCCATTAAAAAATTTATGGATGGTGTTAATAAGGAATCATCTGAATTGTATGATAAAATAAATAAATTTTTAGAGGCTATATTTAGTTTATCATTTATTTCTAGATTTTTTCATAAGGAAAAGAAAAAAAAGAAATAAAGGTCGCATGGAATTAAAAATAAATATATAATAACATGGCAAAAGGTAATACATTAAAGTTTTTAGAAGGAGCTGTCGCCGGCGTAGCATTAGGTGTTGCAGCCAGTATGTTTTTATCTTCAAAAAAAGGCAAAGAGTTAAAAAATGAAATAGGAGATATAACAGCCGACTTTTATAAATCAGCTTCTCCTAAGATTAAAAAAATAAAGAAAATGGGGGAAAAGGAATACAAAGAATTTATGAAAGGTTCAGCTGAAAGATATGCTAAGGCAAAGAAGATATCAGAAGGTATGTCAAAAGAGCTTGTAAAAAATGCTGAACAATCATGGAAACATTTTTCTAAGCATTTGGGAAAGTAGATTTTATTCTAATATTTTAAAAACCACCTTTTTCCGCCCCACTGGCGGATGAGGTGGTTTTTTGATACGATGAGATAATAGTAAATAAATTTATGCCAGAAGATATATATTTTAAAGATAGGATAGATGCTGGTAGAAAATTAGCTGATGCGCTTTTAAAATATAAAGGCATAAAAAATGTTGTTGTTTATGCGTTACCCAGAGGGGGAGTGGTAACTGGAAAGGAAGTGGCAAAAAAATTGGGATGCCCTCTGGATGTTTTGATTATTAGGAAAATCAGCCATCCTTTTTCTGAAGAATATGCCATAGGAGCTGTATCAGAAAAAGGAAATGCAGTTTTTAATGAAACTGAAATACAGAGCATAGATAAAAAATGGCTGGAGGATGAAATTGAAAAGAAGAAAGCAGAAGCAAAACAAAAAAAGGAATTATATTATAAAAATAAGCAGCCGATCAATCCTGAAGGGAAAATTGCAATTATAGTTGATGACGGCATAGCTACCGGATTGACAATATTAGGAGCAATAAAAGAAATTAAAATGCAAAAGCCAGAAAAAATAATAGTTGCGGTTCCTGTTGCCCCGAAAGAAATTGTTGACCCTATAAAAAAAGAAGTTGATGAGTTTATCGCCATTTCTGTTCCTGAAATATATTTGGGAGCAGTTGGCAGTTATTATGATGAATTTAACCAAGTTTCTGACCAAGAGGTCTTAACTTTACTAAGATGAGAACATTGTTTTACAATATGCCGGGTTTTGAGGCTTTGGCAAGAACAATCGCCAAAAAATTAAATATAAAAAAAGGAGTTTATCAGCTTAAAAGGTTCACAAATAATGAAGCTCAGATTGTAATCAGCGACGATGTAAAGAATTCAAAATGTCTGGTTTTAGGAACGAATGTGCCACCGGATCAACGGACAATTGAACTGATGTTTTTGTGCCATACTTTAAAAAAAGAAGGAGCTAAAAAGATTTCAGCTATTCTGCCGTACCTAGCCTATACCAGGCAGGATAGAAAAGAAGCCAAGAAAAGTTTGGCAATGGATTGGTTTGCCAAAACTTTTAAAATTTCCGGGGTAAGCGAGATTATAACATTGGATATTCACAGCCAGCTTGCCCAAAAATTATTTGATATGCCTTTGATTTCGCTTTCACCTGCTAAAATTTTTGCAGATGAAATAAAAAAAATTTCATTTATTGATGCAACTATTATTGCTCCTGACGAGGGAGCGATAAACAGGTGCCAAGATGTTAAAAAATATTTGGGAATTAAAGAACCAATCTCTTATTTTAAGAAGAAAAGAAACGGGCAGAAAATCTCATCTGTTTTTAAAGGCAAAGCTAAAAGGCGCGTAATTTTAATTGACGACATACTTGATACAGGCGGAACTTTGATTGTTGCCTGTAAAGAATTAAAAAAATTAGGTGTCCATGAAATAATTATTATGGTGACTCATGGGCTTTTTACCAATGATAACTGGAAGGAGCTCTGGGATTTGGGCGTTAAAAAGATTTATACAACAGATAGTTTGCCGCTGGTCGCGAGAAATTCCCACGAAGCGGGATTTCCCGATCTAGAAGTCAAAACAAGACCTGGAATTTCGATTTTGCCGATAGCTCCTATAATTGAAAGACATTTTAGAAAATAAAAATGAAGAATTTTTTTCATTCTCCAAATAGGGAATATATATTGGTAGTTTTTTTATTGATTGGACTATTATTGGACTACTTATTTGGTTTTAAAAATATCCTCTTGATTATTGCTGTAATCGGATCATTTTTCCCGTTAATGAATGGCATTTTCCCCATGCTGAAAGGAAAAATTACCATAGACACGTTTAATGCATTTTCAGTAATGATAACTCTTGTTATCAACGATTTTCGTTCAGCAGCGTTTATTATATTAATGCTAACGTTTGCGCGTATCCTTGATTGGAATCTTACTGATAGGAAAAATAAGGCAATAGACAGACTTATGAAGTTGAAGCCCGTGAAAGCATTTGTAGAAAAAGGCGGAGCGATCGAGGAGGTTAAAGTTGAAGATATAAAAACCGGAGATATTCTTATCATAAAGGAAGGATTGCGAATTCCAACAGATGGAATGGTTGTTTTTGGCGAGGCCCAGATTAATGAAGCAATCATTACCGGAGAATCCATGCCTGTCAAAAAAATTATGGGAGATAATGTTTTCGGTTCAACTACTAATATAGACGGCACAATAAAAATAAAAGCAACTAGGATTGGCAAGGATTCAACAATTGAACATATCGCTGAACTTATTAATCAAGCATCAAAACATAAGTCTCACTCTGAAAAAATAGCAGATCGTTTCGCCAAAATACTTTTACCGATTATACTCGTTATTGGCATTATCACATATTTAATAACTCATAATATTTTATATGTTGCTTCATTATTTTTAGTGGCATGCGCTGATGATATGGCAGTTGCTATACCGCTTGCCATTACTGCCTCCATTGGAAAAGCAGCGAAACGAGGCATGATTATAAAGGGCGGGGAGTGGCTTGATGTGCTTTCAAAAGTCAAAACAATTGTAATTGATAAGACAGGTACTCTCACTTACGGTGATTTGCATGTGGCAAAAACAATTATCAAAAACAATATTTCAGAAGAGGATTTCTGGACTTATACAGGCGTTGCAGAAAAATTATCAGCCCATCCCGTTGGACGAGCAATTTATCATGAGGCAGAAACTCATATTGGTTCTGTTCCTGATCCTGAATCATTTTTAGCTATCAAGGGTATAGGCGCATCTGCAGTATATAAATCTCAGGAAATTGTCATTGGCAATATTGATGTTTTAAAAATAAAAAAAATCCCTAAAGATTCTATTTTTTTCCAAGAAATAAATGATTTATCTGAAAAAGAGAATATGCCGGTTAATGCGGTTATTTTAGGTTCAAGAGTCATTGGTTATATTTTAGTCCGCGATATACTAAGAGTTGAGGCAAAAGAAAGCATTAGTAAACTAAAGAATCTCGGTATAGAAAAAATTACAATGTTTACTGGCGATGCAAAAAACATAGCTAATATAATTGGAAAAGAATTGGGAATTTCTGATGTAAGACCGGAAATGAAACCAGAGGATAAATTAGTTGAATTGGAAAAATTGATTAGTAAAGATAAAAAATTAGCTATGATTGGAGACGGAATTAACGATACTCCTGCATTAATGAGGGCTGATATAGGAATTGCAATGGGGGGAGCTGGCACTGAAGTAGTGATGGAAACAGCAGATGCGATAATTTTTACAGACAAGCTTAACCTTTTGCCGGAAATGATTTTGTTGGGGCGCAAAACAATGTCAGTTATCCGCGAAGATATGGCAATATGGCTTTTATCAAATATTATTGGCTTTGCTTTGGTCTTTTTAGGTCTTGTAAATCCGGCCATGGCTGCATTCTATAATTTTGCCGCTGATTTTTTTCCGCTTATGAATTCAAGCCGGCTTTTTAAAGATTAATCATAATATGCCATTCAAAAAAATCGGAAATAATAAATATAAAAGCCCTTCCGGAAGAATTTTCACCAAGAAGCAAGTGGCATTATATTATGCACTAGGCGGAAAATTTCCAAAGCAGAAAAAAAAGAAAAAATAAATAAATCACTACGAATCCATGTTTTTTTCAGTGGTCGCTTTTTGGGCGATTTTTTGATAAAATAAAAAAATAGCAATCAAATTATGCAACCAGAAAGGAAAAAAAATTTGCAGAAACCAAAAAATAAAAATGTTTTTTATGTCGGGCTTTTGAGTTTTTTTGGCGGAATCAGCCAGGATATTTTTTCGCCGATTCTGCCGATTTATTTAACTTCTATTTTGGGTTTTGATAAAACCGTTGTTGGAATTGCCGAAGGGATTGTTACTGCCAGCGCAAATATTTTTAAAATTGTTGCCGGATTCTTGTCTGATAAATTGAAAAAACAAAAGCCAATAATATTTTTGGGATATTTTTTATCAATGATCGGCAGAGTTCTGCTGGTTTTTTTTACTTCAATTGGTTTCATATTGGGATTGAGGCTGCTTGACGGCATCGGCAAGGGAATAAAAGAGCCCCCAAAAGATGTTTTGGTGGCGGGTTCATCTGAAAAAAAAGTCCGCGGAAGAAATTTTGGCATAGCAAAAATGCTCGATACTTTAGGTTCTGTGGCAGGACCATTGATTTTATTCTTGCTTCTTTATATTTTTAAAAACAGCAGTTCTCTTTATCACGATATTTTAATTTTTACCGCAGTTCCTTTGATAATTACTCTTTTGCTAATATTTAAACTTAGAGAATTGCCAAAAATAGAGGCCAAGAGAGTTGAAATTTCTGTATCAAAAGGAAAATTACCAGCAGTATTCTATATTTTTATCGCAATCAGCATTATTTTTACCTTAGGAAATTCTTCTGATGCATTTTTAATCCTTAGGGCAAAAAATCTTGGCATAACACTATTGGAAATTCCTCTCGTAATCGCACTTTTTAATTTAATTTATGCATTAGCCGCAGTTCCGTTCGGGTCTTTATCAGATAAAATTGGCAGAATTCCGACATTAATTATCGGCTGGCTGGCTTATGCTTTGGTTTATTTGGGATTCGCCATTTCTGCACACGCTATTTTAATTTGGTTTTTATATGGATTCTATGGAATTTATTATGCGACAAGCGAAGGAGTTTCAAGGGCTTTGATAACAGATATTGTAAAACCCGACAATAGAGGCAAAGCTTTCGGCATTTATGGGATGACAGTTGGCCTGACAACCTTGCCTGCCAGTTTTTTTGCAGGATTTCTATGGGATAAATTCGGAGCACAGGCTCCTTTTTATTTCGGAAGCATATTAGCAGGACTGGCAGTTATAGTTCTAATATTTTTTTCAAAAAAAATTCAGCAAGGCAATAGGGGAGTGAAATTATTTTAAACAGGTTCTAACATAATCTATAATACTGCATTTTTGTCGAGCAAACTTTTATTACAGGCGATTTTTTGGTATAGTACATAATAATTTAAATAAATCTAAATAATCTTAAAAATGTTTGGAGAAGGCAAAAAAAATCAAGAAATCCAGGAAATGCGCGAACGCGTTGATAATTTGCGCAAAACTGACAGCAAATATGAAAATTCTGTCTATGATTTGGCTAAAAATGAAGATGAATTCAGAGAGGAATTAAAAAAACGCGGCGTGAAGCAAGAAGATATTGACGTATTGGCAGATATTTTTTCAACCACAGATCTGAAAAGAATGGAGGCTGAGAAGGAAAAATGGATAGATAATTTGACCGGCTTGAGAAATAAGAATGCCTACAATGCGGAAGTGCCTCAGCTGCTCGGCATAGAAAGAAGGCAGAATAATGATTGCTCGTTGCTTATTATTGATTTTGATGAATTTAAAAAAGTTAATGACCAGTATGGGCATGGGGCCGGAGACGAAGTTTTAAGAAAAATGGCGGAAATACTAAAACAAACTGTCAGGTCATTTGATATGGTATATCGTTTCGGAGGAGAAGAATTTGTAATTTTTTTTCCTGCAACTATTTCTTCGCGCGCCACTGGCGTGGCTGAAAAAATCCGATCAGAAATTGAGAAATCAGATATTGAGATTACTGATGCAAGGGGCAGAAAATTTACATTAAATAAAACTGTCAGCATTGGCTGTGTTGGAACAGACCAGATTAAGGATTGGGACGAATACAAAGCTGACATTTCCGCTGAATTTTTGAAAAACATGTTCAAGGCAGCAGACTTATCGGTTATTAATTCAAAGAAAAAAGGCAGAAATCAAGTGACGCTTTACAGCGAAGATTTGTCTTCAAATTCAGATTAGCTTTACACCAATCATATAAAAAAATCGCCCTTCGACGAGCTCAAGGCGATTTTTTTTATTTAAATTTATTTTGTTGCTTTAATCGGCAAACTGAAATAAAAAGTTGTTCCTACATTTTCCTCGGACTCAAACCATATCCTTCCGCCATGCGCTTCAATAATATTTTTGGACAGAAAGAGACCCAATCCGGATCTGATTGATTTTATTTTTGCCGCATTGCTGCCCTTGAAAAATTTCGTAAAAATTTTATCCTGCTGGTTTTGGGGTATGCCTATTCCGAAATCCTGCACTTTAAATTCTATATTTTTTCCGTCGTTTTTTAGGGCAATTATTATTTTTCCTCCTTCGCGGGAATATTTTATGGCATTATCAATAAAGTTTTGCACAACCATCCTTATTTTTTCTGCATCAAGCATCATTAGCGGCAAATTATCCGCCTCTTTAAAATCAATCTTGATTTTTCTTTCCTTGATCTCATTTTTATAGCTATCTATTGCAAACATGACAATTTCTTTTATATCTGTAAGGGTAATTTTATACAGATATCTCCCTTCCTCAATGCGGGCTACATCTAAAAGGCTATTGACTAAAGAAATCAGTTTCTCATTGTCTTGAAAAATGTTTTTAATAATTTCGCTTTGTTTCTTTGTCAGGCCTCCAAAATCGCCTTTTTTCAGCATATCCATAGACCACTTTATTGCCGATAGAGGAGTCCTTAGCTGGTGAGCGGCCAAAGAGACAAATTCTGTCTTCATTCTATCAATTATTTTTTCTCTGCTTATATCGTGAAGCACAATCAGGTGGCCTATATTGTTTCTGTTTAAATTCAGAAGTATTACTGAAAGTTCTATGATAAAATCTTTTGATAATTCAACTTCTTTCCTATAAATGTTTTCAAACCCCTCATTTAAAATAGATATTATCGGGTTGGCTTTCGGGAAATCTGCCATGAACTGAAACGGTTTTGTTAATAATTTGTCTGTTTCCAATCCAAGAATTTTTTTAGCTTCTGGATTAATCAAGAAAATTTTATCATTTTCATCAAGAATTATAAGGCCGTCTCCAAAACTCCTGACAACTGTTGCTGTCTTATCCCTTCCTATCTCCGCTTTTATGCGGTTTTCCTCGGATATTTCAAGCTGTTTAGCTAAACTATTTTTTTCCTTCGCCAAATTTCTTTTTTTATAATCGATAATAATCAAAAAAAAGTTAGTCAACAAAGACAACAGAATTATAGTTATAATGATTATATATGATACCATGTGTAATTTGTATTATATTATTATATTATACAACTATTATTAAAATTATAGAATATATTGTCCGCAATGCCATATTTTTTTTAGAGGTATCTTTTAATTGGAATGATATTTTAGTAAAATAGAGCTATGATGTATTGGCTATTAGTAATAATTTTAGCTTATTTGTTTTTTGGCTTTGCTTCTTTGTGCGACAAACTGGTTTTATCCGGTAAGCCAAAACCAAATTCATATACTTTTTATGTAGGCGTTTTTAGTTTGGTTGTAATTTTGCTTATACCGTTTACAAAGTTCAGTTTCCCCAGTAGCACAGCATTAACTTGGATTATTTTAGATGCTTTTGTGCATATTGTTGGTCTGTATACTATGTATGTTGCGTTAGAAAAATTTGATGTTTCAAGGGTAATAGCAACAATTGGAGCCACCCAGCCTATATTTATTTTTATTTTAACGTGGCTCTTTTGGGGTCCTCAAATAATGCCAATAATAGACATTTTGGCATTTTCATTATTATTTATAGGCAGCGTTATTATTTCTATTGAAAAAACCCCGAAGATTACCAGAGATTATCTAAAAATTACAATTTTTTCCTCTATAATGTTTTCTTTGGATTATATTTTTGCAAAATTTGTTTTTTTAAATGAAAAATTTCTGTTAGGAATCATCTGGATAGGCATATTTATTTTTTTATTCGCCCTAGCCCTTCTTTTTAAAAAAAAATCCAGAAAAGAAATTTTTGCAAAGCAAATGATTTTTAATAAAAAAACACAGATAGTTTTCTTATGCGCGCAGGCATTTGGCGGCATAGCCAACTTTTTACAAATCTTTGCCATATCTTTAGCCCCGATAGCCTTTTTGGCGATCATGAATTCTTTAAGGGGAATTCAATATGTTTTTCTTTTTCTTTTAGTATTATTCATTTCATATTTTTACCCCAAAGTTTTAAAAGAAGAATTATCAAAGAGGATAATTTTCCAAAAAATAATTTCTATTATTTTTATAGGAATTGGCCTGGCGATATTAACTGCTTATTAATCTATCTTCTGTATCTGTGTAAATCTGTTTTCAAATCTGTGTTCACCCCGTTAAATAATTTTCGGTTCCGCCGAAAATTATTTAACGGGGTGAATCCGTGAAAACAAAAAAACGGATTTAATAAATCCGTTTTTTTGTTTTGCTGATTAAGACAAATGTTTTGAAACTAATTTTGTCATTTCAAACATATTTACTACGGCTTTTCCGCCAAAAACTGGTTTTAATTTGGCATCAGCGATTATATTCCTTTTATTTTTTTTGTCCTGCAAGCCATTTTTTTTGATATACGCCCAAAGTTTTTTTACAACCTGGGGTCGCGGCATAGGACCTTTTCCTACAACTGCCTCCAAATCAGCAGAGAGTTTTAGCGGCTTCATGAAAGCCGCATTTGGTTTTCTCACCATTTTTTTAAACCTGTCCTTTTAATAATATTTTCTACTGCGATTCGCTACGAAAAATTATTAAACGACCAGTTTTAATTATTAATTGTTAATAATGCTTCTACCTATATTTTGGCATATATTCCCTTGTAAAGCAAGCGAAGCGCATTCCCGCAGTGAAATTTGACTTCCGTTTAACCGCAAACTTTTTCTTGAAAAAGTTTGCGGGCTGTCAAATTTTTACTACCAGGACAACTATCAGATTTTTTTGTTTGGTTTTTATCCACATTTTGCCTCTTGCTTTATGCTTGATTTTGCGGTAAAATGAAGTAATAAATATAAAGAATATATGAGTAAAAATATTGTAATAAATGACCCTAATGAGGGTGTTTTAATTAAGGAATTGGAAGACAGAAGTGATATTAAAGCAGAGAGAATTAAGAGATTATTAAAACTTCCAGATTTAACAAAAAAGGAAAACTCTCCTGTTAAAATTTTAACTGATGAAATTATCAAATTGCCAAGATTTGCTGATTTTGACTTGGTTGACATACCAAAAATTGTAACCGTGGAAGACGATTTTGATCTTTTGAACACTCCCAAAGATCATCCTAGCAGGAGAGAAACAGATACTTATTATTTAGACC
>Ga0209777_10009437_pt1 | contig 10485 bp, 12 predicted proteins | sample FrelakmetHBP12HB_FD_187147 | JGI IMG/M metagenome (GOLD analysis project Ga0209777, IMG submission 187147) | Freshwater lake sediment microbial communities from the University of Notre Dame, USA, for methane emissions studies -HBP12 HB (SPAdes)... | ecosystem: Environmental > Aquatic >... | reverse complement strand
AGGTCGGCTTCTTTGCCATCGAGGTCGTAGTTCCCGTATGAGAGCAGATGCTTGCAGCCAGCGCCTATCTCGAAGTAGTCGCTGTATGCACCTGCGGCCGCTAACACATCGGGAATATAGACGTTATCGATAAAAGTCCTTAGCTCGTTAAGTCTCCACAGGAAAAAAGCTATCTTGTCTATCGTGGGGATCTCAGTGACCCCACCGGGCACTATGGTCATGTTGTGTGGCATCTTGCCCGCGAATATGGCGCACATCTCCTGCCCCTTGCGGCGCATTCTGAGCGCATCGACGTAGTGCACCACCAGTTCCTGGTCGACTGCGGCGGGCAGGCGATAGTCGCCTTCATAGCGTGGTACGAAGGGGCCGAGCTCGCCGCGCTGTATGAAGTCCTTCACTGAATTGAGCGTGGCGTTATTGCCTTCGTATGTGGCAACTTTCGTGACGTCCACATAGTCAAGGGCAGCCAGATGGTAGAAGTGAAGGATGTGGTCTGAGACGTGAGCTGCACCCAGAATCAAATTGCGGATAATTCTACCATTGTCAGGTATGGAACTGCCGAGGCCGAATGCGCTGTCCAGACACAGGTTGGATGCCGTGGAATGGCTGGTGGGGCACACTCCGCAAATTCTCTGGGTTATGACGGCAGCATCGCGAGGATCTCTGCCCCTGAGAATGAGCTCAATGCCGCGGAACAGCGTGCCTGAGCTCTTGGCCTCTTTCACTTTGCCATCGTCTACTGTGGCTTCGACCTTCAAATGTCCTTCGATACGGGTTACAGGATCGATTACAATCTTTCGCATTTTACTAAACCACCTTCTGCGCGATATTCGGTAGTTTTACATCTGCTGTCTTCTGATATAGAGGAGAGACCCAATCGGGGAATCCCTCGGAAGCACAGCCTAAACACATGCCTCCGCTGGCGACGCACCAGTTGGTACCATGGTTCCACATCCTGGTGGCGCAATCGGCGTGCGTTAAGGGGCCTTTGCAGCCCAGCTCATAGAGGCAGCCGGGGTCGCTGAGTTTCTTAGCGAACTTCTGCTCATCGTAGTAGGCACGCCTGGGACAATTCTCGTGAATCAAATGTTCGTAGAATGCCTTGGGACGTAACAGCTCGTCAAGGTCACTGGCTTTGGGCAAGCCGCCAATGAGTACGCTTGCCACTGTCGCCACAAACCAATCGGGGTGTGGCGGACAGCCGGGGATGTTTATCAACGGGGTAGCAATGTTCTTGGACTTGAAGAACTGTGATACGCTGACGCACTTGGTAGGATTGGGGTGGGCGGCGGGAATGCCTCCGAAGGAAGCGCAGGTGCCCAGTGCCAACACTGCCAGCGCATCGCGTCCCAGTGCTTCAACCCTGGTGGCTATGGCTATCGGCTTGCCATCGTGGTCCTCGCCTATGGAGCCATATTGGCCTTTCCCTAACGTAGGTATAGCGCCTTCTACTACCAGAACATAGCCGCCTTTCTTCTTGTGCCAGGTGTCCTCGAGTGCTTTTATTACCAGCTCTCCTGCCCCGGCCATCACGGTGGCCTGAAATACAAGATTAACGTGCTTGCCAGGGATTACTTCATCGACAAGCACGCTCTTGATGTTGGGGCTGACTGTGTTGAGAACTGATACCGAACAACCTGTGCACGTAGCTGTTTGTAACCAGATGACGGGATACTCTTGACTCTTCTTGGCCATAATCCCTCCACGTTTCTAGTGCTCGGTATCTCTACCAAAGGGATATTGTAGCATATCTCGTTTTAAGTTTCCAGATACATTCTATGGAAATCACAATCTATTCTCATTTTGACTTCCCTTATGCCCTCTTAGAGCTTAAAATAACCATGAGCACACGATGGGCAGGATTAAAGTAGTCTCTTTCGATGCTGACGGGACGCTGGTGACTCCGGACTTCAGCCAGGCCGTATGGTATGAAGGTGTTCCATCTCTTTACGCCAGAAAGAATGGAATCAGCTTTCAGGAGGCAAAGGCGTTTATAGAGAAGGAATATCAGGTGGTGGGCGATCAGAGAGTAGAGTGGTATGACATCAAGTATTGGCTTAAGCGCTTCGGACTAGATGGTAGCCATGGACGGATTCTGGAGGACTACCGGCACACAGTCTCTTGCTATCCGGAAGTAGCTCAGGCATTGTCCTCTCTCAGCAAGGATTACACGCTCATCGTTGTCTCCTGTTCCACGAGGGAGTTCTTGCCCTATCTACTCGATGGGATAGAAAGGTATTTTGCCAGGGTATTCTCCACAGTATCAGACTATGGTCAGATAAAGACCCCGGAGTTTTTCCTCGAAGTGTGCCGCCAGATGGGCATTTCTCCCGAAGAGATGGCTCATGTTGGTGACCTGTGGGAGCAGGACTTCCTTGCTGCTAAGGAAGCAGGCATTAAGGCTTTTCACATCGATAGAATGGGCAAACGAAAAGATGGGAGTTCGTTAACAAGCCTGGCGGATTTAGAGAAAAGGTTGTTATGCAGATAGCTACCTTTTTGGAGGTCTTTCGCATGGAACCAGCGACTCGAACGACATGGGTTGCCCCACATGATCCTAAGTCTTGTGGCCAAACCGCAGCGGTTGGGGGACTTAGGGGTCGTATCTTCAGCCTCTCAGGCCCCAACGAAGTCACTTAAGCTTTGGAAAGGCTATGGCCGTCATTTGACACCAGTGTTACTATATGTGAGATGCTTTGTCAAGAGAAATTGATTAAGGCCTGACGAGATACGATAAAGAATAGAATTTACGGTTCCTAAAGATAAGGAGGAAAACCTGCGCCTGAATGGTAGAAGAGAGGGCGGCGCTAGCCGCCCTCTCCTAAGTCAAGGTCGGCTGGGGGGGGCGCGCTGCCTTCGTCCTGTCTGTGGTAAGCCGTTGGTGTGGGGAGAAGCTCTGCCTATCGGCTTGCGGGACTTGCTTAACTGAAAGGGGGGTGAGCATGGTATGTGGCTACTAATTCCGGCAATAGTGCTGCTACTCTTCTCTAGCCTAGGTGCCTCCTATTACACATATCATCTAGAAAGGGGACGGTATAAACATCAACCAATTATTCTTATTTGCGGGGTGTTCGTGCTCTTTCTGGTTGGCACAATAATGCTATTTATTGCTACCGGTTGGAAGTGGGGACTTGCTGGTCTAGGTATATCTTGGTTGGTGTTGGTGTTGTCATCACTTGGCTATTGGTGGAAGAACCATTTGATTCTCTTCATTTCCCGGCTCACCCCCTTTCAGAAATGGTTTGCATATCACGCAGAGGAATATCTCGACCCTCTAGCCATTCGCCACATTAAGGAGATTGGCGATGTCTGGGACCAACATATTGCGGAACTTGAAGATTTTTGGCGTTTGACCAGTCCGGATGAGTGCGCTAGCCTGGTGGTCGATTTCCTTGAGGAGTTGAGGCATAAATGGCCAAGAGAGTTCTCGGAATTAAACCCAGCAGGACTCCCTGATGCGATATCCGAAGATTTAAGAAATAGCATCATTTTGGCCTATAAAGTCGGATACATGAGGGGCAAAGGCTGGATATCGAACGAACGGAGAAACGATTTCGGAATCTTCTTAGGCGACAAGTTGGCACGTGATATAAGGTCAGTCTTGAAAGGGGCAAAATCAAAAGGCATCGCGTTTGCCTGCGGATTCACTGCTGTAACCGTGCGTGGACACTTGAAAGTTCTCCAATTGATACTCGGCGGAAAGAGCGCGAGCCAGGGCTGATGCCGAGCGGGCTGCCGAGGCCATCTGAGCGGACACTACAGCGACCGTGGGCATTACGGCAAGGGCGAGCACTACCCCCAGCTCCGTCGTAACGTACAAGCTGCTTTGGGAGACGCTAGAATTGAAATCCTCACGTCTTCCCTGTCCTGGGATACATCTATATATACCCCCATACTCTACCTCAGCATGATTACACACTGCTTGCGTGAGCAAGTTTAACTTGCCAGGCATAGTGCAGGAGTTTTGGTTGATTGTGTGACAGTGAAGAAGATAGGGATAGGCGTTATGAAAGCCGATGTCGATTTAGAAAATAAGAGACCTAATCTACCTCGAATAGTTGAATATACATTGACTTGTTGGCAAGGTGGCATGGACGTTAGGCATGCACTCCCTAAAGCAACTTTTTATCGTCATCGAATTCTTATTCTTGAAGAGACGGGGTATGATATTTCTCTTGAGCCTCAAAAGAAAACCATTGAACGTATTAATTTCGACTTAGATTATCTGAAATCGCATGAAGTAAATGTGATTCCGTCAACTCTGCAAGGTTATCTGTTTAAACCTGGCTATTGTCCGAGGTGGGCGGCTCATTAAAACTCGAAATAGGGCAACTGGTCGCCACGTTTGATTATTTAGCGTTTGTGAATTCTCTAGTTTTGTTGATGGTTGATTCTTCATGCACCGTAATTGGGTTCTCACTTATATTCTGAATCCGGGACATCATCTCCCGTCCGCTGACCTCGTTCCTGACCTCTTCTAACACTTTAATGGCCGCTTCATCAATACCAAGGTAATGGTAGTAACCAATCGCGAGAAGCATTGTATCGATATCCTTTGCTCTCCTCGCCTCGTTGATTGTTGGAGCGAGAAACTCAGACCAAATCTTATCATGGTTTTCGATGGAAGCTTTATCGTACCCTGGTTTACTACGACAGTAGTCATTTATCAAGCGAATATCAACAATCCAACCGAGCATCTGCCGCCAATTCTTTTGTTGATATGCATCCTTTATTCGATTTATAATTTCCTCTATAACAGTTGGAATAAGTAAGGGGTCTTGAAGGTCTTCTGTCAATTCTCGAATATGGTCCCACCTAGCTGCTCGCTGATTCAGATTAGGGGGCGAAGATGCACTTGAACGTCTATGAATTACTTTTGTGAAAAAATCAAATTGAGCTGGTGGTAGAGTTTCTTCGAGCCATTGATAATTAGTAGAAGTCCGATTTGGTGTTTGAATATATTCTGTATCTATTTTGGATGATCGATTCAACAGAACGTCAGATATTTCTTCTAGCCCTTCAGGTAATATAGTATTATCAGAAAGTTGTTCACAATAACTATTGATTAATTTCATTGGGTCTTTTTCTGCTTCTAACTCACCTGCGTTAACTATATTTAATATAGTCTGGAATAAATTCTCTCCTTGTTTTACATTCTTTGTGATTGGATAATTTCTATTTGGAAGTGTATACCAAGTATAGATGACAGCAGCAGCTCGAGTAACTAAGTACCAACTGCGTTCTTTATCTTCTTTGACTGGGTCGGAAACACCAGCCAGCAACAACGCGTCGGCCAGAAGTACGTAAGCATCGCCATAATTTTCATCCTCTACTAAAGCCAGTTGGCAGTTTCTTATTACCTCTATAAGTTCGTAGGCCAATGCGAATTCATCTTCAGATTTGAAGGGTTGTTCAGCACGTTTCCAATATTTGTTTGCTTCATTGAAGTATTTCCCTGCATTTTGAGCTTTGCCAAAATTCTTAAATATGCTCATAATTACCTCAAAATAAGCAGCTAGGCTACTAAGATTTGGTCAAGTAAAGAAACGATTAGAATACTACCAGATTCTAGCACTCAAGGGACGAAGTGTCTAATTTTATGTGCACCTAGCGGACTGTAGGAAAATGGAAAGAGACTCTTTCCGTGACGTGTGGTTATAGTCAATGCGAATCAAACATCCCGATGACTACGTGGGCGTATTAACCCCTATTTTGAACGGTAATTCCATGCGGATGTTGTGACCATATCTTGAACAAGCTTCGTGAGGCTGAGGTCCTGCTCAGCCAGCGCGCCGCCGATATTCTCAAAGCGGGCTTTTGCGCTCACTTTGACCAAAGGCTCATTTGTGCCTTACAATTGACACGTGGCATCAGGAATTCTGCCCCTATTATCGGTTGTCCTTGGCAGCTTGGCCGCTCTCGGGTGCCTGATTGGGGTGTTCTGGGCTCTGCGGCACAAGCGTCTCATCGATGACCTCCCGACATCGAAGACACAGGGCGTATTCATCGGCCTGGCCGAACTTAAGGGCACAGCCGAAAGTGAAACGCCGCTGACCAGCTATCTGGGGGGTGCTCCCTGCGTACAATATGCCTGGCAAGTTGATGAACACTGGTCAAGGACAGTAACCGAGACCTATACCGACTCTAAAGGGCACAGCCAGACGCGCACGCGCACAGAGAGCGGCTGGACCAAAGTTGCCGGCGGCAGCCAGTCTATCCCCTTCTATCTGAAGGACGATACCGGCGTCATACGCGTCGTGCCTGATGGTGCCAAAATCCACAGTATCAAAACATTTGACGAGACGGCTTCACGGAGCAGCAGCCTTTACTTCGGAAAAGGTCCAGAGCGTGAGATAGCCAACTCTACCCATAAGCGGCGTTTCCATGAGACTGCGCTGCCTCTTCATACTGTGCTGTATGTGGTGGGGCAGGCACGCGAGCGGCAGGATGTCGTCGCGGCAGAAATAGCTCACGATAAAAATGCTCCGATGTTCCTTATTTCTACCCAGACTGAGAAGCAAGTCAGCGCCGGCTACGGTCGCTGGTTCTGGCTGTTACTTGTCCTCGGACTAATTTGCGCTATCGGCGGTGCGGTAGGGGGAGATGTGCTTGGTAATACTAACAAAGGGTTAAGCTGGCAGCCTTTTGTTCTGGCCTCACTCGGGTTTCTGGTTGTGCTGGCAATAGGCTGGGTCTGGACTGTGTACAACAGCCTCATTAATCTCCATCACCGGTTAGAGCAAGGCTGGTCAGAGGTGGATGTGCAACTCAAGCGGCGGCATGACTTGATTCCCAGCCTTGTAACAGCCGTCGAAGGGTATCGTGACTACGAAAGCGAGACGCAGAGACTTCTCACGGAACTGCGAGGGCAGGCGGAGGCAACACCGCCGGGCGTGGCTGGCCCCGACTTCAAAGGGATAGCGCCGATGTTACGTGTAATAATCGAGCGTTATCCGGACTTGAAAGCCAGTGAATCCTTCCTGCGACTTCAGCAAGCGCTGGTGGATGCAGAACAGCGCATCGCCCTGGCTCGCGATTATTTTAACGACATTGCCACGTTCTATAACACGCGGCTTGAAATCGTTCCGGACCGGTTCGTAGCTAGCCTGGCAAGACTCCACCCACGAACTTTAATGAGTGCCGCAGACTTTGAACGGGCTCCTATTCAGGTCAAATTGGTTTCCTGAATAATGCCGACCTTAAAGGGGCCTAAGTGTTCAATAGACAGAACTTTTACTCTGACCTTCAGTATTCGAAATGACATGACAGTATCTTATAGTCTGGTCTAATTAGTTACCTGAAGAATACAACCGCCGCGTTGCACAATGCAGGCACTTGAGCCTTTCTTTGTCAATATCTTCTACGAGCGACCAGTACCCAAATGACTACGCCGATGACTATAATCGCGGCGATAACACCACCCATGAGTCCCCAATTAGTTAATGATGTGGACGTCGGTGTGGGCGTCGGTGTTGGTGTGGGCGTCGGTGTGGGCAGCTTGCCCATCAGGGCAAACAGAGTGAAGCGGGATAACAATGCCGAAACTATCTTGGCTTGTTCATCAACCATGCTCTGCAACACCTGCCACTGCGAGCCATCCCAATAAGCAATATACAGTGTGCTTTCTGAGACCTCTGTCGGTAATGTCGCAGGGTCATACTTCATGGTCAATGTTATCGGAGGTGTGAACGTAGCGCCGATGGGACCAAAGTCGTAAACCAGCACGATAACGTCCTGTGAAGATGGGGGCACTGAGGTTAGTACGCTGGTTGACAGTAAGCTTAGAGGTTGGCCTGAAGCATTAAGTAGCTGGGTCCCAGTAGGTATGTTAAGCGAGACCTGCCCATCCAGAGTCGTAAGCTGAGCACTAGTCTGTACGATACCGGCATTATTCAGCCTTAGAGTGGTTGAACTAGTAAGCCCGATAAGGCTCACTGTGTAGCCAACGTATCCATACCCACCTCCACCTCCAATGGTCGTACTAAAGGTATTTTCTGGGGAAATATCAATATACTCAATACTATCAACTATGGCAACCGACTTTACCCTATAGTGATAGGTGGTAGATGGCAAGAGTGCGCTTACCTGAAAACTATGCCGGGTTACCAGGGTAGAATCTAGGGGGCAAGAGTACGCATAGGCTGCGATATTCTCATGAAATTGGGTGTCGTAGAATACCTGGGAAGTAGCATTGTCATTTGTCTCCCAGGAGATGGTAGCACCTTGGCTACTTATAGCTGAGGCGGATATTTTTGAGATTACTAACGGCACAGTAAAGCTAGCCGTTACCTCATTATCGGCAAAAACTGGTGAAGGCAGTGTAAGAAAAACTATAATGCCGAGGACGAGGCAACATATGGCTCCGATGAGCTTTATATTTTTCATTCATACTCTTCTTCTCTTCCGGACAAACAACCATACGACGCCAGCCGCAACCACAACCGCGTGAAATTACCTGCAAGGTAAGGCACCTTTGGTGGTACCTCAATTCTAATATTATTGATGATTGCGAGCTTCAATTTCAGACTCTCCTTCCTCTCACTAATTAAGAAGGCAATTGACTTGACCCAGTTTTTGGGAAGCAGAACAGTGGAACAGGCAGCAAATACAACGTGGGGAATAAAGGCCGTTATGCCAATTGATATTATGAGTGAGAGGATAGTCAAAATGCGAATCGGATAAGCATGTTTTCTCACATCCGCAGAACCTCCACACCTCGTGCAGCCAGATCAGCAGCTAGGTTAATTTCCTAGCGTACACACAGGGAAATAAGGTATTCGGCCAATTCTACAAGCCTTTTCTCCAGACTATTACCCGTGTCGCGCTTAAATTATTTACGAGTTATGCCGCATTCTTACTATCTTGGTCGTGACACAGTATATACTGGGCTGACCTTGGCAACACAACACCCCATCGGGTAATTTTTATCTAAGCAGGTCTAGGTAGGAGAACAGTGATTTATGTTCCTCCTATTGCTCAAAATAATTACTCTAAGGAGTTAGTCCAAAACGCCCGCGCACTACTGTCCTGCATCAGCACTGATGATTTAACCGAGGTAACCTGTAAGAGGGTTGAGAGAGTAGGCAAAAGAACCAGCAAGGGAGAAATCGCTGAGCCAAGTGGTAGCTAATACAGGGGGGCCCATTTTGGCTAGAGGAAGTCTAATCGGGGTAATACGGTTTAGTTAACAAATAAATGAGTATCAAGCAGGATATCGGAAACAACAACATACTAGAATATTGGAAGCAGCTACAGTCTACAAGATCAGAACTGGAGGGGAGCCTCTCAGACAAGCGAGTAGAGTTGGCCGATATTGAGACTGTAACCGGCTACGTGTCAGATCTGCGCAATCTACTTGAAGAAAGACCCTTTACTGAAAGAAGGTCATTCATTAAAAGCTTTGTCAAAGGTGTAGAGGTTACAGGTAATCAGATGCTGCTTATTTACACTATCCCTATGCAGCCCCATGAAATAAAAGGGGAATCGATTGATATTCCCCTTATTGGACACTATGGTGGAACTAGGGGGACTGGAATCCCTGACTTCTTTCCTAAAGAGACGAGAGAAATTTTGATTATTTGAGTGTGTGCTAATATTAAGCAACGATGGGCAACTCTACCACGAAGGTTGCACCTTTCTCAGGCCTGTTCATCGCGTAGATGCAGCCGCCGTGGCCCTCAATTATGGCGCAGCATATGCTCAGGCCTAACCCTAATCCCGTCTCCCTGGTGGAAAAGAAGGGGTCAAATATATTCTTGAGATCCTTGGGTTTAATGCCAGGCCCGTCGTCATCAAAGGTTATTCGAATTATCTCGCCCGCAACCTGGGCTTTGATGTGGAGCCTGCCTTTGCCGTGAGCTTCTGTCATAGCCTGCTCGGCATTGGCGATAATGTTGGTGAAGACTTTTTGCATCTGATGGTGATCTGCCATACTCTTAGGCATATCGGGCTGCAGCTTCACGACTACCTCTATGTTACTGTTCCTCAAGCGGTGAATTAGCAACTCCAGGCTCTTCTGAATCACTTCTTGAATCGAAATAAGGCTTTTCTCAGGCTTTCCTCTGCGAGCAAAGGAAAGCAACTCAGTGGAGATTGCACCGGCGCGCTTTGCCTCCTGGTACATGTTTTGCAAGCATTCCCTGCCGGATTCATCAAGGTTGCCTCGGGCAAGTAGAAGCTGAACGTAGACGAGGATGGTGCCGAGAGGGTTATTCAACTCATGTGCGATGCGTGCCGAAAGTTCGGTAATTTTATTCCGGAGCAATATATTACTGTACTCGTCTTCTGCTTCACCGGATTGCTCCTTGAAAATATCGGGTGGTGTTTTCGAAGAGGGTGTTGGGACTGCGCCCTCAATCCGCTCGTCGTGAACAATGAACATGTCGACGGAGGGGTCCATTTGCTCCGGCAGTCTGACATGCGTCGGCAGAGGCCTGTTTTGCGTAGACTTGCTTCTTGTCACCATGTTTTGCCTCCCTGGGACTC
>Ga0209777_10009436_pt1 | contig 10485 bp, 12 predicted proteins | sample FrelakmetHBP12HB_FD_187147 | JGI IMG/M metagenome (GOLD analysis project Ga0209777, IMG submission 187147) | Freshwater lake sediment microbial communities from the University of Notre Dame, USA, for methane emissions studies -HBP12 HB (SPAdes)... | ecosystem: Environmental > Aquatic >... | reverse complement strand
AACATGGGGAGTATCGCTGGGTCGTGCACGACCCTTTCCGGCACTGGCTCACAATTCGGGCAGATCCTTCCTTTGCACTCGGCTTTGCATTTGGGGCAAAGCCGCGGCAGGAATGCCAAATAGATAAGACTGCAAGGGAAAAACAATCCCCCGACGAGGCCCCAGACTAAGGGATTTCGATTCTTACGATCCGCAACGATGCTCAAAATCAAAATCGCCAAGCCGTAGGTGACGATCACAAGCACGTTCTGGAAAGGTTCGAGATGCATAAATCGGGGCTGCGCGGCAGGGCATTACTTCGTATTCCTACTGTTTGGCCGCCGGCGGAAAAAATCCTTATTCGAAAACTGCTGGTTCAGCACGATGTTCCCATGAGTTTCAGTGGAAGTGCTGCCTTGGGGTTCGGACTTTTGCGGGTGAGTAGTGATTTCGGGATTGCGTTTGGCGACCTCGGCCAGCACAGATTTCATCGCTTCTGCACTCGTTGTGGTTCGAACTTGGTGGATCAGAAAATCCTGTTTACCAATCCAAAGCGTCCTAGCCCGGCCTTTCAAGTCCTTTGTAAGAACGTAGCATTCCACATCTCCCACTTTCTCGTCGGCTTGGTGTTTATCGCTCAACGCCGAACCGCCAAGCTGATTGCCCCAGTTCATCTTGAAGAACGTGCCCGGAATGGTTGCCGACGCACCACCGGAAATACCGGTAGCACCGCCCAAAGCCATCTCCTGACTGGCTTGCCTTTGTGGACCACTCCCCATCTCCATGAAATCACCTTCTCCTGCCGACCAAACTGCTCGTGTTTTGGTGGTGGCGGTGGAGAAGGACGATTCACTGTTCTGCTCCCAGTCGATTCGGTAAAGATTGGGCCGGGCTAATCTTATTGTGAAGGAAGTGGTGATGGTCGTGCCGTTCAAGGTGGCAACGGTTTTGCCTTCATCGCTGTAACTTGTCAGCGAAGCATATTTCTCCTGCGCTCTTTTGATAATGTCGCCCGGCGGAAGATTATCGCCAGCCTGGGCGCTCGAAAGAGCCAAAGTCATTGTGCCGCCCGCCAGGATGATTGCCGCCCTGATCCCGACTGCCAATTTTAGTGTTGCGCCACTCATAATTTTGAGGGTTCCGTTCACAAGGGTTATTACTGCTGCCGAAAATCGCTGCACCTTCACGATCAATCTAATTGTGCGGTCCTCCATGAGAACTGCCCAATACTTTGTTAGTATGCGTGCCATGCCTTTAGGGTATGGGGTGGGCTCGGTGAAGCCGTTGCCAGTTTGCAGTCCTGTGCCGCAATGTCTCCATAGCAAGCCAAAGCAAGTCTGGCTTACATCACCCACGTCCCAAATGTGCTGCCTGACCTGGTAACCGCTGCAAATCACCTCCAAAAACAACCGAGGGAAGAATCTGACCGAACCAATGGCAAGACTGAACCACCTCTACACAAAAAGCACAAATCATCAACAGAAAGGGAAAAGCAAAGTGAGAAGCAACATCATCACCCACATCAGCATCGGTTATTCCAGCCTTCACCCTGTTTCGGCTGAGGCTTGGGAACAGCAAGACTTCAACCGCTGACATGAACAAACAAATCAACCGAGTCTGGAGGTCAAGTCCTGAAATAAATTTGGCACTTTTCTTTTGCTGTTGGTTGTTGGCGTTTTGCTCTGCCCCCCTCCCCAGCGCTCCGTTCCGGTTCGCCACGCTCACCTCCACTCCGCGCTGGGGAGGGGGGCAGAGCAGTTAGTTTTGGTCGGCATGGTGAACCTGTTCCGGCGTGGCGAACTTCAACGCGGTGTGCGGCCGCCGAGTGTTATACATGCAGATCCCGTGCGCCGTGGCCTGCCGGGCTTGCTGCCGGTTTTCAAAATTCGCATCCAGCCAATATTCCTGTTTCAAAATCCCGTTGACTCGCTCGGCTAAAGCGTTCTCCGCGCTATGGTTCTTCTCGGTCAACCCCCTGTTCCAGAAACCTGAATCGGGAGAACTCGCGGAGCGCGGCGGCAGGGCTGGCCGCAGCCGTCAGGTGGGGCACACCCGCCCCGTCCCGGGCTATCCATGCCGAAAGAAATTGGCGAATGCCTGCCATTCATCCAGCCCCACCAGCGACCAACCAGGTGGCTCTCAGCTATCCTTTGTCTTGAAAGCGAGCAGGTAAGGCACTGCGGCATGATTCTGCTTGTCCTTAAAACCGTGAAAATTCTGGCTGTTGATCCAATAGCCATACGTCTTGCTCGGTTCGAGCTTCACTTTTAGCACGCACGTCTTCTGGTCCGCTTCGTAGTGGGGCTTCCCTACGGACTCTGGAACCGAGTCCTTCCAAGCCGATGACCAACTCCAGGACTGGTCGGTCATAGGTTTGCTAAACGTGACTCGAATCTCAACGACGCCCGGCGCAACCTCCTTGCTACCGGCTTCGGGCACGGTTTTGACGACAACCGGCGCGATGGAATCAAGGTCTTGGGCATGAATCGCCACGGTGAAAAGCTGGCAGAGACCAGCAACGATGAGGGTTCTTTGTAATATTTTCATGATGTTCTGATTTTGACCGGACTGACCGACTTTCCTCACGTCAACCACCACCCTACCTCCGTAAACCGTGGTAGTCCGGCGGTGTCGGCCCGCTGGAAGCGCACACCGCACCCAGGAGACTTTGGCCTCGCGCCAGACATCTGCGCTTTGGCCATTTATCCTTGCGTCATGCGCCTTGTGCCGCCAAAGGTGTGGAACATGAGTAAACAGGTGAAGCGTGTTGTTCTGGAGCCGGAGAAAGTTCGGTCATTGAAACAGAAGTATGATGTGCCGATTAACGATCTGTTGTGCCTGACCTTGATCCATGACCAGGCCATGGAACTGGTGGACCTCCGACCGGAGCTGGCAAAGAAACTTCGTGGGAAGGTTGGCCCCGTGGGCGGTAAGGTGCGTGCTCGCTTGGAGCGGTTTGGGGCGGACCTTGAGCGGATACTGGGTGGTCAAGGATCATAAGGGCTGGCTTGCCTCGGGATTTCCGAGCGCCTGATTAGACGTGACCGAAGCGGAGTGAGGGGCTGGCGTGAAAGATGCAAGGCTCGCTTGGCGCGAGCACTGCGTGGCCTGCGGGGGCGCAGGGTCAGGACGGCCGCCGCCCCGTAATCTAGCGCAGCCCCCGGCTTCAAAGGCTGCGATGCAAAGGCCCTGCGGAGCGCGGCCTCCCAAGCCCAAGACTGGACAGGTGGCCCTCTATCCGCGCGCTGTGGCCCCTGTGACGCGCCTTGAGGGCCAGCCTTACCCCCAATGAGGGCGGGCGCGGGCAAGGACGCGCTGGCTGGGCTGCTAGGCCCCTTCGTTGAAAGATGCACGTATCAATTGGCTTCTATCCTCAAACGGGGGCTGTTGTGCCGCCTGCACGCCGGTGACGTGACTGCGCGCCGGGGATTCGCGCTCCGCAGCGTTCTGGAAATCTGCCACCTCGCCCCGTTCCGCATCGCCCTCGGGGTTGCAGTCATAGTAGCGTGAGGACCTGATGAAACGCCCCAGGGCAAAGGGCGCGAAGTGGAGAGGACTGGATAGAGCGTTGAGATGGCTTGGCAAGGCCGTTAGAGCAGCCGGGAACGTAGCCAAGCAGCGGGCGCTGGACGACCCAGACCCGAGGCCGCCCTGGGAAGGTAGTGCGACGCCATGAGCCGCTTCTGCCCGTAAGAAATTGCTTTCTTGTGCTCTCGCCTGTGCTGGACGCTTCGCGGATGAGAAACGCTGGGTGGCTACGGAAGCCAAACATGACCATTGCCGTCAACGAATTGCGAACGAGTCTTCATCTCCGGCACCCATTGCTGATGCCAGTTCAAGCTCCATAACTCGGTCAGGCGAACGCGACGGAGGGACATGTCTGTGAAAGCTATATTGATGGAGCCATGGTGACGATTCAGACAAAACCGCGACATCTCATTCTCGATGCCAAGTCCCCACCCCAAAACGGCATCGTCACCTCCAGGAGGGATGCGGTCGGTCATGTTGGGAAAAGCACCCGGCCAGGTGCAATCCGCCATCAACGGAACCTGAGGCTTGCCCGTGTCCAGCTTGCCCCAAAAGAACTTTTCCTGGTTGCTCTTGGTCCAAATGTTCGGGACGTAGCCGTAAAGGTAGTGGTTGATGCCGTAGCTGCCGAATGTTCCGTCCCACATCGGTCCCCAAACCTTCGTTGCACCGCCGTACGCATCAGTCCGGTTCTTGTCGATGCCCTGCTTGGCTGAAGGGCACAGCCGCATCTGATCCGCTACATAATAGTTCTTCAGTACAACCATCCACCAGCCGGTGGTGTAGTCGTCCGGCCAGCGAGAGAACTTCCCGCCAAAATCCACGCTGTAAGCACCAAACGTCACGGCCCACTGATGCAAATTCGACTGGCAAGCCACAGCCAAGGCCTTTTCCTTGGATTTGCTGAAAGCCGGGAGCAGCATGCTGGCAAGAATAGCGATGATCGCAATGACGACCAGAAGTTCGATCAGAGTGAAGCCTTCGTTCTTCTTACTGATAGGAAATTGCTTTCTTGCGCGCCCGCTTGTGAGGAACGCCACGCGGGTGAGCGAGAATTGCTTTTCGCTCCAAGTCATTGCAACCCCATTTTGCCAGGCCTGGCGGAGGGTGTCAAAAGGTAATTTTTGCCAAGTTTCTGGTGATGTTGGCCCAGCGCAGAAGTTTGGGCAGGTGGCAGTTGGCCAGAGGCCAGGCAATGCGCGGGATGTGGTGCGGTTCTGTAGGGGGCTGGGCACTAAACGGCCGGTGCCAAGCGGAAGTCCACCTCCAAGCTGCCCTCCAAAAGAGCGATTCTCAATCCGCTAGCACCTGTCAGCGGCGGTCTGAGAATGGGGTGATTCTGGCGGTTTGAAAATGTGGTCTTCTTCCGGTTCCGTCTTCTTCCCCATTCACACTTAAAACCTCTTCTTCTCTTCTTTTTCCGTTTTCTTCCAGGGCCGATGTTCTTCGCGCTTGCGGGCATTGAGCCAGGCTTTTAACGGGTGGCGGCTTCAACCTTGATGAAGCCTGAAGCGCGCCGTTGCAAGTGTCTGCATTGCAAGATGTTGTTTGTGCCCGATTACCGGAATCGAGGACGCCAGAAGTATTGTTCGGCTCCGGAGTGCCAAAAGGCCAGCAAGCGCGCCAGGCAACAGCGTTGGTTGGGCAAACCCGAAAACCGAGACCATTTCCGCGGCGCGGAGAACGTGCAGCGGGTGCAGGAGTGGCGAGCAGCCCATCCGGGTTACTGGAAGCGTTGCTCACGTAAGACTGCCCGTACGTTACAAGACGCCTGCTGGGCGCAACCCGTTGCCGTAAAAGAGCTTACACCGGTTGCGTTACCAGCGGCCTGCCCCAGTACGTTACAAGATGTCTGCCTGGTACAAGTGCCTCTGATGGTGGGGCTTATCTCCAAGTTCACCGACTGTACGTTACAAGACGACATCGTCCTTTTCGTCCGGCGCCTGATAGCTAAGGGGCAGGACATTCTGGATCAACCTTCCAGCAGGTCCACGAAAGAAAACACGTTATATGATGAACAAAAAGATCCTGCGCCCGGAACGGTTGCGGCAAGTGCCGGCGCAGTTTACCGGCCCGAATGCCATGACAAAGGCCCTTCATGGTTAACGTTCCTGGGGCATACCAAAGACAGTCTATGGAGCCTGGATCTGTTCCGAACCGAATCGATCCTGCTGAGGAGTCACTGGGTTTTGGTCGTCATGGATCAGTTTACCCGCCGGATCGTCGGTTTTGGGGTGGAGGCCGTCGCCGTCGACGGTCCAGCGCTCTCTCGCATGTTCAATCAGGCCATCTCCAGTCAGGGTCTGCCCAGGCGACTCAGTACCGATCATGATCCATTGTTCCAGTTCCACCGCTGGCAGGCCAATCTGCGGATCCTGGACGTGGAAATGGTGCAAACCGTGCCCCAGGTTCCCTGGTCCCACCCTTTTGTAGAAAGGCTCATCGGGACCGTGCGGCATGAGTATTTGGACCAACTGTTTTTCTGAAACATGATGGATCTGGAGCGGAAGCTCGAACAATTCAAAAACTACTACAATCAGTGCCGCGTGCACCAATCCTTGGACGGAGCCACCCCGGCGGAAAAGGGCGGATCTCCGATTTCTCTGCCAGCCAATCTCAACCATTACAGCTAGCAAAGTCACTGCAACGGCCTCTTCGAGCTACCGGTCGCCGCTTGAAGATGAATTCGCTACCCACAGGCCCCGTTCCTCCAGTTTAGCGACAACTTCATTGACCTGTTGCCACAGGAGAACAGGTCGATCGCGTTGGATTGGCTTGTGCCACAGGAGCGATTGGGAAAATCCAGCGGCACGTTGGTGGTGGAAGGACCGAACGTAAAAACTCGAAGAATCCCCATTCAAGTGAGCGCCCCTTGAGCCGGCTCATTCACGGAAGTGAGATGGGGAGCGAAAGCTTACTGGCCGGTTTGATTGTTCATCGCTACCCTCGGCAGCAGAAGGAACGCGGCTTATGAAGAATAGATTAGTCCGGGTCGAAACGATCGTCCTGATGGTTTTGCTCCCCGGCGGAAGCGCCCTAAGCGCGGCGGCCGGCGCGGAAAATCCGCCACGACTTGCCGAAATCCCTTGGCGCGAACCCGGGCAGGTCAAAGACGCTGCCTATCTCCGGGATGGGGCGCTGCGATATGATGCGGAAGGCCGGGAGATCGTCGGCCGGAACCGGACGTGTTTCAATAACCGTCCCTTGTATTGCCCATCGCCCCATGACGGCGTGGTCCTGGCGGGCGACCGGCCGTTCGTGCGGCTGCTTGCCCAAACCCAGGTCTGTGGTGGATTCAGCGCGGCGATTGTTCGCGGCGCCGAGGGAAAATGGTTTTACGACTACTCGGAAGTTGAATCCCGTTACCGGTGCGGGCGGATGACTTGGCGGATCTCCGATACGGCGCTGACGGGGGTGAGCGTGGCTCTGGATGCTGTCCCATTGAAGGATGCGGCAGGCGTTGCCTTGCATCTCAAAGCCAAAGGCGTCAAGCCGGGTGACAAGTTGATTTGGGCCTGGGGCGGCGCCAAGGAGTACGGAAAGATCCGGGACGGCTGGGACCCGATCATGCGCGGTAACCCGAACGTGTGCAAAACCGGCGATCCCATCAAACCGGAGCTGAAGCTGGGGATGGTCCCGGATTGGTGCCGCAGCAATCGAATCACCATCGCAGGCTCGGCGTTTCGCCTGTGGGCGAAGGATGGGGCGAGATCGGTAGTCATCGGCCAATCCGACTGCGAGGGACAGTTGCGAACTGCGGATGCGTCCGCGTGCGCGAGTCCCGTGAAACTGGCTGAATTGGCAGCCAACCAACTGCCGATGGTGTGTGGGATCGTCGATTTGCACGCAGGCGAGGACGAGGTTTATTTTGCGATGGCGGCAACGCCAGTCGAAGCGTTGGCCAATCGGGCGCCCATTGACGCGCCAGCGAAGGCGTTTCAAGACGCCGTGGCCCACCTCGAGTCGATCGAACGTGTCCAGGTTGACACGCCTGATCCGCGGCTCGACGCGGCGGTGGCAGCCGTCTGCCATCCAATCGACGCGGCTTGCGACCGGAACCCTTCCCTCTTCCGACACGGCTGCATGGCGTTCAACATTCATTTCCTTGGCTGGCGCGTCATCTGCGGTTCGACCGCCCTTGGCTGGCATGACCGGGTGAAGGGCAACGCCGCGTTCTACGCCGCCGCCCAGGTCAAAGACGATGACGCCCGGACCCAGCCCCAAGCCGATCCGGCTGTGCGCTACTGTCACGAAGGACCGCAATCGCGCTTCTACGGCCGCGGCCGCATCGCCAACAGCCCCGGCATGTACGACACCCAGTCCCAGTTCTTCGACCAGACCCTCCGCGACTGGCGCTGGACCGCCGATCCAGAGTTGGAGCGGATTCTGCGTCCCGCTCTGGAACTTCAACTGGAATGGGCCAAGGCTTGCTTCGATCCCGATGACGACGGTCTTTACGAGAGCTATATCAACACTTTGCCGACCGACTCCGTTTGGTACAACGGCGGCGGCAGCGTCGAGGAATCGGCCTATGCCTACTACGGTCACTGCGCCGCGATGGACATGGCCCGGCGGGCCGGCGATGCCGATGGCGCGGCCCGGCACCAAGCCCAGGCGGAGAAGATCAAACGCGCCTTGACCCGTGTGCTGTGGTTGAAGGACCGGGGACACTTCGGCCTGTACCGGGAGCAAGGCGGACATCATCGGGTTCATTCCGATGCCTGGACTTACAGTCAGTTTTTGCCCATCGATGCCGGCCTGGCCACTCCCGACCAAGCCCTGCAAGCCCTCTACTACACCGAATGGGCCTTGGAGCGTGTCCACTTGCCCTTTGGCGGCCAGCTATGCCAGCCTTCCAACTGGGTCCCCTCCAAATGGTCCGTTCGCGACATGTTCAACGGCGATATATGGCACCTGGCCCTGGGCTTGCTTCCAAGCGGGCCTGGCCGACGAAGGGTGGGAATTGCTGCTTGGCGCGATGCTCGAGACGGCCTACGCCGGCGCGGTGCCGGGCGGATTCAGCCAGATCGGCGCCGGCACCGACTTCTCCGATTGCCATAATATGTTCGCTCGGACGGTGGTCGAGGGCCTGTTCGGTTTTGATCCGGATTATCCCAATGGCATCGTCCGGATGCGGCCGGCATTTCCCTCATCCTGGCCCAACGCTTCCATCCGGACACCGGACTACACCTTCAACTACCGGCGGGAAGGGGATGTGGAGAACTACCACCTGACATTGGCGCGAAAAGCAGCGGTGGACTTCCGCCTGCCGGTGCGGGCGCAGAAGGTGCGTCGAGTCGCCCTGAACGGGCAGGAAGTTCCGTGGGAGGTCGAGGCTGGATTCGGCTGCGCGTGGGTGCAATTGCACGTTCCGGTTTCAAGCGCGGTTGAGTTGGCCATCGAGACCGTGGGCCGACTGGCGCCGGGCGCCCCGGTGATGATGGAAGCCCAGGTCGGCGACGAAGTCCTTCTGCGAGCGCCGCGCGGTAGGATTATCCGCTGGCGAGATTTTCAGGATACGTTCGAGGACGCGCAGGTCGAGGGTTCCACCATCCGCGGACGCTTGGCCCGGAAGCCGGGCTATCACTTGGTCCTGGCTGAGGTTAAAGTGGGTGAACTGCCGCAGCAGCAGCTCTTCAAACTGCACGTGACGGATCCCGAGGGCGAGGCGAGACGGGCCGCAAAGACGCCGCGCCAGGCGCCGAAGGAGGCAAGTTGGGAATGCCTGGATCTGCGGTCGCAATCCAACGGTGATGTCCGGACAATATTCAAGCAGCAATACCTCTCGCCGCGACCGAAGACCTGCTCCGTGCGCTTGGGGGTAGACGGTTATTCCGCCTGGACATTCCCGTATTGGGGCGACGCGCCGCCGCCGATCGATCTGTCCAACCTGCTAAACTTGGCGCTTGAGCCGGGACGGATCATGACTCCCCAAAACGTGCCCTTCGCACGATTTGCCGATGACAAGAACGTCGCGTTCACCTCCCTGTGGGACAATTGGCCCCGCTTCGTGACGGTGCCCGTAAATCGCGCGGCGGAGGAGGTGTGGCTGCTGGTGTGCGGTTCGACGTTCCCGATGCAGTTGCGGATTCCCAATGCCGAGGTGCGCTTCCGCTACGCGGATGGCCAGGTGGAGAAATTGGAATTAGTGCCGCCGCTCAACTTCTGGTCGCTGGGGTCATGGGGCGGCCTTGATTACAGTTACGCGACCGATGCCTTCTGTTTGCCCAAAGAACCGCCGCCGTCCGTGCAGCTGGGAAACAACTGCCGCGCCATGGTGTTATCCTGGAAGCTGCGGCCGGGCGTGAAGCTGGAGGACCTGACGCTGGAAACGCTCTCGCAAGAGGTCGTCATTGGCCTGATGGGGGTGAGCCTGGCCAACCCGGCCCGGTAAGAGCGCGTCTGTAAGTGGGGGATTGCGCTCACGTCTGCTGGTTGTCGTGTGAGAATGGAGCGATCTAATTCTTCCACCTTCAAGGCATCGCCCAATGCCTGCTCGAATACCGCGGTAGATTCGCCCCCACAGTGAGCGACGATTACCGCCGACGGCGCGATCTGTCGCGCGAACGCCAGGTCTTTGTCCGTTCGGCCACCGCCCTAGCCAATCACCTCCACACCTATGTGGACCGGCTCTTTCCGCATTTCCTGGACGCCAAAAAGAGCGCAACTCCACTTGGCGCAGCCGAGCCATGTGCCAGCGGAGGCGAGGGTCAGTTTGCATCTCTCGATTTCTCGATTTCCGAAGGAATTTGAAGATCGGCGAAACCGCAAAACGGATGGCGAATGATGGCTAACAAAATGGCTAACAAACCAAGGTGAAACAAAGTGAGAAATAGTTCAACAAAAGTGTTGAATCCTGTCGTGTAACTTTCAAAACCGGAATTCTGTGTGCGGTCAAAACCAGACAGCCCTGTGCGATCAAAAGTGGACGGGGTATCAGAAGACCGGGCAGTGGAGCAGAACGAGAGGTTTGCTCTT
>Ga0209777_10009435_pt1 | contig 10485 bp, 9 predicted proteins | sample FrelakmetHBP12HB_FD_187147 | JGI IMG/M metagenome (GOLD analysis project Ga0209777, IMG submission 187147) | Freshwater lake sediment microbial communities from the University of Notre Dame, USA, for methane emissions studies -HBP12 HB (SPAdes)... | ecosystem: Environmental > Aquatic >... | reverse complement strand
TTTGTTCTAGATACTCATCATCCTCATCCTCATCCTCATCCTCATCCTCATCATCCTCATCCTCATCCTCATCCTCCTCTTCATCATCGGAAACAATAATTTTATCGGTGGTATCCTGATAAGGAGTGGAATCGTCAAGACTAATATTCGTAAAAACTTCGGGATTACTTTTAGATGGAGGAACAATATACATACTAGGCCGAATTGGCAAGTTCGACATAAACATTGCTTTTTTCATACCGCTCATTTCTTGCACAATATTATTAATAATTTCAAACATTGTATCACACTTTTGTTCTAACAAACTTAGGCGTTGTTTAAAATGATTCACTAACAACAAAATAAGAATGAATGTAATGGCTAAACTTAAGAAGAAAAACGTTTCTATAATATTGAAAACGCCCATTTTACTATAGTTTTATAATAATAAATTTATAATAAAACGCGTTAAGGTTTGACGTTCTGAGACAAGTTAGGGTTCAAACACATTTTTTGTTCGGGGAATACTTGTCCAGAAATGCATTTGTCCTGATCAGTTATTTCTATGCAACCTCTACGACCTTGATATTCACCTACTAAGCACCAACTTTTCTTAGCAGAAGCCGGTGCATTTTGTATTGGGTTTTCCGTTTTATCTGGTGTAGGTTCGGCTATTTTGATAGCGCCTTGATTTATTTTTAAATCTAGCGATGGTGGGTTACCATCTTGCTTGCTAGCATCGATTAATAATTTAGCAACATCATCTACAGCACCACCCGCCAAATCTATACCAACTTTGGCAGTATCAGTAACAACATCGGTTGCTTTATCAATTGCGGTGCCGGCTGTATAGCCGAAAAGTGATAATATTTGTCTAAAAAAAGGTCCAAAGACATTACTTATTGATTCAACAAACCCACCTGCGGCACCTAATAAATTTATTCCTAAAAACGATAAAATAAGTAAAAATATCAAAACACCAATAAGTATGTTTTTATCATATTTAGGTCGTTCACCCATATTATTCATTGGTTCAGCAGAAGCTTCCATCTATATATTCATTAGATAATAGAAAAAAATATATAAATGGTATTTATTAGATAACTATTATGAGTGATTTCAAACTTTATGCTATAGAACTAGAAAATAGAAAGGTATTTTTACAAGTATCTATTCCTATTAGCGAAGAGTTATTGCTTCAGCAATGTCGAGTAATGGTAAAATTTGTTAACGATAATCCACCTATCAAGATAATACATACCATTGATATCGACGATGTTCTTAAAATAAACTATTGGGTGAAGTATTTTATGAGGTATTATGGTATTGATAATGTTCGTGGTGGAAATTATATTGACGAAATATTATCACCAGAATCGATGCAGTTTCTAATAATGGAAATCGGAGCAACGTTTGATAACTATGAAGATGATGTTGAAGTATTTGAAAATGTGTTAACTGAATGTTTTGCAAAGCCGCCAGGCGGTGCAAAACCTAGATCATCCTTAGATAATCCTCGAAGAGGATTATCGGCGGATGATGAATATATTAATGAAAATCCTAGATCATCCTTAGATGTAGTGCGCGCAGACGATCTTCGATCGGATTGCTGCGCAATATCGACGGATGATGACAAGAAAAAGTTAGAGAACCGTTTGTCAGACTACAAAAGTCGACAAATATTGCTAGAATATTCACAAGTTTATGATGGTTTATTAGAAGACTTAGAATGGGTAAAAAATGAAATCACGAACACGCGTTTGATATATGATATTCCTGATAAAATAAAAAATGGACGTGGTTTTAATGTATTATTTAATTATTATTCAGTTAATCGATTATGTGTAAATACGTATGATAAAGATCGATATAAAACAATTTTGAAAAGATTAAAAGAGTTTATTGATAATTATTATTCATTATCAACTAAGGATGAGAAAGATCAAAAGTATTATTGTGATGCATATTTGCGTAATAAATTAAGATCATTTAATGAAGTAAAAGATGATAAAAGTCCATTAGTATTAAATCCTGCTTTTACATTGGATAATTTTTTTCTTCATCCACACGTTATAACTAATTGGGAGTTTCAAGTGCAAATTGTTAATGAATTAATTGATAAATGGTTATCTATGTATTATTCTATTAAAAATTGGCGCGATGAAATAGAGTTTGATCTTTCGTCTTATCCTAAAGATTTTGAAAAACATACACAATATGCATTGCGATTTATGGATATATATAAGGCTATGAACCGGTAAAATAAAATCCTTGAAATGATGGCGATGGTAATAATGGGTAAACAACACAATTATCTTCTATTGTTTTGTTATTAGAAACATTTACAACTACTCCGGTTGATGTAGTTTGAATAGCAGTCGGATAATAAAACAATTCAGAGGTATCAGAAGGCGGAAATTGTATATTCGATGTATTCATTTGTAAATAAAAATCATATACGTAACCAGTTGCAGTTAATAATTCTATATTAGATATATTTATTACTCCAGTATATATTTTTGCTGTATATGAATCATTGGTACTTACTGGGCCAAACTTATTCGATGACTGTAAGTCATCTACTAAGTTAGTTGTTGGGTTATTCAAACCCTGACCTAGTGGAGAACCTTTACTTATTTGTTCGTTAAAAGAAATATCAAATTGAAGTGGAGAAAAATTATTCACCAAATAATTCCCATTAGTGTTAGTAAGTGGTATAGTATTATTTGTAAATAAACTAATTTGCGGTGATGATTTGAATGTTACAGGTTTATTATTATAATTAACACCAAATTCAATGGAATTTAAATTTATTGATGCATTGGGAAAATAAGAGGGGGTAGGCATAGGATTGTCGGATGGATCATAAATAAGATTGGACGAAATATTGGTTCCTGTTACATAAACAGAAAAAGGGAGTTGTAATGTGTAATTATAAGACGCTTGGTCAATTTGGTCAGTGATCAATAATGTCAATATAGTTGCATTTTGTCCATTGGTTAATAAAATATCTGATGCAGGATTAAATAACCATTTTTGAAGTGGAACAACTGTAGAATCGTAACTGTATGCATTAACGTTCTTTGTAAAGTTATATAGAGGAACAGTTTCGTCATTAATCAAATATGTAATGGGTCCAGGAACATCACAAGATGAAGTTGGTGTGGGTATGATACTAGGGCTGCAATTAACCAATTGTGAACCACGTAGAATATAAATATTATAGTACCCATATGTTCCAACGATTTGCAGTGCTTCAGGGTTCAATTGGTTATTTCCGTATTGATCAGTTACATATTGCGAAGTAGCAATTGTTCGTAATGAATCTGGGTACGCAATCGTAAATGTATTAAATATTCCTAAATAATCGATAGTTGTTACGGTTATTGTAGGGAAATTACTAGTTTGTGTACCTGCATTACCTTTTACTAGTTGTGCCCAACGTTGCGCTTTTGATAAATTATTAGTTTTACTTGAGCTAGAATTATTATTATATTTCAATATTTCGGCTTTTCGTCGCATATCAAGTTGTTCTTTTGTGTAATTTCCATTGTAAGGTGATACTATTTCATTTCGTGGTAAAGGTGTATTAAATGTAAGTTGTTTTGCTCGTTGTTGACAAATAGATTTTAAAGCAAAATTAATCGTTGGATTTGCCATATTATTATTATATTAGTTAATAATAATATCGTTATATCTGTCGCTAAAAAGGAGGAGTTCTTAAGCAGGGTCAGCGGGCGAAGCCCGCAACCTGGATCGCCCACAGCGTAGCTGGGGCGATTGAGGGGTTAAAAACGCTTCGCGTTTTTAGACGTAGGTTCCCTGCTCCTTGGTTCTTGTACTTAAATGGATAACCCTGTATACCAAGTGGATGACAAGTAATCAAATCCACCTTTGGTAGTGTTTGTACTCGAACTAGCGCTTAAATTTGGTCCCCAATAAACAATATTAGAAAGCTGTATAACATTTAATGCTTTATCATAATAACGTAAATTAGATAGATTTCCATTAAATCCACCGTGTTGACATACCAAAACATCGTTATAGTTTTGTTTGGGTACATATTGGAGAACAACTCTTTCTCGTAACACACCGTTAATATAGACATCCAACATTGTATTTTCAGCACGAATAGCGACATGAACCCATCTTTTAATAGGAATATTAGAAATATCTACAATAGCATCAGGGCCTCCTACAGTATTCATTACAATATGAAAACCATTGTTACCAGGTTGTATGTAAAGACCAGGTGCATTATTCACACTAGCTATTCCATTGGCTCCCCAAGTGCTATCACCTTTACTAAATACGTGTTGATATTTTGTGGGAGCAGCTGTTGCTGTATTACTATTTTCTAGATCACTTATATAAAGCCAAACTGACCAGGTAAATTCTAGTCCGGTTTTTTGATTATTAGATCGTTTCAAACTAATTGCTGATTTTTGACTCGGATTCTGTGAAATAATTTGTCCATCAGAACCACTAATCATACCTTTAATAAGATAAGGATTGTGGGAAGGATTCATAAAATACTGAATAATGTTTATTCCTAAACCTAAAAGGAATAAAAATAACAGAATAATTAGAATAACAAAGGCAAACTTAGCAATAATAGTATTAGAAGTTAGAAATTGCTGAGACGCACCTACACCTGCCGTTGCTTGTTGTGAGAATTGGGTTAATGAACTATTCACATTGGATTTGGCGTCATTATATGTTTTTCCAAAATCTGCTGTTGCATTTCCTAAAGATTCAGTAGCATTTTTAACAAAATTAGGTAGTTGTGTAGGTTGAGAACTTTGACTACCTGGTTGAAGATTCATAATATAATTATAATTACTATATTATGAGATAAGTCAGGGGAACCCTAGGTTCCCCCTGAGACCCCCTCCTCAATTATGATAACTTAATAGGTAACATAATTATATTATTCTAGTAAAGGGAGGGGTCGCAGGGGAACCTACGGTTCCCTGCTAGAGTAGTGCATAACTTGATGCAACAACATTGTTTTGTAAGATTTGCATATTTACACCATAACCACTCAAATTATTCATTAGTGAATTTTGTCCATTGCCTTTCATATAGTAACGCCAAGCAGTTCCTGGGTCCATTGGCACTGTCCACCGATAAAAATAGGTAGCATAGGCATTGAATGGATTAAAACTACTTATTGATGTTCCAGTACTAGATATAGTTTTACCTGAAACTCCATTAAATAAATTATTAGTAGTATTTGAATTTCCTAACCATACCTGGGGTGTATTTCCTGGTACAGCTGGGAATATAGAACCTGTAGCATCACTTAACCTAACTGATTTTACTAATTTTCCGTCTAAATATACATCTAAGAATTGATTATCTAAACTTACAATAATATAAACCCATTTTTGCAAAGGGAAATTTTGAGTAATAATAGTAGAAATAGTTGAAGTATCCGACATTGCTACGTCAACACAAAGAGAAGGTTGGTTTGGCAATAAATATACATTCAATACACCTGTTTGACTCATAAATACCTTTGGTGTACCCTGATCCCAATTGTTCACGTAGACCCATACCCCGTAAGCATACTGAGTATTTGTAGGACTACCTAATTTTGTAATAACAGGAATTTGGGTAGTTAAATTAGTTAAAGAAGACTGTAATGTAGTAGCTGTGCTAGTAAAATATCTATACAATACGTAAATTAAAATTATAATAACAACTCCTAAAATTATTGCCACTGGACTCATTATATTACTATTATATTACTATTATAAATTAAGGAGGGATCATAAGGGAACCTATGGTTCCCTTACTTAAATGTAGGTGGATTTCTTAAAGATAAAATATTGTAATTATTAGCAATTTCTATAATAGAAGTTGGTTTAGGATAATAAACTACATTACATATTGCTCCGTCTAAACCACCGTCTTTACCAATAGTAACATAATCAGTTGGACTATAATTTGGTGGGTTTTCATAAAATAAATAAGTCTTTTCTAATTTTCCATTTACAAATAAATCAGCTTGACCTGATGTAAAATTCATTACTAAATTATTCCATTTTTGAATTGGCATAGAAAATTCATAATAAGGTTGTTTTATGGATGTATTTGTAAAATATACTCGGTATTTACCTAGACCCTTAGAATCTGTATAATAAGTTACTTTAGGTTTACCATCCCCATAATTAAATATTTGTGTTTCATTTATATTACCAACATACGTATTGGTCTGTGGATTCATAAAAATCCACATTGAAAACCCATAATTTTGATTATAAACCTGTTGACTATCTAAATTGTTCTGTTTTGCTATGAATTTCGGTATTTTGTTCATTTCCGAATTTCCTATGGTTTGACCTACATCTAAAAATGCACTACCTGGTAATAATTCAAAATTCTTGGATGTATTGAATTTCTTAATTAACCACGGTAAATAAATATAGAATAACCCCAATATTATCTCTAAAATTAATAAAATGATTATTGGATTTGCAGTCATCTTCAATTCATTCAATATATATTTGATAAAATCTATGAACAAACAAGGAATATAAAAAATAAAATAGACAAAAAACCCTGTCCAACCTGATAAAGATTTCAAATAATTACCCATTATGTAAAAAAATATTGACAGTCCAGTTAATATTATCAATACGCTAACTATAGCAACAATATAATTCATTAATTCATAGGATGCTGTGTTAGCTTTCGAATAAAAATAGGCGCCTGCTGCAAAGAACGCAATAATTACTCCAGCAATGAATATGGTTGCTCCAGAACCTTGTTTTCTTGAAAAAGGATTCACAATAGTAAGTATTATGATAAGAGGAATAATTATCGACATTGTATATGTAAATGCCTTACTGGTAAGTGCTTTAGGATCCATTGCAGCATAATACATTATGATAATGATTATGAAAATAATTGCATATAATCCACCATACTTATAAACTATCTTAGCATCTTCCGGATCACTTAATATTTCACTGATTTTTTCAATAATGAGATTTAAAAAATAGGAAATATTGCTTAAAAATAAATTTATCCAACTCCATAAATTAATGATTATCCATACAATAAAAGAAAATATACCAACAATCGTGTAAAGTGGTATATCATAAATAAGATGTTTAAAAAATAGTGCAAACCCTTCTACCTCTGTCTCATTTAAAAATAAATAAGTAGTATGTAATACATTCAATAACAATAAACATAAGAAAACAATAAATATTGTCCCTTCTGGTGTTTTTGGAACCAGTATGGTATCGTGTTTGTATTGATTAATGATAACAATACTTATTACTAATAATATCATTTCGGTAAAATCATAGATATATTTTTTACTTAATGAATCGGTTGCTTGTAATATATTAGGTATAACATTGACAATACTCATAAGCTTATCACGTATTTCTCTTAAATATGGAAATAGTCCTATCAAATTTTCTATTAATTCATTTGATATTTTCACTGAACCTGATGCCATCTTTATATTACTTTATATATCCTTATATATCCTTAAAGATTTTCTATGGTGGTTTTCTTTCCGTGACATTCGCGACAAAGTGCGACTAAATTATCAATATGGTTACTTCCCCCATACTCTAGCCTTGTCTTATGATCTACCTCGAACCAAGCGTTTAATTGTTTCTGGCATTCCCCGCATTTCCAATTCTGGTTTGATGCTACGTATTTTTTCTTGGTTTCACTCACTGATCGCTTTGTTGCCTTTTTACCTAACTCAGGAGTTCTCTGACCTGATTGTAAAATTCGGTTTTCTGCTACAGTTTCTTGGTTGTTCGGCATCGGAACCACAGGGTAATTGAATGAATCATTGCCGAAATTTTGTTTTGTGGTAAAATCGAGAATGGGAGAAATCATACTGGAAGTGCCTTTGTCAAGTGGTAAATATTTGATATAGTCGTTTGTTGTGGAGATCATCTGTTGAGCTCTTAAGGGATTCTTTTTGAATAAGATGTAGATCATTAGGGCCCCGAAAGCAATCGCGGCCATTTTATAGTATTTCTTGAATGTGAATAACTTTTTTAATAGTTTTCCGTCAGTATAAACATTGGCTATTAATAGACCTGCTGCTATTAGTATTATTAATTCGATACGCATATACGCTAAATCTAGTTATATTTAGTGTATATTTTTAAGGGAACCCACTAAGCTGGGATAATATTCGAACTCCATAAGAGGTAACAAAATTAAGGGAGGGGTCGCAGGTCTAGCGAAGCTAATCCGTAGGTTCTCTGCTCCTATTTCCAGTAATAATAGATCAAAAATAAAAATACCAATATCAAGGTTGCGTGAATATAATGTCGGCGCATATTGATACGTTCTCCAAACACCACCGGTTTCGGTAAATATTCTGCCCGATATTTTTCAAGCGCAAATGGTAATGATAATTCAATCTTCCCTAATTTCATATTCATTTTATTATGCATAAAATGGACCCACCGGACAAACGAATCACGGTTATCTAAATAGGGCGTTACTGGATATTTATCTAACATCCTGCTAAATTTACCTCCCATTTCAGCATCGGGTATAAAAAGCGGCATATTTTGTATTAAATCATAATATTTGCGTTTGGTAATGTCGTTGGGGTGCATTGGATATGATTCTGCCACCGTATGTAAAAAGAACCAATAATGTGGTCCCCATATTTCAGCATCAAAACGCATAATAGATTGTTAAAAGATGTAGTTATATAAAGACAAACGAATATATTTGTATAGCATCTTCTTTGTAAATATTAATGTCGGAAAATTATTGTAATAATTGTGGTAAGCTAGGCCACTACTATCATCATTGTAAAATGCCCATTACTAGCATTGGTATCATCGTTTTTCGTGTTAATCCTGAAGGAAAAAAAGAATTTCTTATGATACGTCGTAAGGATACATTGGGTTACATCGATTTTATGCGCGGTAAATATTCCATTTATAACAAAGAATATATTATGAATATGTTAAAACAAATGACCCAAGACGAAAAAGATGTTCTCCGAACACAGGATTTTGCAGCGGCTTGGAAACGAGTTTGGGGTAATGAAAGTATTTCTAGTCAATATAAATCTGAGGAAACCATATCTAGAGACAAATATCAACTTTTACAAAATGGTATATTCAATAAGGGTGAGTTTTACACATTACAAACGATGATTGACGAAAGTAATAAATATGATATTTGGACAGAAGCAGAATGGGGATTTCCCAAAGGCCGCCGTAATTATCAAGAAAAGGATTTTGAATGTGCTTTACGAGAATTTACTGAAGAAACTGGGTATAATTATCATTATTTGAAAAATATACAGAATTTGTTACCATTTGAGGAGACATTTACTGGGTCAAATTATAAATCTTATAAACATAAATATTATCTTACGTTTATGGATTACAACAGGTCTCTTGATATAAAAACGTTTGATCCTACTGAAGTTAGTAAAATGGAATGGAAAACCTATGATGACTGTATGAACTCGATGAGAAGTTATAATTTAGAAAAAAAACGTCTCATAACGAATATACATCATACAATTAAGGAACCGTAGGTTCCTTAAAAACCTCCCTTTAATTGTGTTACCTTACGAGATAAAATAATTAAAGGAGGGGGGGTCGGGGGGAACCTTGGTTCCCCCGAAATTTATGCGTATAATGTAAATAAGATTTTTTACATTATATGTCAGATATGCCAAAGGAAACTAAAAAGAAAGATTATTGTAAAAAAGGCACACGAAGAAATCATAAAACAGGTAATTGTGATCCTGTTAATCAGGTCGAAGGCAACATCCTTCAGTCTATTAAAGAAGCCGTATTAAGCCTTCATCCAGCGGATCTTAGTAAACGAGTTGCTGAACCGGTACAGGTTCCTCCTCCTGAGCCAATTAAAAAACCTAAAATGGTGGTAGAATGTACAAAAAACTACCTACCGAATGAGACGGAGAATGCACGTAAAGCAGAACTTATGGGATTAACCGGTGGTAATCTTCGTAAAATCCATTCGGCACTTATCAATGATACCTCGGTTCTCAATTCAACACCAGGAGTTAAAACCAAGGAACAATTGGTTCATTTGATTCTATGTTTAGAGAACGAGCAAAAACGTGTTCCTGCTGCAGCTGCTTCTGTAGTTGAGGATGATGGTCCATCTACTTTTCAAAGAATATTGTCCACGTTTAAACCCACCGAAATTGTCGAACGTGTCGAAGAACCTGAAAAAGAAGCTGTCGTAGCACCTAAACCAAAACTCATTATTAGAGAACCTTTATCCGAGCCCTCTCTAGATGAAGAAACCAAAATAGATATAGAAACGCTTATTATAGAGGAACAAAATGTGGTGGAGGATGTTCCGGTTCTCGATGAACCTTTAAAAATTTCTGAACAAGAAGAAAAATTACAAAATAAATTGGGAGTTGCCCCAACCAAGATTGAATCTAAAGAATATAATTCATTTTTATTTAACAAAGAAAAACTAGAGAATGAGAACCTGCGCAATCTACAGGATGGT
>Ga0209777_10009434_pt1 | contig 10485 bp, 7 predicted proteins | sample FrelakmetHBP12HB_FD_187147 | JGI IMG/M metagenome (GOLD analysis project Ga0209777, IMG submission 187147) | Freshwater lake sediment microbial communities from the University of Notre Dame, USA, for methane emissions studies -HBP12 HB (SPAdes)... | ecosystem: Environmental > Aquatic >... | reverse complement strand
GGCGGTCATCAAGTTCATCTCGGACCCGGCCAACGCAGAAGAGGTCCAGAAGCTCGCGAAGAGGGAGGGCAAGAAGCCGGACGAACTTATCGCGCAGATAAGGGGCTGCGCGGATGACATAATCAAATACCCGGCCATCATCAGCCAGGCTGCGGCCGAGCTTTCCAAACTGCCGAACGAGCAGGTAAGGGAATTCGGACTTGACCGCGGGGTGCTTGCCGCGCTGAACAAAGGGGATCCGGCGGCAGTCAAGCGGCTGCTCGACAACCCCGAGACCGCGGGGAAGCTAGTGGAGGCCTTCAGGGAGCGCGAGTTCCAGCGCGCTTCGGACATCCTCATTCTAAAGCCGGCTTCGCAGGTCTTAACGAGGGACGACCTTATCCGCAATCCAACACCTGGAGAAATGGCGTACGCCATGGCCAACAACCTGGACGCCAGCTTCGGCACCTATAACAGGATAAGGGAGCATCTGCGCAACGACGATTACGAGGGCCTCGCGCGCACGCTCGCCGGCGGGCAAAGCAGGGAGAGCATGCTCGCGGTCAGCGCGCTCGCCAGCAACTCCTCCTCTTTCCACGACATCGCGAAAGAGGCGATACAGGTAAGGGTCGCGGAGCATCTCGCCGGCGGCGCGATGGCGCACATGCGGGCGATAGACAGGATGCAGGAGGGCCAGAAGACCGCGGATGACCTCTCGAAAACGTATCTGGAGGCGGTAGGCCCGCTTGTCAGTACGCACCCCAACAAGCCCTCGGACGAATTCATCGGAATCCTCAGGGACAAGGACCCCGAGCGCCTGGCGGCATTCATCGCGGACAAGCGCAACGAAGGCGACATCGAGAGGGTCGCCGCCGCGTTCGGCGTGGGCAAGGAAAACGTGAGGGGCGAGCTGCAGCAGATGGCCGACGGCTGGCGCGCGCCAGTGAACATCAACAACACCGCCACGCTGTATGGCGGCACGATGATGCTCGCCTACAACGCGCTGCCGCAGCAGGCGTTCATGATAGGCCTGGCCGACACCAAGATCCCTGCCCAGACCGCGGCCCTCACCGAAAGTTTCTTCTCAGGCATATACGCTGCCGAAAGGCAGCGCGAGCAGCTGAGGGCGCAATTCGACATAGCCGCGGCGAGCCCGACGACGAATGTCGCCGCGCTCGTGGTGTCCCCAGCCTCGGTAGGGCGCGCGCCCGACACCATCCAGCGCGACCACGCGATGGACATAGCCAGGTTCTACGAGGCGAGGGCCGAGGCCCTGAAGCCCGAGAACCGCGAAAAGGACCCGCAGACGGCCGCGCGCCTGGAGGCCGCGAGGCCGGTGGTGGAGCGGGCGATGGACGCCCTCGCAAGGGAGAAGGACCCCGACCGGGGAGCCGAGCTTCTGCTTTACTCGCGCGCGATAGCCCAGAACGCCGGGGACCCGGCACGGCTCGCCGAACTGTCAGCCAGCCTTGAGCGGTATACAAAGGCCAAAACCCCTGAAGCCAAAAGCCTCGAGACCGGGCGGATGCTCGGATTGGATTCCACCTTCTCAGCCAAGGACAGCGTGAAGCACGAGGCGCTCGCGACATACCCTCCGGAGATACTGAGGGACTTCGCGAAACAGAAGCTGCCCGGAAGCGGGGCGGACATCGAAAAGGCCAAAGACGAGGAACTAGCCCGCTTCGTCGCCGCCCGCGTTCCCGACCGGGACGTTGACGCGTTCATCAAGAGGCAGGGCGACCCGCAGGTGACGGTTTCCGGAGACAAGAAAGTGAAATACAGCGAGGCGGCCGAAACATGCAGCCAGATCGGGGCCGGCGTCGTGAAAGCCAAGACCAGGGCGCAGGTGGAAGAGCCCAGGCAAGTGAGAGACCTCGGCGTCCATGCGCGCGAGTTCAAGCCCAAGGCAAGCACCGCTTACAAGCCGAACGACATAGATGAGTGGATAATGACTCCTGGCACCGCGGGCCAGCGCGGCATGATATACGACCCGATAACAAAGACGATGCGCCCGATATAGCGCGCGGCAGGGGGATGCACATGGGTTTGTTCGACATTCTCAAGAACGCCGTGAAGGGCGGCACCGCAGGCGGAGGCGCGACCAGGAAAGGCCCCGCGCAGAAATGCCCGAACTGCGGCGAGTCCGTGACACTCGACATGGAGCGCTGCCCGAGCTGCGGCGTGCGCATAAAGAGCATGTTCAGGAGGAAGTGCCCGCAGTGCGGGACGCTCAACGAGCTGGAGGCGAAGAGATGCTCCAGCTGCGGATATGGCTTCGAGGCCGAATTGGAAAGGGCTAAAAAGACTTTTTTCATATGTCCTATATGCGGGTACAAGAGCGAGGCGTTCCTCACGCAGTGCCCTGCGTGCAACACGAGGTTCTTATAACACTAGAAACACATCGAGTGACTTGCGGAGCACCATTCCATAAGGAGACGACGCATCATAAGAAAACAGGAAGAAAACGATGAAAAGCCTGATAAGGGGGATATAGGGGAGCAACACAGATGGGAGAATCATTCGCAGTGAAGCAGGAGGAGCAGAAGAAAGAGGAGCCGAAGAAGAAATTCCTCATCCTTCTCGACGAGGACCAGGTCGAGGTCCAGAGGCTGACGGTAGAAGACACCGAGGAGGTCACCAAGGTCATGCGCAAGTGCGCCTTCGACGTCACGGAAACCGAAGTGAAGACCATCATCCAGTACGGCATCTCTTTCGGGTGCTATGTCAACCGCATGCTCATCGGCGCAGGGCTTTCCTGGCCGGCGGTCTACGACCATGAGAACCGGGTGGTGCGCGGCGGCGACCAGACGAACGCGGTATACCTGGAGGACCCGGCGGTCCTGCTATCATTCGAGGGAAGGGGCATAAGGCGCATCCTCCTCAAGCAGAGGGAGGACGACGCCAGGGCGGGGGGCAAAGCCTACGCCATCGCCTATCTCTACGAGGACCTGCCCAAGGGCAGCATCATGGACTTCATAAAGGAGGGCGGCTCCCAGCTGGAGAAGCTCTACCTTTCCGAGAGCTACGAATTCTTCAGGACGGACAAGGGCGTGCTGGCGGTAAAAAAACTGTAGGGCTTTTATAATCTTGCGCCGAAGTCTGATCATGCGACTCTTTCCCGCCGCAGCCATATTGGCGCTTGTCGTGGCGTCCCTCCTGATTTCGGGTTGCGTTTCCACCACCCAGCCTGTTGTGAATGGAACGAACGTGAGCAACCAGAGCCAGATCGCATGCCCGGCCATATACCAGCCGGTGTGCGGCACGGACAACGTCACCTATCCGAACGATTGCTACGCGGGGGCGGCCGGAGTGACCGCCGCCTCCCAGGGCGAGTGCGCGGCTACAGACTGCGTTGACAGCGACAACGGGACGGATATCTACGAGGGCGGGAACACAACCCAGGGAACAGCCGTCAAAGAGGACGAGTGCGCTGACCCGACCCATATCATAGAATACGACTGCCAGAACCAGAATGTGATCGCGCAGACGCTACCCTGCCCGGCCGGCTATGAGTGCTCGGCCGGCGCGTGCAGGCCTTCCCAGGCGGGGAACCAGGCATGCGAAGAGCTCGGGAACGCGAGCGACATGTTCTCCGCGGGCGGAGCGGCCTACGGCGGCAGGACCTACAGCGACGAGTGCCCGATGGTCAACCAGGTGAAGAAATACTACTGCAGGAACGGCGCCCTGGCGAACACGAACTTCGTCTGCCCCGCGGGCTGGCAGTGCGTGGCCGGCGCCTGCAAGGAGATGCCGCCGGTGTGCACTGACACGGACGGCGGCTACAACATCACCGCGCAGGGCACGGCCACGGTGAGGAAGGGATACTCCCTCATCGGCACCGGCACCGATTACTGCATAAACGGCACGGATATCCTGGAGTATTACTGCGTCAACGGCTCCTCCGTCGGCGACGATGTCCCGTGCGGGAAGGATTACGAGTGCAGGGACGGCGCGTGCGCCTACGAGCAATGCGATGACAGCGACGGGGGGCAGAACCTGATGGCGGCCGGCACCACCACGAAGGGCTCGGCGTCCTACTATGACATCTGCGACGGCGCGTACAATGTGATCGAATTCTTCTGCTCGGGCAACAACCTGACGTCTACCGTGGGCACCTGCCCCTCGGGCAACATGTGCAACGGGGGAGTGTGCGTCCCGGAGGTATGCACGGACAGCGACAACGGGCTGAATTACACGACAACTGGAACCGTGTCGAAGGGCGGCTCGCAGTACCAGGATTATTGCGCGGGCGCGAGTCTTCTCCTTGAGTATTACTGCGACGGCAACACCGTGCGGTCCCAGACACACGATTGCCAGGGCCCGTGCGGCAACGGGAAATGCCTCCCCTCATGAACATATGGAAGCGATCGCCATGATGTGCAAACACATTCTCCTGCTCTTGCTGCTATCATCGCTGGCGCATATCGCCGGCGCGGAACCGTGCAACGGCACGGCCTCCATGCTCGTGCCGGCGGTGGTCGGAGACGGCTCGGGGCTCATCAACCTCTCAGTCAGGATGATCCCCGGCAATGGGGATGTTTTCCTGTCCACTTTCCCGGAGACCGGGACCAGCACGCAGCAATCCGTGGAGGACGCCACGCAGTACGCGTTCAGGAAGGCCGGAGTGAGCGGCTGCGACGCGGTCATACGCATAGACACGGTCGGCTCGGCAGGATATGTGGAAGGCCCGAGCGCGGGCGCGGCCCTCGCGGTGCTCACATACGGGGCGCTGGAGGGCGTGGAGCCCAGGCGCGACGCGGTCCTGACCGGCACTGTGGACGGGCAGGGCAATGTCGGCCCGGTAGGCGGGCTTTACGAGAAGGCGCTGGCCGCGGCCACCACGGGGGAGGCATATTTCGTCACTCCGCGCACCAGTTTCTTCGAGGTGCTCATGCTCAGGCAGATAAGGGACACCTACGGCCTCCGGATGCTCGAGGCCGGCAGCGCGGATGACGCGATAAGCTTCATGCTGTACAACGGGACGCTTCCTGCTCCGGACCTGAGCCGGAAGGCGGATCCCGTGCCGGACATCCCGAACTACGATGATTCGGGCATGCCCGGCTTCGACGCCGTCGCGGCGAAGACGATCTCGCTGGAGAACGCGGTCGTGCAGGGCCTTCCGGCGAACGACAACGACTCGCTCGCCATAAGGGATTTCTACGCCTCCGAAGTGCAGCGGCAGGGCGAGCTCCGCGCCAGGGGATATCTTTTCACGGCGGCCAACGAGGCGTTCCTCGATTATATCGACGTCTCCACAGTATCCGCCATCCTGGCAGGCGACTCGGACGCGAAGGCCAAGCAGGCGGAAGCGCGGGCCTGCCTCTCCTCCCTTCCGGCGATCCCCAAGACCGATAAGAACTTCGAATGGCTTGTCGGGGCCGACCTGAGGAAGGCCTGGGCAGAGGGCAAGCTGAACGGCACGCAGCCAGGCACGGGCCTTTTCGAGGACAAGTACGTGACATACAGGGAACTCATGTTCGCCGACGCGTGGTGCAGGGTATCCGGGGCGCTCCGCGACGGCGCAGGGAGCGAAGGGAGCAATATAAACGAGTCCGCGTGGAAAAGCATGGCCGCGGACAAGATAGCGGAGGCGGACAGGCTCGGGACGCTGGATTCCGATAGCGCGGACCACCTCGCTTCCGCCAGGGCCTCTTTCGGCGAGGGCGGATACGGGGCGGCCATCTTCGATGCGACATACGCGGTCGAGGCGTACAAAGCCGGCCAGGACATGAGCGGCATGGACGGCCCGCAGTTGGATTATGAGATAAACAAGATGCTCGGGGCGAAGAGGGCATCGCTCTGGGGCTCGGTGTACCAGTCCCAGGCGGCCTATCTGGCATCCGACAATGTCTCGGATAAGGAATCCGCCTTCAGGCTGCTCCGCTACGCGATCGCGCTGGACGATGCCACCCTCAGGATGCGGAACGCGGCCACGCAATCCGCACAGGGGGCGCCGGCCGCATCACCGGACCTTGTGAGAACGCTCCTGGCCGCGTCAATCTTTTTAATCACAATCATGCTTCTATCATATCTGTATTACAGGTTTGCAAGAGGCAAAAGGCGATCGGATGAGCGGAACCCTGACACTAAGCGACCTTATCGTGTTTCTCGAGCTAAGCAAAAGCAGGGCTGAGCTCCAGTTCAAAGCGGAGCTGCTCAGGGGGGGCGCTGCCGAATCCGACCTCAAATACTGCGAAGAGAGGCTGCAGGCCGTCCAGAGGCAGGTGGATTCCCTGTCGGAGCGCATCTCCCGGGCCGGAGTCAGGATCGCGGTGCCGGACGAGATCGCGATACTGCGGCTGAACGACTCGCTCGCGGGGCGCCCGGCGAAAGAGCTCGCGGAGGCGATGTCCAAGAGGGCCGGGGACGTCTACGGGATCCTCGCCGTGCGCGGGGCGCTGATCAAGAGGAATTTCGAGAACCGCGAGAACATCGCGAAGCTCGCGATATTGATGTGCGGCCTGCAGAAGGACGTGCGCGAGGCGCTCGCGGATGCCGTGAGGAAAGGCGCTCTCGAGCAGCCGATACCCATACTCAAGGGCGAGGACGCTCTCGGGGGCAGGATAGCGCACGTGCTGGGCAGGCTCGGCATGCCCGCCGTAATCGAGAACGGCAGCCTCGTGAAATCCCCGGTTTCGCCGGAGGTCGTTGTGCAGATCCAGAGCCGGAAGGTGTGGGTCACCCCGGAAGTGAACGAGAAGCTGAGCGCGAACATCAGGAAGATCCAGGAGCTTTCCCCGAAAATCCACCTCAAGAACGCGGTCAGGCAGATAAAGGAGTTCGACGAGGCAGAGGAGAAGGATTTCGTGGCGATACAGAACGAGTACCTCGGGCTTCTCAAGGAGCAGGACGAGCTGCTCAGGGAGTTCAACGAAGAGGGGAAGATTTCCGTTAGCCTATAGTTTCGCGGACATGTACGGCCCGTCGAGCCGATAGCCTCTTTTTCTGTAATATTCCCTGGCCCCGACTCCGCTTATGATTATCATCTTTTTCATGCCGAACCGCCGGTCCGCCATCCGTTCGGCCTCTTCAAGGAGTTTCGAGCCGATTCCCATATGCTGGACCTTTCCCGCCTCCCGCTCGCCCAGCCCGGCCTCCTGCCCGTAGACATGGAGCTCGCGGACGAGCGCGGTCCGCCCGTTTATCTCTTTTCGCAGTGGCGTGTTCGGGATTCTCAGCCTCAGGAATCCGGCGATAAGGCCATTCCTATTCTCGAACGATAGGAAAAACTCCTTCCCTCCGCTCGCCTCATATTCCATGCTTTTCAAAAAGAGATCCTCGCTCCCGGTCCGTTCGTTTCCCCCGGCCTGCCCGATTTCGCGCGAGCGGATCTCGTGGGATTTTATTTTTTTGCGCTTGCGCTCTTCGTCCACGAGCTGCCTCAGGTTCGATTTCACGACTCCTGCGCCGATTAGCTTCGCCGGGATGTCCCTCTGTATCCGCATCACGCGGACGTATCCGGGTATGTGCCTGTAGAATTCCGATATCACGTCCGCGGCTTCCTCGCTGGAATAAGGCTCGTACCCGCCCCGCTCCATCATCCTGTGCAGTTTTGTCCCGGGCATCACGAGCGTGGGGTATATCTTCAGCATGTCCGGCCTGAATCGCTCGTCAGCGAACAGCCGCCTCACCATGGCGATGTCCTTCCTCTTGTCTGAGCCCGGAAGCCCGGGCATGATATGGTAGCACACCTTGAAAGCGGAGTCCTTGAGCAGGGCGGTCGCCTTCACCACGTCCGCCACTTTGTGCCCCCGGTTTATCCTGGCATATATCCCATCATTAGGATGCTGCACTCCTAGCTCGACGCGCGTCGCCCCGAAAGAGAGCATCTCGTCTATCTCCTTCTTTCCGCATACATCCGGCCGCGTCTCGAGCGTGAGCCCGATCGCGCGATGGGCTGCGTGCTCGTTCGTTTTTTGCGAGTTTGCGATCGTCCTGCTTCTCTTTCCATTTAGCCCGTCGTAAATCCCCTTGACGAACGAGCGCCTGTATCCTGCGGGCATCCTCAGGAACGTCCCGCCCATCAGTATCATCTCGCACTTGGAGGTCTCATGCCCCGTCTCCTCGTAGTGCCGCAGCCTGTTGCGCACCTGCCCGTAAGGGTCGAAATCCTCCTGCCGCGCGCGCAGCGCCGCCGGCTCGAACCCTGTGTAGCTCTTCGCCCCCAGGCCGGTCGGGCAGTAGATGCACGAATACGGGCACGAGCCCTCGGGTTTTATCATGACCGCGATCGGGCTCACCCCTGAAAGCGTGCGCATGGGACGCTTGAGAAGCAGCGGCAGGAGGCGTTTGCGGTTCCTCTCACCCAGTTTCGCTATTATCTCGCTGTTCCGGAGCATGGTCCCGATGCCGAATCTCCGGGCGGCCTCGAGCTTTATCCGCTCGACGTCAATTTCCCTATCGCTGGCGCTCCCTTTCCCGGCAATCCTGCGTATCACGAACCGTATCGCTTTCTCCCGCTCATCCATCATCATCGGAATAATTAGCAACCGTTCCCTTTATTTCTGTTCTCAAATGACGGACAGGACGGCCTGCACCGCGGCTCCGATGAGCCCGGCTAGCGCGTATACGGGCGCCTCGAACACCGGGAAGAGGAGCGTTCCGTGGCTCGTGGCCACATAATCGCCCAGCAGGTCCGAGCGCACCATGAATGTGACGTTCTTCTCCTCGTGGATGTTCGGGCTCGAGACCGAGACGACATTTATCGTCGGGTTGTAGGATTCCTCTTCCGTGCCGCTGATCTCGTATTCCACGGTCCTCGAGCTCCTGGCAGGCACATAAATCGGCTTCACGAACTCCCAGCGCTTCACTCCCGACGAGCTCACGGTATACGTGTCGCTCGCCGCGCCCTTGTTCACGACGGTTATCGCGAACTGGGCGGGCTGGCCCGGGCCCACGGTTATGCTTGGCGGGGAGACGTCCATGTCGAGCACGTCCCACGTGACATTCATCCTGACCCTGAAAGTGACATTGCCCAGGCGCTCCCCGTTGTTCTCGTCTATCACCACGACGTCCGCGTAGTATTCGCCCTGGGGCGCGTTCTTGTCAGCGGTTATCTTCACCTGGAGCGGGTTCCCGTAGAGCATGCTCGGCTCGGAGCTCCACCCATTGGGCTTGTAGGTGACTTGGGCCATGTCGTACTTGCCCCCCTGGCTGTAGATGCCGCCCTCGGTCACCACGGGGTCTATGCGCAACTCGAGCGTCTGGCCCGGCCCTATGGTGCCTAAGAAGACCTCGTCGCCGTTGCTGATTCTCTGCTCGAAGGGCGCGGTCATCCGCACGGGCACGGCTAGCACAATAGCCGAAACCACAAGTAGCGCCAGGAAGAATGCATTCGCTCGCATGGCTCTATTTTGCTCTCAAGAATTATAAAGTTGGCGGTTTCGGGGCGTTCCGGGCTGATGGCGCCTGCGGCGCTCGGCGAGCATCCCCGTCGCCTTTATAAATCTCATTCCCTCATTCACGCCATGCGCGCGCCAACACTGTTATTCCTGTCTCTGGTCCTGGTAAGTTCGCTCTCGTTCGCTGCAGGCGTGATGCAGTGGAACGCGACATATGGGGGGGATGGCAACGAATACGCAGCTTCAGTCCAGCAGACCTCTGACGGAGGCTATATAGCCGCAGGATATACGGATTCCTTCGGTGCCGGCGGGCTTGACTTCTGGGTCGTAAAAACGAACCCGGCAGGCGGGCAGGAGTGGAACGCGACGTACGGGGGAGCCGGCTGGGAATGGCCAAATTCAATCAAGCAGACCGCTGACGGGGGATATATAATCGCAGGATATACGAATTCCTTCGGTGCCGGCAACGACGATTTCTGGCTCGTAAAAATCAACTCGACAGGCGGGGAGCAGTGGAACAAGACTTTCGGCGGTTCTGATAATGACGAGGCATACTCGGTCCAGCAGACATCCGACGGAGGCTACATAGTCGCAGGCACTACGGCTTCCTTCGGTGCCGGCAGCTACGATTTCTGGCTTATAAAAACGGACCCGACAGGCGCTGAGCAGTGGAACGCGACGTACGGAGGGGCCAATCAGGACGATGCATTTTCAGTCCAGCAGACCAGTGACGGAGGCTACGTAGTCGCAGGGCATACATACTCCTTCGGTGCCGGCAACGACGATTTCTGGCTCGTGAAAACGAACTCGACAGGCGCCCAGCAGTGGAACGCGACGTACGGAGGGGCCGACGGCGATCAGGCAAACTCGGTCCAGCAGACCACTGACGGCGGTTACATAGTCGCGGGTTCCACATACTCCTTCGGTGCAGGCAATGGTGCTGATGATTTCTGGCTCGTAAAAGCGAACTCTACGGGCGGAGAGCAGTGGAACGCGACGTTCGGAGGAGGGGACTATGATGAGGCATACTCAGCCCAGCAGACCTCCGACGGAAACTACGTAGTCGTAGGGCGTACATATTCCTTCGGTTTCGGTTCCGGCAGCTCTGATGCATGGCTCATAAAAACGAACACGAGCGGCGGGGAGCTGTGGAACGCGACGTACG
>Ga0209777_10009433_pt1 | contig 10486 bp, 9 predicted proteins | sample FrelakmetHBP12HB_FD_187147 | JGI IMG/M metagenome (GOLD analysis project Ga0209777, IMG submission 187147) | Freshwater lake sediment microbial communities from the University of Notre Dame, USA, for methane emissions studies -HBP12 HB (SPAdes)... | ecosystem: Environmental > Aquatic >... | reverse complement strand
GATTTGGATTCATATTTTGCCATAAAACTCCTTTCAATATCTCAATAAGATCTCTGCTGGATCTGGATAAAGCAGCTTCATTCGAATGCGGGAGTGTTTATACCAAGTTGCTTTCAAACATTAAAATATAAATTTTTGAAAGCTTACTTGGTATTATGCCCGGTAAATCAACCTTTTAATATTTAATAACGCTTGGCATTAACTTATCAGGCAAGTAAAATCAAGACAATTTTAATTGTAAGAATGTTAAATATCTACTTAACCTTAAGGCTTCTTTCACCCATACGCATAGGGTAGAGTATTGCCAGAGTACAAAGAAAAAGGACGAGCGCGAAAGAAATAACCGTCCAGATGATTTGCAGTACCGATAAACTCTGGCTGCGCATCATGGACATAAATAAGTAATACACGGGGCCGGCTTCTAGAATTATAACAAGAATTATTAAACCGAAGCAACAAAGCATAAATAGAAGACCGCCAAAACTGGTGACTGATAAAGCAGGATTTTCCGATTTGAAATCAGGATAAATTGCGCCCAATCCTATGGCCATCGCCACTACTGCGGGTACAAGGCAGAAAATCGTTGTTACCGACAGAATCATCATAAAGGGAGTAACCCCAAGCAGTAAGTTCGAGGCAACGATCAGAATTTCCGTTAGAATAATTAATGGTATGTAATATAAGAAAAATTTAATCCAAAGAAATGTTTTTATAGATACCGGCGCGGCCTGGATAATCCAGAAAGCTTCTCCTTCCATGCTGACTGCCGGGTAAACAAATCGGGCGGCAATCGCAGAAAGCACAAAAGCGGCAAGGCCCATGTTCAAAAAAGAAAATACGTTTTGCAGATAAACTGTTTTAATTGGTGATCTATCCAAAGGTAAAACAGAAAAATTATAAAGATAAACCGCGATTAACGCGCCGATCAGGAAAAGCTGCGGCCACTGAGTGGAATCACGGAAAAAAGTGCGGATTTCCTTAACGGCAAATGCTTTGGCCTGCCGCGAGAGGAAATTAAGTAAATGCTCCCAATCCCATCCTTTGAAGTTTACCGGCGCAAAAAGACGCTTTGGTGTTGTTTGCGCCTGCGAAAAGCCATAAAAATAAGCCACCCGGGCAAGTGATTCATTTAAAAAAATCAGGGTAAAGGCGCAGCTTGTGGCAAGGGCCAGATTAAATAAGGATGTTTTCATATTACCGTTCATCGCTGATATAATTATATCGGTTATCCATGTTGTCGGCAATAGTGAAGAGTTGGAGGTCTGAAGAGAATTTAAATAAGTTACAACTGAGGCAAAACTATCCGGATTGACCAATTGCTCCGGTCTGATCAGGCGCAAAGCAACCACAAGAAGGAGTGCTATACCTACTCCCAGAATGACAAAAAGTGTACGGATTTTTCCGGCAGGCAGCGCGATTGCTCCAATCATAACGACAATGCTGCTAATTGCCGTTGCAATCAGACACATCACGATTGTCGCGATGAAGGCAACCAGATAAAACAAGAGGCCTGCTTCATAAATCAAACCATAAGATAAAAACACAGGAAGGCTGAATGCTACAACCATCCAGGAAGAATCAAAGAAACTAAGCATAAAGCGGGATATAAAGATAGTTCTTGATTCCACAGGCAAAGAATGCAAAAGCGGCAAATCGCGGCTCAAATAATAATGAGATAAGCTATTAATTATACTGCTGAACATGAGAAGAGCAAAAAGAGTTATGATGATCATGGAAAGAAGTTTCATCGCCAATATGTCGCCAAAGTCCTGCACACTCTGGAAATATAGCAGGACGCGGTAAAAAAGAATAAAACTTCCAACCCAGAAAACCGCTCCGACTGAGCCAAACATAAAAAGCCTTATCCAGCTTTTATTTTTCTTTCCCAAACGGTAGTTGTTGAAAAAGGAAAGCAGGCGAGGTCTCAATAAAATGAAAATTGTCTTCATAGTTCCCACTCTTGGCTGACTAGGTTTAGAAAGACTTCTTCGAGTTTGGCCTCTCCAGTCTTGGCGGCTTCGTTTAGTTCGGACAGCGTTCCCTGCGCGAGGAGTGTTCCTTTGTGAATCACACCAATTCTGTGGCACAAATCTTCAGCTATGCTTAAGGTATGCGTGGAAAGAAAAATAGTTATATTATTTGCAGCCAGTTGTTTTAAAATATCTTTAACCATTCGCACTCCCGCAGGATCAAGACCAACCATGGGTTCATCGATAATCAATACTTTCGGGTCATGCAATAATGCCGCGGCAATAATAAGCCTTTGCTTCATACCATGGGAATAGGCTTCAATTATTTCATTGGCCCAATCCCAGAGCGCGAATTGCTTTAACAGGGATTCCGATTTTTGTTCAAATATAGCGGAATTCACACTATATAAATCGGAGGAAAATTTTAAAAATTCCCTGCCGGTGAGCTTTTCATAAAGAAAAGGCCTGTCCGGTACAAAGCCGATGATTTGTTTTGCGCCCACCGGATTTTTAGCCATATCATAGCCATCAATGATAACACTTCCTGATGTAGGAGCAATAATTCCGCCCATCAGGCGGATCGTTGTCGTTTTACCCGCGCCGTTTGGACCGATAAAACCATAAATTTCACCGGAGGCAACATTCAGACTTAGATCGTTTACCGCGATGGTAGTGCCGTAATCTTTAGTCAGGTTTATTATATCAATCATTATTTTTCGGATATTACCTCCAGTTGAATTTTGCCCATAAAACCCATCAAGTCCAGTTGCTCGCCGCCTTCACCGCGCACTAATCTAATGTGCGTGACATCGGCAGGCATTTGATTAAAAACGGCATCAACAGTCACCCATTTTCCTATATAGGCGATATTCCACGCGTGGTAATAAAATCGGCCATGAAGATAAACCAGGCCTGTTTCAATCTGCGCGGGAATACCGGCGGCACGTAGCAGGGCAGCAGTCAATACGGCATGCTCGTTACAATCACCAACTTTGTTTTTCAATACTTCCAGCGCATTTGGCACTGATAATACCGGTTTCTTCTCCACGTTTGCATAAACCCAATTAACTATCTTTCTTACTTTTTCCTGAGGAGCATCAGTTGGCAGCACTATCTTTTGGACCTGGGCTTGTATTTGAGGATGATCGGATTGTATTAGTGGCGCAGGTTTTAAGAAAGCGGAAATATCTTTGGGAATACCTATATTACCAATCGTTGCGGCAGGAAGTTTTTCCCGAGTGATGGTTAAGATGTTTTGCTTGAATGCTTGCCTGTCGCCATTTATATGAATTGGAGGATTAGTAAGACCACTGATCTTAATTTTTATTTCGGTTAACTTCCCCGGCTCGGCAATTTCCCTGTTTGGCTGGACGGAGGCCATTTGAGTGAAGTCAATGCTGTTTTGGGTGGAGATTCCCTCTCTGGCTTTTTCTTCACTTACTTTTTCCATAGAAAGACCTAAAATTCCGGTTTCTTTTAATACCTCTCCGGTTTTGTCCAGCCAGGCGCAGTTTTTAGCCCCCATGAAATCGGCGCAATATTTTTGGGTGAGAACTCGCTTCCCCATAACAGGAATTATTTCATCGGCGTTGCGGGTAACTTTAATGGAAGTATTGGTTAGTGTCGAAGGATCAAAGATAGTGAAGCTGCGGACTACATCCTTTTCTAAGCTGGAATGGAATGCCGCGCCATAAATATTTCCGCTAAGATGAGGAATATATTTTAGAGCGATTTCATTTTTAGTCTGCGCGTCAGGCGTGCCGGTAAATAAAATGAGTTTTTTATTAACCACCTGTCCATGCGCGTTGAATCGAAACAGGCTGGAGGTTAAATCAAAATTAAATGAAGAAAGAGTCATATCGGGATTGAGATCGCTTTGGGTGGAAATGTTGATTGCTTGTGTAACTCCCGCCGTGTTTATGCGCATAGAAACTGTTTCACTGATGTGAATCAAATTATCCTTACGGCCATAAGTCCGGTGAATAACGCCGATTTTATTTTTCTGCTGATAAATATTCATCCACGTTTCCGGCGGCCTTTGGGAAACGTTTTCTCGAACATTTATGTCTGGCGAAGAGTTACTGGAAAAATAATCAAGACGAATGAACAGCAAAACAAGAAAGACAGCCGTGATGACAAGACCCCAGATGATGTTCCAGCCAATTTTAGCCATATTGTGCCAACCCTAGAAAAATGAAATACTTAGTAATGTTCGATATTATATAGATGCCGAAGTCCGGAGTCAATAAAGAGTGTATTTCAAAAGAAAAATTTATAAAATAAAATAATTAAACTTTAAAGATTATCTTGACATATTCCGAAAAAACATCTATAAAATCAGCACTCACAAAGATTCGTTGTACAGTGGTTCCCCCATCTGGCAGATGATTCTTCCAAATGCGGGGATTTTTTAATGAGACTCAAATTCCAAAAACGCAGTGCATTGGAATTTGTAAGTCGAATTATCCCGGAGCGAAGCGTAGGGGTAATGAAACTCCAATTACGAAAGCGTAGCGCATCGAAATTGGAAAGTTGAACAATCCCGCAAGCAGAGTGAAGCGGGATTAATGACACATTGATAACTAAAAAATTATTTTAAGGAAAACAGTAAAATGAAGATCGACGATCAAAAAATTCGCAATATCGGGATAAGCGCGCACATTGATTCCGGTAAAACGACGCTTACCGAAAGAATTCTTTTTTACACGAAGAGAATTCATGCCATTCATGATGTAAAAGGCAAAGATGGTGTAGGAGCAACCATGGATTCCATGGAGTTGGAAAAGGAGCGCGGAATTACCATTGCTTCCGCGGCAACGTATTGTGAATGGAAAGGCTACGAAGTAAATATTATTGACACTCCCGGTCACGTCGATTTTACAATTGAGGTGGAAAGATCGCTGCGGGTATTGGATGGCGCAATTCTTGTATTATGTGCTGTTGGCGGCGTTCAATCGCAATCTATAACAGTTGACATGCAAATGAAAAGATATAAGGTTCCGTGTATCGCGTTTATCAATAAGTGTGATCGCAGTGGCGCCAATCCTTTCCGGGTAATCAGCCAGCTAAGGACAAAATTAGGACATAACGCGGTGGCCATGCAAATACCAATCGGCCTGGAAATAGATGCGGAAGGTGTTGTTGATCTTGTCTCGATGAAAGCTCTGTATTTTGACGGCGATAACGGAGAAACTGTTCGCACAGAAGAAATTCCGGTAAATCTGCAGGATGAAGCAAAAGCGAAAAGATATGAACTTATTGAAGCCGCCTCACTCTTCTCTGATGAATTAACTGAAGCTATTTTAGAAGAAAAAGAAATATCGCCGGAATTGCTTTATGCGGCATTACGTAAAGGTACATTAAAAAGAGAAATAACCCCTGTTTATATGGGATCAGCATATAAGAACAAGGCAGTGCAGCCCATGCTCGATGGTGTCACTTATCTTTTGCCTTGCCCATCAGAAGTAGAAAACGTTGCTTTGGATATGGATAAAAATGAAGAGCAGGTTGTGCTGGAAAGTGATTCGGAAAAACCAATTGTTGCTCTGGCCTTTAAACTCGAAGACGGAAAGTATGGCCAGTTGACTTACATCCGTGTTTATCAGGGTACAGTGGAGAAAGGTTCGACTATTGTCAATGTCCGTAATGGTAAGAAAGTAAAAGTTGGCAGACTTGCAAGGATGCATGCCGATCAAATGGAAGAAGTGGATAGTTTGTGCGCCGGTTACATTGGCGCTTTATTTGGAATTGAATGTTCATCCGGTGATACGTTTGTTTCTCCAGGTATCAATATGACCATGACTTCCATGTATGTGCCCAAACCGGTTATCTCGCTGGCTATCGTACCAAAAGATAACAAATCGCAGATGTCCATGTCGAAGGCATTGAATCGTTTTTCCAAGGAAGACCCGACATTCAAGACTTTTGTTGATCCGGAAACAAATGAAACGATTATCGAAGGAATGGGCGAACTTCATCTGGAGATTTATGTGGAAAGAATGAAGAGAGAATACGACGCGGAAGTTACTACCGGCAATCCCCGTGTGGCTTATCGCGAAACAATAACTCAGCGTGCCGAGTTTAATTATACCCATAAAAAGCAAACCGGTGGTTCTGGTCAGTTCGGGCGTATTGCGGGATTTATTGAACCGACCAGCGAAGCCGAGTTTATTTTTGAAAATAAAATATTCGGTGGATCAATTCCCACACAATATATTTCTGCCTGTGAAAAAGGATTTAAACAAAGCATGGCCAAAGGGCCGAAACTGGAATTCCCGATTACCGGTGTAAAAGTATTAATTAATGATGGCGCTTCCCATGCGGTGGATTCTTCGGATATGGCTTTTCAAGCTTGCGCCCGCGGCGCTTTTCGAGAGGCATATTTGCGAGCCAAACCGGTTATTCATGAACCGATTATGAAAGTTGTTGTGGAAACCCCGGCGGAGTTTCAGGGTCCGGTAATGGGACTATTGAATCAACGTCGCGGCATGATTGTTGGTTCGCAGGATGAAGGTGTGATGAGCGTGATTGAAGCGCAGATGCCGCTGGCGGAAATGTTCGGATTTTCAACGATACTGAGATCAGCAACGCAGGGGAAAGCACAGTTCACAATGGAATTTTCTATTTACCGGCAGGTACCTCAGTCAATCGCGGAAAAGATCGCACTCGACGTTGCCCAGAATAAAAAATCGGCTGCATAACCATAATAAAATAGATACATGTTAATAAACAGCGGAGCGTTAAAACGAGAAGAAAATATAATCCATTTATCTTATAAGGACATTATCATGTTAAAAAAAGAAATAATATACCGCAACCCTCTGATTAATCTTGGTTACGCTGATGAAAACATTTTACCCCACGGCGGATTTGGCGCGGTACTGGCGTATGCGGGACTCGGCAAGACAGCGTTGCTTGTCCAGATGGCGCTAAATACAATGATGCGAGAGCAATCTGTTTTGCATGTCAGTCTTCATGAAGCGGTAAGCAAAGTTGATGTCTGGTATCACGAGCTATTTTATAATATTGCGGAAAAGCACAATGCCGGTGAGATCCAGGAATACTGGGACAAAATTCAACCATATCGTTTTATCATGACTTTTCGGGTGGAAGGTTTCAGCGTGCCTAAGCTCGAAGAACGTTTAACCGATTTGATGCAGCAAAATATTTTTAAGCCGCACACTGTGATTATTGATGGCTTAAAGTTTGACGAATCAGGCCGCGGCCTTTTGGTTAACTTGAAGGAACTGGCTGCCAAATATTCTATGAGAATCTGGTTCACTATTCACACACATCGCAATGAGCCACCCAAGGAAAATGGTCTGCCGCTATCTTTTTTACACGTTGCTGATTTGTTCGATGTTCTTGTCCAACTGGCAGCAAAAGGTGATGAAGTATATATCAAAGCCCTCAAAGGCCAAGCCGCCACTGCCAAGCAGGACTCCCTACTTCTTGATCCGGCGACTATGTTGATTAAATCTCAAAACTAATGGCGACTTTGGGAAAAAGCCTAATCACCTGATACCCTGAAGGGCACATGAGGTGACACTAGGGCACAAGAAACAATCTGCTGTGTTAGGCAGCGGCCTTTTTCATTAAGGCGTATTTATTGTGTCCCGCGAAGCGAAGGGTATCATACCCGTGATTGATATATGCTAAAAGTTATTTTCCCCGGCAATCGGATTTTCCTTTCCCCCGTCCTTCCGTTGTTTCATTGGTTAATTTGCCGTTTTCAAAAGTAAGTGCATAGATAAAATCATCATTACCGCAGTTGTAATGCCATACATCCGCCTTGGTACCACATTTTTTAGTTTTCTTGATTTTACCCTTTTTATTGGTAGTAGTTGATTCCTGAGAATTTGTGCAGGAAGTGGCCTTTGATGTAGGCTGACCGCATGTCACCAGGACGCGCGTTTTAGAATCTCCGGAGCTCACCAGCCCGGAACCGCAGCGAAAAGCAAAACATTCAGCGGTAAAGAACAAAAAAATGATAAAGCAAACAAAGCCGATTTTGATAACAGTCATTAATTCCCTCCTTTTTGTCTTTTAATTATCATCATATATTCATACTTGTAAAGATCATAAACGAACTGCTGGATAATTTCCTGCTCTGCGGTAAATGGTGTTTCCAGGCGCAAGGCGGTCTGGACTTTGTCATTAAAATTAAGAGGTAGAAAATCAGCAAAATGTCCGCGCACGATTTTATAATTGCAGAAATCCGCAATTTTCTGTAGGTGAGAAAATTTGATCGTGTATTCATCGTGACCTTTGAGTGTAATTTTTTCCGGATTATTTGAAGAATCGAAATTAAGATAATGCTTTAAGTGAGAGGGTATCGAAGCTTCACAGCTATGCTCGCTCAGATAAATATATTTAATTTGGGCATGGCAGAGCTTATCTACAACTTCCATTGCTCCAATATTAATATTTTCTTCCTCGGTAAATGAAAGCTTATACTTATCTTGAAAATATTTTATTCTTCCCTGCAAATGTTTTGATTCTTCATCTGCTGAAATATTTTTATCAGAACAAGCTACCAGCGTCGGTAGGTCACCTAAATTTTCATTCAGAATTACCAGATCAAAACAGGTAAGATCATCCTCGGCAATTTTTAATATATCTTTTTGACAAAAGCTGACCTTAAATCCCGATAAATTTTCTTTTTGTTTTTCCAAAAGATAAGGGGAAATATCCAGCATAGTCGCTGATAGTAACGGATTCAGGCTGAGGAAATCTTGCATAAGATAGCCCAGCCCACCACCAACTTCCAGAATGTTATGTACTTCGTTCAGGGGAATTAATTTTTCTAAAAAATGGTAGAGTTGGACACCGAAGGAATCCTGAAATTGTAGAACATTGCGGCACGGGCTTGATTTCGGATAAAGAGCGTTACAGACAGTCAGTTCCCAACCTAGAGAAGTAAGGTTATTAACATGATAATCTTCTGTTGTATTTAACAAATAGCTCATAATTTTAATCTAAATCAGGAAAACGGAAAAATCAATCATGAAAGTATTTACCGCCAATACGGATTGGCTGATGCTCTGCAAAACAAATTTGGTTAATTAACCGAATAACATCAATTATAACAATGGTATACAATCAACTGGTCGTTTGATAAATCACAATAAATATACCTTTATATGCCTTGACAATTATTGTGCAATCCATTAACTTACCGGATTAATTTTTGGGATGCAGGCATACTTGCCTGGAAGCATTTAAGGGGGGGGGAAGAAGAATGATTGGTGTACTTATTACCACGCACGGTAATTTAGGAAATGAATTGATTAAGGCCGCGGAGTCGATTAAAGGCAAACTTAGTGATGTAATGCATGTTTGCGTTGAACAGACAAAAGGCGTAGAAGATTTAAAAAAAGAAATAAGTAATGCGATAAAAAAACTGGATAAGGGCAGGGGAGTATTAATTCTTACGGATCTTTTTGGCGGTACTCCTTCCAACATCTCGCTATCATTCATGAAAGAGGGAAAAGTTGAAGTCTTAACCGGCGTAAATCTACCCATGTTACTTAAATTATCGGAAGTAAAAGAAGAAACAACACTACAAGAATTTGCCTGTTTTATTAAAGATTATGGAAAAAAGAATATTTCCATGGCCAGTGAAATATTGAGCAAAAAAGCAACAGGGTGAATAATTGACAGATACTTTCGACATAGCTTTGGTTCGAGTAGATAACAGGCTTGTCCACGGTCAGATACTGGAAGCATGGATGCCTTTCATCAAGGCAAAATGTATTTTTGTTGTAGAAGATAACGCAGCCAGTGATTTCTTTTGTGAAACTGTAATTAGAATGGCTGTGCCCAGTGAGATTGAAGTAAATATATTGTCTGTTGAAGATTTTGCCAGACATTATGCTTATAAAAGGGGCGGCGGCAAAAGAGCTATTGTATTGTTCAGCAATATTGCCGATGCCTGCAGGGCATATAATCTGGGCTTTCATTTTGATAAACTAAATATAGGAAATATTCATAACGAAGAATACAAATTATGCTGTGCGCCTTCCGTCTTTTTATGCGATAATGAAATTCAGGATATAATAACACTATTGGAAAAAGCAGGGGTTCTCATTGAATTAAAACGAGTGCCACGTGAAAAGGCCGTTAATATTAGAGAAGCCCTGAAGGATTATTCTTGAAACTCCAATTCCGAAAGCGAAGTACAGCGGAATTGGTAAGTTGAACAATCCCGCGAAGCGGAGGGTACAATACCCGTGATTGCACAATAACGCCATAAAAAAGTTGGTATTATTTGTTCACACAAATTATCTTATTATCTTTTTGCGGCGGCCTGCTTTGTCTTGATCGAATCTTCATTCAGGCCATGATTTCCCGACCGATAATCATTGCTCCAATTATCGGACTTATTTTAAACAATCCCTACGCCGGTTTAATAATCGGGGCAATGATAGAAATGTTTTGGATTGACCGGGTTCCGATTGGAATTTACATTCCCCCCAACGATTCTCTGGTTGCGGTACTGGCAACTTCCGTAGCTA
>Ga0209777_10009432_pt1 | contig 10487 bp, 11 predicted proteins | sample FrelakmetHBP12HB_FD_187147 | JGI IMG/M metagenome (GOLD analysis project Ga0209777, IMG submission 187147) | Freshwater lake sediment microbial communities from the University of Notre Dame, USA, for methane emissions studies -HBP12 HB (SPAdes)... | ecosystem: Environmental > Aquatic >... | reverse complement strand
CGGGTACACCATGAAGTAGCCACCGTCATGCTGCCCGGATAAAGAGACAGCCGCGTCTGCTAATGGCCTCTGATAAAAGATTGCTTCAGAAAGAATGAGGTCTGCGGGAATCTCCGGTATTATCTCATCAATGCCCAATACCGGTTGGAGAGCCATTCCTTTCTTATCACTTCTACCTACAAAATGTTAATCTGTTTGAGCCAGCGTTGATTCCGGTTTATTATTATTTTTTATTTGTTTCACCTACAAAGTCTCAGTAGAGGGCAGTTGTTTGAATTGAGGATTACAGATGGAAAGCAAGTAAGGAACGCTTCACCCGTAACCAGTTTTTTGGCGATCTGGTGCAAGCAGTTGTTATAAATAATTAACATTTCATTTGGCCAATACATGATTAGTTGTTACATCAGCAATCAGTTTATCTCCTTCTCCGAATACCGTTGTCCGAACGATGCTCACTGTTTTGCCTCGTTTAATGAAAGAAGAAACCGCCTTGAATATACCCTCAGAATGGTTACTGGCAAAATTACCATTTAAATTGATTGCTAAAGGAAATCCCTTTCCCCCTTCGGCCACCTGAGTAGAACCAAAGACCAGAACAGTTGCACAAACATCCGCGAACCAGAGCATTGCGCCGACATGAACACCTCCATAAGGATTTTTTATACCCGAGTGGATTGGCATTTCTCCTATAACTTTATCTTTGGTCTTTTCGAGAATTGAGAACCTAATTAAACCTTCAAATTCCATATCTTCTCCTTTTCTATGGGCAGCAAAAAGCTATAGGCGCGGCAACTGCTTGACCTGCCTATGATGCTTCTACCACATGTTAAGTTAGAGTTCAGCCATTTTTTGATTATTTCCGATTGAAATGTTGTGTGAATTGGGAAAATAAGAAAAACAACATTACAGGAAGAACTATATTAACCAATACTTTTAAGAAAATATTAGTCCATAACGTTATGGAAATTGGAGTTTCACGACCACCGCTTTGCGGGATAGTTCAACTTGCCAATTCCGCAACGCTTCGCTTTCGGAATTGGAGTTTCACGAATAACCTATTTTACCGAACGCATCGGTCGTTGTCTATGCAGGCCTCATATGCCGCCGCCAGCGATATCGGGGCGCACCATGCCGCGGCGTGGCTCATCAAAGCCGATTTGCTAGGCGCCTTTCCGACCTTACAGGACAGGGCCAAGGCATTAATCACTTATCCTCGCGTGCGTCTGGGCAATGACAATATGGGCTTATGCAAACTGCCCTGGGTGGACGTCTTTAATCCCGAATCCGAGAAGCGCAAGAATACGGATATCTACATCAATCCCGCCTCTCAGGAAATCTACGCGGAATTCTATAACGGCATGCTGGGCACAAATATGACCTGGGAAAAAATATTCGAGCAGACAGACCGGGATATAAATTTGCAGCGGGTTATGAATATAATGGTCTATGAAAAGAAAACGGGTGAACACGACTGGATTCCCGACAGAGCTATAGGGCCGATTGATGATAGTCTCTATGCTGCCGAAAAAGATTATCATGATGAACGGCTGAGCATTATTCTGAATAAGCCCCCGGTGGAGATTCAAAAAATGAAAACCGCCGAAAAGCGGGAAATCCTGATGAAGCATAGAAAGGACGAATTGAGAAAATTAATCAGCGTATATTATCAGGAGCGCGGCTGGAGCTCCGCCGGCATTCCGAAAGTAGATACCCTGAAACAAATCGGGTTGTGGAATTTCCTGAATGAGGAGACAAAAACAAGAATCATTAAAATGAACGGGTAATGAGACTCAAATTTCAAAAACAAAGCCCAGCGAATAGTGGGCGAAGTGTATTAAAATTTGCGGAACCTCAAGAGGACAATCGAAGACTCTTTCCCAACATGCGACGTCCCGCGAAATATAGCGGGATCAGCCGAATACAGTGCCTATGCATGATATGCTGCTTCAGCATGTCCTGCGGACAAATATAAAACCATCAACTTCCTTACGTATCAAAGGCTCTGGTTTGTTCTCCGCAACCAGAGCCTTTAATTATCCCGCAAAGCAGGGGCAATAAAAAATAACTGGGTGCTGTCTCTAGTTTCCCCTAGTTTCCCAAATGTAAAAAAGTAGACCTATCGATTAGCTTCTAACAATAGCCAATTGTCGTCTTGTACGAACTTTTTTTCGTGTGAGCTCCATTTTTTTGGCAAGCTACGATTAAGGTTTTCCAAGAATTTTAAGAGAGGGCGTTTGGGAGGGTACTTCTTTTCATGTTTGTCGGCAGGCCCCTTAGACCAACCAAACTTTTTGTGATAGCCTGCAAATCCGAAACCATCAAAAAAATTATTTGCCCCTATAAGGGGTATATACCAAAGACTGGGTACAGCATTTGGATTTGGTTTGATTGGCGCTTGTTGAACAAGATAATTGAGAAGCTTTTTACCTTCCTTGTCATCTTTCTTTTGTAAATGTTCTTCGAGCTCATCTAAAGCCGGGTATGCAACTGACGTACTAACAAATAATACTGGTTTGTGCTGTTGTCTTGCTGTAACTATCTCATGCGGCGTACCGACGCTATAAATATTTGTAGGACAATAAGCAATTACAAAGTCACTTATATCTACCATCCGCAAATCAATGTGCATGGTTTCCCAAAACGTATGGGCACACTCAGCGCGTGCCTGCGTACCTTCTGCAGTAGCCTCAAATGTCCATTTTTCACGAAGCTCTGTCGTAGCCACATCTTCTTTGCCATATTCGTGTAATCCCCGCACTTTGGGCTTATTCCATGGATCAAAAACTACGGCCCCAAATGAACGAAGAAAATCTCCTACACGCACACGCCAACCGAATTTCTTCTCATCTGCACGGGAAGCCACAAAATCCATTGGACCGGATAGATAGACTCGCGTGTTTTCGAGAAATCCGCTTTTATAGCCTGTACCGGTCATACTTATTACTTCTCCGCAGCGGCAGCCTTAGAAACTTTCACCGGAATCTTACCCTCATCATAACTTTTTAGCTGTTCACACAGATGTTCACTTGTGACTTGGGTTTCTGCAAGTGGTCGCCGAACGGCTGAGACAGAAATCCCACTTTTAAGAGCTGTCAGCACACCAACTGCTTCAAGATAATTTTCAACAATAAAAAGCTTTCCAGGTACAAATGGAAGTTTCCCGAGGTCGTTTTTCATGCGGTTACGATTCTCGCGTACAGCTATTACTGGTATGTCTTGTTCTACTGCAGCAAGAGTTGGCAAACCAACACACCCATCAGGGATAACCAAACAGGAAATGTCAGCAGCAGTTAATATGTTTGGATGTGAGAATAGCATCCTGTCAGTGATGATCCGCGGACTTTTGTAAAGCCCCTTTAAAACACAGTGCAGAAAACAACTTGATACAGCCTCAGGCGACATCCGGGGATCAACTATGCCAAAAAGAGCATTTGCCTCATCCATATTTTCTGCCATGGGCGCATGTGCTGAAGGCACATCGAATAGCGATGATATGCTATGCGTTAACATTGCTTCCACACCACCCCAGGGGTTTATTATTTCACCACCCGACAGGAAATATTTTGTATAAAGACCTTCCGATATATCAACCTTTGAAGCGACAGCCACCGCATCAAATTCTGACCGGCGGCGATATATTACGTCGAGAAGTCTTTCCAATCCCTCAACTCTACCAACCGCGCTGCCTGATGATGAATATTCGGCCCGCAGATATACTGGTGGATTTATTTTAACAACACCTGCACAATCTAAACCCAGTGTAATTCTCGCGGCGGAGGCTGCATTAATCGCCAATTCTGAGACCTGTTTGTCCTCGTGTTCATCAATTACTAAAAGTACACGATTTGAACGGACATCCTGCAAGCCGATGGTACCCATAAGCAACCTTGAGATAACGCTGCCTTCCACATAAAGACCGTTCTCCGGCATCTCATTAATGTCGGAGGCATTTACCACGTTGGGATGAGTAATTAATTTATCACAGACGCCAGCCAATAACCTCGCTACGGGAGTAGCATCACCTGCGTGACCACCCAATTCTGCGCCAATTCCGGTGGGCACTATCATCACCGCATTAAATTTATCTGTGTTTTCAATTCTTCTTTTTTCAAAATCAAATATAGAAATCTGTTGCCCAACCGGCAAAGTATCCGACTCTGTTAAAATACCTAGTTCACAATGGTATCCATCTGCATCACTTTTTGTTATTGCAAATCGCACGGGGACTTCACCAATAGAAAGCTGTGCCTTGATCGCTCCCTCAAAATACTTGAGCAGTATCACTCCCTCTTTGGTCGATGGAATATGTATTTCCTTTTCAATTAACAGCATGTTAAATTCTCTCTATAAAAATGGTTCTGCACTTCTTTGTTCCAAACCATTCTTTTGTGATTTTTTCAGCTATTTCCCTGTCGAATTGTTTGCATGAAAATATATTGATATAAGCAGCTTTTAGCAAGTCCAAAGTGTGGATGGTTATATTGCTTGTCAGTATAAATTGCACTGCAGAAATTCCTTTTGTTTGGGGCGAATTCTGCTTATCTTTCGCTGGGACACCTACATCATCCCAGAAATAAAGTTCACAACGCTTCATGTCGATAGCCTTGCAAAGTTTCTTGAAATATCCGCGCAGACTCTGCCTGCTAAATGTGGAGATATCACAATTATGCATATCTAATATTAATTCGCAACCGTAAGGTTTCTGGGATGTATTTATGGTACTTTTAATCATAATTTCTAATATTAGTTTGGTAGATATTCCGAAATAGCATATTTCACTAAAGAGCCATACTCTCGTTTGCTCATGCCTTCTAATAGACTAATTTTAGAAGATACCTGTGGATTTTGTTGCAATCGTTTGATTTCATTTATTACTTTTAATGTTCCAAGGAGCACTTTTGTCCTCGCTTCCAACAAATCCTCCCTGTTTAGGTCTGCATGCTCAATAGTTGTTCTTCCTCGTTGCGTGATTGCCGAACGAAACACTCCTGTATCTTCTATTTCATATGTGAGATGATTTGTAATGGGTCGATCAATGGCCGCGGCCGCATCAAGTATCTCATGTTCATTGTTCCATTTGTGTCCTTTAGAACTATTGCATGTTGGACAAGCTAGGTGAAGGTTTTTCCAATTGAAAGTCAATTCAGGAAAAGCATTTTTCCCTTTTTTGGGTTTTCGGTGCTCAATATGCCCCTTTGTGACAACCTTCACTGGAGCCTCGCAATAACAACAAAGTCGCTTATACATTCGGCTTAATGTATCTTTCACTTCCGGATGATTGTATCTATCGTAGAATTTACTATCTGGTTTTCTTCCTTGTCGTCTAGCGCGGCGTATTTCTCGTAATAACTCTTCCTTCCATTTTGCTGCATTGCGCCTTAAGACTTCTGGCTCATTCAACCGATTGACATTCTTCATGTATTACCTTTAATGCTTTTTAATTCATCTGCAAGGCTATTCAGTTCTGTCGATAAAGCAATGGGATCTGATCCTGGCAAGGAGTCTAAGCTCTGACGCAAAAATTTAATTTCCTTTTTCTCGTCTTTCGATAATTTTTTGCCAATCTTTTTGCGATACAGTATTCTGTATTTATCAATGATTTCTTCTTTGAACTTTTTCGGCCGCGATGACGGTAAGCCCATGTATCGATAAACATCTTCCGCAAGCCAACCATATACATTTTCAGTTGTTTCTCTTTGGCCATGTTTGAGAGCGTAGACTGCGCATTTACAGCCAGAGGCTACCAGTGGAGAATGCGTCGTAGCAATAAATTGCACTTTGGGAAATGATTCCTGCAACAGTCTCATGATATTAATTTGCCAGCGTGGATGCAGGTGCTGCTCAATTTCATCGATAATCACTATCCCATCCATTGTTTTGGGATTTAAAGATTTGCCAGAAAGCATTCGCCAACTTAAGAAATCCATGATCCATGTCACGGTGGCTTTATACCCGTCACCTAGAGAGCTGAGTCTGTTTCGCCCCCAATGCGATTTTATATCGATACCTGTGGGCGTGATAAATATTTTATCTTTTTCACTAAGATTAAGCACTTTCTTCAGTAACACTTGTATTGTATCGAGCATTTGATTTGCACGTTTTTCTTTCTCCGCTGGATTATTTTTGCCTACTCTGCTTCTAGCTTTCTCAACAAGTCGACGTATAGCTAACTCAGAATTCTGCATTGGATCATAATAACGAAAGAGAGTATACACTGCATCAACAGCTGCATACTCCTCAAGATCAGCAGTGCCTTGTGTCTGTCGTCCTGGACCATATCCACAGACAAATATATCTGACCATGGGAAAGATTTTTGGTTAGTTTTTTTACTATCTAAATAAACCCTTTGTTTAATGAATTCAAATGACGGAAGGGATTCTATAGATGTTTTGATTTTATACTTACTTTTTTGATTTTCTAGTTCAATTATTATACTACCTGGTTCCTTGGCGGATTTGCGGACTAATTCCCCTGGCAGCTCTCTATGAAGACCGGCAGCACTTGATTCATCGCATAAACCTATTGCCAGACTTTTTAGAAGCGTTGATTTGCCATCTCCATTGTCGCCAAGGATCAGGACAGAATTCCCTATTTTATCAAATTTAATTTCGAGTTCGTCAAAGCAGCGAATGTTCTTGAGGTATATTCTTTTTATGTACATAATTATTATCCTCTAAGCACTTTCATTAACAATTATTATACATTGCAATTAGGGTTTTATATAACTATAATTTTTAATCTATGTAAATCATTAATTTGAAATATAGTCGACAGAAAAGGATTCAATATGAAACATTATAGACAAAGATTGCTGGTAAGCATACGAGGCAAAAAAGAAGCACTTGCTGCCGTTAGAGGAGGCGCGCATATAGCAGATGTCGAATATCCTGCTTCAGCTTTAGGAACACCGTATCCATTGAATATACACATGGTACGTAATGCCTTACCAAAGAATATAGCCGTCTCAACTAACATTGGTGAAGAACAAATCAGTCGAGCAAATGCCTGCCAAGCAGCCCTTGGTGTTGCCCTAGCCGGAGCCGATATAGTGAAGCTGGGACTGGCAAAGATGCCTTTGGACGAAGCCAAAGAGTTTGGTCCTGTGCTTGTACGTACGGTCAAGAAATGGTTCCCTAAAAAGCAATGCGTGCCTGCACTTTTTGCAGATGAAAGATTAGCAAAGTGGTACATAAGCCCTATTGAGGATGGTCCTGAACTTGCTAAACACATGAGAGCAGACGGTCTTTTGATTGACACTTTTGACAAAGGTTTTGGTATGGGACTAATGGATTACTATGCTCTTGCAGATATCAGACGTTTTGTTAAAAAGTGCCATAATAGAAAACTGGAAGCCTGGCTTGCCGGTAGCATTGCCTTAGAAGAACTGCCGGGATTATGGAAAGCAGGTGTCGATGTAATTTGTGTCCGCGGTGCAGCCTGCAACAAAGGTAAAGGCCCTGGTCGTTTCGGTGAAATCAGCATTGCCCTCGTGAGAGAATTGGTTGGCACAATTCCATGAAACAATAATAAGGAATAATGTAATAGGAGGAAGTGCTTTAACTATTACCCACAAATACCATTTCCTCACACCAATCATTTCGACTTATCATGTTTTGTTTTCTTATCCTGTAATGCGGCATCCACGAGAAATTTTATGCCATTCATGAAATTTGGAGAACCTCTTCTCACTTTCTCCTGCCGTATTAGATCCTCAATTCTACCCCAGATCCGCAAAAGAGGCAGTCGGTGACCCCAGTCAAGGAAGTCCTCTTTCGACAAATAGCCCCGCTTGCAAAGAAGACCAGCCTGCTGGTAGCTTTCAGCAACGCGGTGTACAGTAGTCCAAACTTTATCTTTGCCTGAGATCTTAAGCTTTACATTTCTACCAGGTGTCTGAGCATGATATATCGCGTCGCCATCTGGAGTGCTTCCCTTTCTCTTCCATCGAACTGTTTCCTCGCCGATGGCGAGATAGTCACCGGTTTGCCACGGAATAGACTTATAAATAAATTCGCGATCTTTGAGAAAAAGCTCTGATCCTAAACCCTGCATAAGTTCGCGTAGTGAATCAACCTGTCTATCATTCCTAGCATCTCGAAGGTGTAAAACAGCTATGATTCCCTCAAGGCTTAGCACGGCTACAAGTAGAAGTTCGCCGACTACAGTATAGTCCAGTGACGAGTCACGACAAAGGTGATAAAACAAGAAATATAATGAAGCGACAAAAGCTACAAATAACAGCATAGCGCATATTGTACCGAGTTTTTGCATGTAATCCTCTCTTTCGTTAATTCCGGCGACACCATACTAGTTTATGCATCAGTATCAATTATTCTCCGACTATTATTGACGAATACGCTTAAAAAGCTAAACCTTCCAGCAAAACATGTCAAACATGGACTTCAGGAAGAACTACATTAACCAGTATTTTTAAGAAAATATTAGCCCATAACACCTACAAGTCCTCAACCCATATGAGCTAACAAAAATGAATATTATCGTTTGAAATCTTCGATATGACAAGAAAGTAGACCTATCCCCCAATGTCGACAATGTTGCTTTGACACAAGTATTAGTCGAAGGCAAGGGCGGAATAGCAAGGGGCCATCCGGTGCAGACCCATATGCCGGATGGTGTGGTAGCTGGGGGTTAACTACCCCCGGCTACCCGATTTAAGTAAGTCATTTAACATCAAATACAATAGGGTTGTTTTTGTCAGGTACGCCATTTACGATAGGGAAAAGCTTAGCTGATGGAGGGCATGACGGCTCACCCGTCCTTAATACTTTGAGAGCTGTTGCCATACCTGTAAGCGCTGAGATAGTTTGAGGAATTTGAGTATCTGTTTTTTGACCCGCATTTATGATCATACCATTGCTTAATCCGATGGTGAGATCAGCAGTGCCGTATCCCGATATAAATTTGACCATTTTTTTCTGATCGGGTACCATGACTACTGTTGCGGTACTAACACAATCCTTGGTAGTAGATACAAAAAGGTACGGTTTGGGATCATAGTACGTAAGCCCTCCATCAGTAAATTCAAGATGTGCGCACCCGCACAAAATGACAGTTAAAAAAACGCCAACGACTTTAACCATGATTCTTTGCATAAAATCCTCCTTCTCTAATTGATTAAATAAAAGGTTTTTCTGGTTTGATGCTTAATTATCAATACCAGTCCAAATTTTAAAATGGCACACATTTGGGGTCAGGTCTTGAAAAGACAGTTTCTTATGTTTCAATATCTGATTGTCCTATATGGTCAGGATTTCCCAGACGACGGCTATGCCCAATCCCGATCCGATGCAGGCGCTGCTGACGCCGTATTTGCATTTTCTGCGGACCATTTCTTTCAGAAGGGTAATGCTGATCCTTGTGCCCGTGTTGCCCAAGGCATGGCCCAAGGCGATGGCACCGCCATTCACGTTGACTATGTTGTGGTCCAGCCCCAGTTCTTTTTCGCAGGCAATAACCTGGGCGGCAAACGCTTCATTGATCTCAATCAGCCCCATATCACCCAGATTCAAGTTCGCTCTTTTTAATGAGGCCTTTATAGCCGGAGCAGGACCGATGCCGAAGATGTGCATTTCAACGCCAGCCGACGCATACCCCCTGATCTTGGCAATCGGCTTCATCTTTAGCTCCTGGGCCTTCTTCTCACTCATGAGCATCATGAGGGATGCCCCGTCATTGATACCGCAGGCATTGCCGGCCGTAACTGTCCCACCCGGAACAATGGGGGACAGCTTGGCGAGTCCTTCCACCGTGGTTTCCGCACGGGGGTGCTCATCCGTGTCAATGATTTTTGTTTGTTTCTTGCTGACCTTCACCTCAATAGGAATGATCTCTTCTTTGAACTTGCCTTCCTTGATCGCCGATACGGCCCTCTGCTGGCTCGTGTAAGCAAAAATGTCCTGATCTTCCCGGGTAATATCGTACAGCTTGGCCAAATTTTCCGCCGTTTGCGCCGCTGGCCGTTTTTGCGGATCAGGATTGTCCGCCAGTACTTGCATCAGTGTATCTATCAGGACATCGTCTCCAATGCGGTACCCAAACCTGGCTTTATCCATGGCGTATCGGTACCCGGACATGTTTTCGACACCGCCCGCCAGAACGATGTTATGACGTCCCAGCAATATTGAATCGGAAGCATTGTGGAGAGCCTTCAGACTGGACCCGCACAGTTTGTTGATACCGTATCCGATAACAGAAACTGGCAACCCGGCACGCTGACCCGCGAAGCGGGCCAGACACGATTCGTTGCTCCGGTTTTCCACATTGCCCAGGATAATTTCGCCGATCTGGGCCGGATCGAAGTTGACCTTCTTCATAATCGAAGAGATAATAAAGGTGGCCAGTTCAATGGACGGAACATTGGTAAGTCCACCTCCCATCCTTCCCACTGCCGTTCTACCCATTTCCACCACAACTACATCGTTAGACATTTATCTAATACTCCTCTTAATTTATAAGTGATTTTTGA
>Ga0209777_10009431_pt1 | contig 10488 bp, 8 predicted proteins | sample FrelakmetHBP12HB_FD_187147 | JGI IMG/M metagenome (GOLD analysis project Ga0209777, IMG submission 187147) | Freshwater lake sediment microbial communities from the University of Notre Dame, USA, for methane emissions studies -HBP12 HB (SPAdes)... | ecosystem: Environmental > Aquatic >... | reverse complement strand
CTGATAACAGGTATGTCAGATGGGACGGGTGGAACGGTGACCGTCAGCGTGACTCTCACGAAAGAGCACCGGCTGGTGCATGACAAAGATAATATCGTGTGGGGGAACGAATATGAACAAAGCAAAACCTATGAGAGCGTGGGGCCTGTAATACAGCAATTTGTCGTGAACGGCACAAAGAATGAATGAGCCAACAAGCTAATCAAACCGCTTTGAGGACTGGCGACCGGATTTGATGGAGATGTAAAGGCCACCGCCGACCTTACAGAGTGTGATTCGTTCGGTGTATAACGGTAGCGCTGATCGATGGGTACAGTATTTCCTGATACCACAAGCTGAATGGTTCCATACTTATGGAACGAAACCTGTGGTGAATCGAATGCAGATCAGCTACAATTCTGAATGACTCAATGATGGTATAAAATGTTGCTCTACTGCTAAACAAACAGGGATATGACATGATAAAATTTCTCTCAATTCTTTTCGGCTCATCTAAAACCGCATCGGCGATGTTATTCATTTTTTTATCAAGTCATCTCCTGATGCCAAACTCCATCGTCCGGGCAAACTGGCCCGGTTTCCGAGGCCCTACTGGACTGGGTTATACGATGGAGGAGAATCTCCCCATCGTCTGGGGCGGCCCAGCAAAAGAAAATGTGCTGTGGACTTCGCAGTTGGTCGGCCAGGGACATGCCAGTCCTATTGTCTGGGACGATGCAGTGATTGTCTGTACGGCCCGCTGGCTGGCGGATGTCGATGACCGCAAGAAGGTCATCCCGGAACAGCATGTCCTCTGCTACCGGGCAACCGATGGAAAGCTGCTCTGGGATACGCTCGTTCCGCCCGGACCCTGGTTACGGACCGATTTTCGCAGCGGACCCGGCGGAGGGTATGCGGCCGCCACGCCCGTCACCGATGGCAAGCTCATCTATTGTGCGTTTGGCTCGTCTGTCCTGGCCGCGATCGACTTCCAGGGGAAAATCGCATGGCAAAAACCAATTGTTCCCTACTCGTTCGATGTCACGGTCGGCAGCAGTCCGATCCTTTACGGCGACACCGTCATCCTCTTTTGCGCGATGGCCAAGAAGGAAGACTCGCGGGTCGTCGCCTTCGATAAAACCAGCGGCCAAGTGCGATGGGAGAAAAAATTCCCGCAAATGGATTTTGGGCACAGCACGCCCGTGATCATTCCCGCCAACGGTAAATCACAGATGCTGCTTGTGGCTTCGGGGATGAAGGAATCCAGCGATGCCTTGTACAGTCTGGATCCGGCCGACGGGCGAATTCTGTGGTGGTGCCGGGGGGCGGGAGACGCTTCCTCGCCGGCCTACGGAAAGGGCTTGGTCTATTTTGACAGCGGGCGGGGGAGTACCGGCGTAGCGGTGGACCCAACCGGCTCGGGTGATGTCTCCGATACGCACATCCGCTGGACGATCACGCAGCGAGGCGAAGCACTGAGCTCTCCTATCGTGGTCGGCGAGTACCTGTATCGGCTCAGTACTCCCGGCATTCTCCAGTGCTGGGAAATGGCCACCGGAAAAGCAGTGTACTCTGAACGGCTTTCGGATATCTCCCCCGTCTGGGCCAGTCCGATTGCCGATCCCAAGGGGCATCTGTTCCTGGCTAATGCCGGCAAGAGTTACATTGTACAGGCGGGGCCCGAGTTTCGAATCCTGGCGGTCAACGATCTCGGAGACAGCAATCACCCATCCCCCGCGGTGTCAAAAGGCCGGATGTTCCTCGTCGGAATGAAAAACCTCTACTGTATCGACACCAAAGGCGATATCGCTCCCGAACCCGTTCAGGTGGCTATGTATGTGGTTGACCAAGCGGCCCCGGGTGGGGCTGATACAAACCCGGGAACCGAAGACAAGCCCTTCAAGACTATCCAGCACGCCGCGGAAACCGCCAGGCCCGGCGATACTATTTATGTTATGGCAGGAAAGTATGATGAACGGGTCAGGGTTAAGTCCGGTGGCATCGAGAACAAGCCCATCGTCTTCATAGCCACGCCCCGGCGATCGGTGATCGTGAACGGCTTTGATCTGGAGGCCAATTTTGTCCGCGTGGAGGGCTTCGAGATCACAGCCAAAAAATCAGCTACGGCAATTCAGCTGCGCGCCAGTCATTGTGAAATCCTGGACAACTACATCCACGACATGATCACCGCCGTCAGCGGGACCGTCGGCAAACCGAGCCCGGACGGCAACACCCGCAATTATTCAGCGGTAGCCCACAACCGGATTGCCTTCAACAAGGTCTATCACTGCGAATACGGTTTCATCCTGGGCGGAGAGGACTGGCTGGTGGAGAATAACGAAGTCAGTCGACTCTTCATGTACGCATCAGGTAACCAATACGACGACTGCGATTACACGCGGTTCTTCGGCAAGGGCTGTGTCCAGCGGTATAACTACTACCACGGCAGCGTCCGGGAGGAGATTAAGACCGCGCATGTCGATTGTCTTCAGGCCTTCACCAACAATGGCGAGATCGCGATGGACATACTTTTCGAATACAATACCTGTTTTGATTTCCATCAGATGTGCATGGTAGAAAGCGCCCCGCATATCGGCAGCGTTCGCGGCTGGACCTTCCGACACAACATCATCTCACCCAATTCCCCTCAGATGTCCGGCGGCTGGGGCCCGGATATCATTCAGACGCTCGATGTGACGATCGAGAACTGTACGATTTCAACAGTGAATTGGGCCTGTATCGGCCTACGGGGCAAAGAATCAACCAACGGACAGATCCGTAACAACATCCTCTGCGAAGCCCAGCGGGCCGTCGACGACCGCATGGACTTCACCCCCTCGGATCCGGTGATTGAGTACAATCTGACATTCAAGACCGCGCCGCTAGTGGGCGAGACGAATATCAACGGGAAGGATCCGCTCTTCGTGACCCCCCAGAAGCGGAATTTCCGTCTGAAACAGGGTAGTCCGGCCATCGGGGTAGGTAAAGGCGGCATGACAATCGGTGCTCTGGAGTACCCGTATGTCTATTTCGTCGATCCGTGTCATCCGGCCGCCGCGGATGAGCCGGCGTGGGGCTATCCGGCCGTTCCGCTGGCCAGTTTGGCCAAAGCGTGTGCGATCGCACAGCCGGGAGAGACGATCGTCCTGCGGGGCGGCGTGTATCGCGAGGTCCTGGCCCCGAAAAACGACGGCGTGACTATTCGTGCCATGGAGGGTGAGCAAGTAACAATCAGCGGGGCAGATCGGATCGAAGGATGGAAACACGAGATGGACGGCAGTTGGTCGGCACCGTTGGCCGCCGAACCAAAGAAAATGCTGCGCGACGGCAAGTTCTGGAATGAGTTCTCATACGACAAGGCCGCCGGGCATATCCGACTCAAATCGGGCAGCGATCCTCGGCTGCATGTTTTCGAGACGGTCGTTCGGGAGCAGGGCATCGATCTGGCCGGCAAAAAGGAAGTACAGATTGAGGAGATTAAGGTAGTGGACACGCTGAAGGCGGGTATGAAACCGTAAGAATCCGGTTGTCACCCGCTTTCGTCAATCCACTTGTATTCGAGACGCTTCACACTACCATAGTGAATACTGTCGGCTAAGAGGCAATCGAGACTTTGGGGTGATATTTTCTGAATGGCCAGGATTAGTTATGAGTGATCTCCGGATTTATCAGAAGGGATTGTCCCTCCTCGAAGAAGGATTGAATATGGCCTTAGCCACGGTTATCTTCACAACCGGATCCACTCCCGGAAAGGTTGCCTACAAAATGATTGTGGGAAATCAGAAGGGACAAACCGAAGGGACAATCGGTGGAGGTGCGACTGAGGGAGAAATCATTCGTATCGCACAAAACAGCTTGTCGGAAACCGGCCGCCGGGTCATTCGGTTTGATTTACACGGCGGGGAGGATTCCGAAAGAGGGATATGCGGCGGAACTATCGAATATCTGGTCGAGACCTTCAATCCATGTTATTTACCCTTGTTTCGCAATTTATCGAGGGTCATCGAAGAGGGCCAAAAGGCCGTGCTGGTATCCCTGCTTTCCCCGGATAAACCACCTGAGAAATTCCTCCTCACCGGAACTGATTCACGGAGGCCCTTGGCCGATCTGAATTTCCCGGCCAACACCATCAAACTCATTGAAGACCTTATCATCAAAGAGCGATCCGCCAAAATAACCCTGGCCTACGGAACCGAAGTGTTTGTCGAAGTTATTCCAGCACAACCCCGGGTCTATATTTTCGGGGCTGGACATTTATCCCAGGCGATTTGTCATTATGCAAAACGGCTCAATTTTCGGATAACGGTCTGTGATGATCGTAAGGAATTTGCGAATATCGAACGATTTTCCGAAGCCGACCAAATCATTACCGAGAATTGTGACGGCCTCTTCACCAAGATCCATATTCAGGGAAATTCCTATATCGTTATTGTCACAAGAGGTCATCAATATGATGAAATCATCCTTGATCAGGCGATTAAGGAGCCCATAAAATATATCGGCATGATCGGGAGCCGGCGAAAAACAGCCATGATTTTGCACAGATTACATGAAAGGGGCATACCGGCCGAAAATTTCCGGAATGTTTATTCTCCCATCGGCCTGGATATCGGCGCTGTAACGCCCGAGGAAATTGCCCTGAGTATCGTCAGTGAAATGGTGAAAATCCGAAGGCGAGGTCCCTCTGGAGAAATCCGCCATCTGCAAATGGGTTTTCCGCCGAATCCGGAGACCTTATGATACACGCCATACTCTTGGCGGCCGGGGAATCCAGGAGAATGGGCCGGCCCAAAGCCCTGTTGCCGTATCAACAAGAGACCTTCCTGGGTCACATTATTTCAGTTCTCAAGACCTCCACCGTCGATGAAATCACCCTTGTTCTCGGAGCCCATGCAGAGTTTATCCAATCATCGATCGACCTGCAAGGAGTCAGCATCGTCATCAATCAACATTATACTCAGGGCCAGTTGTCATCCCTGATTTCGGCTCTCAAGAATCTTCCGGAGGAAACGGAAGCAATGCTTCTGTGTCTGGTGGATAATCCCTTCCTAACCCAGGAAACCGTAAACAGGATCATTGCCAAATTCCGGGAAACCCATTCTCTCATCATCGTTCCAGTTTTCGACGGGAAAAGGGGACATCCCTCCTTATTTTCGAAAGAAGTTTTCCCTGATTTGATACAAGCCCCTCCCAATCAAGGGGCACGGTCTGTTCTTGCCACCCATAAAAACGATGTCCTCGAATTTCCCGTAGCGGATCCGGGAATCCTGATCCATATCGATACCCCAGAGGATTACCAACGCCAATTCGGCACCTGTCCATGAAATCCTTTTCTCACCCATCTCTGGAAGGCGGAGGGCTACCACAATCCTCGGGGTCGCCGCGCAATTTGCTGAGCCCATGGGGCAGCGCCGGCAAGATGGCCTGAAGGTTTTCGACAGCGGCCCGTTCGGATCCCGGCAGCGACAATAGAAGCGTCTGTCCGCAGATGCCGGATACGGCCCGGCTCAGAATGGCATGAGGCGTGTGCCGGATCGAGGCGGTGCGCATGGCCTCGTCGAGACCCGGAGTTAATCGTTCCGCCACATCCCGGATGGCTTCCGGCGTCACATCGCGCGGCGAAAAACCTGTCCCGCCAACAGCAACGACCAGGTCGATCGAATGCCCATCGGCATAATGCCTCAGCCGATCAGCAATTCGTTTGCGATCATCGGGCAGAATTTCGAGGCCGTAAATATGAGCGGAAAGACTCTGTTGCAGCAATTGTGCGACGGCGGGACCGGCGGTATCGGCACGCTCACCCCGGGAACCTTTGTCGCTGATGGTCAGGATAACCGCCTGAAACATCTCGGGCGGAACAACTTGGGCAATGTCAATTGCGTCACCCACCACCACCCGGCCTCCACGAAGGATCCGGGCGAAGATTCCTTCCCGGGGCATAATACAATCGCCCGTTTGAGTGAAGATGGCACAGCGGGTGTGACAGACTTTGCCCCGTTGCGTGATAATGATTTCGGCATCTTTCCCGACGCGAAGGTGACTCCCAAGGCCGAGGGTGGCCAGATCGAAATCAGAGATAATGATATTTTCGCCGAAATCCCCGGGATGAATATCCGACAAACCCTGGGTACGCATGCTCTCAATGGACGATGCGGCCAAAAGACTGACCTGTCGGTGTCCCGTTCCGGCATGCGCATCGCCCTCAATGCCGAAATTCTCCACCAGCTCAGCACTGGATACCGCTTGTTTTTTGGTACCCCGCTTATCACTCCGGCATATCGCTGCGACCCGCCCCATGAGCATCAGGTCTCCGAGGCCGAAAGCGGCCTGGCTGCTATCCAATCGCCCGATTTGCCGCCGGTTTTTGAAAGCAGCCGGATATGCTCGATGACAATACCCTTGCCGGCTGACTTGCACATGTCATACACGGTCAGTGCCGCAACGGATGCGGCCGTCATCGCCTCCATTTCGACGCCCGTGCGTCCCTGGCAACGGGCTTGGGATGTAATCTTTACTCCATCGGCGGTGACTTGCAGATCCACTCCCACATAGTCCAGGGCCAATGGATGGCATAGAGGGATCAACTCGGCCGTCCGTTTGGCGGCCATAATCCCGGCAATTCGTGCAGTTTCGATGACATTGCCCTTGGCAATATGTCCCGTTTTGGCCAGCACGCGGGCAATTGCCGGACCCAAACGGACAAAGGCCTGGGCCTGAGCCATGCGCTTGGTGGACCGTTTTCCGCTAAGATCCACCATGCAGGGATGACCTTTCCCATCCACATGAGATAACGAAGATCGTGTCATAATTCAATCGACTCCGGAACGGTATTCATGTTTTTGATTTGTCGGCAAACCGCAGACAGGATGCCACCAACGATCATCCCGATCAAAAAACCGTTGGGCAAACCGGCAGCAATCAAGCCGACGACAAGGGCGATGGTCAGGTCGGTACGGTTGCCTATGAGTTCTTTGAGTCGTGCCATCAGCGTCAGGGACTCAACGAACAGGATGACTCCCAATACTGGAAGCGGAAACAAGCCTGTAATGTTCGTGAAACCCAATGCGCAAGCCGCCCCCAGTGCGATATTGAACAATCCGTAAATCACCAGAGAGCCCCCCGTTCGCGCCCCGAACACATAATGCCCGGCCATTCCGCCGGATCCGTGACAGACGGGAATCCCGCCGAAGACGGCCGCCAACGCGTTGAACAGCGAATAGGTCATCCCGATGCGTCGTAAGGGGATCTGCCGTTCGGGAAACCAATCGTCGGCCAGTTGTTTGGTGGCCAAGAGGGAGTTCCCCATCGACAGCGGAATTTGCGGCAGTGCAAGAAGCATAAAACCCATCCATACATCCGGCCAGTTTGGCAAAGAGAAAGAAGGGATTACGGTGGATGCAGCACCGGACAATGAAGCAATCGGATGCCCTCCCAGCACGAATGCGTAAAGTGCACCGATGAATAACACAACGACCGTGGCGGGGAAGCGACGATGGCGCAAAACCATCACTATTACCATGACACAAACCCCCGCTAGCACATACCCGGACAAACCGTCGGATGGGATATATTTTCCCAACGCCAACATCGCCAGTTTGACGCCCAGTCCGAACTGAATACCCCGGATTACCGGCCCCGGAATCAGCTTGGCCAAACCATTGATGCTCCCGCTGATCGTCAAAACCAGCATGATCACGGCAATCGCCATCGCTCCGCCGCTGATCACGGGGGGCGCGATCTGTTGGGTGATAACGAGAATGGCCACAGCTTTAAGTGGCTGAACAGGCATCGGGATACCATAAACTACCGCCGACGCGATTTGGAAGAGCCCAAAACAGAAGAATGCCCAGGATGCATTGATTCCGCTGACCAAAACCATGCCAACGATCAACGGCAAATCCGTGCCCAGGTCGCCGAACGCTCCGGATAACTCGTGGCGGTTGAATCGCAGGCGACGATCAAAAAACCAATGTCTAAGAGATTGCGCCGACATCTGAGGTCATCCTCCAATCCGGGCCATATCGGATTGCATCGCCAAATCATGGGGCTGACATTTCATGGCCAGGGCATCGGTTATAGCTCTGGTCAAAGGCCTTTGATCACCGGCTGTAGCAGCAGCCAATGCCGGTCTGAGATCAAAGAATCGGCGACGGGCCAAGCATCCCCAAAGACGGCCGTCGTCTGTCAGACGAAGACGACAACACCCCCGACAAAAGGGATGGCTTGTGGGAGAAATAAATCCACAAACAACCGGACGCCCGCGGACATCTTCGACGAGGAAATTACGGCTCGTGGACCCCCTTGTCCAGTCCATAGGACGGAGGGTAAACCGTTCCGCAAGACAGTCGTAGATTTCCCGACTGGAGATGAAATATCGATCGAAGTTCCGGGCCGCTACACCGATCGGCATCAGTTCCAGAAAACGGATATGACAGCCGTTCTGACGGGCAAAGTCCAGCATATCGCCGATTTCGTGGTCGTTGACGCCTCGCATGACCACCATGTTCAGCTTGACAGGCCGCAGTCCATGCTTCAAAGCGGCGTTGATACCTGCAAGACTTTTCGACAAGTCGCCGCCTCGTGTAATCGTCGCGAAGATTTCCCCATCCAGCGAATCCAGGCTGATGTTGACTCGGTGTAATCCGGCGCGTTTCAAATCGACTGCAGTCTCGGCCAGTTTCTGTCCGTTGGTCGTCAATGCCAAATCCTCGATGCCCATTTCCATACATGCTCTGACCAAATTCGGAAGGTCTTGCCGGAGCAATGGTTCTCCGCCGGTCAAGCGAAGCTTGGAGATGCCGACAACGGAACACATTAGCCGAACCAGGGTACAGAGCTCTTCGGTTTCCAGTTTCCTCGCGGAGGTATGTGTAAATTCCAATTTCGATCGGCAATAGATGCAATGGAATTGACAGGAATCCGTAACGGAAAGACGCAAGGAGATGCCCTGAAGATTCATACGCCGATTCCTCCCCAGGGTCGAAATGGCACCATGCTTCCGGACGGCAGGTTGCCCGTGCGGGGTACAAGCAGAATCGCGCCGTCGACCCGCCCTCCCGTGACAAAATCCGCCGACCCAATCGAAGGACGGGGGTTGACACAGGATCCAGACGGATTCATCGTAACCACGGCAGGAATCATGTGCAGAAGATCTCCGTTGTTGGATACGGAAGACCCGAGAGGTAGATGCAATAGAGGACGACAACCTGAGATGGGACAACCCGACAGGAGACGCATGGCCGGCAGAACCAGTTCGTAAAATCCGACAATCGCGCTAAGCGGATTGCCGGGCAGGCCGAAGATCGGCTGATGGGAGACGGACATGGCGAATAGCTGCGGCCGTCCGGGTTTCATGGCCACGCCGCGGTAGAGGATCGTTGCACCCGCCTCGGCAAGGGCCTGGGGGACATAGTCATATCGTCCGGCGGAAATGCCTCCCGACACAATCACCGCGTCAGACTCGTTCAATGCCCGGACAATGGCGTCGGTCGTGGCCTTCAGAGAATCCGGCACGATCGTGCTGATAGCATGGGTGAAACCCGCCTCGCGAAGGGCCGCCAAGAGCATGGGGCCATTGGAATCGCGCGTGTGATAAGGAGCCGAGGGCTGATGAGCTTCACGCAATTCTTTGCCCGTGGTCAAAATACGAATGACGGGTCGGCAATGAACCGCCACCCTGTCGTACCCGGTAGCCGCCGCGATGCCGATTTGGCGTGGGCCAAATCGCGTTCCGATAGACAACAGCACCTCACCCGCATGGGCATGATCGGCTTGACGGGAGATGTATGACCCTTTCGTTGCCGGCTCGGTAATCTGAATCTCTCTGTCGTCCAACGGATCACGAAATGACTTCGTCGATGTCTGTTCAACCGGGACAATGGTATCGGCTCCATCGGGAATAATGGCACCCGTAAAGATCCGAACGCAATGGCCTGATATCACCCGGAGGGAAGAGGGGGATCCGGCGGCGATTTCACCATCGACGATCAAGCGGGCAGGTAAGGTGTTCAAGTCATTCCCTCGTAACGCATACCCGTCCATTGTGGCGCGATCTGTCGGAGGAATGTCACGATCGGCAAGGAGGACTTGGGCAAGATATCCCCCCTGGGCATCTGCCAGTGGAAGTTCCTGTCCCTGCAAGGGTACAATATTCTGAGCCAGAATGTTCCACGCATCCTGTGGTGTTTTCACGCAATCACCTATCTAAACTCAGGAAATACATAAGTCACGATCTTGTCCGAATCGGATTTCAGTCCAGTAACCATTCCTTGGCGTCGAATCAGCCAAGGGCTCACACTTATCATGTCTGTTTCAATGCGGATCCGCGAATGGGCAAGGAACGGATTCGGATACCGGTAGCCGCAAAGACCGCATTGGCAATGGCCGGGGCGACCGCAATAATGGGGGTCTCCCCACCGCCGGCGGACGGAATGTCAGTCTTGTTGATTAAGTGAACATCAATCGTTGGGACATCGCTGAACCGCGGCACATGATAACGAGCGAAAGTGG
>Ga0209777_10009430_pt1 | contig 10489 bp, 8 predicted proteins | sample FrelakmetHBP12HB_FD_187147 | JGI IMG/M metagenome (GOLD analysis project Ga0209777, IMG submission 187147) | Freshwater lake sediment microbial communities from the University of Notre Dame, USA, for methane emissions studies -HBP12 HB (SPAdes)... | ecosystem: Environmental > Aquatic >... | reverse complement strand
CCTCGGCTTCCAGGACGGAGAGACCAAACGGTTTCCTCATCTCCCATTCTCGGTTAAGTACATGGCTTATGCGCTTGAAGACGTGTAACCCTTCAATCAACCGGACCCGAAAGGCTTCGCCAGGGCGCTACGCGCCGCGAAAGCCGCGCTCGACCCCGCCGCTATTCTCAATGCGGGCGTGCTGATCGACGTCGAGTCGTAGCCCGGCAGGCCGAATTGCCGCCCTGCGGGATTTCTCTATAATCCCAGCCGTGTGTACGCTGGCGATTTACTTCCAGATGAGCGATGCGTTCCCGCTGGTGGTGGCGGCGAACCGGGACGAGTTCTACGAGCGGCCGGCGCGGCCGCCAGCACGGCTGGTGGATGATCCGTGGATCGTCGCCGGCTACGACGTGCAGGCCGGCGGCACGTGGCTCGGGGTGAATGCGTGCGCTCTTGTGGCGGGTCTCTTGAATCGGCGCAGCGCCACAGCACCGGATCCGAGCCGCCGCTCGCGCGGCTTGCTGTGTCTGGAGGCCCTGCACCAGCGTTCGGTCAACGCGGCCCGCTCTCTCGTTCAACGTCAGCTGGGCAGCTCGTACAACCCGTTCAATCTCCTCATCGCCGCGCCCGATGCGGCCTGCGTGATCGGCAACAAGAGCGGCGAGATGCTGGTGACCCCGCTGGCACCGGGCCTGCACCTGCTCACGAACCTGGAGTTGAATGACCCGGAGTGTCCTCGCATTGCCAAATCGTACGGGTTGTTTGAAGAGGCGCAATCGGCTCTGTCGGAGAGCACCGTCGATCGCTTCCTCTCCGCCTTGCGCACCATCCTGTCGGACCACTCGACGCCCCTGGACCCGCGGGCGCCGTTGCCGCCCAACAATCTCTGCGTCCACACCGAATACTTCGGGACGCGCTGCTCGACGGTGTTGATATATTCGGCGCGCACGCAACGGTTCCGGATGTGGCACGCCCCCGGTCCCCCGTGCCAGACGCAATACGCCGAGGTCGAGCTGCCGCGGACTTGAGCACAGCGCCGGGACATCGCCGGCGATCAAGAACCGCTGGACAAGTCTGACCGAAGTCGATACCCTTCGCTCGGATGGTGTGCGGTGGCATGATGCGGCGGAAGACTTCCGTTCTGCTCCCCTTTGCATCCGCCCTTGTCTCCATTCTGGCGGCGTGTGGACCGCCAGCGGGAAGCCTACGAGCGCCAACCGAGAGCGCAGAAGCGGAAAGCGCCGCCCCATCCGCCGAAATGACCGGAGGCCGGGAGTATGCCCCGGCGCAGGCGCTGGCACGCGAGCATGAACTCTCTGCCGCGCTGCAACAACTGGTGGAGGAACGTACCAGGGACGTCCAGCGCCTGCGCGCCGAGGTCGAGCAGCTCCGCCGGCAGGAGACCGACCTGCGTGCCGCCCTTGATCGTGCCCTGGCGGCCCAGAAGACGGGGAGCGCGGGATCGGCGGGCTCCGAGATCGCTGCGGGCAGCACTGCGGCCGATGCGGCGGCGACGCAAGAAGAGAAAAGCCGCGAGGCGGCAGCGGCGGAACAAGCGCGGCAGGAATCCGAGCAGCAGCATGCGGCGATGATCGCGCGCTTACAGGAGGCGCTCGCACAGGAACAGCAACGCCGAGAGCACGTTGAGACCGAGCTGTCACGCTTAAAGCAAGAGACCTCGTCGCCCCCATATGGCGAGGATCACGCTGGGGAAGCCGAGCTGCTGTCGGCTAAACGGCAGGTGACCGAGCTGCGTACCGCGCTCGAGCAGGAGCGCGCCGCACGCGAGCGCTTGGCGGAGGATTTCCGTGCCCTGCAACAACGGGCGGAGGCCGAGAGCGCCGGCGCCAATGCAGATGCAGAAAACGCCGGACTGCAGCTGCGGCTCAAGCAGCTCGAGGATGAGAAGCAGAGCATTGCGCAGAGCTTCACTCGCAGCCTGGCCGAGAGCCAGCAACGCGCCGCGGAACTGGAAGCGCAATTGGCGAACGCCCGCGCCAGGGAAAACGCCGACGTGGGTTCCGACGGCAACCTCACGGAGATCCGCGCCGAAAACGCCGCCCTTCGCACCCGCCTGGACGAGGAGCACCGGCGCACCGAAGAGCTTGCCGGCAAGTTGAAGGTCGCGATGCGCGTCACCGATCTGATCTTCAAGATGCGGGCGCCCAGGTGAGTCACGCCTCGCGACGAGGCATGGGGCCAGCAGGCTCGCATACATAGTCAAGGCACTCGCGGGCGGACGACAGCGGAGAGCGCCAGGCCGGTTTTTAAATCGCCATCTTCAACGCGATCGCTTCGAATGGGACCCGGGGAACCTGGAAGGACGAGAGAGGTGCTACACCTCGATGAGGCCGAGCGAGATTTTGATGGCCGTGTCGACGGCCGCCATGGTGGTAGCGCTCACCTTGCCGAGCCGCTTAATGAGCCGGGACTTGTCCATCGTGCGGAGTTGATTGAGGCGCACGGTGGAATCGGCAGTGAGTCCGCCTTCCGGGGCACGGACAAGCACTTCGATAGGGTAGAGAGGCCGCCGGACCTGGGAACTCAAGGCCGCCACGATGGAAATGGGGCTGACGCGGTTCCCGATGTCATTTTGAATGACCAGCGCGGGCCGCGTCTTGGCGATTTCCGAACCGGTCACCGGATCGAAGTCGGCGAGGTAGATCTCGCCGCGCTTCGGGAAGGCTACCGCTTCTCGTCGCGGTCGAGCTGCGCCCATACTTCAGCCGAGAGGTGATCCCATTCCGCGGCCAGCCCGCGGTCCTCAGCGGCTCGGCGCCGGTACCCGTCGGTCAGGGCTCGACGCAGACGGGACTTGGTCGTTCGGCCGATCTCGGCGCGCACGGCCCGGTCGATGAACTTGCTGCGGTCACCCTTGGGAATGACGCGGTCGAGCAGCCGGACAGTGGTGTTGGGAAGGGAGATATTGAGCCGTTGGTGCATGGTCTGTATCCTCATACACAACTAACTTACACAAGCGCCACCGGTCCCGTCAAATGGCGTCGCAATCCGGGTATGGTAGGATGCAAAAGTGGCTTGGGTCTGTTGTCATTTGGTGTTTCGAACTCATCGCGCTTGAGTGAGGTTTCGTTCCAAGCCACCTGAACCCTAGACTTCTTGGCCGACGTGCGTCTCTGGCCAGGTCGCGCTACGCAACCCGGTCGCTGTGCGAGATAGCACGGCACCACGAATGTCGTGCGTCCGAGCGGCCGCGGCGGTGTGAAGCTCACCATCGCCAGCCCGAAAAGTGCCGTGCACGGTTCGCGCTTGTCCTACACGGTCAGCCTGAACCTCAAGGGCAACGGCGTGTTGCCCAACCTGGTGTTGCGCAATCAGCTGCCGCCGCAGTTCACGTACCGATTGGCCATCCCGGCACCGAGCAGCATCAGCAGCGGTGCGCTGATCTGGGATCTCGGGACGGTCCAGGGCCCGGCGGTTGTCCGGGTCAGGGTCGACGTGGATGTCGCCTCCGGCGCTGTCTCAGGACAAGTGGTCACTAACAGCGCTACGGCCAGCGACACGGAAGGCTATTCCGCCAGCGCGACCAGCAAGGTCACGATCCGCTGACGGGTGTTTCGTCCACCGGCGTGACGCGCATGCGGTAGCTGCTAGCGGTCAATGCGGCCGGTAGCAACAGAGCGCGCATGGTACGGGTGCGAATGTGGATTATACCGGCCTGCCGACCGCACATGAGCGGCTAGGATGGCGGTGTCTGATCGGAAGCGCGCGTCGGGAGTTCAGATCTACTCGTCAGCTTCCCTACTTCTTCTTCCCGCCCTTCTCCGGCTTGACCTTCACATTGCTGCCGGGCTTGGGTTCGCGGAAATCCCCTGCGCCAACTCGGTGACAACGCAGAGGACGTTCTCACGATATAATCCGCGATGGATGCCCGTCTTCCACCATGACGTTCAGCTTGAAACCGGGAACCCCAAGAACCTCCGCCGGCTCACGCGGATGCGACTAGCCAAAGAAAGCCAACTGTAGTTCAGCAGCTAGACAAAGAGTGGGCGACCGGGGTCGAACCGGCGACGTCCAGCTTGGGAAGGTGAAACGGAGCGTTCCGCGATCTCCGCGGAAACTAAAGTAAATCTCGTGTTTTCGGTAAGCTATGCAAGATTTCCGCGTCCCGGATTGTCCCGAAAGATCCCGTTCCGTCCCGAAAAACCGGGAACGGTTCCCGGTCCCTTCTCCCATTCCGCTCAAAGCCGTGACCTGAAGACTTATCCAGCAGGCTCACCAGGATGAGGACAACCATCGCGACGCCGCGCAGCGGCACGTCGAGCTGCAGGTTGCCGGCGGCATCGAAGAAAACCGGCGCGTAGCGCACCCGCCGATAACCCTCGCGCGGGTGGGTGCTCGGGGTCTACCATCGGATTCCGATGGAACAGAGGGCCCCGTGGATCGAGCGGCACTCTCGTAGTGGTGGCAAGCAACGGCGTCCTGTGCGTCCGCCGCGCGCGGACCGCTGTCCGCTGAGCGCCCACCTTTGTCAGAGCCGCGCCAGGGCTCATCTCCCACCGTCGACAAGTGCCGAGGAGAGCAAGATCATCACTCAGCACGTTGAGACATGGTCACTGCACGCGGGTTTTCGGGACTGACAATGGGCTGGGACGACCGCCGACGCACTTCAAAACCGCGTGGGCGGCCGTAAGGTCGCCGGAGGGTTCGACTCCCTTCCTCCTCCGCCAGTGCAAAAGAAATCGAGAGATCCTGACCCGTGGCGTCCGATCGGCTGAAAACCGCTTGGCACTGGAAGCGGCGCTGGGTTACACTGCGCGCAAACGAGCAGCAACAGGCGGAGTGCGATGCGCAACAATCCACTCAGACCACTAACGGTGGCTGTGTTTCTGCTGGCCGTTGTGCGCGGCGGAGTCTTGTTCGGCATCGTCCTCTGGGCATGCGCTGCACTCGCCGCGGATCTGCTGATCCGCGATGCGCGTCTGTTTGATGGGACAGGAGCGGCGCCGCGGCCGCACATGTCGATCCTCGTCCGTGACGGCGTCATCACCGCCATCGGCGCGGATCTCTCCGCGCCGGACGTGCCGATCCTGGACGTCGAAGGCGCCACCGTGTTGCCCGGCCTGATCGATGCCCACGTGCATGTGTCGGTGAGCCCGGGTAGCGGCCAAAGGAGTGACGCGCCCGCGCTCCAGCAGCAGCTGCTGCGCCAGCATCTCCGGTCGTATCTTGCGTGTGGCGTGACGACCGTGCTGGACACGGGGATCGGCCCTGACACCGCGCGGGAGATCCAGGGGTGGCTCGCCGCCGGCAAGCCGGGCCCGCGCTTTCTCACCTTGGGGCCCGGTTTCACGACACCCGGCGGGTACCTGTCGGAGATCGGCGGCGGCATCGCCACCGCCGCCGATGTCGAGGCGCGCTTCGCGGTGCTGGAATCGATCGGGGCGGTTGGCGCCAAGGTCTTCATCGAACGCGGGTTCGGCCCGCGCGCCGTCTGGCCCATCCATTCGCCCGAGATCCGTGCCGCGATCGTGCGTGGCGCGGCCAAGCGCAAGCTGCCGGTTTACGTCCACGCAAATCGTGAAGAGGATAAGGCGATCGCACTCGACATGGGCGCACACGCGATCGTGCATACGGGCTATTACACCTCGCAACCCTCGGACGCCTTCGTGCAGCGCATGGTGCAATCCGGGGCGTATCTCATGACCACCTTTTCCATCATGGACGCCGACCTCATCCGGTTTCATCCGGAGCGTCTCGACGACCCGCTGGTGCGCCTCACCGTGCCGGCCATCGAGTTGGCCACCGCGCGCGATGCCGGTGCGGCGCGCTATCTCACCCGCGCAGAAGTTGGGATGGCGGCGCCATGGATGCCGGGGTTGCTTCGCGACGCCGCCGCATGGTGGTTCCTGTCCGAGAGCGCCACCGCCGGCAACTTGCGGAGCTGCCAGCAGGCGGCACGCCGGTTTGCGGCCGCGGGCGTTCCGATCGTCGTCGGCAGTGATTCGGGCAACTGGCCCATCGTGCCATACCAGTTTCACGGTCCGACCAGCGTGCGGGAGATCGAGCTACTGGGTGAGGCCGGCTTCACGCCGGCGGAGGCCCTGGCGGCGGCGACCCGCGTCCCGCCCGTCATGCTCGGCATCGAGCACGAGGTCGGTACCATTGAAGTCGGCAAGCGTGCCGACCTGATCAGCCTGCGCGGCGATCCGCTGCAGGATCAGCGTGCGCTGCGCCACCTCGAGTGGATCGTCAAAGACGGTGTGGCGCGCACGCCGGCGCAGTGGATGGCGCAGTAGTTGATCGCTCTCATGATGTGAGTGATCACGTTCGAGTGGATGGACGGAGACGTGTGACGCGTTGATCTCGGATATCGAGCACTATTTGCTGGTGGGGCCCGAACGTGACCGACATCGTGCCGGCGGCACGTGGGATCAAACTCGCCCGGCTGCGTGCGAGTGCTCAAGCCTAGGGGCAGCCGATTGCCAACGCACCTTCTGGACAGCGGTCGTTCGTTGCGCAGGCGACCTTCAGGAACGACGGAAGGACTATCAGGTTCCCCTCCGAAGAGAACAGGTCAGTCGCTACCGCTCCTTCAGAATCACAACGCGCAACGAGAGCAACGAATACACACGCGCCGCTCTCGCGGGCTGAGACGTGCAGCCTGAAACGGGAACCCCCGGGAACCTGCATGTTGGAACGCGGGCGCCGTGGAGCCAGAAAGCTGAACCTCCTTCAGCACGCAGGCAAAGAGCGGGCGACCGGGGTCGAACCGGCGACGTCCAGCTTGCGAAGGAGCGAAAGCGCCTTTCGCGATCTCCGCGGAAACTAGCCCAACTTCCACAACTCGAGGGGTCGAGTCTCGGGTTTTCAGCTACTTAGGTCAAGAAGTCGCCACTACATTTTGCCTGCGCGCCTGAGTTCGTCCTCCGTGATGCGGATACGCTCGGGCAGGCGTAGACCCAGCCGCTGCAGCAGCACCGCCTGCGCCTTGTCGGGGCGAACCACGCAACGAAGCCGCAGTTCACGAGCCGGGTCTTGGGCCAGCGGCAGCACCACATCGGTACTGCGAATCCGCTCGAACTCTTCGAGCAGGGTGCGCGGACTGTTGCCGAGGCCCGCCTTGGATTGCCACTGCTCCAACGTCTTCCAGAGCACGTAGGCCAGAAAGCACACCAGGATGTGACTGCGCACGCGGCGCGCCTTGTGATGCCAGACCGGGCGGATGGAGAGCTCGCTCTTGTGGATACGGAAGGCGGCCTCCGCCTGTGTGAGCTGGATGTAGGTGTGCCAGGTCTGCGCCGCCGTAAAGTTCACGACGTTGGTGCGCAGCACGTAACACCCTTCCCTGATCTCGGCCGCCCGCTCCCAGTCGGCGCGGATCGACCACTGCAGACGCACCGTGGCCGGCAGGGTTGCATCGTCGAGCAGCTCGATCTGATAGCGGGCCGCGGCGCGGGAATTGCGCTGGAGCAGACGGCCGAGTTGGCGATCGATCGCCGCCCGCACCAGCGGCTTCTTGGCATGCGTGATGCGCCGCTCCAACTTCTGGAGACCCGCGTCGATGCGCGTCGCAAAGCGCTGGTGCATCGCCTTCTCCTTGACGCGGCGGGGCGCCGAGCGACACAGCACGACACTGAGCTTGCCCTCCTCGATCACACACTGCTTAGCTTCCACGTCCTCGCGCAGGACCTGCCAGCCGCTGTGGTCTTCCAACTGTGCCCGCCAGCGCTTCCATTCACTGCGCGGCAGGGCCACCACATACAGCCGCTCCTCGTGCTCCAGCCAGGCCACGTTCTTCTTACTCGACAACCCCCGGTCCATCACCCAGATGCGTGTGGCCTTGCCGTAGCGGCGCTCGACCGCTTCGACGATCTCCTTCAACGTCTTGACGTCCGACACATTGCCCGCAAACACCTCGTGCCCCAGCGGCATTCCCTCGCGGCTGACGATCACGGCGATGTTCACTTGCTTGCAGTCGGGACGATGGTCGCGGCTGTAGCCGCGCTGGGCCAGCTCGTTGTGCGGGGCCGCGCCCTCGAAGTAGGTGCTGGTCAAGTCATAGAGCAACAGATCGTACTCGAGCTGGAAGAGCTCGCCGAGCCGGTGCGTCAGATGCTGCTCCAACGCCTCCTTGTGCGGTAAGAGTTTGTCTAAGGCTCGATACAGCTGCTCGTCGTACAGGGTGTGACACGGGATACCAACCATATCCTCCAACGCGGTGCGTCGGAACCAGTCCTCGGCAATGTGCAGCTCGCTCGACGGTTCGCACAGCCGTGCGATCACCAACACGGCTGCCAGATCAGCCCAGTTGGTTCCCTGACGACCGCGCGGCAACAGCTCGCGGCACACCCCATCGAGACCCAGGGCTTGCCACAACACCCATCCCAACCACACCGCGCCAAAGCTGCGGTCGCGTTCCAGTCGTAATTGGTCGAGCCGCACCGCGGCGCTCTGCGGTGCTGGCGGTGCGGCTTCGAACAGCTCGCGTTGATCGCCACGCCCCGTGATCTGTCGCGCCAACACTTGCGCGTTCGCGCGCCCCTCCGCATCCAGCTCGCCCAGATGGGCCACGGTCTCTTGGCGTACCTTGCCGTTGCGCCGCACCGAGCGCACCAGCTGCCAGTACACGTGATCTTTGCCGTCTTTGTGGCGCGACGTGTGCCGCAGGTACAACCCAGCACCTCCCAACCATCACCATTTTCCCAGCTCTCTGACGGTGCCGGCAAGGGAGTAGGTCGCCACTACACGCGTGTCTGCAAACCCACGGCAAACGATTTCAGTGACTTGGCTTCCGGCTCAGCGCCGGAATTCATTGCTTCGCCACGCCAGTTGTGGAAGTTGGGCTAAAGTAAATCTCTTGTTTTCAGGCAGTTAAGTGGCCTGACGCGCATCCCAGATTGTCCCGCAAAATCCCTCAAAATCCCGAAAAACCGGGAACGGTTCCCGGCGGGGGAAGCAGCTGATTCGTAATCGGGCACGAGCCAACTCTCGCCAACACTCAACAATACAATTTCACTGACGCAGCACGGAGTTATCCAGAGCCAGTTCTGTTGGGCTTGGCTGTGGATAACTGGGTATTCTTGCAGGCAAGTGTCACCAAAAGTGTCCCAAGAATTTGGGCGCGAGCGCACGTTGCAACAGCCTTCCGACCCGCAGCCCAAGTGATGTCAGACGGCCAGCTTGGGAAGGTGAAACGAGTGACTAAACCGACGGCGCCGTTGGCGAACGGCTCACCGCGGTCAGCTGGCAGCTGATCGCATCCAAGCGGGCCAGAACCTCGTCATGGCGAGTGGACTCCGCAGAGGGTTTCTTTGCGGTGAAGGAAATCGTGCCTCCGGTCTCGATCACGGCACGCTCCACCTCGTCGAGTGACCCCAGGCCCTGCTTGTGCGCCGCTGTCTCCAGCTCCACGATAGTGATCAGCTCTTGTTGCAACTGCTGGCGCTGGATCTCGCCGTGATCCATCAGCACCGTAGCGGCGCCCTCGACCAGTTGATCGAGCCGCTCGTGCCCGTAGAGGAAACGGACGACCGCGTAGTTCACCACCAGCAGGGTCGTAGCGCCGATCACGCCGCCGCTGACCGAGTTGTCGTCACCGATGATCGCATTCTGAACCGTGTTCGAGAGCGTCAGCAGCACGACGAGATCGAAGGCATTGAGTTGGGCCAGCTCCCGTTTGCCGGCCAATCGCAGCCCCACGACCAAAAACGCATACACGAGGATCGGTCGCAGAATTTTTTCCAGGACGGGGACTCCGAGATGAAGCATGTCGCTCCACAGCTTCGCATCCATAGCACGCACCTCCGCGCTCCGTCCCTTTAGCATAACCCCAGTAGCGGCCGGCGGCGTACGTCGCCGGCATGTGCGGCGCGATGTCCCCGGTACCCATTGGTCCGTGCCGAATGCGATCCGACCGAACCAGACCGACGCCAGGCTCTCCGAGGCGGCACTGGGAGCAGTCGTGATCGACAGCGACGACGGAGAGTGAATCCGCCACGTCTTCACCGTCATGGACCTGAAAGCTGGTGCGCGGCAGAAAAAAAGTGGCGGGAAGAGGAAAGTGCGAGGAGGGGGACTTGAACCGCAAAAGGGGCGCGAAATGATTGAGGTCTTCGCAGCGAACTGGCGCCCCGCCACCGGCTACGGGCGAGCCGACCGAGAACGATCGCGTTGCGCGCAGGCGCAATGTATGGGACTCTGCAACAGCGTGTGAACGGATCACGAGTTTGTTACCTCTCCAACACAAAGGTGTGCTACAAGAGTCTTTAACTCGAATGTCCCTTATCCGCAGCTGAACAGCCGCAGCCCCATTGGAGCCCTTCCGCCACCGATCTCGGGGCGCCGATTCCTGTGGCTATCCGCGGCTGAACAGCCGCGGCCCCATTGAAGCTTTCAGTCTACATCATCCCGCCCATGCCGCCCATACCTCCGGGTGGCATCGGCGGCATGGCACTCTTTCCCTCTGGTTTCTCGGCGACCATGGCCTCGGTAGTCAGCAGCAAGCCGGCGACCGACGAGGCGTTCTGCAACGCCGTCCGCACCACCT
>Ga0209777_10009429_pt1 | contig 10490 bp, 8 predicted proteins | sample FrelakmetHBP12HB_FD_187147 | JGI IMG/M metagenome (GOLD analysis project Ga0209777, IMG submission 187147) | Freshwater lake sediment microbial communities from the University of Notre Dame, USA, for methane emissions studies -HBP12 HB (SPAdes)... | ecosystem: Environmental > Aquatic >... | reverse complement strand
GTCGTTGCCAGCACGTTTTCTTTCAGGATAATCCGCTCATTATAAAGCCGGAAATAGAAATACCATTAGTCTCTGAGTCTGTTTTTTCGGAAGAACCCATGCCGGCAAAAAGAAGCACTGATTTGACTAAGGAAGTCCCTCCGGTCTCCGACCGGGATGAAGACGTTGTTCGTTTTCTCGATAATGTAATGGAAGTAAAAAAGACGGTGAACGATAAAGTAAACTTGGAGATAGAAAAAACACGCAGGGAAAACAGTGGTAAAGAAAATTTCATGAGCGCAGAAAGAAGCGCGGCGTTTCGTGATTTAAGGGAGAAAGTTGAAGATTTTGAGCAAAATAAGCCGTTGTCCAGAAAAAGTTCACGGAACACATGGAAAGTTGTTGTGTGGGCTGTTTTAGTGATTGTAGTCATCCCCGTTGTAATTTATTTCGTTATTTTCCCGCAACTGGGCGACCGTTTCATCAAAATTGCCAATAAGTATATTGGTGAACAGGAACCAGTGCGGCCGGAAGTTGTTATCGGACAAGTCAAGTTACAAGACATTCGGCAACGAATGATGAATAATTATGTTCTGGGACAAATTCGAGTTATGGAAGGTACGGCAGTAAATCAGGCCGATTATCCTATTTCTAGGATAGTCATTAAAGGGGCGATTGTTGATGACTTTGCCGTGGTTTTAGGTGAACGCACAAGTTATGCCGGAAATGTTCTGACCGATGATGACCTCATGAATTTGCCGGAAGAAGAGATTTTAAGAAGGCTTTCGAGGTCGGAAGGCAATAATAATTCCAATGACAAAATTGTGCCTAACGGACAAATCCCTTTTATGATCGTTTTTACCCATGAACCTCCTGGTGTCATTAAAACCACGGTAACAACCATCGGCGCGGAACGCCTTCTTTAATCTAATACCAATTCGCTTTCTTTGGCTAACTTTGTTGGCATCGTCGTCGGCTTCCTCAGCGTATTAGTAATACGCCTCCGGAGCCTCCTCCTTGCCGCCTCGTTATCCTTTGAAATCGAATGGTATTAATCATTCCTTGTTATTTTGGCAACAAGTGTGAAAATGGCCTGTAAATCTTACTTCCTTGAAATACACAAATCATCAACCTCAACAAAAATGCTGGATTTCGACCCCTAATAAACACAATTCATGCTCGCCGACAAACATCGACACCACCCATTTTGCGGTCAATATTTCCTTGACTTATAAGACAGTTCTTCTTATAGTTCCTTCCCTTAGAAGCAATGTCTTATCCAAGGCTGAAGGTAATTGCCGATTATTTTTGGATTCATCGTACACCAGTCAGCAAGGCAATAAAGAATGTGGAAGAAAACTGATATTTCAAGACCTGGCCATATTTTGCTATACCTGTTTATGGTTTATGAAAAATTTTAATTTTATAGGAATTGATCTTTTTTCGGGTGCAGGCGGGATGTCCGTTGGGGCTATGGCTGCTGGTGTTGATGTAAAAGTCGCTATTGAAATTGATAAGCATACGGCAATCACATATCAGGCAAATCACCCAAATATAACAGTATTGAATGAAGATGTTAGAAAGGTCAAGATAAATGGACTATGCAGGACAGGGAAAAATGATGTAAAGATTTTATTTGGTGGTCCACCTTGTCAGGGGTTCTCTTCTTCAAATCAAAAAACCAGGAACAAAAGGAATGAAAACAACTGGCTTTTTAAGGAATACTTGAGATTGGCAAAAGAGCAAAAGCCTGATTGGGTAATTGTAGAAAATGTGAAAGGAATTATTGAAACTGAAAACGGGTTTTTCTTTGAAACAATCATTAAAGCGTTGAAAAAATTAGGTTATACTTCAAATTACGCAATTTTAAATGCTGCGGATTATGGAGTTCCTCAAATTAGAAACAGAGTTTTTATTATAGGGTCTTTACATGGTGTAAAATATGAATTTCCAGAAACTACTACAAAAAGACATATTACTGTAACCGAAGCTATTTCTGATTTACCTAATTTAAAAAGTGGAGCAAATTATCACGAGTTGGATTACAAGAGCGAAACGAAAAACAAATATCAAGTTTCTATAAGAAAGAAATCAAAAAAAGCAGTGAATAATTTTGTTACTGGCAATTCTGATTTAGTTTTAAAAAGATACAAGCATATTCCGCAAGGAGGCAACTGGCAAGATATACCCGGTAAGTTAATGAAAAACTATGCTGATTTTACTAGGTGTCATACAGGAATTTATCATAGGTTAAAAGCGGATAAACCTTCAGTTGTAATAGGCAACTATAGAAAAAACATGTTAATACATCCAGCAGAAGATAGAGGATTAAGCGTAAGAGAAGCTGCAAGACTGCAATCATTCCCTGATACTTTTCATTTCTATGGCAGTATAGGTTTTCAGCAGCAACAAGTAGGCAATTCAGTACCACCGCTTTTAGCAAAAGCAATTTTTGATAAAATTTTAAAGTATTAAAAATGGATTTTACACAATTTAACGACAACTTAGAATGTTGGTTTATTAATAGACGCCAATCAGAATTTCCAGATAGTGCAGATTATGTGGGGAACTATAAGGCTGTTGTAAGTAAGTTTAAAGAAATTCATAGCGAAGTAAATGCTGGGGCTGATTTCAAAGATGAAACAACACTAACAAGGCACGATGCTTCACATATAAATAGGGTAATTTGTCAAATCTCAAAATTGTTAAGCTATAAGGAAGCTAAAATAACTCCTTTTGAAGCATTTCATTTGTTAGTTGCTGTTCAAATACACGATGTAAAAAACATTGAAGGTAGAGAAGGTCATGAAGATAGTGCCGTTCAAATTCTTAATGACCTTGGAATATCAGGTTTAATAGATTCGCGGTTATTAAGAAATATTGGCTTCATTGCAAGTTGTCATACTGGAAGTTATATAAGAGACGGAAAAGAAGAAAAGGATAAAATTGGTTATCTGCTTGCTACATTTATATCCAAAGCTGCATTTCAAATTAAGCCTCAATATTTAGCTGCCTTGTTAAGATTAGCTGATGAATATGCAGATGAAAAAGCGCGTGCAATGACTTACCTTTTAAAGACTGGAAAGGTTAAAAAAGCAAGCATCATTCATCAAAAGCATGCCGAAAGTTTGAGAAATGTTGCAATAACAAAAGATAGCGGAATTGTTGATTTTGATTATTACATTAAGAGAGAAGATGCATTAGTGAAATTCCCGAAATACATAAAGGGAAAAGACACTTGGGAAGATAAATATTTGTTAGATGAAATTTTTGAAAGAACAGTAAAATCACATTACGAGACAATTTACTGCATGAGATTTTTGCGACCATACATATCAGTCAATAAAATCAATGTGTGTATTGAAATTGAGAAACAAAAAATTGACGATAATAATCCAATACCACCTTATGAGTTGATTGAAAAAGGATACCCAACCGATAGACACACCATAGTTGACTTGTGTGGGGAAGTTCTTAAAAAAAATGGTGGTTACTGGAGTGGTGAAAATTTAAAGGATTATTTAACTTTAACTTAAGTAAGATTTTATTTATGGAAGTATTAAAAGAAAATCCGTTTGTAGTTCTAACACCTGATGATAAAGGTGAAAGTAATGAAGTTGAAATTACTAATGCCGAAATAATTCACAAACTTTTTGTTGATGTATTTGAGGATTTTAAATCAATACCACAGCAAGGTCATGTTTTTTTAAATGGACCAAGAGGATCAGGGAAAAGCATGATGTTTAGGTTTCTTTTGCCCGATTGTCAGTTGATTGATAAACATGCGGAATTATACAATAAACTCCCATTTTTTTCAATTCATATTCCCATAAAACTCACGAGTATCAATAATCCAGAATATGAATTAATAAAAGATTATGGAAATTCCATTTTTAATGAACATGTTCTTACAATTTATTTTACTGATTTAATTTTTGATTCGTTTGCAAAATTGAATTTTGTTCATGTTGAGAATAAAGAATCACTTATTGATGAGATAAAACAATTCTACAAAAACAGTTTCTTAAGACGATTAAAGCTTTGTGGTGGAAATGTAAATAATCTTTCCGAATTCAATCCTAAAACACCTGAAGAAGCATTTGGCTATATTCAAAATATTTGCTCTGATATTTTTGTTGAAGCAAATCAATTTCTAAAAAGGAACGTGCAAAGTATAAAGTACCCAAATCAGTTCAAGGCTGTTCAATACAATGGACCGCTTTGCGACTACCTGTCTTTTCTTTTCCCCCTTTTAAAAGATTTAAAGCAGATTTCTTTATTTCCAAAGAAGCCGTTTTTCCTACTCGTTGATGATGCGGATAACTTAACAGAGACACAAATCGTTGTTTTAAATACATGGGTTTCCTATAGAACAAACTCAGACGTATCACTAAAAATTTCCACACAACTTAATTATCCAACTTACAACACTATAAACGGTACTAACATTGATAGTCCACACGATTATTATGATATAAATATCTTAACAACATATTCTTCATCGAAAGATGTGTATAATAAAAGGATTCGTCAAATTGTCGAAAGAAGATTGAATTACTTTTTTGAGGAAAAGGGTTCAAAGATTTCACCCGATGAATTTTTCCCATCGGACAAAGAACAGGATAAGAAAATTGAGGCTGAAAAAGAGGCTCTTGCCAAAGAACATCATGAAGGAAAAGGAAGAGGATACAGAGCAAATGATGATGTGCAACGTTACGCTATTCCGAATTACATTAGAAGTTTAAGAGGTACTGCTAAATCACGACCTACTTTCAAATATGCAGGCTTTGATATGCTGGTGAGTATCTCGTCTGGAGTTATTCGCCACTTTCTAACGCCAGCAGCAAAAATGTTTAATGCGCAATTACGGAATATTAAACTTAAAAACGATAATGCCGTTCCATCTGACGTTTTATTCATTGAGCCATCAATTCAAAGTGATGAAATAAAAACATATTCTGTTAATCAACTTTTTGATGAGTATGACAAACATAAGAAAGACAAGATTCAAATTGCTAGAGATGACAAATATCCTGACAAAATCACAAAGTTAAAAAATTTAATTGATTCATTGGGCGGTTTATTTGGAGAATACATTGCATCAACTGATAGAAGTGAAAGAAAGGTCTTCTCATTCGCAATTTCTGATTACGTTGACCCTGAGTTACAAGCAGTAATTGATTTAGGAGTGAGATTAGGATATTTTCATAAATCTACTATTGGGAAAAAGAATGGAACCGGCAAAACAAGATTGTATATTTTAAGTAGAATACTCGCACCCCATTTTTTATTAGACCCTACAAGCTTTGCCGGGTATAAGTTTTTTACTTCCGATAAATTGATGAGAGCAATGATAAAGCCTGATACTTTCATCAGCGAAATGTTGAAAATAAAAGAGGATGAAGAAGACAAGGAAACATTGCAGACAAAATTAGAATTCGATTCCCCAACTGAGAATTAATTATGCTTACTTCATTAGATAAATTAAAAGATAGTCTAAAAAAGCACTATGATGTTTTTTTAGCTTCTGCAAGCTATGAGAAACGTAGTTTGTCAATCATTAATGCAATTAGTAATGAAATTAAATTTGGTCACAAATTAGTATCTCTTAGTATCCCTCACAAAGATATAATAAAAGAGAATCTAAAAGTATTTGCTGAGAAAGAATTTTCAATTGTCGAAGTCGACAATACAAATCAAATTGAAACAGTTGATAATTTCGTGAAGCCTATTAATGATATTTTAAAGGCTAACCAGAAAGCATCTTTCCTTATTGACATTACTACCTTTACAAAACAGACTCTTTTAATTTTGTTACGAATACTTAGAAACGTTTTGACAAAAGAAAATGAAATTCAATTCCTTTATACAACAGCCAAAGAATATTCGGTAGGTATGCCATTAGAAAACAAATGGTTAACTCGTGGAATTTTGGAAGTAAATTCCGTTTTTGGATATGCGGGTATTATAAGACCATCAAGACCATATCATCTAATAATCTTAATGGGCTATGAGGTAGAAAGAGCAGCATCATTGATAACAGCTTATGAACCGTCAAAAATTTCAGTTGGTTATGTAAAAAAAGGCGAATCAACTCCTGATGAACATTATGAATTAAACAAACAAAATTTTGATAAATTATTAGCAGAGTTTCCTTATGCAGAATCTTTTGAATTCTCTTGTGTTAAAGTTTTAGATTGCAAATTTGATATATTAAGACAAAGTCGAAAGTATGCCGAATACAATGTTGTTGTTTCGCCAATGAACAACAAAATTTCGACTTTGTCTTCTGCTTTAGCAGCATTTGACAATGATGAGATTCAGTTAGCGATTGCAATACCCGCCATTTATAATTATGAAAAATATTCAACACCAGACACTTATTGTCACGTAATTGAAATACCTGATTTTGTAAAGAGACAAGGAAAATCAGGGACGACAGCGCCTTATTAATCCGACCACTTCCGATAACCCACGCCAAGAATGCATTTCCGGGCAAATGCCGGGGACACTATACTAGTTATTTTATGACAAGAGATGTTAGAAGGTACGGGAATGAAGGTCTTGGAATATAAGTTATTTTGCTAAAACCGCACCAGTTCTGGACGTTCCTGATAAAACCAACCCATCATTGTGGGTATGTTATTTTCTGCCTAAAAATATTTCAAAAGAAACATCAATAGAATTTTTCGATTGTTTTTCTGCTTATTGCTCCCTCACGCAGGATGGCCAAAGGCGTGCAGGTCACGTCGATGATGGTGGAACCTATAGTGCCGTAAGAATCACCCAGATCAATGATGGCGTCAATTTTATCGCCGAGTTGCGAGGCAACATCAGCCGCGCTGACGCATTCCGGCGCGCCACTCAAATTAGCACTAGTTGCGGTAAGCGGTTTTTTCAGTTTTTGAACAATTCCTTGCGCGCTGGGGTGGCTGGACACGCGCAGGCCAATTTTGCCGCTTCCCGCTGTCAGTAGCGGTGATATGTTATTAGTAGCGAGAAAGACTATTGTCAGTGCGCCCGGCCAGAACGTAGCCATTAGTTTTTTTGCTGCTAGGGGCACATCCTGAACAAGAGGGTAAATATCATCCGTTTGACCGATAATCAGTGAGATCGGGTTTTTAAAATCCCTGCCTTTGACGGCAAAAATCTTTTGGATTGCTTTCTCATTGGTGGCATCGGCGCCCAGTCCGTAAAAAGTTTCGGTCGGATACGCAATAACACCGCCGCGGGCAACAATAGCGGCGGCGCTGGTCAAAACACTTTCTTCTGACTTATCTGTACTTACCTTCAGGATTTCCGGCATGAAATGGTTTCCTGCTTTTTTTCCACTTCCCTGGCCATCTTCTGAATATAGGCTGACAGTTTAGAATCAATTGATTTGTCGGCAAGAGCGAGGATACGGATAGCAAACAAAGCGGCGTTCTTGGCTCCGGCTTTGCCGATAGCCATACAAGCTACAGGCACGCCGCCGGGCATTTGTATAGTGGAAAGAAGAGCGTCAAGACCGTGCAAAGAGGTAGCGTCAATAGGAATGCCAATGACCGGCAAAGGTGTTTGTGCGGCAATTACACCAGCCAGATGAGCTGCAGCGCCTGCTCCGACGATGATGACCTGGACGCCTCGTTCGGCAGCCGCTTGGGCGAACTTTGCCGTCCGCTCCGGTGTGCGGTGCGCCGATGTTAGGATGAGCTCATGCCCAATGGCAAACTCTTCGAGAATTTTAACTGCCTCGGTCATGATAGGCAAATCGGAATCACTGCCCATGACAACACTCACTAAAACTTTTTCCTTCTTGGCGCTTTTTGTTTTCACGATCAGCTCCTTATTTAGTGTTTGAAATGTCTTACGCCGGTAAAGATCATGGCGATGCCGTGTTCGTCCGCCGCCTGGATTGCTTCTTCATCACGGACGGAACCGCCCGGCTGGATAATTGCGGTAATTCCGGCTTCCGCGGCCATATCGATGCCGTCGCGGAAGGGGAAGAAAGCGTCCGATGCCAGCACGCAGCCTTTGGTGGGCAGCACGGCTTTCATTTTGGCGATTTTCACCGAATCCACCCGGCTGGTTTGACCGGCACCGACTCCGACTAATTGGTCTTTGGTTGCGTAAACGATGGCGTTGGATTTAACGTGCTTGACCACACGCCAGGCAAAATCGAGAGCCTGATATTCTTCATTGGTAGGTTTTCTTTTGGTGACGACTTTGGCCTGACGGATATCAAACGGGATAGTATCGTGTTCCTGAACAAGAAGCCCGCCGCCGACGCGGCGGAAATCATAACCAGACACAAACTTGCCTGATTTAATGGGTATTTCCAGCAAGCGCACGTTTTTCTTGGATTCCAGAATGCTCCTCGCTTCGGCATCGAAGGACGGAGCAAGGATAACTTCCAAAAAGATTTTTGCCAGCTCTTCCGCCGTTTTCTTATCGACGGGACGATTGAAGGCCACAATACCGCCGAAGGCGGAAGCCGGATCTGTGGCTAGGGCTTTTTTGTAAGCATCGACCAGGCTACTATTGCTTGTTGCCGCCCCGCAAGGATTGGCATGTTTGATAATGACGGCGGCAGGCAGAGCGAAATCGGACGCCGCCAGCCACGCAGCGTCGCTGTCCATGATATTATTGTAGGAGAGTTCCTTGCCTTGCAGTTGCTTGGCGTTGGAAATAGCTGCAAGCGTCTGATCGTTTTCCCGGTAAAATACCGCTTTTTGATGTGGATTTTCGCCATAGCGGAGAGCCTGGGCCATTATATATTGAGCCGTAAATGTATCAGGAAATTCTTTTTTGGTTCCTTCCGGTGATATTGTTCCTAAATAATTAGAGATGGCGCCGTCATAGCGTGCTGTGGTCTGAAATGTTTTTACCGCCAGATTGAAATTTGTGGTCTCCGAAATCTTGCCACCGGTTTTTTCCATTTCTTTCAGGATTAAACTGTAATCTGCCGGATCGGTAATGACGCTGACAAATCGATAATTCTTGGCCGCAGCGCGCAGCATGGTCGGGCCGCCGATATCAATATTTTCGATGGCCGCCTCTAACGTGCAACCTTCCTTGGCTACAGTATCTTCAAAACGGTAGAGATTGATGACAACCATATCAATTGGTTCAATCCCATGTTTCTTCATAGCTTTTATGTGTTCGGGATTATCGCGCAAGGCAAGCAAACCACCGTGAATTTTAGGATGCAGAGTTTTCAGCCTGCCATCCATCATTTCCGGAAAGCCGGTATATTCGGAAACATCTTTTACTTTGATGCTGCTTTTTCTTAGCTGGGCTGCTGTCCCGCCGGTAGAAAGGATTTCCACGCCAAAAGAAGAGAGTTTCTGGGCAAATTCCACAATGCCTGTTTTATCGGTGACGCTGATCAGCGCTCTTTTGATTTGGTTCATAATTGACATTTCTCCTGTAGACAAAACTTTTATAAAATAATTGTGCCTGTCCAATTAGCGCATTGGAAATGTAATTGCAAGACAGTTTTTACCTTGACATATGAAGCCGCAATCTCTAAAGTTTCCGAATACCAATCCGCTTTTTTTGGCTAACTTTGTTGGCATCGTCATCGGCTTCCTCAACGTATTAGTAATACGCTTGCGGAGCCTCCTTCTTGCCGCCTCGTTATCCTTTGAAATCGAAATGGTATTAAAGGTATTAGATGAGAGAAAAAGGAGATTACTATGGAAAATAAACTGATAGCGGTTATGGAAACGGAAAAAGGAACAATTCGTTTACGATTTTTTGCCGATCAAACGCCGATCACCGTGGGTAACTTTGTTAATCTGGCGCGGCGCGGCTATTATAATAATTTAAAATTTCACCGGGTCATTCCCGATTTTATGATTCAGGGAGGTTGTCCGGCAGGAGACGGCCGCGGCGGGCCCGGGTATAAATTTCAGGATGAGTTTGTGAAGGAACTGCGTCATAGTAAACCGGGTATTCTTTCGATGGCCAATGCCGGTCCGCAGACCAACGGCAGCCAGTTTTTCATTACCCATGTCGCCACGCCTTGGCTCGATGGAAAACATACAGTTTTTGGTGAAGTAGCCAGTGATATTGATCAAAAAGTTGTCAATGCCATTGTGCAGGGTGATAAAATAAAGGCTGTTACTATCGAGGGTGATATTTCCGAGCTAATGGAAAGTATCAAGCCCGTCATCGAAAAATGGAACACCACGTTGGACGCAAATTTCCCTAAATTAACGAAGGCGCTGGTGTAAAAAAGTTTAGCCCGGTCACGATAATTAAGTGTTATGCCTTCGAACTACTTTGAGGAGATATCAGGGTGGATTTGGTGCAATACATATTAGAATTTTCAAAAATTGTTAAGGCAGGCGTTAATGTTGAAAGTGATTTACCAAACATACTTCTTGGTATAGTGGTAGCCTATCTAACTATACTTATTTCAGTAGCGATTGCGATTTTTAGTGAAAAAAAAGAAGAGTTTGAAGTATTAGATAGAAATGTCATATTAGATCACATTATAAAAGCCAAAAGCCTCTTATTCTATTTGG
>Ga0209777_10009428_pt1 | contig 10490 bp, 9 predicted proteins | sample FrelakmetHBP12HB_FD_187147 | JGI IMG/M metagenome (GOLD analysis project Ga0209777, IMG submission 187147) | Freshwater lake sediment microbial communities from the University of Notre Dame, USA, for methane emissions studies -HBP12 HB (SPAdes)... | ecosystem: Environmental > Aquatic >... | reverse complement strand
GGGGTGGAGCTTACTTCCACCCAATTTTACTGAAAGGAGGGTAAAGTATGGCAACAAAAAAGTTTTCCAAAGGTGAGGCAATACGTTTTGGATGGAATACGATGAAGGGCAATCTTGGTTTTTTCATCGGTCTTTTAATTATTGTCGGCTTGATAACTGTTATCCCCAGTCTTCTTCAACTCTTGATGGAAAAAGATGCGCCAGATTTATCCCTCATCTTAAGTATCGTTTCTGTGGTTTTAGGAGTCATAATAGAAATGGGGATGATCAAAATTGCCCTGGAATTCACTGATAATTCAAAAGCCAAGCTTGGCGATCTTTTCTCTTGCATTCCTCTGCTTCCAAAATATCTGATTGCATCAATTCTTTATGGATTAATTGTACTTGGGGGGATGATTCTGCTGATTATTCCCGCTATTATCTGGGGTATCAAATTTCACTTCTTTAGTTATTTTATCGTTGACAAGGGAGAAGGTGCAATTGAGGCGTTAAAAAGAAGCTCATCAATCACGATGGGTGCCAAGTGGGATTTATTCCTGTTCGGTCTATTGATTATAGGTATTAACATACTTGGGCTTCTCGCTCTGGTAATTGGCTTGTTCGCCACCATTCCGACCTCCATGGTTGCTATTGCTGTTGTATATCGCAAGTTGTCGGCCCAAGCAGAAGTTGCCACAGTCGCACAAGTTATGTAGGTCAAGCATGTCCATTTGGACTGTTTGACAAAAAATAAAGTCGCGTAGGGGTAGAGCTTGCATCCACCCCTACGAGTGTAAGGGAGTCTAAAGATAATGGAGAAATTTGATTTTTTGTTAGGGGAATGGGATTTGGAGTATAGAGTTCCTAAGAGTGCATTCAGTGAAGCCGCCACGGGTTCAGGGACTGGAACGTTCAAAAGGGCACTGGATGATAAGTATGTTTACTTTGATTACTCCTCATCTGTAAATGGACAAGAGGCAGAGGCACATGCGATTTTTGCCTGGGATGAAAAAGCTAAAGTCTATCGATACTGGTGGTTTGAAAGCTCAGGGAATTTCTTAACCGCAACCTGTGGTTTCGTTAGGGATGGAGTTCTGTTTTTAAACTGGCATGATAGTTTACTTAAACAGACCTTTAAAAAAATCAGTCAAAATCAGATGGTGTTGAGAATGGAGCATCCGAATTCTGAAAGGGAGTATGAACTGATAGTGGAAGTGATATTTACCAGAAAATAAATCAGAAATGCTTTCAATCGACGGACAGCCACAAGGGCTGTCCCTACATTCCCTCTCCCCTCGTGGGAGAGGGAGAAATAAAAAAGTTTTTTCACCCTCCCTTTATCCCTCCCGTCGAGGGAGTGAATTATAAGAAAAAGTTATCAGCTACGTAAAATATTTAATGGAAGATTTCAAACCTGGGTATCTTAAGCTTTATCATTCCAAAGAGCTTTTCAAACGAATTGAAATCTTAAATCAAGCTCTTTCCTCCTGCCAGCTCTGTCCTCGGAAATGCAAGGTCAATCGACTTAAAGATGAAAAAGGTATCTGCAAAACCGGCAGACTGGCTTGTGTTTCTTCTTTTGGTCCTCATTTTGGTGAGGAAGCTCCTTTAGTTGGAACAGGCGGCTCAGGCACGATATTTTTCACTCATTGCAATCTGGGGTGTATCTTTTGCCAAAACTACGACATCAGCCATTTAGGTGAAGGTTATCCGGTCGAGGATGAAGAATTAGCTGAGATTATGTTGAGATTGAAAAGGATGGGATGTCATAATATTAACTTTGTCACTCCTACGCACGTTGTCGCTCAAATTCTCAGGGCTTTACCTATTGCCATAGAAAAAGGTCTGGATTTGCCTCTGGTTTACAATACCGGAGGATATGATTTGGTATCTACTCTGAAATTTTTGGACGGGGTATTTGATATCTATATGCCCGATTTCAAATATTCTGATCCGGAAGTTGCAAAAAAATTATCTGATGCTCCGGAATATCCAGAGGTGGCAAAATCAGCTCTACGGGAGATGCACCGACAGACTGGAGACCTCATCACAGATAAGAAAGGAGTTGCCCAACGCGGGCTTATCATCCGTCACCTGGTCCTTCCGGAAAACCTGGCAGGAACAGAGGAAGTAATGAAATTCATATCTTCCGAAATCTCAAAAGATTCTTATGTAAATGTAATGGATCAATATCATCCTGCATACAAGGCAAAAGATTTTCCTGCTTTGAATAGAAGAATCACCTCTCAAGAGTATAACGATGCTTTGAATATGGCGAAGAAGCATGGTCTTCATAGATTAGATGGTTATATATAAATGACGAATATATGAAGATATTTCACTCTCACCCCTGGGATGTAAGCTTAGAAGAGGCTCAGAGAATTCAAGAGAGACTTGCAAGATATATTATAACAGAAGATCGATTTCAGAAAATCAGAGTAGTAGCTGGAGTGGGGATCAGTTTCGGACCCTCAAATTTAGCAGTCTCCATAGTCAGATTCTCTTTTCCGGATTTAGAAAGACTTGATTTTATCTCAGGTAAATTCCCTTTATCATTTCCATATACCTCGAACTTTTTTGCTTTTTCCTGTGGGCCTGCGATATTGTCTATCTTGGAAAAAGTCGGATTCCCCGACTTACTCATCTTTCCAGGCAGAGGAACTGCTCATCCCAGAAAGGTCGGGCTGGCAACTCATTTAGGAATCCTCCTGGATATTCCTACCATTGCCTGTTCTAAAAGAGCTTTGAACAGAGATTATTCCGAACCAGAAAAGAGAAAAGGCTCATACGAAGATATATTTGAAGGAAAAGAGAAAGTTGGAATCGTTTTGAGAAGCAGGAATAACACCAAACCGATTTTCATTTCTCCAGGGAATAAGATTTCCGTCGACTCGTCGTCGAAAATCATCCTTCACAGCTGCACTAAATACCGCCTGCCTGAGCCTTTGAGGCAAGCTCAGATTTTGGCCAGAAAAGAAATGTTCTAATTCTACGTTTCCCTGCTTTACGGGCAAGAGTACAACTCTTGCCCGAGCAGTTTAAAGGCAAGCCCAGATTTTAGCCCGAAAGGAAATACCCCGAACAAATTCATCTTAACCCGCCTTTCCTACGGATCCAAAATCGGAGAGGTCAAGGCGGGGCTACCGATTTGAGGTTTTCAATTGACCTCTGTAGACCTAAGGGAAAGCTGGGGCAGGAGTTGAACTCCTGCCCCAGCTTTGGGCGGAGGTGAACTCCCTACGGGGAGCTAAGCCCGGCGTAGCCGTCGTAAGGCTTTTATCGACCGCCCCTACGCGGACTTACGCGAAATCATCAAAAAAATCAGGCATTGAGGTAAATTTCAAATCTGCCGATATATTTAAGGTCGAATGATTTTTCTTAAGGAGGTGAGTTTTGCAGATCGTAAGCCTGAGTTTTGGCAGGTTTCCGGAGCTTGAAGGTTTAAGCATTCTGTTCAAACATAGCTGTTTGAAGCTGAACCTGGTTCTGGATGTCTTCACTCCCGAAGATGAAGAACTGAATTTCGAGAGTATCTATAAGAAAGTCGCAGGTTTTCTGCCCAATCTTCAAAAACATAAATGCTGGGCTAATTTCCTGGGAGGAACCGTTTTCAATGATGGAAAAAAAGATTTGCCTTTTCAATGCGTAGGGGGGATTACCGATTTAGCTCATCTGGTCGAACATATGATCATAGACCTCCAGGCCACTGTCGGGCAGATGAAATCCTGCACTGGTCTGACCTGCGGCTACCAGGACCCTTCCAACCGTTTCGATCTCTTTATTGAATGTAAAGATAAAAGAGTGGCAACTTTTTCCTCGAATTTAGCAGTGAAGATGATGAAAGAGCTGGTCTGGAAGGGGGATATTTCTCCTGAACATACTAACTCGATTCGGCTGGCAAAATCTCTTTATGAGGAACCAGAGCTTTACTTCTCACCACAGAAACTGGCCCAGAAATTAGGCTGGCAAAAGGAGGATCTATCCTTCCAGATAAAGGAGCTTATTAGTCTAAAGTTCTTGAACAAGGAGTTTTTATTAGCCAATCCCGTTAGAAGGAGAGGTAAGAAATGAACAGAGAAGAACAGGTACTCGAATTAGATAGAATCGCCGAAGAAAAAACCAGGCTGGATTCAGAAACTGAAAATTCCGGCCGGAATAAAGGGTCAAAAGCGAGTCAAAAGTATAAGACTGTCTTCAATTGCAGTTATTCTGAAGGACAGGAATAATAAATGGAGATGCATTTGATGCGTCTCCACAACAGAGGTCAAAAAATGTAGGGGCGTATTACAATACGCCCCTACTGATTTATTAATATATGTTTTTTTTCTTTATAGCTACTGGGCTTTTTTCTCTGCCTCTTTTGCCTTATCAATCAGTCCCTTTTTGGCATAGGCGATGCTCAAATAACCCCAGGCTTCTTTTTCATCCGGCTTTTTCTGAACCAGCTTTTCCAATACTTCTATGGTTTTTTCTGGTTTCTCCTCGTTCAAGTAACAATAGCCCAGAAACTTCGTCGCTTCCAGGTCATCCGGGGCTAACTCCAAAACTCTGCTGAAATCCGATTCGGCCTTGGAGAAGTAGGACTTCTGCTCCTCAATTAAGCTCTTAGACCGGTCTATATAAGTCTGGGCCTTAGGGTTATTCTCCATAGAATCCCGCAGAGTGATCAGCTCTTTGGCTGCCTGGCTGGTTTTGTTCAGGTACATAAGCCCTCGATTGAAATAGACATCCTTGGAATCAGGAGCTTTCTGTAAGATCTCGTCATAGAGTTTCATAGTTTCATCAGTCCGGCCCAGATTATCCAGGATGATCGCCCGGTTGAAAAGAATATCAGTGTTATCCGGGTTTATCTTCAGGATCTGGTCGGAGACCTTCAAGGCTTCATCGTATTTTTTATTATGCAACAGAATGGCAAAATAGTTGCTCAGAACGTCCGGATCATCCGGCTTCAACTCATAGGCTTTCTTGAAATAGCCCAGAGCTTTTTCCGAATCTCCCAGTCTGGTGGCAGCGAAAGCCCCGTACACATAGGACTCGAAGTGGGTAGAATCAAGCATCATCGCCAGCTCATATTGTTCCAGGGCTTTCTGGTAGAGGCTCTGTTTCAGCTTTTCCAGGGGCAAATCCTGAGATGAAGTACAGGCTTTCCAGTTATAAGCCAGATCAGAGTTTTTCGAGGCGAGAACCTCCAAAGAATCACAATAGGTCTGATATTTAGACCAGTCTCCGGAGAGAAGTTCTGCATATCGCTCCACTCTTTTGACCTCATTACCGTATTCCACCCCCAGGTTAAAAGTGGAGAACCAGGCGTCTTTGATGATCTTGTCCATCTCCTGTTTTTCTTTTCCTTTAAGGCCTAATTTATCCGCCTGGGCAAAAGCCCCCATCATATCCTTAACCCGGTGTTTTATCCCGTAAACCTTTCCCAACAAGAACCAGATCTCCGCATCATCCGGGTAATCGGTTTTCCCCTTTTCCAATAGGTCAATCACTCGATCGTAATCCGGGTTTTTCAGCTTGAGCTCGATCTTGGCTGAGGTTTTGTAAACGTCCCTGGACATCTGCTGGGCCTGGGAACAGGCACCAACCATAAAGAGAAACAACAGGATCAAAGCTACTTTGAAAGACCGCATAGGCACTCCTTTTTTAAGTATTTTTGGGTTTCCATGCTAAATTTCCTTATTTAACTGCTGTATCTCACCTTATAATTTACGATTTGTTCCTGGTTTTTTTCAAGCGGGATTTTGAATTCGATAGTGCTGGCATCTTTTTTTTCGTATTTGAAATTCGACTCCAGGATCTCCCAGTTGGTGTAAGGGTAAAGATGCTCGACCACAGTGACTTCGACTTTTTCCTCTTTGTGGTTTCTCAGTTTGATCTGGTAAGTCTCCTCCATAACGTTGTCGCTGATCTTCTGAAAGTTGGTTCTGGTCCTTTCTCCCACTATGTCAAAGGCATCCCCTACATAGACCCTTACTTTTTCGTCCTTGGGAGTATGGTCGATCTGGTCTTCGCCCACAAATTCCATAGACTTGTCAACGTCGACTTTATAAACCCGAATCTTTCCCTTTGGAAGGGGCATTCCCATGCCTTCCTCTTTGGAGTTCTTAAACTCCAGGTTGACCTTAACCTTTTTGGGCTCCCTTGCCCCGTCATAAACATAAATTTTTTGAACCTTGACTGAAGAGTTGGGGAACAGGGAAATCTGCTTGATCTCGTTATCCTTGACTGTACTGGGGAATTGCAGTGTATAAAGATGGTACTCGAAAAATGGTTTCTCCTCAAAAGTGGGAGGTGCCGCCGTTGCCCGCTCCAGAGCTAGTACACCCTTGTACATAGGTGGGGGCTGCACTTCTTGGACCCGATGTACCTCTCCGGCAATAAGCTTCAGTTTTGCATCCGGATAAGTTGCGCCAGAGCGGTTGTCAATGGAGACCCAGCCGGAAAGCTCTAAGTTCCTATCATCCTTATCCGCGACTGCTACATATTCGGCATCCCAGTTTATTCCGGAGGTAAGGTAGCTTACCTCGGTTTTTTGTTTTCCCTGTATCTTACTGTCTAAAAGCCAGACTAAAGTCGGGCGGGTGATCAATCCTTCGGGCAGTTTAGGAAAGGAAAGGTCAACTACCTGAACCCGGTTCACAATTCTAATGGAGTTTTCTTTTTCTCTGAGCGTAACATTATCCGGCGCGTAAGAGAGAAGCGCACCTTCGTAGAACTTGCCGTCTTTGGTCAAAATCTGGATGTTCTTATCTAAATACTTTTCCAGAATCTTATCCGAGCTTACCAGGTCATATTGATAGTTCTGCTCCAGAAGGTAAATCTTATCAGGAGCGCTCAGCACCTGAAAATGAACTGAGGTCGGGTCGATTTTTTCCGCCACCTCGCTGAACTTGATCTCATTTCTGCCGGAAACAAAGGAAATGTCCCGGGTATCCTTTACCAGGGCTAAATCCTGGTTGTAGATGGTCAGGGATATATTTCTTTCCTGGCCTGATACAGATAAAGCCAGAAGAAAAAATATGACCATTCCAAAGACAAATTTTCTTACCATATTCTCACCTTCTTTCTATAAATAATACAAATGAAAGTGGTTTTTATTTCACCAGCCTACTAATCCTTCCAAGTTTTTTTCTAACTTCTCTATGAGCTTCTGGTAATCTTCTTTTTTGTTCTTCTCCTTCAGCACAATCTGGGCAGGGGCTTTTTTCAGGAAATCTTCATTGGCTAACTTACGGTCAACTCCTACTAAAAGCTCTTTTAACCTGGAAATCTCCTCTTCCAGCTTCTTTCTCTCTGTGTCTATATCGATAAGCCCTTCCAGCGGTATGTATGCCTCAAAATCCTTAGCAACCGCAGTAGCAGAGAACCGGGGTTTTTTGGTCTTGATACCCACTTCGAGTTTTTCAATCCTTCCCAGGGTGAGGATATGTTCCTTGTTTTCCTCCAGGAGCTTTTGAATGTCCTTTTTCTCCACTTTCAGGTAAACGTTCAGCTTTTTGACCGGGGGAATATTCATCTCAGAGCGGATATTCCTGACTGAGGTGACCACCTCCTGGACTAATTCCATCGATTTTTCCAGGTCCAGATTCACCAAAGAAGTATCGTATTCAGGCCAGGATGCTTTCATCAAACTGTGCTCGAAATCATCCGCTTTAAAAGAATAAAGGTCGTGATAGATCTCTTCGGTGGCAAAAGGAATAAAGGGGTGAAGGAGTCTGAGGATGTTGTCCAGTAAAAAAAGCAAGAAAACAGTCCTGTTTTGAGTTGAATCTTTCTGAGGTAAACGAAACGTGGTCTTCTTCATTTCTAAATACCAGTCGCAGAAGTCATGCCAGACAAAATCATACAGGGTTTTGGCGGCAGAATTAAATCTGTAATTTTCCATCTGTTTTGTCACTTCGTTTATAACCTGATTTAACTTACTCACAATCCATGTGTCCTCCCAGCTCTCAGGTTTCATATGGGCGGGACATGCCAATTTCGTTATGGGACCAAACGTATTCAGAAACCCTGAAATGTCTGTGTCTACCAGGTTCATCTGGATGAAGCGGAAAGCGTTCCAGAGCTTGTTGATGAAGTTCCTGCCGATCTCAAAAGTGTTCACAGAGATGCAAGGGTCCTGTCCTTCTGGAGTGACCAGGATCATCGAAAGCCTCAAGGAGTCAGCACCGTATTTTCCGATTATCTCCAGAGGATCTATTCCATTGCCCAGGGATTTGCTCATCTTCACGCCATTGGCATCCCGTACAGTTCCGTGGATGTAGACATCGAAAAATGGAACCTCGCCCATAAACTCCAGACCTGCCATCACCATCCGGGCTACCCAGAGAAAGATTATCTCCGAAGCTGTGAAAAGGGCTTTGGTCGGATAAAAAACTTTTAGCTCTTCTGTCTTATCAGGCCAGCCGAAAGTGGAAAAGGGCCAGAGCCAGGAGGAAAACCAGGTATCTAAAACGTCCTCGTCACGCTTCAAGTTCTTGCTTTTACATTTCGGGCACTCTGAGGGTTGGGTCTTAGCAACAATGACCTCATTGCAATCCAGGCAATACCATACCGGAATACGGTGCCCCCACCAGAGCTGGCGGGAGATGCACCAGTCCCGGATATTTTCCATCCAGTTGAGGTAGACTTTTGCCCAGTGCTCAGGATAAAACTTCACCTTCCCGCTTTTTACCACCTGAATAGCTGGCTCGGCTAAGGGTTTCATCTTCACGAACCATTGTTCTGAAAGATAAGGCTCGATTATGGTATTACAGCGGTAACACAGGCTCAGCGGAACTTTGTAAGGCTCAATTTTTTCCAGCAATCCCTTTTTCTTTAACTCAGCCACTAAGGCTTTGCGGCATTTATAACGGTCCATTCCCGCAAATTTGCCGGCATCTTTGGTCATCTTGCCGTCAGGACCTATAACTACAATCCTTTGTAACTTGTGCCGGTTTCCAACCTCGAAATCATTTACATCGTGTGCTGGGGTCACCTTCACCGCGCCGGTTCCAAATTCCGGGTCAACGTAATCGTCTGCGATTATGGGAAGCTCCCGGTCCAGAATGGGCAGGATGGCAAATTTACCCACCAGTTTTTTATAACGCTTGTCTTTGGGATTTACCGCTACCGCAGTGTCGCCCAACATCGTCTCAGGTCTGGTAGTGGCAACTGTGATGTAATCGTCTTCCCCTTTTAATTTGTATTTGATGTACCAGAGGCTTCCATCCTCCTCTTTTCTTTCAGTCTCATCGTCCGAAAGGGAGGTCATACATCTGGGGCACCAGTTGATGATATACTTGCCTCTATAGATCAAACCTTTTTTATAGAGATGCTCGAAAACCTCCAATACTGCTCTGGATAAACCCTCATCCAGGGTGAACCTGGTCCTGTCCCAGTCGCAGGAACAGCCGATCTTCTTGAGCTGGTTTAAAATCGCCTCACCGTTTTTCTTTTTCCACTCCCAGGCTAACTTTACAAAAGCTTCTCTTCCGATCTGCTGCCGGGTTTTTCCCTCCTTAGCTAAATTCTTCTCGATAACCACCTGGGTGGCGATTCCCGCATGGTCGATTCCAGGCAGCCATTCGGCCTCATAACCCTGCATCCTTTTCCAGCGTATCAAAATGTCCTGCAGGGTATTGTTTAGCCCATGACCTAAATGGAGAATGTCGGTGACATTCGGAGGCGGGATTACAACGCTGAAGAATGGCTTATGATCAGAGAGGCTCGGTGAAAAAAATTTACCCTTCAGCCAGTAGGAATACCATTTATCCTCGACTGTCTTGGGGTTGTATTGCTTGGGTAATTCGCTTGTGCTCATACAGACAATTCCTAATAGTTTAAGTAAATATATTAATATAAAGTTTTTCTTTTGTCAAATGGAATTGGTAGAAAAAAATTGAGAAGTGAGACGTAAGACGTGAGATCTGAGACGGAAAAATATGTGGAGTGCATCGTCCGTGACGATGCCGCGTAGAGTCGCATGCGATGCGTCTCTACACCTGTCACTGCAAAAGAAACACAACAGGGATGACTAAACAATCTTCAGAAAGTAAACGGATTGCTTCGCCTTCAGCTCGCAATGACAGAAATGGTATGGCGTATAGCAATACTCCCCGACAATGCCCCTTTTTGATTGACAGACAAAACTCAGTTTGTTAAATTGTTCACAAGCGAAGTAAATTTTCTTGTTTTATAAAGGAGAATGTATGCCACTTACAAAACTCAGAATCTCTAAAAGAGGGAAGGAAATGCCAGCCTCTACCATCAGGAAACTGATACCTCTGGCAGATGAAATCAAAAAGAAAGGAGTCAAGGTCTATCATCTTAACATCGGACAGCCGGACATTCCTACACCAGTAGAGTTTTGGAATGCCATCAAGAACTACCCGAATAAAGTCTTAGAATATGGCAACTCAAAAGGAGACATCCGGCTCAGACAAAGCATGGTGGAGTATTATAAAAAGAAAAATATCTTTGTCCAGCCGGAAAACATCCAGATCACGACTGGAGGGAGCGAAGCTTTG
>Ga0209777_10009427_pt1 | contig 10491 bp, 5 predicted proteins | sample FrelakmetHBP12HB_FD_187147 | JGI IMG/M metagenome (GOLD analysis project Ga0209777, IMG submission 187147) | Freshwater lake sediment microbial communities from the University of Notre Dame, USA, for methane emissions studies -HBP12 HB (SPAdes)... | ecosystem: Environmental > Aquatic >... | reverse complement strand
CCGGAAGGTCCTCTATTTTATTCAAATAATACTGCCAGAAAAGCTGGGTTGGCTCTTTAACCCACTGGCTTTTGAAGTTGAATGTTCCGGAATTCCAGGTCGATCTCCCTAAGTCGAATTTCTTAAATCCTTTTAGGCAGCCTCGCTGGATTATCTCCCAGTAAAGGATATTGTTCGGGCAATAGTTTAGATAGGAGCTCAAGGAGGAAGCAGAGGGGACGGTCAGCATATCTTTGAAGTATAAAATAAGCGCTCCTCCAACCACTTTGTCTCTTAATCTGACCAAAGCTATTTCGCTTCTGTCCGGAAAGGAGTTCAGGATATTCCTGAATAGCTCTTTGGTCCAGACTGGGATTCCCAGATCCCGCATATTCAAAGAAAAAACCGAGTAGAACTCCTCCAGATTTTCTTCCTGTCCGAAGATGACTTCAAGTCCCGATTTCTGAGCTTTTCTGACCTGGTTTCGCGCCTTTGAATCTATTCTCTTCCAGACTTTCTCCGGGTTGGATTCCAATTCAAGGATAAAGGTGACTTTTGAGGTTTTTGTAACCAACCTCTCGTCTTTTTCTTTGACGCTTCTTAACTCCAAGAACCTACATCTCTTATCCCTGGCAATTTTAATTGCCCTGTCCAAGAGCTCTTTCTGTGCCTCTTGCGAATCCGAGCAAACCCCACCGTAATCCAGCCAGGGCAGAGAGATTAGAAATCTTCCGAACATAAAACTGGAATAATAGAAAAGAGGCAGAACACCTGCTATCCGATCTTCCTCTTTCGCCAGAAGATAAACTGGTTCCTGCTTAAAACTTTTCTCCAGGATGGTCTTCCATTCGATCTGGTGAGCGAAGGTTGCGGACTCATTCTGCAGAACGTAATCGCTCCAAGCATAGCTAAGTTTTTCAGTGCATTCGATTACTTCCATAAAACGATATTTTTAACTCCTTAGAGAAACAGTCTTTTCTAATAAGTCGTTTCTACTTAGGATCTCTAAAACTATAGTCATGCCCAACAGAAGGTAAAGATGCGGATAGTATCCCACTGAAAGAAAAAAACTCCCGACCGCATAAGCGATAAGCGCTCCTTTGACACCCTGGGAGATTGAGACAAAATAAGCGTTCCCTTTTTCCTGATTGAGCTTCATCCAGAGGGAGTTTTGCCTGAAGATCCAAAAGATTAGAGTCAGATAAGCTAAGATTCCTAAAATGCCCAGGTCTGCAGCTATTTGAATATAAGCGTTGTGGGTCGAGAACCAGGGCCCGGACTTCCCTCCATATTGCACTCCATAAGCCACAAAATATGCTCCTGCCCCCACGCCTAATAATGGCCGGTCAGCAAACATTCTGAGCCCGGCTTTCCAGGCACCAATCCTTCCCATGGCTGATTCGTCCTGTTGATAAGTAGTGATGGTCATCTGCCGTTGCCAGTATTCCTTCGGAGCAAACGCAAAGATCAACAGGAAGATGAGAAAAATAGACAAAATCCCCACGAGTTTATGTTTGCTTTTGAGGATGAAATAGAGAAAGAGGCAAATCAGGGTTATGAAGCCTCCCCTAGAGGCAGTGGAGATGATTCCTAAGGTATAAAGGCTGATGAAAAGAAAATAGACCAGCTTCAAAATCTTTTTTTTCTCCGACAAAAAAAGGTAGAAGGAAAAGGGGAGAGCGATACTCAGAGCCAAGGCAAAATCGTTAGCATCCCCTATGAATCCTCCTGAGCCTCCGACACGCGCAGTAACTGCAGTCTGTCCCAGGATGAGAAAATTCTTAATTGCGCTCAAGGCTAAATAACCGTTTACCAGAAGGAAAATCCAGAGAAAGGTCTTAAGTTTTTTCACGGTATCAACAAGATGAATAAGCAGGATAATGAATATCAAAATTTTAAGCATCTCCACAAAAGTATTCAAAGAAAGGGTAGGCCAGAAACTTAAGGGAATGGACAAAGTCATCGCCAGGAAGAAAAGGTATAAAGGCAAGAGTCCTTTTTCTTGCAAATAGAGTCTGGATTTGGTTATCCCGGTCTTCAATGCCCAGACCACAATTAGGGTGACTGTTAGAAGTTTGGCTAAATGCAAATGACCCAGAGCAGGAATGGTTTCCTCGAATCGCATATAGGATAAGATGATGTAGGTCAAGACCCCTAAATACGGATAGACGAAAAAAGTGAGCCCGACTATCAGGGCTACAGCTATGGCCGGCACAATCTCGGGCCTGGGGGTGAAAAGAAGAAAAGCCCCGGAGACCAGGGAGATGAAAATCAAAAAGAGATACCAGAGCTTCTCTGAGGTGACAATCCGGGAGACGCCATCGCCTTTTCCCGGAAGGGCTCTGCTTTTTGACGGTTCCATATCTTTAAGATAGTAAATTTTTAGTTAGATAAAACTAAAATTTTTATCTGATCACAGCCGGGACCCTGTAGGTCAAGCATATCCGCAGGATTGCTTGACAAAAAGAATTGTCAGCTACCCTGACTTTGATGAGGATGGTTAACCTACAAAGCTTCAATATTCTATTGCTATGATTTTTATCGGATTACAGCTAACTTTCCAGTAGAGCTGCCGGATTGGAAATCGACCCGGTAGTAATAAACCCCCGAGGCTAAGTCTTTGCCCTCTTTATTCTTTACATCCCAGACAACATCCGTAGAGTTGTTGCTGGTAAGTTCCCGGACCAACTCCCCGGATAAGGTGGTGATCTGTATTTTTGAATATAGAGGGATATTCCTGAAGGTTATGACGGTATTACTCTGAGAGGGTTTAAAGGGGTTGGGGAAAACATGGATCGAGCCAGTCAAAAAAGAGCCGGGATCACTCGCAGCAACTAAAACGTCTAAATCATATACGTCAACCCTCCAGAAATATCTTCTCCCTTCCTGCAGGTCCCGGTCCAGGGTCCAGGAGAGTACGAGGTTATCCGGGATATTTATGTAGGGAGAAAAAATTGTCCGGCCGGTGTTAAATGAAGGATCATCACTTACCAGGAATTTTACCCTGATCTGGTTTCGGTCAAAGCCGTTATGGATGAACTGGGCGTTCAGAGATGGCCGCAAGGTGGTTACCTGCTCATCTCCAACCGGGGACGGTAGAAAAAGAGTATAAATCGAATCCCCTATTCCGGTGGAAAGCTGGAAATGATAAACCGGAGTAGGCTGACTGGTGTCGCTCGGATAAGTATTAGTGTAAGCCCTGCTTCTCCAGTAATAAATTCCAGAGGAGAGCGGAGTCGGGACAGTCCAGCGGGTAGTACTGCCCTGACCCGCTTCCAACTCAAAAGGGGTTGATTCCTTTTTTTTCTGCGAGCCGAATTGAGTGGCTGTGTCCAGCTCAAAGTAGTAAAGCACAGGCCTGCCGGCTGAATCCTGGACATTTTGTATGATCAGGGTCGGCTGGGTGGTATCCACAGTGGAGCCGTTTTGCGGAGAAAGAGGCTGTGGAGGAAGCAAAGCCGAGCCGGGGGCCGTTTTTGTTAAGATGGCACCCTCGTTGTTATGTAAAGAGATTGAATTTATGGAATCACCAACTATTGCACCACTTGAATCTAATCGGTAATAATAGCCACCCAGACTATAAGAACTTGTGCTGGTGTAATCAGTCGAACCGTCTGGCTTATGACGAGCAAGAACAATCCCCTTCAAAAAAGATCGCTTCCAGATATTACCAAGTGGACCCGTGCCTGATTGCACAACCTTGCAAGTATCCGTAGGATTTCCCAAATCAACACCCATTAAGCCAAACCACCATACTGTAGTATCACCTAAGTTGACACCGTAGGCACTACCTGTACCATAGAGAAAATAGGTCGAGTCGTTCTTGTGAAGATAATAGGTTGCCAGTGCATAAATCCTCGACCCCCCTGGTGTAAGGGATGAAGCAGGCATCCAGCCCTGTGCGTGTATCAAGACGAATTTGTTATGACTTTGATACCAGCGTATCTGATGAGGATGGCTGAAGTAATGAGGAGGAGCGTCGTTCTTTTCCCAACTGCCGTCATCCATTATCATATTCTCCTCCATTCCTCCTTTACCATACTGCACCAAACTGGTATCGCCGTAATTGCCACTAAAAGCCACCATCAGAAAAAGACTATCCGTAGGATGCAGGTTCAGCGTGTCCCCGATCGCTTTATGGCAGAGTGCATTTCCACTACCCCAACCGGTATCTATTTCGGGTTCATTCCAGCAAGTAGGTCTGGTGCCACCGTAAGTCCAGTCTAAGTAACTCAAAAGTATTTCAATTCCCATACCAGGATTATCTGAGTGGATATGCTGGGGCCGGTAAGGACCGTTAGCCATCATAGCTGCTCTCGCATTGTGACCATTCCAAGATTGGACTAACGGATTGGAGATGTTAAAAAGGATTTGTCTTGTATCGGAAGTCCAATAACAATGGACTACCCTGGCTTGGGTATCTGACATTGCGACTGCATTATGGTTAACCGCTGAGCTGTCGTCTACAAAGAACCAGTTATATGTGTGGGATGGTGGTTGGCTGGGTAGATAAATTCGGCTGGTGGTAGATGAATCAGCTCGATACGAAACTGTGTCTCCATTGGCACCCCATCCTAATTTAACATAATCTCTTTTCCATTTATTAGTCGTCCAGCTAACTCCTGAAAGGCCACCGCTTGCATCTTGTATATAATAAGGAGATGTAGTCCTCTGAACAGTAAATCTTGTTCCATACAGACTGTTATTGTAGTCATAATCAGATTCTTTGTCTCTTGTCCAGTTATGGTCAGCATCGTTGGCATTATCCCAACCAGGCACGAAAAACCAATCATTTACACACAAAGGATGTTCCCAAGTATTAGTTCTCCAGTGGATCAGACGAGATTCGGGATGTGCTGAATGAGCAGTGAACCATTGAGCCAAATCCAAATCCCTATCAGAATTTTCGTTATCACCCCAGGTGTTATAATATGTTCCTACGGATTGTCCACGATTATAGTAGAGAGCATAGGTAGGGTCGGTTGCTGCAATACCACCGAAATACTGAAAGTCTATATGCGCATTCATCCAACGCATACTCGTTAAATTATAATAAGGCCAGGTCGGGGTTAAATACGGCCCGCCCATCCCAAAGGTATTTACAGAAGGATGCGTAGGCCCTTTACCCAAAGTCACGGAAACGAAGAATAACGAAAAAAATATAGCCACTAAGCCAATCTTCTTATTCATAGTTTTCCTCCTTATTAAGTATTATATATGCAAAGTATATGCCAATTCATAACTTACTCAAACATAGTGCAATCGTCTGAATAATAAAGCCAGAAGATGCTCAAATTTTGCACAAAATATATAGAAGTCGCATTTCAGGCAATCTAATCCCTTGGTATAAAACCACTTCATCATTTGAATCAAAACCTGAACAACATTGATAATTTCTCAATAGGATGCTCTCTATCGAATGCCTGTCATTCACCTGCAAGGCCAGCTTTTTGCCAGAGGAATTTTAACACTTTTATTACGAAATCAGGCGCATATCTTTTAACTAGTTTTTTGGACCTAGCCAGACAAGAAAGAAAATTTCTATGGATTGCAGATTTGAAATTTCTGTTCCAAACCAGAACCCTGACGTTCTTCCTTTCGTTCTCAGCCCATTTATGTTTGTAAGGAGCCTCTCCCCTTAAAAAATCAAATTCCTTAATCCCCTGAGAGATAGCAGATTCTGTGGTTCTAGCCATAAGCACAGTTCCGGGGCTAAAAGCTTTCCAATCGGGGTCTAAGCCGAATTGATATCCATATAATTTGTCAGAGTAGCGGTAAGTATAGCAGATGGCAAAAATACTCTCTGAGCTTGCGAGATAGGATAAAAAAAGCCACCCTTTATTGAATAGAAGTTCGGCGATCTTGACATGGAATCGATTGAACCGTTCTCTGTGAAAAACCCCCTCTTGCCCTAAGGTGCTCCACCTCTTAGTGTGTAAGTAAAAGAGCCTTTCCATCTTTGGTAACACGTCATCTCTCGCTTTGACAAAAGAGTATTTGACATCTTTTAATTCGCCAAATAATCTGATTTGCCGCCTAATATCTTTCCGAGCATTGGATGAGAGCCCGCTTAGAAAACCCTCCCAGGTGTCAGGAAGTAAGGCATAGGGGCAGAGCGTCCACAGGTCGACAGAAAAGCTGAATCTATTTTTTTCAGCCCAGGCCTGAATAGAAGATAAACTAAAAGAATCCTCCCGGAAATCGGTTAAGTCTAACAGGTCCCATTCTTTAGGGTTATCTTCAAAATACTTGAAAAAAAGAGTGAGGGTTTCTTTTTCTCTTCCTTCTTTTAGAATGAAGTCAAGATGGTCCGAACAAACTTCTTCAGTTCCAAGAAATCTCAAGGTTTTCAGCTTGAGCTTGCTTGTGCGGCTGAAACAAAGCGGAGCAATTCCTAAAATAGCCTCTTCCTGATCTAAGGCCAAGAGTATGCAAAGCTGGTATGAGGCAGAGTAGAACTCCCACCAGGTGAAAAGCCACTCCCAGGAGAGAAAAACATTAGGATTGGAGCATTGTTCCAAAAGAGAATTCCATTTATACTTTAATTCTCTGAACTCCTGGGTAGTATCAACTATCTTTAAGTAAATCATCTGCTTATCCATGGAAATGACCAGCTTTTCTTTGTTCATCTTCAATGCTTTAAAAAAGGTAAAGCCCCGAAAAGCCTGCCTAAGGAGATCTTGAAATCATCCAGGCTCTGGGATTCTTCCAGGCTCAAACGTTTTAAAGAAAAAAAATCTATTCCTTTATGGTTAAACCCATAAAGGGTAGAACAACCTGCCTTGTATCCATACCCCTCAGCTAATTTCTCTATTTCTGAGTTAAAAAGACCGCTGGGATAAGATAGGAACTCGATCTCCTCTTCTAATCTCTCCTCCAGTATCTGCTTTGAAGTCTTCAGTTCTTCGATACTGGTCTTTTGTTCCTCCAATGTCAACAGGTAATGGTTATGAGTATGAGAACCAAACTCGATCCGGCTCTTTCTCAATTTTTTGATCTCGTTCCAGGAAAGGACCTCCCTTTTTGACTCTTTTCCTAAGTTCAAAAGGGGCTTGAGCCTATTCAACAGTTCATCCCTGTAACTGCCTTTGATCTTTTTGAGTTGCTCAGTTAAGGTCTCTAAAAAAGTTCTTTTATCCTGAATCGTCACAAGATGTCCCAGATCTAAATCATATTCCGGGGAAAAGCAGTTTTCCAGGGCCAGTTTCATTTCTTCCAGATGGTTATTCTCAACTAAATCCTCAAGCTCATCCCACCAGAAAGGTTCTCCCTTTTCCACCATACGGGTGGAGACGAAAACAATGGCTGACAAATTAAATTTTTCCAGAATGGGAAAAGCATTAAGGTATATATCCCTGTACCCGTCATCGAAACTTATTACCACCGGGAATCTGGGCCAATTGTCCTCATTTTTTAAAAGGTCGATTGCTTGTGAAAAAGGGATTACTGAGAAGTTTCGAGCCAGGTACCTCATCTCTTTTTCGAATTTCGCTCTGGTAACCCCGATGTCAAAAATGCTCAAAGACTTTTCATCTTTTTTATCGCTTATCCGATGATAGTTGAGGATTATTAGTCTCCCCTGCGGAGCAAAAAGTAAAAAGAGGCGAATCAGGTTCAACCTCACCAGGATGAATTTGATGAGTTTTTTGAAAAATATTTTGAGCATAACACTAGTCTTGGTGAGTCAAGCAATTCTCAAAAACTTGGCTGAGTTTTCGGGTCAGATTTTTCCTTTCAAATTTATCTATATAAGATCTGTTCTGCTCGACTTTTAACTTCCCCGTGAAGAAAAGCTCGCTAATCTCTTTCAATTTGCTTTTAATTCCGTGACGGTCATTAAGATCAAGTACCCACCCGGAATTTGCCTGTAAGATTATTCTTTCGCTCTCCCCTTCTTTGGGGGCAAAGGCCAAAATCGGTTTTCCGCTGGCTAAATATTCATACAGCTTACCTGCCACCTCCCCTTTCCAGACTTCTCCATCTGAGCCTATAAGATAAAGGAGAAGATGGCTTTTCAGTAAGAACTTTATGGAGGTCTGGTGATCCACATAACCCCAAGGCTTTATCTCCTGGCCAAGCTGATTGGAGATAATCCAGTTCTGGTATTCCTCCTCTAAAAAGCCGACTAGGTCCAACTGTATTTTCCCTCTATATTCCGGACTCTCCAGAAAGAACTCTCTTAAGGTCTCAAAGAAAGTCAAAGCTGTACCTGGATAGAAATAGCCGGTATGGCACAGATGCAGCTTGCCATCCTGCCACCTATCCTCTTTTTGCCTGGCTCTATTTAAATCTTCGGAATCAAATCCATTATTAATAGCCTCTATTCTTCTTGCCCCTGGATAATTTTTCTTGTAGATGTCTCTTTGAAATTCTGTATTTGCTATTATGGAGGAGGCATTTGTAAAAACCTTGTTAGCTAAATATCTTTCCAGCTTCAAGCGGAAACCGGAGAAGGTGCTTACCAGTATGTCATTTTCCAGCCAGTCATCACGAAAATCTGTTACCCAGGGCTTGCCAGTCAATTTGCTCAAAAGTAAGCCTAATAAATGCGAGGAATGAGGTGGTGAGGTGGTGTAGATAAGATCGACCTTTCTGGATCTAATTAAAGATAGTCCTTCCATTAGAGCAAACGGATTCCAGCCGACCTTCTCATCCGGAATCCTCAGCCATCCGGTAAAAAACAGATACACCTTTTTAAGTAAGCTCCTGAGCCCAGATTTAGATATCCTGGCTTCATTGACAAAATCAGAACCGTTTTCCTTCTTTTCTACATCCTTTCTTGCTCCGGACTTAAATAACGAGAAAAACCCTTTTTCCCATCTGGATAACTCAAAGGACGGAACCCTGAAAACCCTAATCTCATTAGGAACCTCTTTGATCAGGGAATAGTCCCATACCGGTGAATCGGGATTTGAAACCGTAAGGATCACCGGCTCCCAGCCGAAAAGAGCAAGGTATCTTGAGAATTTAAGCGTTCTCTGCACACCGCCTCCTCCTTGAGGCGGAAAGTTATAGGCAATGATCAAAACCTTTTTTTTCATCTCTTGTTGAAGATCATACGATAAGCCTGTTTAAGCTTTAGTTTTTCAAAAAGCTCCAGTATGAAATCTTTTGCTTTTTTAAGCTCGCCTGGAGCAAAAAAGCCGGTTATCCACAGAGCTAAAGGGAAAAGAAAAAGAACAGCTATCTTGAAAAATAACTCCTTTTTCCAGGAGCTTACCTGGATGAGGTTCAGGGCAATAAGGACTAAAGCTGTGACTGTGACAATCTTCAGAATTCTTATCCATTCGTAGGGAATGGGATAGATTCGAAGATTGATAAGGTATGCCAGAAGGTTCATCAGAAGATAGGAGAAAAATATGGAAAAAGCCGCTCCCAGCATGCCATAAGGAGGAATCAAGAGGAAATTTAGCAAAACGTTAAAGGCTGCAGCAATTCCTATGATCAAAGGATTGTATTTGGTTTTATTCTGGATGAATATGCCTATGTTAAACAGGCTGAATAACCCATACAGCAGGGTAGACAATACCAGAACAGGTATGACCTTGTATGCTACCCAGAATTTGGAATCTGCCATGACCTTAATTGCAGGATTAGATATAGCGATAACACTCAGGCTGAAAAAGCAGCCGATTAAAAGAAAATAAGTAGTCAAACGGGAAAATGTCACCTGAGCATCCTTTTCCCTGGCTAAGGGGAAATAAACCGATGGCCAGGTGGTCAGAAAGGGCTGGATCAGCAGGAACTCCAGAATCCCGGAAAACCTGATTCCCAAGGAGTATAAACCCAGCTCGGTGGTGGAAGAGAGCCGTTCCAAAAGATACCGGTCTGCAACTGTTAAAACCCAGAAAGAAAGCGCTCCCGGAACTAAAGGCAGTCCATAGCTAAGCATCCCCTTTAACTTTAACCAGGAGATCTTGAAGGAAAGGTGTTTCCAGATCAAAATGAACATCAATATGGAAATAAGGACAGCGGTGCATAAATTCCCGTAGATCACCCCGCTTAATCCCAGCTTCAGCTTTAAGATGAAATAAATGTTGAAGAAAAGATTCAAAGAAAATCTCACTATGGAGACCAGGCTGAACTTAACTGATTGGAGCTTAGCCCTGAAAAGCTGGAAAGGGATATTGCTGAGGGTATTGAAAAAGCCGGTCAAAAAAGTCAGCCGCACTAAAAGCGTGTAGTCTTTAGATTGAAAAAGGAGGTTGTTTATTGGCCTGGAAAAAAGGGAAATTCCACCCAGGAAGATAAAAGAAGAAAAGAGAAGATACAGGTAAGAGGTGCTGATCACTGACTTCTGCTCCTCCTGGTTATCCTTATAATCAAAAGAATAAGCCCGGAAGAAAGAGGTTTGCATCCCCTGCTGGACCAGGATTATGATAATGTTCAAGGTTACTGCCAGAAGCTCCAAAATCCCATAATCTGCCGGGCTTAAATATCGGGTATAAATCGGCAGGAGAAAAAAACCCACTGCTTTGGCTAAAAGGTCAGAGGTGCTGTAGATGGCAGTAT
>Ga0209777_10009426_pt1 | contig 10492 bp, 7 predicted proteins | sample FrelakmetHBP12HB_FD_187147 | JGI IMG/M metagenome (GOLD analysis project Ga0209777, IMG submission 187147) | Freshwater lake sediment microbial communities from the University of Notre Dame, USA, for methane emissions studies -HBP12 HB (SPAdes)... | ecosystem: Environmental > Aquatic >... | reverse complement strand
TCAGAGATCAAAGACCGCACGGACGAGATGTCCAGGAGGGTGGTACGCGAGGCGATCGAGACGGTTGTCGTTTTGCTCTCACCATTTGTTCCCCATTTTGCAGAAGAACTTTGGGAAGCTTTAGGGAATCGGGCATCCATCATCAAAACCCGATGGCCCGATTACGACCCGGAAGCCGTCTTGGAAGATGAAATATTGATTGTCATCCAGGTGAATGGAAGATTGAGGGATCGGATGACTCTCCCTGCTTCATATGGAGAAGAGGAGGTAAAGGCCTGGGCATTGAAGAGCGAGAGGATTCGGAAATTGGTTGAAGGCAAGGAGATCAAACGGGTGATCCTCGTCCCCAAAAAACTGGTCAATATTGTCTGCTAATAGGTTACAGGCCTTTCCTTTATCGGCCAAGGTTAGGAAGCCCGTATCGTTAAGTGTGAAAGGGTGAGGTGTAGAGACCAATGACATTACTTCTGAACAGAACAAGGATCCTTACCATAACCTTTTTATGTATTTTCCTACTCTTGGGCTGTGGTTACCAGATGGTAGGGAAGGAGACACATGTTCCACCTGGTTTGAATTCCCTTGCCATCCCCACTTTCAAGAATTTTACCTTTGAGCCAGGAATTGAAGTTCCTTTCACACAGGCCTTTTTAAGAGAGTTCATTCAGGACAGAAGGGTCAACGTGGTGGACAGAGCGGAAGCAGATTCTGTTTTAGAGGGAAGCATTAGGTCTTTTACAATGTACTCGGTTGCTTATGATAAATCTGGTTTTGTCCTGGAATATCAGACCAATGTCGTGCTCGATTTAGCTCTGAAAAACCGGACAGGAAAGGTCCTTTGGGAGGAGAAAGGTGTTTCTGAAACCACCTGGTTTCGGGCTTCTTCCCAAGTCCTCACCAACGAAGCGAATAAGGCCATTGCTTTCCAACAGCTTGGAGGACTTGTGGCAGGGCGAATTCGAAATCGTTTCTTTTATAATTTTTAATGGATTGAAGATTTACCCCCATCCTCACCTTCCTTCCTTATGGGGGAGGGAGGGGAGGAGGAAAGATAACCTATGTACACTGCTTCGGATTTGAGAAAAGGATTGAAAGTTATCATTGATGAAGAACCTTACATCGTGACGGCTTTCGAATTTTCCAAACCCGGCAAGGGTCAAGCGCTTTATCGGACCAAACTGCGGAACATGATCACAGGCTTAACCATTGACAGAACTTATCGTGAAGGGGATACTTTCGAGCCCGCCTCATTGGAAGAACGAGCCATGCAATTTCTTTATAAAGAGGGCGGTCACTATCACTTCATGGATAATGAGACCTTTGAACAGATCATTATCAACGAGGAATCTCTGGGGGATGCCAAAAATTATCTCATTGAAAATTTGAATGTGGAGGTCCTGTTGTTCAGAGACAGGGCAATTGGTGTCGAGTTGCCGAACTTCGTCAATCTCAGAGTGATTAAGACAGAAACCTGGGTGAGAGGGGATACCTCGAAGGCAGATTTTAAACCAGCTACTTTAGAATCCGGTTATGTGCTTCGCGTCCCTCCGTTCATTGAAGAAGGTGAGTTGATCACCATCGATACCCGAACTGGTGAATTTTCGAAAAGAGTCAAAGAGTAGGTTCGTGGCGAAAAACTGGCCACTTGCAAGACGTAAAAAAGCCCTTCAACAAAGGGCAAGCATCCTACAGGAGATTAGACAGTTTTTTATTGAAAAAGGTTATCTGGAAGTAGAAACCCCCCATCGAATACCCACCCCTGCGCCAGAATTTCATATCGATGCCATCCCTTCCGGTCCATGGTTCCTTCATACCTCTCCTGAACTTTGCATGAAGCGGTTGATGGCATCAGGATATGAGAAGATCTTTCAAATCTGCCGATGCTGGCGTGAAAGAGAAAGGGGAAGCCAGCACCTTCCTGAGTTTACCCTTCTGGAGTGGTATAGAACAGGTGGTGACTACCATTCTTTGATGGAGGAATGTGAGGGATTGATACGATTTGTGGCCAGGGCAATTGGCTTGGGGCAAAAAATTATTTTCCGCGACCGTGAGATCGATCTGTCCAAGCCATGGCAAGAAATTTCTGTTAAAGAGGCGTTTCGTTTTTATACAAAGATTTCTATAACTGAAGCACTGGAGCAAAATCTTTTTGATGAGATCATGGTTCAGGAAATTGAGCCGAACCTAGGGGTAGAGATACCGACGTTTATTTATGATTACCCCGCCGAGCGGGGGGCGCTGGCTCGGCTGAAGCAGGAAGATCCAAGCGTTGCAGAACGTTTTGAACTTTATATAGGCGGCTTGGAGCTGGCCAATGGCTTTTCAGAATTGGTTGACTCAGAAGAACAGAGGAGGCGTTTTCACCTTGAAAATGAAAACCGCCAATCCAGTGGCAAATCCATTTATTCCATGCCCGATAAATTCTTGGCTGAATTAGATAATATGCCCCCATCGGCTGGCATAGCGCTCGGGGTGGATCGGTTGGCCATGGTTTTTTGGGATGCTAAAACAATTGATGAAGTAGTGGCCTTTACTCCGGAGGAACTTTAACCCTAACATTGTGTAAATTAAGCAGACAGGCATGCTTCAAAATCTTTACAAAGCGGTCATTTTGGATTTTATAGGCATTCTCTTTCTGCCTCAAAGCAGAACATTTAGAATGGGTCATCATAACCGATATAAAATTTACAAGGTATCCGCTGTAAAGTTTTTTCAGCATACCTGTCTGCTTTTGTAACCTCTTGTGACACTCCGAAGGGATCTTATGTCTTTCTGGAGAAAAAAGAGCAAAATCGTCATTACCTGCGCCAAGGGAGTACCACCTTTTTTAAAGCAGGAGATCATTTCATTAGGTTTTCCAGTCTTATCAGAGGGGAAGGCAGAAGTTGAGACAGAGGGAACAATGGAGGATACTCAAAAGCTCAACCTGCTGATCCGCACAGGGCAACGAATTTTTTTTCTTCTTGAGTCATTCAATGCGAAGACCCCAGACGAACTTTATAAAAGGATATCACGAATCAGTTGGGAAGATTATATCCCAGAGGACAGTTATTTCTCTGTCACTTCTTCCGTTCATAACCCGACCATTAAAGATTCAAGATTTGCGAATATGAAATGCAAGGATGCAGTCGTTGACAGGATTAAAGAAAAGCGTGGGCGCAGGCCTGATACCGGTCCTCAAAGAGACAGGATTGTGATTCATCTCTACTGGAGAGGTAATCTAGGCCAAGTTTTTCTCGACACATCCGGGGAGCCCCTTTCGAGGCGGGGATATAGAATGATTCCTCTCAAGGCGCCGATGCAGGAGACCCTTGCGGCGGCTGTTGTCCTGGCAACCGGCTGGACGGGAAACGGGAATTTTATTAACCCGATGTGCGGTAGTGGAACGCTTGCCATAGAAACGGCATTGATTGCTCTTAACAGGGCGTCGGGCCTATTGAGAAGCAATTATGGTTTTATGCATCTGAAAGGGTTTGATGATTCTTCTTGGAAAACCCTCCGCAGGAAAACAAGAACAGCAGCGAAAGAAAAATTAAATGGAAGGATCATTGCGACGGATATCAGTCAGCAGGCTGTTGAGGCGGCCAAGAAGAATGCAATGACAGCAGGCGTGGAGCGTTTTATTGAGTTTGGTGTATGTAATTTTTCTGAGACACCTGTTCCAGACGGAGGAGGAGTGGTTATCCTAAATCCCGAATATGGTGAGCGACTGGGGGAGATGGAAGAGTTAAAGAAGACCTACAGGGAGATTGGTGATTTTTTTAAAAAGAAATGCAATGGGTATACCGGGTATGTATTTACTGGTAATCTTGATCTGGCAAAGAAAGTGGGATTAAGAACAAAAAGGAGAGTTCCATTTTTTAACGGCCCTATCGAATGCAGGCTATTAGAGTATGAACTTTATGAAGGTAGTAAGAGAACAATATGAACTGAAGAGGGTTGTTAATTATGCCCAAGTTGCGTTTGACATATACTCTCATAAATTATATCCTGTGCGCATTAAGTAGGTTTTAAGGATCCTCTACTTAACAAAAAGAGGTCAAGGATGTATGAACATATGCTGAAATCTTACTTCAAGAAAATATTTGAAGTCAGCAAGACTGGCGATGCCAGAGAAGAAAGTTATTATTCAACTTTAGAAGATCTTTTAAAGACTTATGGAGATTCTATTGAAAAAAAGAAATTTCATATTACAACCCTCCCTAAAAAAACAGAAGCCGGTAACCCTGATTTTAGGATATGGGATGGAAAACAACACATCGTTGGTTATATCGAGGCCAAAGACCCAACCGTTAGATATTTAGACCAAACAGAAACAACAGACCAGTTAAAAAGATATCTTCATATCTTCCCTAATTTAATATTAACCAACTTTTTTGAATTTAGGCTTTATCGAAATGGAACGTTAATAGATAAAGTTTCCGTCGTTAAACCTTTTATTTTGCATAAACTTAAAACTATTCCCCAGGTTGAAAATGAATCAGATTTTTTCAAATTACTTGAGAAATTCTTCTCCTTCTCTTTGCCAAAAGTCTATGATGCCAAGCCCTTAGCAAAGGAATTAGCAAAGAGAACGCGCTTTTTGAAGGATGAAGTTGTTATACAGGAGTTAAAGGAGGAAGAAAGCCAGGGCAAAGGATTTATCTCAGGATTTTATGAGGCATTCAGAAAATATCTCATCAGTGGTCTTTCAAAGGAAGAATTTGCAGACCTCTATTCTCAAACGATAACCTACGGACTTTTTGCTGCCAGGACTCGCTCGGAAAATGGATTCAATAGAAAACTTGCCTACGATAGCATTCCACGCACTATCGGAATATTACGAGATGTATTCAAATTCGTTTCACTTGAAGACTTACCCCAACAGATGGAATGGATTATTGATGATATTGCTGAAGTCTTGGCAGTTACTGATGTGAAAAACATCCTTCATCAATATTTCCATGAGGGCAAGGGCAAAGATCCAATTGTCCATTTCTACGAAACTTTTTTAGCTGAATATGATCCGAAAACAAAGGAGAAAAGGGGTGTCTTTTACACCCCGGAATCAGTAGTCTCATACATTGTCCGTTCACTGCATAACATTCTAAAAGAACATTTTAATAGGCAGGATGGATTTGCCAGCGATACGGTTACCGTTTTAGACCCTGCGGCAGGAACGCTTACATTTTTAGCAGAGGCATCTAAATTGGCAGTGGAGGAATTTGTTTCCAAATATGGAGAAGGAGGAAAAGAAAATCTTGTGAGGGAACAGATCCTCAAGAATTTCTATGCTTTTGAATTGATGATGGCCCCATACGCCGTAGGCCATCTGAAGATGTCTTTTCTCTTGGAGGAACTCGGGTATAAACTCCGAAAGGATGACAGATTCAAACTATACCTTACCAATACCCTTGAGATGGAAGAACTTGCACAGACAGAATTACCAGGAATGGCTTCCCTGTCCGAAGAAAGCCATTTGGCAGGAAGGGTCAAAAAAGAACAGCCTATATTAGTGATATTAGGTAATCCACCGTATTCAGTAAGTTCCGTCAATAAATCGGATTTCATTGAAAAGGAGATGGATGTTTATAAAGAGGATGTCCGAGATGAAAGGAACATTCAACCTTTGTCAGATGACTACATAAAGTTTATCCGATTTGCACATTGGAAGATCAACCATGATGGAAAAGGAATTATCGGAATGATTACAAACAATTCCTATCTATCAGGGCTAATCCACAGGGGAATGAGAAAAAAATTACTTGAAAGTTTTAATGAGATATACATTCTAAACTTGCATGGGAATAGTCGCATCGGTGAAAAATGTCCTGATGGAAGCAAAGATGAAAATGTTTTCGACATTCAACAGGGTGTATCTATTGCCTTGTTTATCAAAAAAGAAAAACAGAAAAAACCTTGCAAGGTCTTTTATCAGGATGTCTATGGTATTCGAGGGAAAAAATATGAATTTCTGAATAAACATGATTTTACTTCAACAAAATGGAAAAAACTGTGCACCTCCGATCCATATTATTTCTTCGAAGAAAAGGTTTTCCCATCGCAGGAGGTATACAATAAATTTTGGTCTGTGCAGAGCATATTCATCCAATCTTCCAGCGGCGTGACAACTCATCGGGACCATTTTGTAGTGGGATTTACAAAAGAGGAAATCAAACAAAGGATGAGAACATTTACCAGTGATTTACCTGATGAAATAGTAAGGCAGGGGCTGGATTTAAAGGATACTACTGATTTCAAACTAAAAGAAGCCAGAGAGAAGTTGAAAAAAGAAGATTGGAAAGAATCAATCTTGCCGTATTCTTATCGTCCCTTTGATAATAGATATATCTGTTATATGACTGAATTGATAGACAGAGATCGACATGACGTAATGCAACATTTTTCAAAAGAAAACCTTGGGTTGGTTATTATGCGGCAATACCTTTATGAGCCTGTCAAAATTTATAACTATATTTTTTGCGTCGAGAAGCTTTCAGATAGGAGACTTTTTATCAGCAATAGGGGCGCTGGGATTGTCTTCCCACTCTATTTATTTCGAACAAAAGACAATCCTAAAAAGAGGTCTTTTAGCAGTGTTATGATGCTCTTTGAACCAGAGGCAGATTACGGAGTGAAAAAACCTAACTTATCTGCTGAAATTATCGACAGCTTATCAAAGACTTTTAAAAAGACTCCTTCTCCTGAAGATATTTTCTATTACATCTATGCGGTCCTTTATTCCGAGATATACAGGACAAAATATGCAGAATTTCTAAAAATAGACTTTCCGAGAGCTCCGTTTACAAAGGACTATAAACTGTTCAAGAAAATGACTGAATGCGGTAACTGGCTTGTTGATTTGCACCTGCTTAAATCACCAGAACTTGATTCACCGATTGCACGGTTTCAAGGGAAGGGAGACAACAAGGTTGAAAAGATAAAATATGGGCAAGGAAAAGTTTATTTAAATAATGACCAATATTTTGAAGGTATTTTGTCTGAAGTCTGGCAATATCAAATTGGAGGGTATCAGGTTTGTGATAAATGGCTGAAAGATCGTAAAGGGCGAATCTTATCGTTGGATGATATACGGCATTATTGTAAAGTCGTTACTGCAATTAAAAAAACAATAGAAATTCAGAAAAAGATTGATAATCTCTATCCTGGAATAGAAAAAGAGATAATCGAATTCAAAAATCCAAAGAAAGAATAATTTCATGGAACTGAAATATAATGTTGGATTGGATAAAACATTGGAATACATAAAAAATGGCAAAGTATTTCCTGTCTATCTAATCTGCGGGGATGAAAATTATATCATTAAGGAGGCTGCTCAAAATTTAATAGAAGCTATTTTACCCGAGAAAGATAGGGAGATAAGCTTAGAAACTATCGAAGGTGATGAAGAAGATTGGGGCAAGATTATCCAATCATTGAATACCTATCTAATGTTTGGTTCGAGAAAAGTCATCGTTGTAAAAGATACTAAAATCTTCTATTCAAAATTTATGGTTGAAAAGATAATAGAAAAAAGCATTGACCAATTTGAAAATAATGATATCAACGAAGCCATCAGGTTATTTAGAATAGCCCTCGGCTATCTAAAGATTAAAGAGGTTAACGAAATAAGTGATGGAAAATGGTTTGGGTCGATGGGTTTCGATGAAGATCGAAAAAGTAATACATGGCTAAACAAAATGGTGGAAGAATGCCTTACCCAAAATCTTAACCCGATCCCTTATCAAGATAATTCAGACCAACTAAATAACGCTATTGAAGTAGATGAGGAGGGTAAGGGAATTCCACAAAATAATATTTTAATTTTAATAACCGAATTTGTGGATAAACGGAAAAAACTTTATAAGACAATAAATAATATAGGGGTTGTCATTGATTTTTTCATCCAAAGGATGAGAAGAGATTCAGCGGATATAGAAGAGGAAGAAATGGGAGCCCTATCCCAAAAAGCCAATGAATTATTGAAGAAAAGCGATAAGGCATTTGGTAAGGGAGCTTTTGAAACTCTTGCGAATAAGACTGGCTTTAATATGGGAATATTCTTGAACGAATTAGAAAAAGTCATCCTATCTGTAAAGGATAGAAAAAAAATTGAAGTTAAGGATATTGAGGAAACGGTGGGAAGAACCAAAGAGGATTCCATCTTTGACCTTCAAGAAGCTATTGGTCGAAGAGATCTCGAAGGAGCGATGCTTTATTTAGGTGAGCTATTGGGCCAGGGAGAATTTTATTTAGTCCTATTACAAGGTATTGCCAAGGAGATGGGGCGCTTGGTTGTAGCAAAAGAATTTATTGAAAATAAATTAAAAGGTAAATGGAATCCCAAAATGGATGAGGGGGCCTTCAAAAAATATATCTATTTCCCCATCATCCTGAAGATGAAAAAAGAAAAAGAGAAAGAACAAGGTCCTGGATACAAAAAAAGCCGTTACAACATTTATAAACTGCCGCCCGATGCTTTGATGAAACTACTAAAGAGTTCAGAAAATTTTACCAAAGAGGAACTATATCGTTTTATTAAGCTACTCGCTGAAACAGATTTAAAAACGAAAACCACAGGGGTGCCGCCGGTACATTTACTGGAAAAAGCAATGGTGGATATTTGCTTGAGCAAAGGGAGCGGCAAAAGGGTCGCAAATCTTTAAACGTAATTATTTTGGACTAGCGGATGTTTTAGCCGCTAAAAAGTTGGTGATTGACCTCTGTCGGCCAAACACCCCCAAAAATCTCCCCCCTCTTGGGAAGAGGTGATGAAGGAGAGGGGGATGTACCTGCCACAGAGGATTACTTAGAAGCTGCTTTAAGAGTGTTGACCTTTTGGGTCAGCCGAGAGATTTTTCTGTCAGAAGTATTCTTATGGAAGACACCCTTGGAGTGAGCCTTCTGGATTAGAGGGATTGCCTTCAACAAAGCCTTTTGAGCCCCTTCAATATCCTTCTTCTCAATGGCTACCCTCACTTTTTTCACAGAGGATTTCACTGTGGTTTTGATATTGAGGTTTCGAAGCCTCCTTTTTTCATTTTGTCTTGCCCTTTTAATGGCCGATAAATGGATTGCCAAAATTGAGCCTCCTTTCTTCCCCCTCACCCTTTCCCTCTCTCCGACGTGGAGAGGGTGATGTGAGGAAACGTTGATTTTTTTAACATTTTGGTATAGCGTGTGTCAAGGTCTTTTCGAGATTTGAAAGAACAGAATCTCTGATTACACCGATTACGAAGCGCGATTACACAGATTAGAATTCGGTCCAACCTATAGGGCAAATCTGTGTAATCATTTTTTGAAATCTGTGTAATCAAGGGAGCGTTCGTTTTTCGATCCCTCTATGTCTGAGAACCATAAAATCACCAAAGCCGCCACAACGATCGGAACGGGAACGCTTCTCAGCCGAATCCTGGGTTTTTTACGGGATATGGTAATCGCCAACTTTTTCGGGGCTGGGATGGCAGCCGATGCCTTCTTTGTCGCCTTTCGGATTCCTAATCTGTGGAGGCGGTTGGTAGGAGAAGGGTCTTTAACCATTTCATTCATCCCAATCTATACTGAGTATCTTACCCAGCAGTCAGAAGAGGAGACTCGAAAGGTCACGCATATCGCATTCACTGTTGCCGGAGTCATTTTATTAATTCTTACAGTCCTTGGAATTCTCTTCTCACCGATTTTGATCCGTATTATCGCCCCAGGGTGGTTTACTCGATTTCCAGAAAAATTCCAACTCACCGTTACGCTTAACCAGATCATTTTCCCTTATATCTTTTTCATGGGACTCTTTGCTCTCTGCATGGGGATCCTGAACTCCCGCAGGCATTTCTTTGCACCGGCCATTGCTCCGATTTTTCTCAATATCTCCATCATCGTTTCGGTCTTTCTCTTTTATCATACTTTTAAAATGCCGGTGATGACGCTCGCCCTGGGTGTTCTGGCTGGAGGGGTGATCCAGTTTTTCTTTCAGATCCCTTTCTTATGGAAGAGGGGAATTACCTTCCGACTCAATTTCAATTTCCGGCATCCAGCGATCAAGCGGATCGGATTGCTAATGGTGCCAGGCCTCATTGGAACCGGCGTCTATCAGCTCAATGTATTTATCGATACCATCTTTGCTTCCTTTCTACCCAGCGGAAGCGTCTCCTACCTCTTCTTTGCAGATCGATTAATGGAATTTCCACTGGGCATTTTTGCCATGGCAATTGGAATGGCATCCCTTCCAAGTCTTTCAGGACTGGCCTCTCAGGGAAAGATGGAGGAATTTAAAGAAACGCTTTCTTTTACCTTTCGCCTGGTTTCCTTCATCAGCATCCCTGCTATGGTGGGGTTGATCGCCTTAAAAACCCCTATCATTAACCTTCTCTTTCAAAGGGGTCTATTTGATTACTCAGCTACGGAGAAAACGGCTTTCGCCCTCCTGTTCTATTCAGTAGGACTCTGGGCCATTGCCGGGTCAAGGACAATTGCTCCTGCCTTCTATTCCCTCCAGGATACCTGGACCCCCCTTAAGATC
>Ga0209777_10009425_pt1 | contig 10492 bp, 10 predicted proteins | sample FrelakmetHBP12HB_FD_187147 | JGI IMG/M metagenome (GOLD analysis project Ga0209777, IMG submission 187147) | Freshwater lake sediment microbial communities from the University of Notre Dame, USA, for methane emissions studies -HBP12 HB (SPAdes)... | ecosystem: Environmental > Aquatic >... | reverse complement strand
GCGTCACCGGCACGCCGCCCGCCGCGCCGATGTTGATCGGGTTGATCCCCCCGATCTGGTTCACAAGGAATGCATCGCGGAAGTTCTGACCGGCGAGGAAGCCGTTGATGCCCAATTCACGCGAGGCCGCGCGACTCACTTCGGCAACGACGCAGCGCAGCAGCACCTGCTGCTCACCCGCAACCTCCATTTGATTCTGCACCCGAGTAGTCGGCGCGCCCTGCGCCGGGATGGGCATGAACAGGCCGGCAAGCTCTACGATCCGCCGGGCGCGCTCGGCGCTGCTAACCGTCCCGACCAGGACGATGTTCCCGCGAACGGACGTGGCCTTGGCGTCGGACTGCGGATCTATGTCGCGGATTGCGGCATTGAACTGAGTGAGGTCCAGCTCAACAGACACCTCAAAGACGTATTCCTTGTTTTCCGCACCCGAAAGGATGACGGTTGTCGTTCCGAAGGAATTGCCGGTAATCAGCATCCGCGTGGGGCTGACCACCTGTACATCGGCGATCTGGCGGGCGACAACGTCGGCGCGCGACGCCTCGATCGTCGTCTCCACGGTGACGCTCCGATTGATCGGCACGGTGATCCGCTGGTAATTCGCGGATAAATCCAGGACGGAAGCGCGGAACTCCTTGCCCTTGCTTTCCTGTGCCTGTGCCGCCGCATTGAACGACGCCGTCGCCGCGATCAGAAGCAAGCTGATCGTTGGTGCAATTCCCCATCGACCCCGGCGAGGTCGCTCTGATCCCAGCGCGCCGAGGTCATCCTTGACTTTCATAACCATTGCCAGCGTCCTCCTCGCTCACCGTGGTCTTTGGCTATTCACCACCGGTTTGGGACTTTTCATTGTCTTCGGTTACGTCATAATCTTCGTCGGACGGGAAGTCCGAGCGTGTTTGGTTGTTTGCGGGCGATTGCGTCGCCGCCGGGGGTGTGTTCACCGGCCTTCGAAGCGGGCTCATCGTTCCGGACGCACGCGTCGGGTTTCCCACGGAGACCTCCAGAATCTTCTCCGATTTGGCGCTCTCAAACGTGATTCGCTCAATCGCAGTCGCCGCCTGATTGCCTGCGTTGGTGCCGCGATAGACGACGACGGTATGGGGCATCGGTTGCGGCGCTTCCGCCACCAGCGCCGGTCGCGGCGCCGGAGGGAGTTCCTTGGCCTTGGGAGGCGTCACAGGCGGAGCTTCTCCAGCCGCGGCATGTGCGCCCATCGCACTGCTGTGCGCAACCGCCGGCTGCTCCATCGTCTTGTCGTCCTCGCCGCGCATTGCCAGCGTGATCTTCCCGCGCGTCGCTGCGAGGTGCAGCTTGGGAGCATCCTCTTCCCTGACGAGCAACGTGGCCGACTTCGCCTGTTTGACCTTACTGCCGGCGGTTTCCGGTTCGTTGCTCGAGCTCTGTCCGACGGCGGCCACCTGCACATGTTGCAAGATCACCTCCGCGATCGTTTCTTTCTGCGAGCGCGAGCCCGTTTCTAAATCCATGACGACGATGACATCGACCCAGTCGCCGGGCTGCATCTGATACGCCACCCCGGTCACCTCATCTATCTTCACGGAAACCGCCCGGAATCCCGGCGGGATCCGTCCGACCATTCGAGCCTTGGTTCCCTCCGGCGCTAACACAGACTTAAGAACCAGCGAGTTTTTCGAGATCGGCTTGGCGGTCACACGTCCGACGACAAGTTCAACCCCGGAGATTCTTTCCTGGGGAGGCGCCAATGCGCTGTCGCCGATTTCGATCGGTTGGACCATTTCGGCAAGGACCTCTTCGTAGGCCCCGATGTCGACTTTGGCCTGCACCACGGCGAACTTCTGTTGTGCCTGGTTGGAACCTTGTGCACGCTTCGCCGAATCCATCACCAGCTTCACGGCAATGAGACCGATCACTAGACCCAAAACCAGAGGAATTGCGGCTTTTCTATTCATGCGATATCCTCTTCTTGCTGTTCCCGTTCCACGGGCGACGGCCATCTCGGCATGCCCTGCGGCTCCACACGGCGCAGGGTCCGGATTCTTTCCGAGTTACCGCCCCTGTCTCCCAAGCCCGCTTGACTTATCGGATTGTTTTGCCCACGATTGGACCATAGTCCTGAAAAATCTCGGACCCCCGGACCAAATACGTTCCTGGGTCAAGACTTGGGTTATCGACCCTGAAAAGCGAGAAAGGCCGCGTCCCATTCGGTAGCGGCAGTTGGATATTTAGAAGCTGCGCTAAACGCCTGAATACCGACCTTAGCCCGCGAAGCCCTCCTTGCGCATGCTGCAACTGCCGGCAAGGTCGTAACTGTGCGTTCCAAAGAACCCGCCCATGAGTGACACCTTATTGTACGGGATGCTGACTTCAACCGTTTCTACCGGGTTGCCTGTGGCCGCGTGCGTCATTGTGACCGAATAACTAGTCAACCCTGTCGGACCCATGACCTCTGCAATCCGACTCGTGACGTTCGCGTACGGGGAAGTCGAAGTCTGAAGCACGGCAAGGCGGCAACCCTCGCGCGCCGCCGTTTGAAGCGTCTGGCGGACCATAAACACCCATCCGTATTCGATTATCCCGAATAGGATCGTCAAGAGTAGCGGCAAGACTACGGCAAACTCGACAATGGCAGCCGCACGCCCCCGCACGCCCTCTCCTTGTCCCGCTCGTCTCCTGTGCCAATGTCTAAGCATCATCGCTATATCCCCCACCACCCAAACACCTTCGCTGCCAGAATTATCAGCGTCCCGCCGGTCAGCGGAACACCATAGGGAAGCAACTGCGAGGTAGAACCGAAGCTCTTTGCCGAGCCAAATTCGCTGAACATCGTCTGCGGATTGCCGCACTTGGCGAGAATGACCCCGATGTTAACGCAAGCCATTCGTAGCCGTCCCGTGGAGAGGATCATCGTCACCGCTGCAATCCCGCCCAATACTGCTCCCAGAGCGAAAGAATAGAATGTCATAAGCGGACCGAGCCATACACCGATCGCAGCCAAGAGCTTGACGTCCCCGGCGCCCATTCCGTGCATCAACCACGGTACGATAAGCAGACCGAACCCCGTCAGCATTCCCCAAAAGCCGGTCGCCATCCCGTCTGTTCCGAAATACACGGCCTGGGCAGCGAAGCCTATGACAATGAGAAGAGCGTTCAGCCAGTTCGGCACGCGGCGCTCCGCGTAATCAATCCATGAGGCCAATAAGATGCCGGGAATCAAAATCGCGCAGGTGGCGTGCCAGAAGGCAAGGTTCATCGAAGCTGCTCTCCACGTTCACACGGAATCCATCGCGGTCCCGGCGCGCCGGGATCACCGCGCACGATCGCCCGTCTCCCTCCGGATTGAATCTATGATATCTGCCGGGAATGCATGAATTCGGAATGGTGAATGCGTAATGGCGCAGAGCGGACCGTCAACCACATGTTTTCAGCATTCCGAATTCCACATTCGACATTCCCAAAAGAGTAGGTCGGTGGGCGCCGCCGCAACGGCGACGCCCACCGCCTGGATGTGTTACGCGTTTGGAACCGCCGGTACGCCGCTTGCGGACGCCCCGTCGGCGAAATCGCGTCTTACGACCCCGCGCCTGTCGGCAGGCTGCTGTCCACGTTCGTAAAGATCGTATCGACCGTGGTGCCCAGCCCCGTAATCGCGCCCAGAGCCACAATAATGATCAGGGCCAGCATGACGGCGTATTCTGTCGCCGTCGGGCCATCCTCGGACTTCAGGAAATTTCTCACGCAATTCACGAAACGGTTCATTGATTGACTCCTCCCAAACAGGGGCCGTCACAGGCGGCCCGGCTATAAGTCGAAGGTCGTACAGGCGCCGAAACCGGGCCTGTCCCCTCCCAAAAACGACCCACACCTCCCTTTGGGCGCGAGCCAACAGTAGAATCAAAGTTCAAAGTTCAAAGTTCAAAAAACTTGCCTGCGGAGCTGTTCCTTCTTCGAGCTTTGAACTTCGAACCTTGATCCATCACACCGTCAATGAGTCGGACCGCCTGCGCCCCGTACTCGTCAAGAACCGGCCCCCGTCGGAACCGTCGACGCGATGCTCATGTACATGTTGTTCATGTGAACGCCGAAACTGCTTAGCGCGCTAATTACCGCCACGCAAATGACGGCGATCAACACGGCGTATTCGGTCGCGGTCGGCCCACCGTCCGCTCGCAGGAATTGCATAGCTTTGACGAAGATTGTTTTCATCCCTGCCCCCCCGGAAAAGCACCAGATTCAACCTGTCCTCGGACACATGAGCCCCGGCGCACAACGCACTTGCTTAAACATCCAATACACAACGCCGGTAAGCAAACCAAATATATCCAAGAACCAGCGTTTCTGCGGTGGAGAATTGGAAGCGGTCTTTATCGGAAGCATGTGCGCTGATCGACGCCTAACACAAGCCGCGGATTCGGGCCGTACATTGCAGGCGGCATCATGTTTTGGGTGTACCGATAACCAACGCGGCTGCAAAGCCAAACTCGTGCAGTGTGCGGCTTAAGCCCATGTTGTTTGGCGACGATGACCTCACAGGCAATTATGGCCTGGCAGCATTCATCAATCGATCGATTGCTTACCTCCGCATGTTCCGACGGCGGATGGGGTTATGAGTCGGGGCACGCGGCGAGTGCCGAACCTACAGCTCTGGCTTGTCTCGCCCTTGCAACGGAGAACCACGCCGGCGATGCACTTGGCCGCGGTCTGGATTGGCTTGCTCGCACGCAGCAAAATGACGGTGCAGTCGCCGTCGCGCCGCATGTCTCCCTCTCCTGCTGGCCGACGTCGCTCGCCATCCTTGCATGGCTCAAAGCTCCATCTCCCCACGGCATTTCCCTTGCCGATCGAATCCGTCGGGCTGTGGATTGGCTGCTGCACACCGAGGGTCGCACACTCGCCTCGGATTCTGCGGTGTACGGGCATAACACACTACTGAAGGGCTGGCCTTGGGTGGCCGGCACGCATTCGTGGGTCGAGCCCACCGCATACGCAATTCTCGCCCTTCGCGCCGCAAGCGCCGGAAACCACTCCCGTGTTCGTGAAGCCGTGGAGTTGTTGCTCAATCGCGCCATCCCCAACGGGGGGTGGAACTATGGCAACCGTAGTATGTTCAACAACACATTACGGCCTTTTCCGGCGCAAACCGGTATTGCTCTGGCCGCGCTGTCCGCCCAGGCGACGAATGATTCGATCCAAACGGCGATCCATTATCTCCAGTTCGAGCTTGAGCGTGTCCGGACGCCTTTTTCCCTTGGATGGGGCATCATCGGACTCACCGCCTGGGATCAACGACCGTCTTCCGCCGACATCTGGTTGACCGAGTGCGCCGCGCGACTGGACGGTAAACCGATCCATCCTGTTTTCGATTCGGTGCTGCTGCTCGCCGGGGCCGAACGATGCCCATTGACCACGCGAGAGGAGGGCGCGAATCATGGATAGCCTCGGTCAATCCGCGATTCACCAAACACGCGGCGCCGGAATATCCCGGCGCGAGGTCATCGGGCTGGGGGCGGCCGCACTGCTCGGCGGGGGAATCGCCGCTGTGCTGCCGCGGATCAATCGCAATGAAAGAGGCCGGCGCGCTGAAGTGTTCATCGGCAAGGCCCCATCGTACAACGCGGACCTTTGCGAAGTCGTTGGCAACGGTCTGGGTGTGCTCAACGTTAGCCGTGAGCAGGTACAGGGCAAGCGAGTACTTATCAAACCCAACCTGGTCGAGACCGCGCCCGGAGAGACGCATATCAACACCGATCCCAGAGTGGTCGTGGCCGTCGCCGAGGCGTTTCGCCGGCTCGACGCAGGCGAGGTCATCGTGGCCGAGGGGCAGGGCCACCGCCGCGACAGTTGGCTTGTGCTTGACGAATCGGGCATGGGATCGGCGCTCGAAGACGCTAAACTCACTTTCGTCGATCTAAACCACGACGACTTCAGCGCCGTCCCCAATGCGGGCCGTTGGACCGATCTGGGCCCACTCTACCTGCCCAAAACGCTGCTCAATGTCGATTGGATCGTATCCGTCCCCAAGCTCAAGACGCACCACTGGACCGGCGTGACATGTGCGATGAAGAACCTGTTCGGCGTCATGCCCGGCATTGTCTACGGATGGCCCAAAAACGCGCTGCATTACGCGGGCATCAACCAATCAATTCTGGACATCAACGCGACGGTCAAGCCCGACCTGGCCATCGTCGACGCAGTCGTGGGCATGGAAGGCGACGGGCCGATCATGGGCACGCCCAAGCAACTCGGCTGCATCGTGATGGGGCGCAATCTGCCCGCTGTTGATGCGACATGCGTCCGACTGATGGAGCTCAACCCTTACGGCATCGGGTATCTGACCCAGGCGTCAGGCCGACTTGGTCCCATCCACGAGGAACACGTCGCCCAGCGCGGCGAAACGATTACAAGCCTGAAAACGCGTTTCGCGGTCATCGCCGCCGACCACCTGAAGAACGTCGCCGCCGGCTGATTGTCGAGCAACAGATCGCAATCCATAGTCCCCAATGCTCCGCGTTGGCAAAGCCCTGGTTTTCAGCGCACGGAGAAGGCGGACGCTGATCTGGTCAACGCCCGCCTCATCCGGCGTTATGCAATAGCCGCGCGTCGCGCGTCACTCCTGATCGGCGGCTTTGACCGCGTTATACTTCTTAATAAGCTCAGGCCGGCGCTGGGCCATGTCCGATTCATTCTTGAACGTCTGAACAAGCTCGGAATCGCCTTTGCGAATGCGTACTTCGATCGACCCGTCCGCGCGGACTTCAAACGTGTGCTTCGGCTTGCCCACCTGAAAAGCGAATGCCTGCGGCCAGTCGTTATGGCCCTTGAGCATTTCGTGGAGTTGGTTCAGCTTTGTCGCATCCGGCGCCGCACCGCTGTTCCACTGCTGCATCATGTTGTGCAGTTCATCCATGGTTCGCTGATATGCGTCTTTGGCTTCGGCCAGGCTCTTCTCCAACTCCGCCCGCCACGAGTCTCCGCCGGCGCCGAGTACATCCTCGTCGTTGTTCCACGCGAACGCATGTGCGCCTCCATCGCCGTCGACATGGACGGTGATCGAGTCACCGGCCTCCTTGAAAAGCTGGTAGGCATCGGCGTCACCTGCCTTCAGAGCTTCTTCGTTTTCGTATTTCCCAATTGTCTCCTGGCCGTTCGCATCGGTGCGATGGACGGTTATCTCACCGCCGTCCTTCTGCTCAATGTTGACGCTGCTGCCGTCGTTCTCGACGTGGGTCTTGATGTTCGTCTTTCCATTCTCGACGAAAACCTGTATCGACTTGCTTCCGCTTTCGGGGATAAGCGTGCGGATGTTGTCGGGGAGGTTCTTCAACTGGTCGAGATCGCCGAGGTCCCTGGTAATCAAGTTGCCGTTGGGATCGCGCATGATGAACTTGCCGCGCGTCTTGACGTGTTGTTCGACCTCGGCGTTGGGAGACCCTTCGAACTTCCATTCGACCTTCTTCTCGTTGAGGTCCGCACGCGAAGCGAGCTTCACATTAACGGTCTGCTGCTGCCCGCTGCGCAATATGCCGATGTTCAATATTTCGCCGGGCTTGTGCGACTTGATGGCATCGACGGCGCCGCCAACTTCGCCCGCAACGCCCTGACCGTTGATCGAAAGAATAATGTCGTTGGCCTGAATGCCTGCGGCATCGGCGGGACTGCCCGTCGCCACATTCGTCACCAAAATGCCTCGGTCTTTTAGATCAAGTTGTGATGCCAGCGCTTGGGGCACGCCGCCGATCGACACGCCCAACCAACCGCGGTCGGCCGCTGCCTCGTCATCTCCCGCCTTGGTGACAACTACTACCCGAGTCTCACCCTTCGTCGCCGCCGGCTCCTCCGCGGTACAGTTCCACGCCATGACGCGGGGGGCAATTCCCAGCAACAAAAACATCAGAAAAAGTTTCATAACCAGTCTCCTTCAAGAAGTTTGAACAGCCTCGCGCCCTCGCACGATCGTCTCGATTCGGCTCGCGAGGCTTTATTTCACTACATCGAATCCGCCGCGGATCGCCCCACGTCACGCGACGCAGGCACACGGATCGTCCGCGTCCGCTCGACCTCGATCCAGTAGATATTCCCATCGTCTCCCACAACGCCGATAATCTCGCGCCCGGTGTCGCTGCGAATACGAGGCGCAGTGCTCACCGGCCGAATAACCCCTTGCCCTTGAACCCCCCACGGACTCTGTGAGTCCGCGATAGGCGCCATTCTCTTGCCCGGAACCGCAATGTGCGGCGTGATGCTCGGCGAGAGTCCCGGCCGGGCTATGACCATCGCCAACAGCGCGGCCGCTATCGCCCCGGGGACCATCAGCCAGCCTCGATGGTGGCTCCAGGACAAACGCCGTGATCGATGCGACGGTTCGCAGGGCGCGGCAAACACGGCGTCCAGATCGATACTTCGTCCGGCTCGGACGCCTTGCAGTGCACCACCAGCCAGACGATCAACCTCGTGATATTCATCGAATAGCCGTCTTGCTTCCGGGTTGCGGATCAACTCTCGATTGAGTTCGTGCTCGTCCTCCGCAGGGAGCCCTCCATCGAGCGATCTAACGATCAGTCTTTCGATTTTCTCATCGACTCGTGACATTGTTTTGCTCAACCCTGCCGGCCAGTACCTCGCGCAACAACCGCCGAGCCCTCACCAACCGCGTCTCCACGGCGTCGACCGGGAGCCCCATGACCTCGGATATCTGACGATAGCTCCAATCGTTCATGTGTCGGAGCACAAATGGCTCTCGGTAAATCGCCGGCAACCCCTGAATCGCCGCAAGCACATCGCGCCGCTCATCGTCATTCGTCAACCTTTGATCGACTCCGCCCGAAGAGGCCGACGGCTCGATCGCCGCAATCGACGCGGCGCGTCCCCAAAAACGACGCCGAGTATGTTCACGCCCGGCGTCAATTGCCGCGTTGCGTGCGAGTTGATGCAGCCAGGCTCGCCAACTCCGTGTGTCCCGCAACTTGCTGATTCGCTGCCAGACCGACGTCCATACATTCTGTGCCACATCATCAACGCCGTCCGGCCGCCCCAACACCGAGAAAATCACCGCTCGAACCCAGGCCTCTTGGCGGCGCACAAACTCCTCGAATGCGTAGCGATCACCCTCGCAGATCGCCGCAATCACCGGCTCTTCCAATTCCGACTCATCCCGCAAGGGCACGGCCATATTCACTCACCCTAGACGTTAGTTCGCGAGCACTCCTGTCAGATTCGTACGCGTACCCAACAATATTGACCCTGACCGATCAGTGGACATCTGGTATGTGCCATTCACGGTCCGATCAAGCGATGCTTTACAAAAAGCTGGCACTGCGAATCCTTCGTGCCCCGTTGAGCAGCGCAAGCAAATATCCGGCGCGCATACGCAGCAACCGCGGACCGTGTTCAGACTGTGACAGGCTGAACTGACCGGACCGCTGGGGATGTTGAGCCGACAGGAATCTGTTGCCTCCGCGGGCCGACGACGCGCATCGCATTCGCGGGCAGGAGGCTGCCCAGCGCCGCGAACAGCTCAGGGGTACAAGCAACCTGCATCGAAGGGTTGCATTCGATCTGCACGATCGCGCCGTCCCTCGTCGCGACGTTCAGGTACACTCGGCATTCGCCACGATGGGCACGCAGAGTTTGAACGAGGCATTCAATGCCCGTGTCCTCGCGCACGTCAATGATCAGTGCGCGCGCCAAGTCCCGCGCGACCTGATCTAGCGGAACCACGCGCGACGCTCGAATCGACGGCTCCTCCCGCCTGCGATCGACCTCGCCTTCCACGAAAACGACCACATCGGGCGTCAGCATGGATCTGAATTTCACGAACTCATCCGGGAATAGAACGGCATCGACCTTCCCCCTCAAATCTTCGAGCGTCACGATGCCGAGAAGTTTCCCGGCATTGCGCCCCGTCCGTGCAGTAACCGTACGTACGCCGGTGATCATCCCCCCGACGATCACGTCGTGGCCGTCCTTCAACCGCACCAAGTCGGCGGTGGTGGCATTCACGCAGGCCGAAAGCAACTGTTCATAATGCGCGAGCGGATGTTTTGTGATGTAAAACCCAAGAACTGCTTTCTCCCGCGCCAGCATTTCCGCCTCGGACCATTCGGCGTTCGACAGCGATGCCGGAGGCATGGTGCTTGACGCCGCAGCGTCGGCCATCCCGAACAGGGCCAACTGTCCGCACCGGCGGTCCTGTTGCACGGACTGTCCAACGGTCATCGCCCGATCAACAGCGTCAAATAGCGCCTTTCGCATCCCGCCCGTGGTGTCGAAGGCTCCCGCGCAGATAAGCGCTTCAATCGTTGCGCGGTTGACCGCCGTCGTTTCGACGCGCTCGCAGAAGTCAAACAAGCTGCGAAACGCACCGCCACGAGTTCGTTCCTCGACGATTGCCGCGACCGCCTTTTGGCCAACGCCCTTGATTGCCCCCAAACCGAAGCGAATGCGCTTACGCTGCGCGCCCGTGAACGCGGCGTTGGTTCCAGTCGATGATGCGCGGTCCCCTGCCGAGATC
>Ga0209777_10009424_pt1 | contig 10493 bp, 6 predicted proteins | sample FrelakmetHBP12HB_FD_187147 | JGI IMG/M metagenome (GOLD analysis project Ga0209777, IMG submission 187147) | Freshwater lake sediment microbial communities from the University of Notre Dame, USA, for methane emissions studies -HBP12 HB (SPAdes)... | ecosystem: Environmental > Aquatic >... | reverse complement strand
TCCGCTCGACCTTGATCGGCTGCTTGCCCGCGAGCCACTCGCTCGGCACGCCGCCCAGGAGCACCAGTCGGTCGCCGTCCTCAAAGAGCAGGGCGTCGCGCACCAGCAGCCACATCTCGGCAATCGCCCAGCCGTGCGGCATGGCGACCGACGGGTCCCACGTGGTGCGCGCGTACTGCCAACTGCCCGAGCCGCTCTTGCCGCCCTCATCAAACGCGTACCAGCCGCGCATCTGCTCGTGCTCAAGGTGCAGAGCGATTGTTGCGGCTGCCGCGTCGCGGTTGCCCGCGAGCAAGCCCTGGTGGGCGGTGGCCAGCGGAAAGTACCTCCAGCCTCCCGGCTTCTGCGCGCCCGTCTTCTTGAACCGCTCGTACGCGGACCCCGAGCCAAGCGGGAACAGCCGGCACGGCCAGAGCACGCAGTAGCTGCCGTAGCCCTTGCCGAGGTCGCCGGCGAACCGGCCTTGGTAGGCCGCAAGAAGGGCGTCGGCCAACTCGGCCCACTCTTTCGCCTCGTCCTTTTTGTCGAGCGCATTCGCCATCGCCGCCGCCCGCCAAAGGCCCGCGATGTCGAACGCCTCGGTGTACTCCGGGTGCGATCCGTCGCAGCGGCCGGCTTTCAGTTCCTGCCGCTCCTCTTTCGAGAGCGCATCGCCGAATTTCAAACTGTTCATGCTGACCCAGTGCGGCCCGGCGGTCGTGCGGTAATACTTGATCATTGCGGCCAGTTGCCGGACGCCCGGGTACACACGCTCAAGCCACGCGCGGTCGCGCGTGAAAAGCCACTGCTCGCCCATGACCCAAAGTATCTGCCCGGGGTTATCGGCCTCGGGATACGCGCGGCCGTTGAAGGGGCGGGCCAGGAAGTAATCGATGGCTTTGGCCGCAAGGTCGAACTGCCCGGCCTTTTGGAGGATGTTGGCCGTGTAGACGCCGTCGCGGTTGTAGACGTTGTAGTTGATGACCGCCACGTCGGGGGCGCCGTCGTTCATAGCGATGGCGGCGTGGGCGGTGATGGTTGCGAGGGCCTCCGGCCATCGCGTATCGGGCGTCGTCAGCTTGAACTTGCCGACGAACTCTTTCCAGAATGCCGCCGCCTCCTCGAAGATTGCATCGGCCCTGAGGCCCCGGTAATACGCCAAGCCGGGGTCGGGCTGGAGGATGCCGCCTTCGGGCGGGTTGGGTGTGGCGAGGTCGAACTGCGCCCACTGGCTCTTGCCGTCCCACTGATGCGCGACCGCCCTGCGGCCGGGGAGGACGGGGCAGATGAAGCCGAGCGTTTTGCTGCCTTGGGCTAACTCCATCTCAAAGCACAGGGCGCCGGAGCAGTCGCCCGTGTCGGACGAAGCGGTTTTGTCGCCGGGCATTTTGCCAAGCATCGCCAGGTCTCCGATGGTATCGGTCGGCAGGACGCCGGCGGCGGTCGGCTTCTTCAGTGCGACAAGGGCGGGATGGCCGTCCACGAGCAGGGCATCGCCCACTTCACTCACGGCGAGTTTTCTGACAGGGCCGCCTGCGGGGCCGATCGGCCGCAGCACCGCGTACACGAGTACTTTCTTGGGTGGCGGCGGGGGCTGCAAGAATAAGAAGTTAAACGTCGCGCCGTCGAAGATCACATCTCCCACCGGCGACTTGTACTTTACGCAAAAGACATCCGTGGCCACTTTCACGCCGGCGGCCTCCCATATGCTGAACGGAATGAACCAGTCCGTTGTGGTCAGCATGTGCTTGCATTTCACGCCGTCCATCGTCGGGGCGTATAGTTTTTTCGTCTCGTGGTCGTACACCCAGAAGTAAATGCCGTACGTCGCGAAGCCCGGCGAAAAGTTCCCCTCGGCCTCGACGAACGTCTTGAGGCTGTCGAGCGTGTTCGGGATGCCGATGGGGATGTGGATGCGGCCGCACGGGTCGAGCGGCCCGCGCGGCGGTTTTTCCGGCGCCTCGTCGCCGATGGCCAACGAGCACCAGCCTGCCGGCTGGGCCAGGGCTACGGCAAGGCACAGAAGAAAGACCGTCGAACGCATGAAAGCCCCCTTCGCCCCCGCACGCATCGGGCGCGCGGCAGCACACCGGCGACGGCACATCAACTCATCAAGTGAACCTTGACGGCGACCTCGATTGTGGCCGCGAGGTTCTCCGTTGCGTGCATCGCGAAGCAGATCCAGATGCAGCCAGTTTTCAGGCGCGCGATGCCCAGAACGATGCCGCCGACCAGGATGGTCAGAATGCCGTACCAGTCGTACTGCTGATGCGTAAATGCCCACAGGCCGGCCGTAACCAGCACAGCGAAGACCGGTCCCATGAACGAGTGGCGGAAACCCTCCAGCAGAAAGCCGCGAAAGAGGAACTCCTCCAGCAGCGGGTACGCCAGGACTATTATGAAGAGCAGCAATGGAAAAGCAGGGAAGAAAAACGCCTTCCTGTATTCTTCGACCATGTAAGGCGGCACGATGTCGCGGCCTAGAAGGTACGTCACGGTGTCTGTGAGCACGCACATCACCAGTTGGATTCCCAGCCAGAAGGCCAGCGCCGAAACCGAGGGTAGCCCCAGGCCCAGGTATTCTTTCAGCGAGTAGCGTTTGCGGCGGAGCCACGCAAACAGAAATATGAGGCCGAGGGCCGGCGGCAGGACGGCGAGCATGGCCACTTGCTGGACCAGCACATCGAGCCGCTTGCTCGTGAGATGGCGCGCGTCCGAAATGATCTCCCATGGCACAAGGCAGGCTACGACGGCAAGCAGAGCACCCACTGCGATAAGCAGCGTGAACCCCACCGTCGCCCAGAAACCCCACGGGCGGTGCGGCAAGGGCGGCGGCTCGCTGGGCGGGGGCGCGGGTGGTATGCCGGCGGCTGGTGTCACTTCATTAGGTGTTACACTCACGCGGGACCCCTTACACGTCTTTATTTAGCCCCCGGTGAATACACCGGGGGCCAAACGTCCGAGTGCGCCCTATGCCCTGCGGCCCCCCGTGTATTCACGGGGGGCTAAATAGGGCAACGGCAAATCACTCGCTCGTGATCTTGATCTCGGCAAAGTACGCCGCCTCGAACAGCCACCCGCTCGCCTGGTTGACGATCTCCACGTTGACCGTTTTGCCGGCCAGCGGTGAAAGGTCCACGTCCTCCGTCAGCCACTTGCCCGTAATGTCCGCCGAGTTGACCTTGACGGGCTTCTTCAGGAATTCCTTGCCGTCGGCCCTGACGATCAGGTCAAAGTCGCCGCGCGGGTCGTTCGCCACCACCAGGCGGAGCACGGTCTTCTTGCCGGCGGGCACGTCGACCTTCCTGGAAAGGACGCAGCCGGTTGACTCGTTCAGCGGGTGCGTCATGAGGACGTTTTTCTTGCCGCCCCACTCCTCGCGCAGGCCCGGCGACATGTCGGGTCCGCACTTGGCCGCCGACCAGCCGGGGGCGAATTTCTCGACCGCCGCCTTGATGTCGACCGGCTGGTTTCCCTGGCCGCCCTTGGGCTTTTCGGCCGGCGGCTTGATCTGGGCCATCTCTTCGGGCGTGAACCTGGAGTTGGCGATGGGGCCGGGCGCCGTGACCTGCTCCAACTTCGGCGGCTTGGGTTCCTCGACGGGGATGACGAAGACCTCTTCGCCCTGGTCGTTCTTCTCGATCTTGCCGCCCGCCCGCGCGACCGCCTGGCGGGCCAGCACCTGGCTTACCTCGAAGACCTTCGGCAGCGTGTAATCCGAGAAACTGTACTTGGCCTGGAGGTTGAGTTTTTCGGTGAACCGGCCCGGGACCTTCGACAGGCCCATCGTCGTAAAAAGGACGCCGGCGGCGTTGGCGGGGTTGCAGTCGCTGTCCTGGCCCGAGCGGCAGGCGATGAGGATGGTCTTGTCGGGGTCGCCCTTGCCGTAGAGCAGGCCCATGAGGACGTAGGCCCCGTTGAGTTTCACGTCGATGGAGAAGGCCCCCTCGCCGCCGGGCTTCGAGCAGAGGCCGTGGGTGTACTTTGGGTCCTTGTGATACTTCTCTTCCACAAGTTGCCAGGTCTTCTGCCAGTCGTCGGGGTTGTCCCTGGTCCACGCAAGTACGTCGCGGACCATGCCTGCGTACTGGCTGTCGGCGGGGATGTACGGGAGGGCCGCCTGGATGATCTTCTTTGCGTCGGACTCGAAGAACGCCTCAGCGTACATGGCGCCGATGAACTCGCCTGCGCGGACGCCGTCGCCGTAGTTCATGAGGCGGCCGAACTTTTCGCCCAGGGCGACGGCCGTGTTCGGCAGGCCCGGCGCGATGATGCCCGAGTAGTCGGCCTCGATCTGGTAGTCGATGTCGTCGGCGTGCTTGTTGAACTGCGGGTGGCCGGAGTCCGGCGGGGCGATGCCTTTGCGCAGGTTGTCGCGCCCCTCTTTGTTGGCGTGCCACAACGGGTAGCCGGAGTTGGCGAAGTCGATCCCCGCCTGGCGGATCGGGACCTCCCAGCCGTACTGCTCCAGCGTGCGGAGGAACGTCATCTCGACGTAGCAGTCGTCGTTATCGTGCTGGTTGATCATGGCGGGGTTCCAGGGCGGCATCTTGTCCTCCGGGATGATCGCGCCCTTGACCTTGAACTCCGTCGGCTGTCCCCAGCCGACGCCGGCCATCTGGCCGATCCACGCGCCCTTCATCTTGTCGAGGTACACGCTCAGGGGCAGGCGCCGGACCTTTTCCTCGGCCGTCGCCGGCGTGCCGCAGGCCACGAAAACGACCGCCGCCGCAATGATCGCCAGGGCTGCTTTACGCATCGCAACTCTCCTTCCGGGCAGTGGGAATGTGCTACATAAGAGTAAGCACCGGCCGGCCCGTCGCCAAGCCTATTCCGGAAAGACGACCGCCGCAAGGAACGCCTTGGCTCGCCCGGCTCTTGTGTTTGCTTTCGCCCGAAGAGTTGCTGTCCGCACACTCGTTTGAGTGAGCCTCCAGGTTAAATAACGAAGGGGTCAGGAGCCTTACGGCCAGGGCTCCTGACCCCTTTGGTTTCGCACGTGTCGCCGCGATGGCGCCTGCTGAACGCTACGCCTTCGGCGGGGCCTTGTCCTTGTCGGTCTTGGCAGGCTGAGCCGGAGCGGCTGCTGGTGCTGCCTGGGCCTGAGGCACGAAAGTGCCGGTTATCGGAGCGGGTGCAGGCGCGGCCGGCGCGGCGGCCTGCGCGGCGCTTGTCTGGGCCGCGGGTGCTGCGGTCGGAGGGGCGGCGGCCATCGGGGCAGCGGCGGGCGCCGGACGGGCCGCACCCTTGCCCGTGCGATCGCGGTAATCTTCGGGCGACGGTTCCGGGATGGTCGCCAGCAGCCGCTCGATGATCTTCTCGGCGTTCATGCCTTCGGCGTCGGCGTTGAAGTTCGTGAAGAGCCTGTGCCTGAGGACCGGCCGTGCGATCTTACGGATGTCGTCGCAGGTGACGTTCAGTCGCCCCCCGAAGATCGCGCGGGCCTTGGCCCCGAGCACGAGGTACTGGGCCGCACGCGGTCCGGCGCCCCAGGTGAGCCACTCGTTGATGAACTGAGGGGCATCGGGCGTGCTCGGGCGCGTGGCGCGGGCCAGGCTGACGGCGTAGTCGATGACGTGCTCCGAGACGGGCACCCGGCGGATGATCTTCTGGATGCCCAGGATGTCCTTGGCGCCGAGGATGAACCGCAGGTCGACCTCGCGCTCGGTCGTGGTGGCGCGGACGATGGCCCGCTCGTCCTCGCGCGGCGGATAATCGACGTTGACCATGAACATGAAGCGGTCGAGCTGGGCCTCGGGCAGGGGATACGTGCCTTCCTGCTCGATCGGGTTTTGAGTCGCCAGGACGAAGAACGGCAGGTCCAGCGGATAGGTGTTGCCGGCGGCCGTCACGTGGTATTCCTGCATGGCCTGGAGGAGCGCGGCTTGGGTCTTTGGCGGGGTGCGGTTGATTTCGTCCGCCAGGATGATGTTGGAGAAGACCGGGCCGCGGATGAACCGGAACGACCGCTCGCCGGTCGCGCGGTTCTCTTCGATCACGTCCGTGCCGGTGATGTCCGAGGGCATGAGGTCGGGGGTGAACTGGATGCGGTTGAACTTCAGTTTCAGGACCTGGGCGATCGTCGAGATCAGGAGCGTCTTGGCCAGCCCCGGCACGCCGACCATCAGGCAGTGGCCGCGTGAGAAGACGGCCAGCATCAACTGCTCGATGACTTCCTCCTGCCCGACGATGACCTTGTGAATCTCCTGGAGGAGCAGGTTGCGGGCCTTGGAGAGCTGCTCGATGACGGTTAGTTCTTCAGGAGTGTGGGTGGCCAACGGCAACCTCCTTACAACTTCAAAAGGTGACTAGATAACTAAGAGACCAGGTAACCAGGCAGAAATCCTCACCCGATAATCGGGCCTATGGCCTAGTCACCTAGTCACCTAGTTACCCAGTCACCTGTTGTGCGTCAAGCCATTACGTCCGCAAAACCGTCAGCACTTCCCCCCATGGGTCAGTGCGTCATGGCATAGACGAGGATGTTGATGCCCAGCCGCAGGGCGTCGTTGCTGGCGTACCCGCGGTCGTATGGATTGGGCGCGCCCGACCAGCCGTTCACGAGGCCCATCGGGCTGTAGATGACCCGCAACTGGTTGTCGATCTGGATGCCTTCCAGCGTGGGCCGGTCGAGGCCCGGATAGTCGTGCAGCGCCAGCGGCGTGTACTCGACCCTTTGGATGGGGAACACGCTCTTATAGACCGGATGGTCGAGGGCGACGCGCTCGAGCTTATTGTCCGGCAGGACGCGGGCGATCTCGCGGCGGAAGGCCGTGTCGAACGACTTGCGGCCGCAGCAGGAGTTGCCCACCAGGACGCCGCCCGCCGCAAGGTAGCGGCGCAGGTTGTTGACCTCCTCATCCGTCAGTTTGAAGTCCTCGTGGCCCGTGATGTAGAGGATGGGGTGACGGAAGGCGTCGATGCTCCTGAGGTCCACGTCCTCCTTCTTGAACTGGACGGAGACGGTGGTGTTCTCGGCCAGGTACTTCATCAGCGACATGAGGCTCGCGGGCTGCGTGTCCCAGTCGCCGTCATGGACGACCTGGGCGATGACCAGTTGGTCGCGCGTCGGGTCGCCCTTCTGATGGTAGATCTTCTCGGTGGCGAGGAAGCGGCCCAACTCGTACGTCGCGAGGCTGTAGGTGATGATGTTGGCGCCGAGCTTCAGGGCGCTGTCGGGCATGACCCTCTTGCCGCCCTCATGGATGTGGTTGTCCCAGCCGCACGACAGGTCGTAGCCGCCGCTGTAAATGATGGCTGCGCGGCAGCCGATGCTGACGGCCTCCAGGTGCGGCACGTCGTCCTTCTCGACCGAGTTGATCGCATAGCGAACGCCCGTGATCGGGAAGAACGAGGAGTAGAGCGGATGATCGGCCGGGATCGGCTCCATCGGCCGCTTCGGGAACAGCTCCTTTGCGAGGGCACGGAACGCCTGGTCGAACTCGGCCTTTCCGCAGCAGGCGTCGCCGATGATGGTGCCGCCGTCCACGCAGTACTGCCGCAGCTTGACGATGAACTCCGGCTTCAGGGTGAAGGCGTCGTGGCCCGTGAAGTAGAGGATCGGCAGTTCGGTCGGGTCGTAGGAGAAACTCGCCAGGTCGGTGTCGACCGCGCGATAACGGATGTGCAACTGCTGATTCGTCCACTGGAGGAGGTTCCGGACGTCGTTCGGGTCGGTCATCCAGTCGCGGTAGCTGGTGCGCTGGCCGTTCTCGGTCGTCCACTTGACGTCGCCGAGGATGACCTTGCCGATGAGGGCCGGCGGGCTGGGCTCGCGCTTCTTCTCCGAGCGCCTCAAGGGGGTGGCCGGCAGCGGCAACGGCGGGAACGACTCGCCCGCGGTCCGGCGCTCCGGCTTGGCCGGCGGCGGCGGGCCGCACGTCCGCATCTGGGCCTGGGCCTCTATCGCCAGGGACGCCGCGAAAACGGCCACCAGGGAGAATACCATGAACCGCACTGCGCGGCTCACACGGCGATTCGTTTCCGACATGGCTCCAGCTCTCCTTCCGGGGTCTGCCGGACAGCGCATCGGAGCCGTTACGCGAGGCTCCCGCGACTGTCCAAGGCGCGACCTCCACAGTATTCAATCGGCATTTGTGCCCTGAGTACCGCAGAATCAACCCACGGACCCGCGGACCACACCTGATTATACTGACGAGCCGGGCAGTTTGTTGCCGGAATTTCCGCCACCCGTCGCCGGCCGCGTGGGCATAACCTATTCCGCATAATGCGACAGTAGAACTTTGGCGGCGGGTCTCCGTATGTGTTTAGCGTGTGGCGCGCGCCGCAATAGCGGGTGTGGCACGGCTGGCTTGTCCAGCCGTGGGAAACATCGCGGGCCTTCCGCCACGGCTGGGCAAGCCAGCCGTGCCACACCGTGCGGCGGGCGCTAAACACGTACGGTCTCCTGACCCGCCGCGCAAATACACGCCCGCGGCTGAACGGCCCGTTGTTTTTCAATCCGCAATTCGCAATCAAAAATACGGAGCCGGGTCGGAATGACCGGCCCGGCTCCCTGCCCGACTGCCAACGTCCTGCGACTTTGACCTCCCCGTTTGGGGCGATAGCCGCGCGGCTACAGCCCTAGATCCTCCATGAGACGCCGGATCGTCCCATCGATCCGTTCAGGCGTCTCAAGTTTTCCCTCGGCGATGAGTTCGCGCATTTTCTGGACCTTCTCGAAACGGATGTCCGGCATGCGGCTGACCTTCTCGAGCAGCCGCAGGGTCTCGGCCATATCGGGCGGCTCGACCATCGGCGGCGGCTCGGTGTGCCCGAGGTTCGTTTCGGCGTCAACTTCGTGCTTGATCAGTTCCGGTTCCTCATGCGTCATCGTTTGCTCCCGCTCTTCTTGCCGCCGGCCCGGCTAGGCCGATCAGCGCTCCCCGGTTACCTGAGGTGTGGGTCAGTCAGGTGCTTCCGGGTTACGCCCCCTTGGTTTAGCTGCCCCTTGGCTACGATTCGTTTTGTAACTTTATTTGCTCTCGCAAGTGGTATCGGCGTATTGAACAGGGGGCCTTGAATTCAGGATGGCGGTGCCGGTAACGATGTAACTTATTATACGACAATGGGTTGCGTGTAGTCGAGCCAAGGGGCTCGTTTTTTTTCTTCAGAATCTTTGGACAGTGGAAACGAGGTTTTTGCCCCCTGGTTTTTCTAGGTTTCCTAGTTTAACATTTGCCGATTTTTGGCCCCGTCACAATTGAATCTGCGGGTGCCACGGCTATTCCTTGTGCAGCCGTGGTCGTGTGCAGGGAAGCACGGTCGCCCAGGCGACCGTGGCACCCGCATACCTCGTGAATTGTGCTGTGGCAGATGGCCGGCGGTACGGACTTGCGCAAGAAATCGGGGCGAGGCAAAGGCCCCGCCCCGACGCATGTTCAGGGATATGAATGGCTACTTCGCGCGCCGCCGGGCCGCAATGGCCGCAAGGCCGAGGCCCAGAAGGGCAAGGGTTGCCGGTTCCGGCACCACGCCGAGGGACTTCGTGGCGAGCGAGCCTGAGAAGGAACTTGCGCTTGTTGTGAGCGGAGAGCCGATGATACTGTCGATCCAGGAGTTCAGCTTTGAGACGCGCATGAACCCGCCGATGTCGCCGTAATCCGAATCGACCTTGCCGTCCCACGCCGCCCCGAACGACGTTACGCCCGCGAGCAGGGGGCCGGACGCGGAATCGATAAAGAGGGCGCCGCCCGAATCGCCGGGGGCGATCAGCCCTTCCAAATTCAGCGGGGTCGCGGAGCCGTACACATTGTCCCGGCTTTTCTTCGGGTTGTCGAAGTCCACGGCCAGGATCCGGCCGCTCGAGCCATACAAGGTGTCGATCATGTTCTGAGCGGCGCGTTTCTTGCCGTCGAACGTCTTGGCGCCGGTCAGGCCGGTGCCGGTCATGCCGTAGCCGACCATCGTCCCGACCTTCCCCAGTTCGCTTGAGCCGGTGTAGCGCTTGGCGGGAGTGATGCCCGTCACGGCCGTGGAGAGTTTCACCAGGCCGATGTCGTATCCCAGGGTGAGGTTGCCGTTCCAGAGCGGATCGGAGACCCACGATGAGGCGGTGTATGTGCTGCCGCCGACGGTGAACTTCAGGGCCGTGGCGTCCGACACCATGTGCCCGGCGGTCAGGACCCAGTTCGGGGCGATCAGCGTTCCCGATCCGATATAGGCGGAGGAGCCGGCCTTTTCGTCGATGCGGCCGACGCTGCCGTAGATCGCCTGGGATGCGAGGGCGAGGTACTGCGATTGCGACCGGTCGTCGCGGATCGTGATGGCCGAAGCCGTGGATACCAAGCCGACAATAAGCAACAGAAAGGCCAACGCCAGAAGGATCGTGCGTGCGTACATGCTCAGGCTCCTACCATGAACCGGCTACGGGTGAGGCATCGCTCCTGCTCTCACAACCTGATACTACACCAAAATGAGTGGGAATGCAAATTCTTTTTGCCCGTTCTGGTAAAGCCTCAGTTACGTGCGCCCGCTCCAGATTGCGGGGTGTGGCACGGCTGGCTTGTCCAGCC
>Ga0209777_10009423_pt1 | contig 10495 bp, 11 predicted proteins | sample FrelakmetHBP12HB_FD_187147 | JGI IMG/M metagenome (GOLD analysis project Ga0209777, IMG submission 187147) | Freshwater lake sediment microbial communities from the University of Notre Dame, USA, for methane emissions studies -HBP12 HB (SPAdes)... | ecosystem: Environmental > Aquatic >... | reverse complement strand
GAACCCAAGTGACCTGTTGATTCGTTTCAGGCAGATGCTCCCCTTCCAGCAGACGGTTGTGGCTGGCTCGATCCTCTTCGTAATATACGAGCTGTACGCTTCCCTGATAGCGGGCCTGAAACCGCTGGAGGCTGCCCGCGAGTCGATGTACAACACGATCATATTCATGGTCGTTTACTACTTTGCCACCATCGTGATAATGAGAAAGAACATGCAGTCAGGAACGCAAGTTAAGGGACCGAAGAAAGGGTTAAGGGGTAAGTAAGGTCATTTTTTGGCTGTACCAGATTTTCACGAAAAATTTTTCCAAGCGGTCAGGCCAAAATATAAGTCTTCATCTCCCCTTCTTGCTTCCGATGGTTGACATGAATCTGAAAGTCGTAAGAATGAACATCCCGGAGGGCTCGAATCTGATCCTGGGCCAGAGCCATTTCATCAAGACCGCCGAGGATATTTATGAGGCCATGACTGGAACGGCTCCGGCAGCCAAGTTCGGAATAGCCTTCTCAGAGGCCAGCGGCGACTGCCTGGTCCGATTGGAGGGTAACGATTCTGTCTTAATCGAGGCTGCAAAGCAGAACTCTCTGGCCCTAGGATGCGGCCATACATTCGTGGTGCTAATGGCCGGTGCCTTTCCAATAAACGTCCTAAACGCCATAAAAGGAATTCAGGAGGTATGCGGCATCTTCTGCGCCACCGCCAATCCCCTGGAGGTCGTTGTGGCCGAGACGGAGCTTGGGCGGGGCATAATGGGCGTTATCGACGGCTTCTCGCCCAAAGGGGTAGAGACGAAGGAGAATGTCGAGGAGAGGCGCGTTTTGCTGAGGAGGTTTGGGTATAAACTTTGACCTGGTGGTTAAGAACGGCCGTGTTTACACGCCCCGAGGGCTCAAAGACTTCGACGTCTGGATAAAGGACGGGAAGGTGGCAGCTCTAGGAGGACCTCACAGGGCGGACGACGAGATCGACGCCAAAAGCATGCTGGTTCTGCCAGGGATCATCGACGCTCACGTCCACTTCAGAGACCCGGGACCCACCTACAAGGAAGACTGGGAGAGCGGCTCCCTCTCAGCGGCTGCGGGGGGCGTAACCACAGTCATCGACCAGCCCAATACCGATCCCAGGACCCTGGACGCTCGAACCTTCGAGCTGAAGCTTGATCGGGCCAAGAACCATTCAGTTGTGGATTTCTGCATAAACGGAGGTCCGGGAAAGATCAAAGAGCTGGTCAAGCTGGGCGTGGCAGCCATCGGCGAGATCTTCACTTATGAGCACACGGATGCAGAGCTTGAGAAGCTTCTGAAGGAGGTGGAGGAAGCAAGAGTCCTCCCGACCGTCCATGCCGAGGACGGCCAGATCATAAAAGAAATGGCAGAAAAGCTTCGGGGAGAAAACGATCCCGAGGTCTACTCCACATTCAGGCCAAAGATGACTGAAGCCACGGCTGTAGAAAAAACCCTGTCATGGGTCCAACGAGCCCATATCTGCCACCTCAGCACCTTCCAGGGCCTGGATCTTGTGAAGGATGCCAGGAGGGCTGGGAAGAAAGTTAGCTGCGAGGTCTGTCCTCATCACCTTCTCTTCAACAGGAACGACTACCGGAAACAGGGGTCTTTTCTCAAGATGAACCCGCCACTGCGCGACCCATCCGACAACGAGGCGCTTTGGGCCGGCCTGAGGGACGGCTCCATCGACATAGTTGCCTCCGACCATGCACCCCACCTGCCGGAGGAGAAGAAGCAGGGAATCTGGGAGGCTCCTGCTGGGGTTCCAGGGGTAGAAACCATGCTGCCATTGATGCTCATGGCCGTTCGGTCCAATCTCCTTACCCTTGACCGGCTGGTGTCCGCAATGGCTGCAAAACCTGCCGAGATCTTTGGATTACATAACAAAGGCCAGATCGCACCCGGAAGAGACGCAGACCTGGTGCTGGTGGACACGAAGGCCATAACCAGAATAAATGCGGATCGACTTCACAGTAGAGCTGACTGGACTCCCTACGAAGGCAGACAGGCCATCTTCCCTAAAGCAACTCTGGTTCGAGGGACGCTTGTCTTTGACGGAGATCTGGAAGTTAGGCCGGGCTTCGGGCGCTTCCAGGCGAGGGCGTAACTAGGAATCAGTTAGGAGACCGTCCAATAACTTATGATCGGCCGTGCCGAACAGTCGTTACGAAAAATCTTTATCAGAAAGGCGCCTTGTATATACTCATGAATTCTGAATCTCCAGGTCCTAGCGATGTTGAGCGGAAAGTCGGGAAGGCTGTTGTTGAGGCTGCCAGGATGTCAGGCCAGGCCAGCCGAGCTGCCAAAAGGATACTGAGCGAGATGGCGGGAGACATGGCCGAGGCAAAGGGCTACGACCTTCCAGCAGTTGATCTCATCGAAACAAACCAGGAGATTATAGCCAGGGTGGCACTGCCGGGCGTCTCCAAGGAGAAGATCGACCTGCGCATCACTGAGGACAGCATCTCTGTGGATGCCAGAGCGACTCCCGTAGAGGGCAAGTACCTGAGACGCGAGACCAGTCCGTTAGGGTTCAAGAGGGATCTGAAGCTACCCGCGGAGATCAAGCCCGAGCAGGTCAAAGCCTCTTACGAGAACGGGGTATTGGAGGTTCACCTGCCAAAGCTGGTGGTGATAAATCCAACCACAGTGAAGATAGAGTAAATTTCAATAATTTTTTATATAATTCTTTTTGGCTTGAAATGAGGGAAACCAAACTGGCGTAGTTGGTTATTGCCGGGATTCAAATCCTAGCAAGGTTCTTCTATTGGACCCTTTAGCATCATCTATGCGAATGTCCCCTTCGCGGTCTGGCGGAGATCATACCGTCCTTTGCATCCAGACCACGTCGAAAGTCTGCCCCTTCTTTCGCCCGATCCCTACAAAACGTCCGCACTCCACAAATCCGTTCTTCTTGTGGAAAGCCAGGCTGGCCTGGTTGAGGGAGGATATACTTGCCAGGATGGTAACGATCCCCATTCTCCTTGCCTGGTCCAGGAGGCTGTCCAGAATCTGCTGGCCGATTCCGATGCCTGTATGCTCTGGAGAGATGAAATTGGTGATCTCTGCCGCCCTGGAAAAGGTTGGCAATGGGCTGTAAGGGCGCAGACTTCCAAAGCCGACGACTTTGCCGCTCATATCTTTGGCTACGAGGAAAGGATAGCCTTGGGTCAAATTCAAGAAGAACCCGAAGAACTCGTGAGGAACCTTACTCTCAGGATAGGCGGCGAAACTGTTCTCCACGTAGTAGTTGTAGATGTCGATTATTTGATCGCCGTCCTCTTCAGAGACGGGTTCCAGCCTATACTCCATGGTCTCATTGTATTACTTATCATCTAATTTAATTTTGCCTCTTTGAGAATTGCCCCCGCAAGAAGACACCTTTCCACAACTCGGTGCAGACTTTATTGTGGGGGCAGTCGGCCCGGTGTGACAATATTATGCAGCCCCCGAAGATCTCTCAGCGAGGAAAAATCACCGACATTATCGGCATTTTCAGCCGCAACAGCGCAGTCATCCCCTATCATGAGAAAAGCTAAATAGATTGCATTAGATAACCCATTTTTAGTTTTTCCTAGAGGTGAGAAGTTTGGTTGATAAGAAATTTTACTCCCTACCGGATCTGCCTTACGCCTACAACGCTCTTGAGCCGTATATATCTGAGACGCAGTTGAAGATTCATCACGACAAGCACCATGCAGCCTACGTCAACGGTGCAAACGCAATTCTTGAGCGGCTGGACAAGGCCAGGCAAGCCGGCACAGACGTGGACATGAAGGCTACCCTAAAAGAATTCTCCTTCCAGGTTGGAGGCCTCACTCTGCACGGTCTCTTCTGGAAGAACATGGCTCCGGTAGCGAAGACGACCAAGGAGCCGGCGGGCACCCTGGCCGATGCTCTGAAGAATGAGTTCGGAAGCTTCGAGAGGTTCAAAAAGGAGTTCACAACGGCTGCTGTCAGCACCGAGGGCTCGGGTTGGGCTGCTCTAGGATTGTGCGGTCAGACCCAGAGGCCCCTGATAATGCAGATCGAGAAGCACAACGTGAACGTCGCCCCCAACGAAAAAATTCTAATGGTCCTGGACGTCTGGGAGCACGCCTACTACCTGGACTACAAGAACGATAGAGCGAAGTTCGTTGAGGGCTTCTGGAATATCGTGAACTGGGAAGAGGTGAATAAGAGGCTGGAAGCATTGCTGAAAAAGTAGAAAGGGCTTCTACCAAAAACATCTTGTTTATTGATTCTTTTTGGGGATAGATGCGATTGGCTCAATAAGAGCAGCTCTTTTCCCCTTCATCCAATTTTTCGAGGACTCTGCTACATTCAGGCGAAGGCTAGAGAAGTCCCAAATTCAAAATCTAACCTCATCGCGATTCGCGAGGTTGCGTATAGTCCATGTCTGTTTTCGGGTGGCGACATGGATATGGATACATGGACATGGGTGACTGGATACATGGATATGAGTGGCGCATGAATTATCCTCAATTTGATAAAATATTTTTAGAGGATTATCAAGTGTTAATACCAACACATTGCTGTTATTACATTTTAAAAATATCTATTTGATCTTCGCCTCTGAAGCAGATGGTAATATCAGATAGGATATAATCAAAATGACAAATTTCATAGAGGTAAAAATTATATCTGCCTTTTATGTGTCTGGTCCTCAAATCTTTAAAAATGCTCAAGAATCATCCTTTCTTGATCGGCATGAAGATATCAACTACACCATCTGAACATCACACAGCATGAGTGTATCAATTAGTGCATTGCCGAAACACGGAATCACTTTCGGGGCACACAGGCGCAGAGTTTAATAGCTTAGGGTTCCATCAATCTAGCGTAATCCTTTACTACTTGAGACGCCAAAATATTCCAAAAATTTTGTGTAAGTTATGGGGTCGAATATAAAAACCTGTGACAAGATACTATGAAGAGATATTACGCTGATATGAGGAGGAAACAGACATTGCTGCATCTTAGGGGGGATGGACGTTGAGTTCCAGGATCGTCCAGCAGACACTGGAAGGGCTGTCCCTATCAGAGATGCCCAGGGTCAGAACAACTGACGGGCACCTTCTGGACTGGGATAGAGAAGCCATAGCAAAGCAGCTTGTGAAGGAGACCAAGTTATCCGAACAGTTCTATAAAGTACCCAGCATATCCGAGGACGAAGCCAAGGAGATAGCCAGAGAAGTGGAGCGAAGGATCAGATGGATGAACGTCAAGTACCTCAGCGGCCCTCTTGTCAGGGAGATCATGAACGTAGTCCTCCTGGAGAGGCACCACACTGAGTGGAGGAACATCTGCACCAGGGTAGGAACGCCTGTCTACGACGCCCACCTGATCGATATCGGAACAGGCTTCGAGGCTAAGGAAAACGCAAATCTTCAGGAGAACGCTGAGACAAGCCACAAGAAGAAAGCGGACAAGATCAGCAAAGAGCAGTACCTGCTCTTGCTTCCTCCCTATCTGGCCGATCGCCATCTGGCCGGAGACCTTCACATCCACGACCTGGAGTACTTTGGGACAAGGCCCTTCTGTCAGGACTGGGACCTGCGGTACTTCTTCTACTACGGGCTGATGCCTGACGGGTTGGGCACCAAGGCAAGCGTTGCTGGTCCAGCCAAGAAGCCCGAGGTGGCCATCCTCCACGCAGTTAAGGCTCTGGGCAGCGCCCAGACTAACTTCGCAGGCGGCCAGGGCTTCTACAACTTCCTCACTTTCATTGCGCCCTACTTCGAGGGCCTGGAGTACGATGAGATCAAGCAGTTAATGCAGATGTTCGTCTACGAGATGACCCAGATGATGGTGGCCAGAGGGGGGCAGCTCGTGTTCTCATCCGTCCAGCTGACACCAGGAGTGCCAACTCTCTGGCGAGACAAGCCGGCCGTCTATGCCGGCAAGGTGTGGAACGGTGTGTGTGAGGGTTCGACTAAGCGCACTTATGGCCATTTTGAGAGAGAGGTCCGCCTGTCGTTCAAGGCTCTGATGGAAGTAATGTTAGCTGGCGATCACTGGGGCAAACCCTTCAACTTCCCCAAGCCTGAGATAAGCATCGAGCCGGATTTCATGAGGGAGGATGAAGAGTTCAACGCCGCGCACCCTGATCTGCCAACCTACCAGGATCTGTACCTGCTGACTTTCAAGCTGGCAGCGGAATTCGGCACGCCCTATTTCGATAACCAGCTTCCAGCCTATCGCGGTGCGGGCAAGGGGATATCGTGCTACCAGTGCTGTGCATACCAGTTTGCTGCCACCTACGACAGTGACAGCCAGTTCGAGGACAAACTGAACTTCATGGATGGAAAGCACTTCTCCATGGGCTCCTGGCAGGTTGTGTCACTGAACTGCCCGAGGGCCGCCTACCTGGCCAGAGGAGACGACGATCTCCTTTTTGAGTATCTCAGAGAACTCATGGACACTTCCATGGAGGTCTTCAAGGTCAAACGGGAGTGGATGAACCAGATCGTCAAGAATCACCGTATGCCCTTTGCCACCCAGCAGCCCCGCGATCCTAGCACGGACGCGAAAGGAGCGGTGGCCGTGGACCTAGAGAGTCTTGTCTACACCATAGGCGTTGTAGGGGTGAACGAGATGGTCCAGTTCCACACCGGCAAGCAGATGCATGAGTCCAAAGAGGCGTGGAAGCTGGCCGTTCGGGCCATGACAGAGATGGAGATGTACGCCAAAGAGCTGTCCGAGCGTCACGGCATGACCATAGCCCTTGCCAGGACGCCCGCAGAGACAACAGCCCAGAGGTTTGCCGTCTCCGACTTAATTCACGAGGAGTTCAGGGATTTCGCCGAGAGGGTCGTCAAAGGAGATCTCAAAGCCGCAAAGGCCAACATCATCAAGACCCGCGACCTGCCCGTCTACTACACCAACGGCACTCACCTCCCTCCGAGCGCAGACGTGTCCATATTCGAGAGGGCCAAATTGGAGCATGTTTTCTTCCCCATAGTCGACGGTGGAAACATCTTCCACGTCTTCATGGGCGAAGCCACGCCCGACCCCCAGGGCCTGATGGACTTCGGCATGAGACTGGCGAGGAGCACCCAGATCGGGTACTTCACATTCACGAAGGACATGACCGTCTGCCTGGGCTGCTATAAGGTATCCTCAGGGCTAAAGGACAAGTGTCCGGCATGTGATTCGGACGACGTAGAGCACATAAGTAGGATAACGGGATACCTCCAGGCCGTGAGCGGCTGGAACAGCGCCAAGAGGCAGGAACTCAAGGACCGGAAGAGGTACAATGATCTTGCATAGCTCGAAAAAACGAAAGGTATATATCGTCCCTGCGGTCTGGTTAAGTTTGCCCGAGTGGCAAAATTGGAGGAGTTCATAATGCCAGCAGTAGTCAACAGAGAAGAGTGCGTGAGCTGCGGAACGTGTGTCGAGGAATGCCCAGAAGAGGCCATTACCCTGGACGACGAAGAGATAGCGACAGTGAACGCAGAGAAGTGTACCGAGTGCAAAACCTGTGTTGAGGCCTGTCCATCTGAAGCCATCAGCATGGAGTAGCTAGCTACAGCTTTCTGTAGCATTTCCAAATTTTTTTCTGTTTTTATCGTGATGCTAATTTTATCCTTGAAATTGCAATTCCAATTTAGTATGCCATTTTATGGCACCTCATGCACGATCGGAAATCTCATCGTAGAGCTTCTTCCAATCTAGAGTCGTCGAGACACATCCGGCACGGGACAGGGGTATACCTATAGCTGGTATGTCATGACTGTGGCACAGGTCCAGTCCCTCCTTTATCTCCAACTGACAGCCCACTCCTATTATCGCTTCTGGCCGGTACTTCTTGATGATGCGCTTTATAAAGCTGGAACCTGATACTACGAAAAACCTATACCCGAGGCCTTCTGCAAACCTCTTTGCCTCGCCCACGTCGCAGCGGCCACAACCAATGCATTTTATCCCTTCAGGGGTCAGCTTAGCAGGGCAATCGACGCTGCGGACGCACTGGGGTATGAAGATGAAGCGGCCGCTGTGGGGTATGCACAGGAACTTCTTGCGGTTGATGTAGTTCCTGAGGCGAATGCCCACATCATCCACAATGGAAGCATCTGCTCTGACCAACAAGAACAAGGCCTTGATGACGCTCTCTAGAAGGCTGATGCTGATGAGCATGAGCCTGGCAGCAAAGAAGTGGCCGGTTTTGAAGGAATACAGGATCAAGACGGCCCCAAAAATAGATACTGCAAGGATAATCAGGGCCAGGATCACTACTCCCTTTCCCAGGAGGTAGAAGATCGTATCCATGTACTCCGCGAGCATAGCCAGAGTTGTGCCTCACCGCTTATTAAACTATGCCGGGGAAAGATTTTTATCCCATGTAGCAAGGAAGCTTATGCCTTCGCGTTTATGAATTTATATGAGGATTTGTAATGGCCAGAATGCACAGCAGGAAAAAGGGAGCATCCAGATCAAGGCCGCCTACCGTGGGAAAGGTACCGGACTGGTCGGATGTATCCAAAGAAGAGCTTGAAAAGCTCGTAATAAAGCTTCATGACAGCGGTCTACCATCAACTAAGATTGGGTTGACGCTCCGTGATCAGTACGGTGTACCAAGCGTAAAGCTGGTACTGGGCAAGAACATGAACAGGTTCCTCAAGGAGAAGTCCTCCGTCCCGGAGATACCAGAAGACTTGAGCAACCTTATGAGGCACTCCCTTCAGGTAAGGAAGCACCTCAAGACCAACGTCAAGGATGTACACAACAAGAGGTCCCTCCAGCTCATGGAGAACAAGATCCGACGGCTTGTCAAATACTATCACGACTCTGGCAGGCTGGCGCAGAGCTGGGAGTACAAGCCGGAGACCGTCGAGATGCTTGTTACATGAATAGGTTGGACAAAGCCGCAGAAACCATAGCAAGGTCGATTTTGCGTTGCGACCAGATGCGTGTGATCTCCCATAACGATGCCGATGGGATCACATCGGCAGGGCTGGTCTGCAACGCCCTTAAAAGGGCTGGAATACCCTTTCACGCCACTCTTGTAAACAGGCTAGACGAAGCAGTCGTAGAATCCATTGTTAGTCCTGTGGTCTTCTGCGATATGGGCAGCGGAAAGCCGGATCTTATCTCCAGGATCAAAGGGGATGTTTTCGTTCTGGACCACCACAAGCCTGTGGGAACTCTGGATTGCATGCACCTTAACCCCCACAACTTCGGGATAGACGGAGCCTTCGAGCTGAGCGCTTCGGGCACTGTGTACTCCGTGGTTCGGAAGATGGGGGAAAACAGAGATCTGGCCGGGCTGGCAATCGCGGGAGCCTTGGGCGACAGGCAGGCAATGATAGGCGCCAACCACTCCATCCTTGAGGAAGCGATCTCCTCCGGTGCCGTGCAAACCAAGCCGGGGCTGAAGATGTCAGCTGATGGACCTATTGACCAGGTCTTTGAGCAGTCAATTGAGCCTCTGCTGGATTTTACAGGGGATCCCGAAAAGACTGGGGAGTTCCTCGAAACGCTTCATATAAAGGGCGATATCCAGAGCCTTGGTCGTGACGACCTAACCAGGTTGTCCACAGCCCTGACCCTAAAACTGTTGATGCAGGGCAGCTTTGCAGCCGACTCTATCATCGGAGAAGTGATCCGGCTGAAAAATGAGTTGGTAGAGAACTCTCTGGAGTTCGTTCAGCTCCTGAACGCCTGCGGGAATAGAGATCTACCTGGGCTTGGGTTGACACTGTGCCTAAGAGACCGGTCGGCTCTTGATCAGGCCAAAAAGATGGCTGCCGAGTACAGGAACAACATACTGGCTGAGATCAAGGTCCTCCGGGAGCAGCATAAGGAGATGAAGAGCATCAGGTACCTAGTTGTGAAGGACATGGAGGCAGGAGCGGTTGTGGCGGGTCTAGGGATAAGGTACCTTTATGCCGATATGCCCCTCATAACATTGAACCATAAGGGTGATATTGTCAAGGTCTCCGCTCGCGGGAACAAGCTTCTGATATCACGGGGGTTGGACCTGTCCATGGCCCTCCGAAAGGCAGCCGAATCGGTGGGCGGAGTTGGCGGCGGTCACACGATAGCCAGCGGTGCATCAATTCCCCCTGGTTCGGAGGAGATGTTCCTTGCCTACGTTGACAGGATGGTAGGAGAGCAGTTGCGCGAGCCAGCAGGAGAGGCAAAAGCATGATGAGAGCAATGCTGACCATCCATGGGAAGGATGCGGAAGCTCTGGGCCGGGCGATAGGTCCCGACAACCTGCCTGAGATGGTCATGAAAGCTGAAGGGGAGAGCCTGAATTTCGAGTTCTCAGTCCAGAAGATAGGGACCATGCTAGCTACCCTTGACGATCTGTTGATGAACTTAAAGATAGCAGAAGAGATTTTGGTCTGTGGGGATGAAAGATGAGATTTCATTTGGAGGCGAGCTTTCGTCTGAGCGCTGATGCAGCGGCCGCCCAGGAAGCGATCGTGCAATTCTTTGCCGAAGCTGGCCCAATCATGCAGAAGGGCGCTCCTGTGGGG
>Ga0209777_10009422_pt1 | contig 10495 bp, 21 predicted proteins | sample FrelakmetHBP12HB_FD_187147 | JGI IMG/M metagenome (GOLD analysis project Ga0209777, IMG submission 187147) | Freshwater lake sediment microbial communities from the University of Notre Dame, USA, for methane emissions studies -HBP12 HB (SPAdes)... | ecosystem: Environmental > Aquatic >... | reverse complement strand
TCCCATTGATTCACTTACGTCTTTATACGTGAAGTTGTATCCATCCAAGGCACGGGGAGTATGATGTATATGACAAACAACGGCAATGACTTCCCTTTCCTTTTCCGGTGATTTAATTTCGTATGCCAGATATGCAGTTGTCCAGTTGGCAGAGCACGCAATAACTTTACCACTTCTGCCCTCGGCAGGATGATCGTAATTAAACTCCTTTTCCAATACCTCTTTCACCGAAACGCCACTTCTTTTGTGAATAGATGTCCAGCCCATATTATTATACTTTCTGATAATCGGAAGGACTCACTGACCCCTGGACAAGTGGATTAAACCGCCAAGCAGTAGCAGGGGTTTTATATCCAAGTCGGATATGGTTATTATAGAGTCGGCAATACATTTCGAATTCACTGAAATCGACATATACCTCGTGCAACCTCCCCTGCCAACCGTTCAACCCAGATTTACATTTCACTATTTTCATGGTGGTATTCTATTCTAGTTTCACCGAAAAGTCAATCAGAAACATGCACACTGGCGGATGTCTCCAGTTCGATTGATTGCTGCATCAGGAGCAAATATGCCCGATGTAGTTTTCCACCGATACGGGCAAGCCATTGAGGATGGCAACTGCAATTGGACCAAGGCTGCTGGCATTGGGGACATAAATCAGAATGTTGATGTTTCTGTTTCATAGTTGCCAATATAACTATGTTTATCCGAATGTCAACACCAATCTTAACCGAAGTTTCCGAAAGAATATGTATTATATAGTACATTATTCTTATTTTCGGATGGATTATGTACTATATAGTACATTATTTTATCCTGGTGCAAACAGTTGCGGCTCTCTGAAAATATTTTTAGAAAGTAGTTGACAATTCCATATAAGTATGATAAAGTGGGCAATATGAGTCAATTTGTTTATAATAATGCCGCTCACGGGTTAGGAAAAAACTTTCGAATGATAGTAGATGACGGGGGGAGGGCTGCTGCTGGATTTACCAAAGAACGGGCGGATTGCACAGTAAGAGCAGCGGCACATGCAATGGGAATTGATTATGCTTCCGCCCATGCTTTATTGAAGAAACACGGAAGAAAATCCAAGTGTGGTTGTAAATGGAAGTTAATGGCACCTGTACTTGGCTTCGAAATTGTGCCTGAACTTTCCTGTCGGCAGTTAAAATCCATTCTGCCTGAAATGGAGCATGGTCGTTTTGTGGTAAGAATGGCTCATCATGTCTTTGCTGTGGTAGATGGCAACATATACGATCATCGTATTCGTGGCGGTGGTACAAGAGTCCTTATGACCTATCGCCTAGTGGTTCCTGTGGCGGAAGTACTGGCAAGAAAGCCTTAACGACATATTTCTTGACATTGGCGAATAAGTAGAATAGAATAACGGCAATATGAAAATAGAGCTAACATATTTTGCAGTCGATGGGAACTATGGCGAAGCTAGAGAAATGGCAGTATTAAATACTGCTAAATGGACGGGAAAAGACTGGCAAAGGATACACGAAGCCAGTGACAGCGAACGAGTCAAAGTAGCAGTTGAACTTGACAAGAAATATTTTCCCGTCAGCCAAGCATGTTTCCTTGTCCTTGACCGACAGCTTGTTACATTTTTTCCTGATAAATCAATCAAATAAGCAATAATTTATCCGCTCTTATTGCTGAACTCCAGAAGAAATGTTCAGAAAAGTATTGACAACTAGGATAAATAGGATATAATAAGCGGCAATATGAAATACAAGACTTGGACTTTGATAAAGTGGGATGGCAATCCTGCTCTTATGCACAAGTGCTGGCGTAAATCCTTTGGCCGTGGGCATGTTTCGGTAGGAGTTGGAGACTTCATGCACATCATTTATTCTTATGGCCCGCATTCCAAAGATTCTCTTTCATCTTCCCGATGGAGACCGAATGGCAATCACTTGACAGAGCAGGAAGCAATGAATCGAGTGGATGCTGCTGGCGGGAATTGGCGGAAAGAAAAGTATTGACTCTTCGAACAAGTAGGATATAATAGCGGCAATATGAATAGAAAAGTAACTGTGGAAGTCAAGTTTCAACTACAACTTGTAGTCGATGAGGGCACAGAAATAAGCAGTGTTATGGATGAAATGGACTGTACTTTTCTGGATCAAACGGGCAAAGCCAATGTCGTAGATTCGGCTATGCTTGATTATGAAGTGACTGACAGCAAATAATTTAGTACACCAACAACACAATAACCAATACCCATGAGCAACCAGAAATACCCAAATACTCAAAGTGTCTCGGCTACTGGAGTAGCAATCAAAAAAAGACGTGATCATTATAGCCATGCCAAAGCAGATGCTCGGCTGGAAAAGAAACGCCAGGAAGCAGATGCTCGGCAGGTAGTCTATGATGATTTAACTATTCCGCAACGCATTGAGAGAGCTAAGGCTCGACGGGGTAACAGCAAAAGAGAGATTGCCCGACTGGAAAAGAAACTCGTGAAGAAATCTGCGAAAGTAGTTACCACCACCAATAAAGAATGACACTCCATTTGAAGTTTGAAGAGAAGGATTTTGCTACATTGAAATCTTTCGAGAAGGCCGTATATCGCCAATTAGGCAATAATGTTTATGTTGGTACGGATTCACTGTGCTTTTATTTCGATTATCCGAAGGAATTAGTCGCTCGGTTGCGCCCGTCATATAAAGGCAACCAACTGGAGTTTGAACTCGAATCGTCGAAAAGTACTTGACAATCCATTGAAAGCAGGATAGCATACCCACAATAGCAATTTAGCAATCGGCAGTATGGTTAAGTCAATAAACCTGTTTGGTGCGTCATCCGGCAGGTTGTAGGTAATCTTATTGAGGAATGTGAAGACGCCACTCAATGAGGAATCAAGTGACGAGGTAGTACGAACTGCAAGTAGGAACCCGCATACTGCTGATTGCTTTGATATAAGCCCCTGGTCAAGTGACTGGGGGCTTTTCTCTAAAAATAATTTGAGATTCTTGTTGACATTTCTATGGATATAGATACAATGGCAGGTATGAGAAATGACTATTTAACTGAACTTCACTTAAAAAACCATTGCTATGTTCTTCTTCGTGGCACCTGGATTCATCCTATCGCCTATCATCGTTTTGACTTTTCGTGGTATCCTGAGACCGCAATGACTTTGATTGATGAATATACCTATCGCCCTTATGTTCAGAGCATTGTCACGGAAAGCCCATATCTCATTAGTCTGTACGACCGTGAACAGGTATTTGTGGTGTACGAGGATGGTTCTTGGCAGCATCCGCAATATCAGACCTATGCAGCGAGCATGAGCAATATCCTCCTGTATTTGCTGGGAATCCCGTCCGAAGTGGCAGCAATGCCTCTGGATGGTGGAATTGAATTCAAAGAAGTCGTAAGAGAATACAAAGAACGAATTGACAGAGCGGCGAAATTGTATAGAATAACCCCATAAATGTCGAATAAACCACTTTCACCGACTTTCACCGAAATAACGACATTAAAAGATTTGCTTATGTACTCTACAGTACTTTATTGGCGGCATCCTAAAAATAATTTGAGATTCTTGTTGACTTCTTGTAGGAGTAGTATATAATGGCAATATAGTAGAAATACACCAACGCCGGCACGGCCCTGGTATAAGCCCTCGGTGCGAGTGCACTGGGGGCTTTTTCTACATTTTCACCGAAATAAGATTTTGCTTCACCGAGGCTCATTCCAATAATGTACTATACAGTACTTCATCATATTGGAAAACGGCTTTTCGGCTCTCTAAAAATAATTTGAGATTCTTGTTGACAATTCCATATAAGTATGATAAAGTGGGCAATATGAAATACAAACTATCGAATGGACTAGAGTATGGCGAAGGACCGGATGGAAAGCGGGTATGCCGTGGCGCTCAACTGGGGCGTCCTGACAGTATTCCCTCTGCAATTCTTTCCTTGCCCTCAGTCAAATTGCACTTGGTTAAACTCGAATGGGTTGACCAAAATTATGATCAAGGCGGGTCGTACTGGGGAAACTCCGGTGACAATATCTATTGTGCCTGGGCTAATGTAGTCAATCCTCAAACTGGCAACTTTTTCCCGTTTCTGCAAGTATTCGTAAGAGCACATTCCCGCAAGGAAGCCAAAGGTCTCGTACTGGAGAAAGTTCCCTCGGCTAAGTTCTTTCGCTAATTTGCTTGACAGACGGGAATAAGTAGTATAAACTAGCAATAATATGAATATAGACAAACTATCAAATGGCAACCTGGAAATGACAGCCGATGCCAATGAAATCAAAGAAATCCGGGATATACTGACTACCCAAGACGAAGTAGGCAATACAATGATAGGTCTGGAATCGGAGTTTATTTCAGCCTATCTTGGTTGCGATCCAATGGGCGATGGCGTTTCTTATGAACAAGTTGCCCCGGAAGAAGTCGGCGCACTAACCTCGGCTCCTATCATTTCAGACGGGGAAAACGTATATGGCTATATGCAATATCAGGTCTCTAACTTCCTGGAAGAACTGGCAAATGGCAATACTATCGTGTGGAAAAGAGGTTGATTGCTTTCTTGCTTGACATTCCTATAAACATAGATAGACTGCTAATATGAAATCAATCGAAATTCAAGTTACCTTTCGTGCTCGTGTTGCGGATGATGTAGCCGCTGCCATTGAACGTGATCCTCAGTTATTTTTTATGCAAATCCCTCTGGCAAATGTCTTTCTAATGATGTATAAAGGGGTTACTCCCTGTGAAGTTCCTGCCAGCGTAATTGACTTCGTTACTACTGACATTGAAGTCGATTATTGATCTTCCTGCTTGACATTCCTATAAACATAGATAAAATGGCGATTATGAATAAAAGACAAAAGGAACGACTGGAAAGGCTTATGCCGAATGGAATACCCAAGTACATCCGGGTATATGACAATGGCGGCAAAACCATCGATCAATATACAGTAGTTTATACAGGCAACTATCGTAAGCCTATTGACAATGGCAGGGAGAAATCGTGGTTTCAACATGTCGGTATGTCTGAATGCCCGTTTCATCCGCAAGGTTTTGGAGTGCACGGAGAGTCCCCGAAACAAATTGACGTGAATAAGTGGGGCTTTACTCCTGCAATGGGGCGCAGGTGTCATCTCGGCAAGCGCATTCCTTTTATTGACTTGCCCTCTGATTGTCAGAAACTCGTACTGCAAGACTATCGATCAATATGGAATCTGCCCGATCCGCTGGAGTCTCTGATTAGCAAACTGCATCCCTCTCGTTTCTCGGCTATGTCTAATAAAATGGCAGGCATTGTGGGATGCATTCTCGGCCAGAAATGGGTTACTCCTGCGTTCAATGACATAGTGGTAACGTCTGATAAGTTTGTACTGGCACAAGTGGAGGGTGATTGTGGGCATAATCATTTTCTTGGTGCAGCCAGTGATTTAGCACGCAACTGGAATACGTTATTGGCCGCTGCCGATCTTTGCCCGGATGAGCGACGCCTGGCGTATAAGCTCTTTAGTCAGAAACTACCCTCAGCCATTGGAAGTTGATTCCTCCGGAAATCTATTTTCACCGACATTCACCGAAATAACAATTTCACAAGAATTGCTTATGTACTACACAGTACTTTACCAGCGGCAATCTAAAAATAATTTAAGATTCTTATTGACATTTCTGGAGAAATAGACTATTTTATGTTATTATGACTAAAATCTGCCAATACTGCAAGAAAGAAATAGAACCTGGCAAAGAAGTAACTACGTTTTCCTATTGGTCTCATTTGCCTTCTGTATGTCATGCCGAATGCAAGAAAAGCGGCGAGCGGGAAGAAGCAACGGACTGTCAGATTATAGATGCTGATTGTAACGATTGCAAACACTTCCGGCGGAGCGGCAGAGAAATTGAAAGAAGTGTCCCCCGTGCATTTGCAGGAACCTGCACGAAGTTTAATAAGCCTACCGTTGCTTATCCTCACTTTTGCACAGGGCGAGAGTGCTTTGAACATAGACGGCTATAATTTTATACTTTTTTGTTGACATTTCTATAGACATAGATACAATGGCGAGCATGAAACCAAAGACATTTTACCGACTTTACCATGAAAAATATAGCTATGTAACCGATGAACGCAAATGGGCGTATGTGCACTCATTCGATACCAAAGAAGGGCTAGACGCCTATATCGTGAATAATCCTGGCGTGTGGAAAGTGGAAGAGATTCTGATAACTGGAAAAGAATCCTGAACTTCCCGCTTGACTTTCTCCTAAACCCTGATACAATAGCAGAACATGAAAAATATCTATAAAATATTGAAAGAAGGCCATTTGCCTGAACCAAAGCAAGATAAACCCTATCGTGGAGAATGTGCATACTGCCATTGCCAAGTGGAATGTATGTTTGAGGAAGGCCATAGCTACCGGACATTTCTATGCCCGACAGTAGGATGTGGGGGAGTCATCGAACTTAAAAAGTACACTCCTGAGACTGTGGGGTTAAGTTAGTGATTGACTTTCTCCTAAATCCTGATACAATATCGCTAATAATATGAAAAATAAGTTAGAATTTGAGCTTTTTCTGCTGATAGTTGCAATCATGGTGGGTACAAACTACATACAGCAAGACGCTATAAAACACGGAGTAGGCGGCTACGTACTTACTTCTCCGGCATATAGTACCGCCGTATGGCAATGGAATGATAAAACCAATACTTGCCCAAAGAATTAAACATGCAAATTGAATCCCTAAACGGCCTTTCTGTTGAAACGTCTAATAAGAGGGAACGCATTGTATATTACAATGGGCAAGAATGTCCGCTTATCAACCGAGAAGAGAATCGTTGCAACATGGGATTGATTGATACGTGGGAAACATACAAAACTCCAATAGGAATTGTCGAGCGTCATTGGTGTCAAATGGATGTTGAATGGAGACTTATTCCAATGAAGAAAATCCGGGCGGTACAAAAACGTTTCCAGAAAGCATCCATTGAACTTGTTGCTGTCCGATTCGCATTGGAAATGGTTACACCTACATAAACAAAAGATATGACACCCCTGCCAACAAATCCTAATGCCGTTGTTTATGTAGATAGGAAAGGCGTAGTCTGGGCAGTCGCTTCAACCTGTCGGCCAAGGAATCCCCCGCCTTTAGGTGGGGGTTGAATTGACCCGTTATAATAAGTTGACAAGTTCTTTCACACAATATATATTGGTGTATAGTTCTTTGATATGCGGTTTGGGTAGCAAAAAATAATTGCTTCTATCCAGTAAAATCAATCAAGCATAGTTTTGTGAATAGACCATAAGGCACTCCGCTTGCGGAGAAAACCGTTATACAAAGTCTTTCTAGGGCCGCTGTCATTCGGCCTATCGTAGGCACCAGTAGAGTGGTGACTTACAAGCCCCTGCCTTTAGGCAGGGGTCAGTGACATATCGCTCCCGACTTTAAGATCAAAGTCGTCAGGAATGGGAATGATTATTTCCTGGAGGCCCTTAATAAACCATTCAACAGTCTTGAACTGCCATCAGAACCACAAGTCCTTTCCTCGGCAGCTTCTCAAGCTCGATATGTTGACTATTATCGGGGCATTCTTTCCCGGTAAAAGAAGTATTTTCTCATACTAATTTCACCGAATAGATGTACCCCTTTTCACCGAAATAACATACCCTCAAAATTGAATAAGTACTATATAGTACTCAAAAAGATTCCTCGGCTGAATAAGTACTATATAGTACATAATTCCCCTCTCGGAGAGCCTTTAGCATATATCATGCCAACCTCGGCAATAAGGATTAAAAATAGTTGCCTTTTTTCTCACTTTTTTCTTGCAAATGGCCATGACTAGGTTATAGTGTGAGAAGATTAGAAAACGACAATCAAACCTTGCAACAAAAGAATAAGAATATGGATAAGAAAACAGTGGTTAGTATGACAAGCGTGCTGGAAATACTAGGTTTTATTAAAGGCAATGGCACCGCCTGTCGTTTCGTGGCAATCACAATCAAGACTCCAGTCGTGAAGATTAAAGCTGGCAACCCGTGGGGAGCAGGAGCCAAGACTAAGAATGGCCTCTATAAAGTCTCTCGTAAGTTAGGCATCATAAATGCCAACTATCATACCAGTGTTCGTACTCGGATCGCTGCTAAATTGGGCGTGAATCTGTCAGAGGCAAAGTACGAAAACGAGGAAGTCTGGTATGAGCACCTGAAAACGGTTGACGGCAAGAATCTTCCCGTTGTTCAGCACAAAGATGTTGATAAGCAAGGCCAATTTTACTTGCAGTACTTCCCACAAAAGTCAACCAGTGCCTTTGTGAATGAAGCAGGAGAGCCAGAAGATGAATCAGTTGTCAAGCCCTGGCTTTACAAGGAAACGGAGAGGCCCGACTACAAGCCCTCGGTTATTGCCGTGAATCTCTGCAATATCAAGCAACTCAAAGCATCGGGCGTTGTCATTGAAATGCCTGAATTGGAAGAGGCAGAAGCAATCCTGGCAGACTAATCCAATTCATCAGTACATCTAACAAGCGCCCTCTTACGGGGCGCTTTTTTATACTAATTTCACCGAATAGATGTACCCTCAAAATTGAATAAGTACCACACAGTACATAAAACCAGAAGATTCCTCGGCTGAATAAGTACTATATAGTACATTTCCGATGCCAATTTCAGCCTGCGGCAACCTGAAAATAATTTGAGATTCTTGTTGACTTTCCTATAGGAATAGAATACTCTCCCCACCATGACAACGATTGAACAATTAAAGACTATCATACCTGGCAAGACATACCCTCGGTATGTAAAAATAACTGAAAAAAATGGGAAAGTGGTTGACTTCTATCTTAACTCTTTCTTTGTCGGCATGTACTGCGCCATTCACTTTAATGGCTCCGTTACCCCAGTTGCTCAAGTCGGGGACCATGATAATAAGAAGTTCTGTACTTCCCTCAAAAAAGATCTCAAAAAAGCCCTCACCCGTGGTGCTACTGTATTCATAGGCCACGTTGCTAATTGCAAACTAAATCCTTGACAACGGAGTAAGAATAGAATACTCTGCCCACAATGACAACAATGCTGGCTTTAATCATAGTACTCGCCTGGCGTCTGGAAATGACATTCCTCACCCAATACGACAAGATACGATCACTGTGGCTCAATCTTCGCCCTCGGCAACATAAATGAAAATCTGCAATTCCTTCTTGACTTTCCTATAATAACTGAATAAAGTGACAATATGACACAAACATTTCAATTTAAATCACTTAAATCAGGCGTTCCCCCGTCTCCGGTCCATAACAATTTCATGGACGCCTGGCAAGACATGTATGCCTATGTTAATGGCCTAATGAAACAGAATCAACTGACTTTTCAAGAACTGGAAACGACTCTGTGGATTGAAGTCAATAGCGGCAAAGGCAAAGCCCCAATCATGTTCTATGATGCCCGTGATACTGCCATTGACAATGGATGGACGTACCCTTGTGTCACGGACTCCCGCCTAAAAGATAAAGGATTGTAAAATAACCATTTTCTCTTGACTTTCCTATAATAATAGAATACACTCCCCACCATGACAAACAACACGACAAATACATCAAATAAACAACTTGGATACCTAGCCGTAGATCAATACGGTGACATGATTCGCCTCAATAACCCCAATAAACCTCCCCGCAAGCAACTGCTTGATAAACTTGGCCGTCAACATACTGCCAAGATTTACAGGGATTCATCGACTCCTGGCAAAGAGCCTCAGCATGTAGGTTACATCGTAGCTGAACGCTGGTTCGATGTTTATGAAGTCCATGAATGGCAGACGTAGAGCGCATTGAGCGTCGAGCTTCCCTTGCTCTGCTCTATTGCTGCTCCACCCCGATAGGTCTTGTCACCCTGTCGGGGCGTCTTGTTGTACTCACTTTCACCAAATAAACGTACCCTCTTTCACCGAAATAACGGATTCACCTTCACCGAATATCTATCCAATATGTACTGTACAGTACTTCAAATTATTCTTATTCTCCCGTCCCAATAACCTAAAATTCCCTGCTCTCTCATTCCCATGTTCCAAGTTGCAATACTCTCCCAGCCTATTATATTATTTAATACTTATTCATTTCAATCCTAATTTAATTTCACGCTCCCAATATGCTCTGCTCTCGGCATCATCTTTCCCATTTTCTATCACTTTGGCACCATTCCTGCTATATAGCAATCCTCATGCCAATCCCTCCAAACATATCCATATTTATTTACATAAATGTTTCCATATATATTGACTTCTCTAGTATTCCATTGTAACCTTGTCTCACAATATATGAATAACAACACGATAGACACAATAGACACAAAAGAAACATTGCCGGAAGAAATAGCAATATCTCTTTCCCCGGAAATTCTACAAGCATCCCGTCAAATCAATGGGATTCTCACTGAAACACGAAAAACCTCTCCAGTGTTTTTTACCCACTACACTAATCCTGAATTAGACCTGGCAGGACTTAGAGACCT
>Ga0209777_10009421_pt1 | contig 10495 bp, 4 predicted proteins | sample FrelakmetHBP12HB_FD_187147 | JGI IMG/M metagenome (GOLD analysis project Ga0209777, IMG submission 187147) | Freshwater lake sediment microbial communities from the University of Notre Dame, USA, for methane emissions studies -HBP12 HB (SPAdes)... | ecosystem: Environmental > Aquatic >... | reverse complement strand
AACAGCAGTCTGCCTGAATGCGTCCAATAATCGAGGGATTCACTGCCACCCTCTAGTTCCAGGGCCGTGTTGATGAGGATGGCCTGGCTTTTTAGTTCCTTCTCAACGACTTTCATCTCTCCGTCGATGACGATGAGACGAGTTTTTTCACTTATCCTTAATCGATATGCCCCGCGATTATGCAGGAGTTGATCACGCTCAACAAACAGGTCAGCCAGATAATCCAAGGTGCGCAACATCCAACCAAGACCGGGGAAGGAGGAGCCGCTCTCTCGGAAACCGCGGCGGAATATTCTGGTAGCCAATCGAAGATCCTTGTTGCGCAGTGCCTGGGCACGGGCAACAGTCATATCTTTTATATCTACTTCAGGAAAATAGTTGGGGAATAAATTGATTAACTCACTAGTGGAGCCCCCTCCGGAAGGAGCCGGAGGCTCCTTGTAATAACGCGACCTCCCGCGAGTAACGGCGCATTCCTCCCCTGGCTGGAGCCGGGGGATTACAAGTCTCGCGGGATTGATGGTGTTGGTGTTATTGCCCGACGCTGTCAATGCCTGGACCAATTGCTCTGCAAAGAGCATTTTTGCCGTGTAGGATTCTCCAAGCGTTGCCCAGACAAGGGCGTTTCGCCCGCCTTCGGCAATGATCCTTGAACCCTCCAGAATGGCTTCTGTAGGCCGTTTAGCCTTATTCAAGGCCAGCAGATAGAACTCACGTACCCGCGGCGTATTGCGAAAAATCTCATCCTGACATTCACGGTAGAGCCGGATTTCGTTTTCCGGCGAACTGAGCAGGCGAAAGTGGTTGGTAATTTCGATAAGCTCTTTTATTGACCATTCGCTCAGCCATCGTTCCTTTTCATAGGCCAGCCTTTCCAGCTTTTCGATAGTATTATTGCATGCCAATAGAATTCTGAAAGCATGATCGCGCAGCACTTCCTCCTTGCCTTGCTCGTATACCTGATCGAGATTGGCATCGCGAAGAGCATCAAAAGTGGGGATAGTTGACCATGATTCGTTCATGCGCTTACCTGTTCAAGCTTCTTTATTGCATCCTTCGTGCGGGTGAGCCAGTAACTTTCGGGAGTTACTTCCATCTCTTGATAGAGAGATTCCGCTTTCTTCAGGCTCTCCATAGCCTCTTCCTTCCGGCCTGCACTGGCGAGGAACTCACCGAGGAGAAGATACCCGATAGCACTAAATGCTTTTAATTTGTGGTCCTCCAAGATTAAAATACCATGCCTGATCTGGTGCTGTCCCTCTTCGATAATTACCGGGTTTATTTCCTCCACCATACACCCAAGGAGTACCCGTGTCATGCCCTCACAGGCTTTTCCGTTACACTCCTGTGAAATTCTTAACGCCTCTTCGGCGCACTCCCTGGCACGTCTCAGATTACCTGAAGTCCAGAGAGTCATACCCAGGAACCAATAACACCACGACACCAGAAAGGGCACACCCAACTCTTTTGCAAGCCTGAGTCCCTTCTCTCCAAAATCTATCGCTCTGTCATACTCTCCACGGAGATAATAACCTCCCCCGAGCAAAAACCACGCACCGTCAAGGGAAGTAGAAATTTCTGCCTCCTCAAAAATTTTAATGGCTTCCTGTGCGTGTGCGATGGTATTATCCCCATCCCCTGCAACATGCGTTACGACGGAGTGAAACACTTGTGTCATCCCCATCATAAATTTATCATTGACTGCACAGGCGTTTCGGAATCCCTTCTCCACAACATTGGCCCCGTCCTCGAACCTTCCCATATATCCTAAAGAAGCACCGTAATACGCACAGATAAATGAGTACACGCTAAACCCCATTCCAAAAAAGTCTTTTTCCAGATGGTGTTCCTCAAGAAGATGAATTGCCTTGCCGCCGATGTCCATAATTTTTACAACATCACCCGTAAACCAGTATGCAGAACAAAGCTGGATTACGCTTTGTGCCATAAGTCTGAAGTCCTTAATCTTTTCCGCAGAATTAAAACTCTTCTCACCATATTCCAGACCGATCAATGGATTGCCGATCAGTGTATGATACGTACTCAAATAAACATGAATGTGTAAAAGGCTTTCCTCATCTCCCAACTCATGAGCGAGCTTTTCTGCATTTTGAAGGATTTCAAGGCTGACTTCAGGGAAACTCAAAAATGACAAAGGGACTCCCATCTTGATGGATACTGCCAACTTTTCCTTCTTATTCTCCAAACTCTCCGGCTGGGCATCCAACATCCGGAGTGCTTCCCTATAGAAACGGATCGCCTCGTTGTTGGCATAGTTCTTTACCGCCTTTTCTCCAGAGAGCTTCAGGTACTCATAGGCCTTCTGGAAGTTGTCGCTCTGCGAGTAGTGGTAGGCCATGGTCTCGTAGAATTCAGGAAGGTGATCATGAAGAAGTTCTTCCATGACCAGACCGATCTTTTCGTGAATTAGTCTGCGTTCTTTAAGGAGAAGGCCGTTGTAGACCACCTCCTGGGTCAGGGCATGCTTGAAGATGTACTCCAGTTCCGGCTGAAGGGATATGGTCTTGATGAGGTCGAGTCTTTCGAGGTTTATTAGGCTTTTGTCGAGGTACTCCTTCAGGTCACTGATCCTTTTCAGGATCTCATAGAAAAATGCCCTGCCGATAACGGAGGCTTCCTGGAGGATACGCTTGGTCTCCCGCTCCAGTCTGTCCAACCTTGCCGATATGACACCCTGCACCGTGGAAGGAATATCTTTTTCGGTAAGTGTTCTGGTGAGTTTCCAGGAATCTTTGTCTTTAATAAGGGTGTCTGTTTCAATCAGCGAGTTGATAACTTCTTCCAGGTAGAAGGGATTCCCTTCTGCCTTGTCCCGGACAAACATTTGCAATTGTTTGGGGATGGTCTTGGTCTTCAGGAGTGACTCCACCATGCTCTGGGCATCGGTAGGAGATAGCTGCAGGAGTCTGATCTCGTGATAGGATTTCATGCTACCCACCTGATGGCTGGTGAAAAGGCTGAAGCTGGGACGATAGATACAGAGAAAAATAACGGGATACTTGAGGTCGGTCAGGATATTCCGCAGAAGTTCCATCGATGAGGGGTCAGCCCAGTGGAGATCTTCAATACAGATAACGGTGGGAGCACGTTTGCAGAGGTTGGCCAGAATCAGATTAATAGCCTCATGGAGTCTTGCCTTACACTGCTCTGGAGGGACCTGTTCTATTTCCGGGTAAGGAAGGGAATAAAGATTGCCTATATAGGGAATAAGGTCTTTTCTTTCTCCAAGGGTCGCTCCTGCTCCCTTTTCCACTTTTTGCCTTATCTGATCAGGAGGATCTCCCTCCCTGATCTGCCAGGCTCGGGAAAGGAGATCAATTAACGGAAAATAGGGGATGTTCTGGGAGTAGCCATAGGAATGGCCCTCTCTCCACTGAATGGTGTTTGTATCCAGTGATTTCCTGAACTCTTCGATTAGACGACTCTTCCCTGTCCCTGCATCCCCGATAATGGAGAAACTGGAGGATTTACCCTGCTTGAGATTGTCAACCGCTTCTTTGAGTTGGTCCATTTCTACTCTTCGGCCAATCAATTCTGCCCTCAAGCCGGATAAACGATGGGTCTTGGAAAGAGTTTCCTTGAGTGATGAGACTTTATAGATTTGGATAGGTTCTTCCTTGCCTTTTACCTTGGTTGGATCAAGTTTCTCGAAGTTAAAATATCCTTCCGCCTGATGATAAGTTTCGAGTCCCACAATGATCTCATCGGCTTTAGCCAGGCCGGAAATACGGGAGGCTACGTTAATGGTATCTCCAAGGACTCCATGGGTACCCTTCTCAAAATCTATCTCCTTCGCCACCACCAGACCCGTATTGATTCCCGTGTGCATATAGAGTGGTCTGCCGATGGTTTTCGTTAGAGTTGGACTTATTTCTTTTACCAGGTTGTGAATCTCCCGTGCTGCTAGTATTGCCCTTATCGGATCATCCTCATGTGTTTTTGGAACACCGAAGATGGCCATGACAGCATCTCCTACAAACTTTTCAATGAAACCTTCATACTTCACCACGACCTGAGAAATCTTCCCGAAGATCCTGTCCATGATTTCCTTTACTTCTTCAGGATCCAGTTTCTCGGTCATGGCCGTATATCCGGAGAGGTCACTGAACATGACCGTGACGTGCTTGCGCTCTTGATCTGTAATAGTTGGCTGACAAGGAGTTTCAATGGGCTGGGAAGTTATCGCAGATGTCTTTGTAAAGTCGTAACCGCAATCGTTGCAGAACTTACTGCCGGGTGGATTTGTTCTTTTACAATTCGGGCATGAAATTGTAAACTGAAAACCACAGTCATTACAGAACCTGACTCCGTCTATATTCTGAAACTGGCACTTGGGACATTGCATAAATATCCTCCAAATAAGCGAACAGGTACAGGTTTATAGAATTATGGAATGAATTTTTTATTTCTAATGGGTTAACAATCTAAAGTCAATCGAAATTATGGATCATTCGGTGAGGATTACATCCGTAATAAACAATATTCAGTCCCGACGAAAAACATTAAGACACATTACATTTTGCAGCTTAATCTTTTCTTGACATTGCATTCAGGTTTTTCTATATATTGTCAAACAAAAATTCTTTTTCTAATTATTTAAATGGACGTTTCTCCATCTCACCTTCCTCTTGCTTGATTCAATTAAATTGAGCGGGCTTCTTGTTTTTAAACCAAAGACTTTAAAATCTGCAAGTGTAATCGCCAAGCAGTTTGTTACATTAAAAAACACGCATTTCGTGAGATCTGGAGTCAACCATGAAAAGGATTTATCAGAAGTTGACAATATTTATCCTCCTAGGATTTATTGCGTCCTTTGGATGCTTCTGTTTTAGTTTCAAGAAAGTCAACCCGGAAAGGCAGAGATAGAAAGCTATAGCACTTGTGTATACTGACATATTCTTTGTGTAAGGAATGCATTTGCAGATAAAGGAGAAAAGCATGAGCACCTTAATCAACAACATGAAAAAGGGATTGCGTGTCAAATCAGATGCAATAAAAACATATCGCGCCTTACAGAAGCATCTGAACACGATGCCCATAGGCTATCCAGCAACTCTTACAGGGGTCGAGTTACGCCTCTTGGAACACATGTTCACCACTGAGGAGGCCCTGGCGGCACTGAATCTCGGGTGGCAGCTGGAAACATTCGATGAAATCTTCCAGCGCGCCCAGCAGAAGGGTTACGCCGCACGTCAGTTCCGGGAATTGGTTGATGCCATGGCAGATAAGGGTGGTATTTTCTCGTCCGTATCGGGAGAGCAAAAGCGCTATGCCTTGCATCCTATCGTCCTAGGGATGTTTGAAGCGCAAATAAGGCGTTTGACGCCCAGCCTCTATATAAATTTACGCGATTATATGTTGCAAGGATTTGCCACTGAGTATTGCACTACGAAAGTAAGACAGATGCGGGTGATCCCGATTCATGCCAGCGTGACTCCACAGCTTTCAATCGCCACCTATGACGACATCCGACAAATTGTGGATCAGGTCAAAGATCGTATCGCATTAACCGATTGTATTTGCAAAGTAGCTAAAGATGCTGTTGGAAAACACTGCCGTGTAACAGACCGACGGGAAATATGCATGTATTTCCGAGAATATCATGACATGTATACCCGTAATGGATGGGGACGCACAATTTCTAAACAGGAGGCCTTTGAAATACTGGATCAAAATGAAAAGGACGGTCTGGTTCTCATGCCATCGTCTATGCAGAACCCGCAAGTATTGTGCTCGTGCTGTGGTTGCTGTTGTGGGATCATTGAGACAGTGAGCATTATGCCTCGCTCGGTGGATTTTGTCGAAAGTAACTACCAGGCAACCTTGAAACCAGAAACATGCGTCGGATGCGGTATCTGCAAAAAACGATGCCAGATGCAGGCCATCAGTTATGATGACACCAAAGCCATAGCCATCGATGAGCGCAAATGTATAGGCTGTGGTCTGTGCGTGTCCACATGCAAATCGAATTCCTTGTCGCTGGCCCGTAAAGAGAAAGAGTTTGTGCCACCCAAGGATATTGAAGAACTTTTCAGCGTTATCAATCAAAACAAGAAAAGCACCATGGGGAAATATGCAATGATGTTCAAGGCAATACTTGGACGCGAGGTTTGAGTTTTGAGGTTCAAGCCAAGACCGTTGAAGATTACGTTCGCTTTTGATGAGGCGTAGTGAATGTTGACGAAATCCAAATTATTAACGAATTATGGAGTCCGCAATGAAAAAGGATTGATCAGAAGTTGCCGATTATTAGCCTTTACTGAGGTAACCATGCCTCTGTGGAGGTTTTCATTTTAATATACTCAGAATATTTATTGTCACATAAAACTCAGGTATTCACCTCAAAAGATACTGCTTTATAAAAGTAGAATCACACATGAAGATAAATATAATCTACTTGTCGCAAACAGGTAATACGAAAAAAGTAGCCGAGGTCATGCATAGCACCCTCAATGACTTAGGTCATACTACCCAAGTTATCTCTCTTAGAAAAGCCACCCCAAAAGATACCGCTAAAGCAGATCTTATTGGTGTAGGAACACCCTGTTTTGCAAGTCATGCACCTACACCTGCAAAATCATTTCTTAACAGTTTGCCTAATCTTAATGGAAAACCGGCTTTTGTTTTTGCAACATCCGGTGGTTCCCCCGGGAGGTTGGGGTTGAACAATTTATCCACGCAAAATGCGAGAATATGTAAGGTAGGCGGCAGATATAGCGACCGAAATGTATTCACTTTGTTCTTGACTTTCTTTCAAATGGTAATGTTTGTCTTACTGTGTGGGGCCTGCTGCTGATCCCAGTTTCTTTATTGCATCCTTAGTGCGGGTGAGCCAGTGGCTTTGGGGAGTTATCTCCATTTCCTGATAGAGAGCTTCCGCTTTCTTCAAACTTTGCATTGCTTCTTCCTTTCGGCCCGCATTGGCGAGGAACTCACCGAGGAGAAGATACCCGATAGCGCTTAATGGTTTTAATTTGCAGTCCTCTAAGATTGAAATACCATGCATGATCCGGTGCAGCGACTCTTCGATAATGTCCGGGGTCGTTTCCTCCACCATACATCCAAGGAGTAACTGTGCCATACCCTCAACACTTTTTGCATTGCACTCCTGTGAAATTCTTAAAGCATTGTCTGCACACTCCCTGGAACGTTTTAGATCACCGGTAGCCCTAAGAGTCATGGCAAGCCACCAATAGCTCCATGCTATCAGAAAGGGCATACCAAACTCTTTCGCAAGCTTGAGTGACTTTTCTCCAGCATCTATAGACTTTTGGAACTCTCCACGGAGATAATAACCTCCCTCGAGCGCGTACCAGGCAACCTCGAGTCCAATAGATATTTCTGCCTCCTCAAGAATTTTAATGGCTTCTTGTGCATGCGCGATTGTGCTATCCCCGTATCCTGCCCAGTACATTAAGACGGAGTGCATTTCTTGTGCAAACCCCATACCCCATTTATCATTGATTTCACAGGCGTTGCGGAATCCCTTCTCAAAAACATCGGCCCCATCCTTGAACCTTCCCATCCATCCTAAAGAACTACCGTAATACGTACAGATTACTGAGTATACACTAAAACCCAATCCAAGGTCCTTTTCCAGAGGGTGTTCCTCAAGAAGATGAAATGCCCTGCCCCCGATGTCCACAACTTTCTCAAGATCACCCGCAAAAAAGTATGCAACACAAAGCTGCCCTGCGCTTTGTGCCATCAGTCCAAAGTCCTTAACCTTTTCCGCGGAATTGAAACACTTCTCACCATATTCCAGGCCGAGGGATGGGTTGCCGCCGGCAGTTGTATAATATAAACTCAAACTAGTATGAATCTGTAAAAGGCCTTCATCATCTCCTAACTCCTGAGCGAGCCTTTCCCCATTTTGAAAGATTTCAAGGCTGCCTTCCGGATAGCTCAAATACAGCAGAGGGGCTCTCATTTCGAGGTGTACTTTCAATTTTTCCTTTTTATTCTCCAGGCTCTCCGGCTGGGCATCCAGCATCCGGATCGCTTCCTTGTAAAAACGGATTGCCTCATTGTTGGCATAGTTCTTTAATGCTTTGTCCCCGGAAAGCTTCAGGTATTCATAGGCCTTCTGGAAGTTATCGCTTTGAGAGTAATGGTAGGCCAGGGTCTCGTAGAATTCGGGAAGATGGTCCTGAAGGAGTTCCTCCATGACCAGGCCGATCTTCTCATGAATAGATCGGCGTTCTTTTATGAGAAGGCCATTGTAGACCACCTCCTGGGTCAGGGCATGCTTGAAGATATATTCCAGTTCAGGCTGAAGGGATATGGTCTTAATGAGATCGAGCCGCTCCAGGTTAATAAGGCTTTTGTCGAGGTACTCCTTCAGGTCGCTGATCCTTTTCAGTATCTCATAGAAAAATGCCCTGCCGATAACGGAGGCTTCCTGTAGAATCCGCTTGGTCTCCCGCTCCAGACGGTCGAGTCTTGCCGAGATTACTCCCTGCACTGTGGAAGGAATATCTTTTTCGTTAAGTGTTCTGGTGAGTTTCCAGGAATCTTTGTCTTTAATAAGGGTGTCTGTTTCAATCAGGGAGTTGATGACTTCTTCCAGATAGAAGGGATTCCCCTCCGCCTTTTCCCGTATAAACATTTGCAATTGCCTGGGGATTGTTTTGGTCTTCAGGAGGGACTCCACCATGCTCTGGGCGTCGGTAGGAGATAGCTGCTGAAGCCTGATCTCATTATGCGACTTAATACTATTTGCCTGATGGCTGGTGAACAGGCTGAAACTGGGACGATAGATACAGAGAAAAATAACAGGATACTTGAGATCGGTCAGGATATTTCGCAGAAGTTCTACTGATGAAGGATCAGCCCAGTGGAGATCCTCGATACATATGATGGTGGGAGCACGTCTGCAGAGGTTGGCCAGTATCAGATTAATAGCCTCATGGAGTTTTGCCTTCCACTGCTCTGGAGGGACCTTTTCTATTTCCGGGTAGGAAAGGGAATAAAGATTGCCTATGTACGGAATCAGGTCTTTTCTTTCTCCCAGGGTCGCTTGTGCTCCACTCTCTATTTTCTGCCTAATCTGCGTTGAGGTATCTCCTTCCTTGATCTTCCAGAGCCGGGAAAGGAGATCAATAAGTGGAAAATAGGGGATGTTCTGTGAGTAGCCATAGGAATGGCCTTCTCTCCACTGGATGGTTTTTGTATCCAGGGATTTCCTGAACTCTTCCACCAAACGGCTCTTACCTGTACCGGCATCTCCAACAATGGAAAAACTGGAAGATTTCCCCTGCTGGAGATTGTCCACTGCTTCTTTGAGTTGGTCCATCTCTGCTTTGCGACCGATTAGTTCTGATCTCAATCCTGAAAGTCGATGGGTCTTGGAAATGGCTTCCTTGGGTGATGAGACTTTGTAGATTTGGATAGGCTCTTCCTTGCCTTTTACTTTGGCGGGATCGAGTTTCTCAAAGTTAAAATATCCTTCCGCCTGATGATATGTTTCGAGTCCCACAATGATCTCATCTGTTTTAGCCAAGCCCGAAATGCGGGATGCTACGTTAATGGTATCCCCAAGGACTCCATGGGTGCCCTTATCAAAATCTATCTCCTTGGCCACCACCAGGCCCGTATTGATTCCCGTGTGCATATAGAGTGGCCTGCCGATGGTTTTCGTTAGAGTTGGACTTATTTCTTTTACCAGGTTGTGAATCTCCCGTGCTGCCCGTATCGCCCTCACGGGATCATCCTCGTGAGTCTTGGGGACACCGAAGATGGCCATGACGGCATCTCCCACGAACTTCTCTATGAAGCCCTCATACTTCACCACTACCTGGGAAATCTTCCCGAAGATTCTGTCCATGATCTCCTTAACTTCTTCCGGATCAAGCTTCTCATTCATGGCAGTGTAACCGGACATATCAGAGAAGAGGACAGTGACATATTTGCGCTCTTGATCCGTAATAGTTGGCTTAGATGGAGTTTCAATAGGCTTAAGCGTTATCGCAGATGTCTTTGTAAAGTCGTAACCGCATTCGCCGCAGAACTTATAACTCGGAGAATTACTAAAGCCGCACTTAGGGCAAAGCAATTCCAATTTACTTCCGCACTCAACGCAGAACTTTGTTCCGTTAGGATTTTCAAACTGGCATTGTGGGCATTTCATGGTTCATATCTCCGCGGCGTCAAAGTCGGAGTAAAAATCAGTCATCTTGTGGCGATCAGGTTAAATCCTGATCAGGAATGAGTAAGAGTTAACTGCGGAATTAATAAAACGCTCAAAAGAAAAATTATTCAAGAAATATTCGCAAAATGAAACCCCGTTTTTCCGCATGAAGCCTCTATTTTAGAATTCTCTGAGCGATTCATGAATTCCTTTGTGTATATCGTACCAAAAATCCAACGCTGCTTTATACTTGTCATCGCTAAACCGTTTTAACCAATCGAGCAGGCTTGGGTCATCTACGCCATCCTCGTTTTGTTTTTTAAGAAGGAATGAATGGATAAAATC
>Ga0209777_10009420_pt1 | contig 10495 bp, 9 predicted proteins | sample FrelakmetHBP12HB_FD_187147 | JGI IMG/M metagenome (GOLD analysis project Ga0209777, IMG submission 187147) | Freshwater lake sediment microbial communities from the University of Notre Dame, USA, for methane emissions studies -HBP12 HB (SPAdes)... | ecosystem: Environmental > Aquatic >... | reverse complement strand
CCATGGCACTGGTAAGGGCCGCGGTGCGCCGCGTCTATTACCACCAGCCGCTCGAGGACAAGCAGGTCCCCGTTCATCCGGACACTTTGATCGTAGGCGGCGGCATAGCCGGCATTCAGGCGGCATTGGAGATCGCCAACAGCGGCCACAAGGTCTACCTCGTAGAAAAAGAACCCAGCATCGGCGGTCACATGATGCAGCTCGATAAAACCTTCCCCACGCTCGACTGCTCGGCCTGCATATTGACGCCCAAGATGAGCCTGGTGGGCGCCCACCCCTCGATCGAACTGATGACCTACAGCGAGGTAGATTACGTTTCAGGCTACGTGGGCAACTTCAGGGTCAAGATAAGAAAGAAGGCCCGCTATGTGGATGCCGCGAAATGCAATGGCTGCGGGACCTGTGTGACGAAATGCCCGGTCAAGGTCGACAGTGAGTTCGATGAGAAACTGTCCAAGCGCAAGGCCATCTACACTCCCTTCGCCCAGGCGGTACCCAACGTGACCGTCATTGACAGGGAGCACTGCACCTACTTCATCAAGGGCAAGTGCCGCGCCTGTGAGAAATTCTGCGAGCGTAATGCAGTTGATTTCCAGCAGGAAGACGAGGTCCTTGACGTAGAGGTCGGCAATATCATCCTGACCACCGGATACCAGGCCTTCGACCCCACACCTATCAAGGAATACGGCTACGGCCGCCTAGACAACGTGATAACCAGCCTGGAATTCGAGCGCATGGTAAACTCGGCCGGGCCGACTTCCGGACGTGTTTTGCTCAAGAACGGCCAGGAGCCCAAGAGCGTTGCGCTGATCCACTGTGTGGGCAGCCGCGACGAAAAATACCACACCTATTGCTCGCGCGTCTGCTGCATGTATGCCATGAAATTCGCCCACCTGCTCAAGGAACACGTGCACGGCACCCAGGTATATGAGTTCTATATAGATATCCGCAGTTTCGGCAAGGGTTACGAGGAATTCTACAACCGCGTGCAAAAGGAAGGGACGGTGTTCTTCCGCGGCAGGCCGGGCGAGATTACCGACGTGGCCGAAACACCTGCCGAAAAGGGCAAGCTCATCGTACAATTTGAGGATACACTGGTCGGCAAGCAGCGCAGGCTGCCGGTAGAGATGGTAGTGCTCTGCAGCGGCCTCGAAGGCAACAAAGACGCGCAGGACATCGCCCACACCTTTAATATCTCGCTGGGCAAAGACCGGTTCTTTACGGAAAAACACCCCAAGCTGGACCCGGTGGCTACTATGACCGATGGTATTTTTATCGCCGGCTGCTGCCAGGGCCCCAAGGACATACCCGATACTGTTGCCCAGGCCTCCGCGGCGGCGGCGCGCGTGCTGGCGCTGATCAATAAAGGCAAGGTGGAGATCGAGGCCGATACCGCCTTTATAGACGAGGAGAAATGCTCCGGCTGCAGGGTCTGTAACCTGCTCTGCCCGTACAGCGCCATCTCTTACATCGAGAAGGACAAGGTATCGCGGGTCAACGAAGCCCTCTGCAAAGGATGTGGCACCTGCGTTGCTGGCTGCCCCAGCGGCGCCATTATCCACCGGCATTTTACCAATGAGCAGATCAATGCCGAACTTGAGGGCATTTTATTGTAGCCGTTATGTAAAGGAGCGAAAGGGACATGGAAACTAAGCTGAAACCCTCTTTCCTGGACGAGGTTGCCTCTATCCCGGCCTGCGGCAAAATCAATGAGTGCATACAGTGCGGCGTCTGCAGCGGTTCGTGTACAACGGCCGCTCACTGGGAGCACCCGCCCCGCAAGGTCATCGCCATGGTGCGCGCCGGGATGAAAGATGAGGTGCTCAACAGCAGTTCTATCTGGTACTGCGTCTCCTGCTACCTGTGCACGGCGCGCTGCCCGCGTGATATCAAGCCGGCCAACATCATGCACGCTTTGGAGGCCATCGCCCTTAACGAAGGTTATAAACCACCCACCAAGACCACCACCATGTACCGCTCCTTCGCCAGTTCTATCGAACGGAACGGCCGGATTTACGAGTTCGGGTTTATGCTGGAATATTTTCTCAAGACCAATCCCTTTGCCGCGTTGAAGATGCTGCCCATGGCTTTCAGCCTGCTGACACATGGGCGTATGCCACTGCTGCCCAAGTCGGTAGCAGGCCGGCATCAGCTCAACCAGATGTTCCGTAACATAAGCACGGGAGGTTCAAGGTGAGATATTACGCTTATTACCCCGGTTGTTCTATGGAAGCCACCGGCGCGCCGGTGGAGAAGGCCATTAAAGCCATCGCTAAACCCTTAGATATCGAACTCATGGAGCTTGAGGACTGGACCTGCTGCGGGTCTTCACCCTTCAGCGGCGTGGACAAGGTCAAAGCCATGGCCATCACGGCGCGTGTGCTGGCGCAGGCCGAGAAGACGGGACTCGACCTGGTGACGCCCTGCAGTTCCTGCTACACGATACTGCATGAAGCCAATGAGCTTATGAAGGACGACCACAAGCTGGCCTGGCAGGTGCATGAAGCACTGACCTCGGTCGGCCTTAGCTATAATGGTACGGTCAAGGTCCGGCACATCGTCGAGGTCATTTACAATGATGTCGGGGTCGAGACGCTGGCTGCCAAAGTTAAACGTCCTATGACCGGGCTCAAGGTAGCCTGCTATCACGGCTGCCAGCAGGTGCGCCCCGAATATGGCTATGACGACCGTGAGTACCCTGACTGGCTGGACCAGATTTCCAGGGCGCTGGGGGCGGAACCCGTCAATTACCCGCTCAAAGCCAAATGCTGCGGCAGTTCATTGGTCATCTCTGAGACCGATATGGCACTGGACCTCATCCACAAGCTGCTGGAGAACGCCGCAGACAACGGCGCGCAGGCTATCGTTTCCACTACCTGCCCGCTCTGCCACACGGCGCTTGATGCCTATCAATCGGCGGTCAACGGCAAATATAAGACACGCTTCAACCTGCCGGTGCTGGCCGTGCCGCAAATCATCGCTGTAGCCCTGGGGCTCGATTTCAAGCAGGCCGCGCTGGACGGCAACATAGTTTCGCCGCGCAAGCTGCTGGGTCCTTACTTCAATAGCAAAATTTCTGATACCGATGTCAAGGCGCCGGCGCAAAAAGCTGCCGCGGGATGAAAAGGCTGGTCCTCGGTATAGGCAATCCCATTATCGGCGACGACGGCGTAGGTTTTCGCGTTATCGAAGCCCTCGAGGCTACCCCTCTTCCCGCGGATGTCACACTGACTGCCAACGATGTCTCCGGTTTTGCCATCCTCGATTATATCGTGGATTGCGATGAAGTAATAATAATTGATGCCATACAGACTGTGAACGGCCAAGCTGGTGCTATTTACCGCCTGGCACTCGACGATTTCCGCGTCACCAAGCACACGCCCTCGGCGCATGACGTGGACCTGCCGACTGCGCTCGAGATAGGCAAGATATTGAACATGAAACTGCCCGGCAAAATCAGCATCGTAGCCATCGAGATACCAGATGCCTACGAATTCAGCAACGATCTCACGCCATCGGTGCAGGCGGCCGTCCCACTTGCCGCGCAGATGGTCAAAGATATACTGGCCAAAAGTCAGGTTTGACTACTATCAGGCTATGCAGTCCAGTATCTGTGACAATATTCTGTACACATTAATAAAACGGAGCAGGGGTAAACTGCCCCTGCGTCTATGCGGTGTCCTTTAACTCTATGCTTTGCCGATGCGGTACATCTTGGTCCCGCATTTTGGGCAGACACCCTTAGTTGCTGGCCTGCCATTCTTCATTTTGACGGCCTTAGCATCCTTCATTTCTCTCTTGGCCTTGCATTTCATACAATAAGCTATCATTAATACGCCTCCTAATATGTTTGCGTTTAGCATAGTCGATGGTTTGAAGCTTGTCAACCGGCTTCACCGATAACGGTTTCACCAAACTGAATTATGTACCCGCCTGAAAGGACTAAAGGCCAATTTGTTGGGCAACTATGTTTCGATGGAAGTCCGCATCTCCATAGGCGAGCTCTCCAGCCTTGGCACGGCGGAAGTAGAGATGCATGTCATGATCCATAGTAAAGCCGACCGCACCGAAAATCTGGTGCGCAAGTACGGCCACACGCTTAAATGCCTCGCTGGTCCATGCTTTTGCCATAGATACTTCCTTGTCAGCGGATAATCCCTCGCTGACTGCCCAGGCTGCTTTATAGGTTATGAACCGTGAGCCATCCACGTCGGTAACCATATTGGCGCAATAGTGCTGGATTGCCTGGAAACTGCCAATAGGACGGTTAAACTGAACCCTTTCCTTGGCATAATTTACAGCCATATCCAGGGATGCCTGGGCGCCGCCAACCATCTCAGCACACTTGGCTACGGCCGCCTTTTTCAAAACTGATTCAATGATGGGCCATCCTCTGCCGAGGGTTCCTACGATATTGCTCTCAGGTATTTTGACGTTCTCAAAGACAACCTCGCAGAGCTTATCACGTGCAATCGTTTTGAGCACGGTGCATCTAATCCCCGGGCTTTTCGCATCAACCAGGAAAATGGTGATCCCATCGTCCGGATTTGAACTCTTTTTAGTTCTTGCGACTACTAACATATAATCGGTAACATTGGCATTGGGCACGAAAAGCTTGGTACCATTCAATATATAGCCATCACCTTTGGCTTTTGCGGTGGTATCTATTGATGTTGCATCATATGTGCCATCCAATTCTATAAGCGCGACGGTTATTATCAGTTCCCCTGTGCATACCTTACCTAGATATTCCTTTTTCTGCTCCTCATTGCCAGCTTCAAGAAGAGTATAACCTGCTAAAACGACTGTTGAAAAGAAAGGACCTGGTACAATGTTATAGCCCATCTCATCCAGAAGTACTGTTAGATCGAGAAAACTACCTCCATTCCCCCCGTATTTCTCCGGGAAGGATAGCCCCATCCATCCTAACTGTGCCATCTTATTCCAAAGGCCTTTGGAATAACCCATGTCGCTTTCATCCAGTTCCCTGACCAGCTTCTTGGGGCACTCCTTAGCCAGGAATTCGTGCGCCGATTTCCTCAACATTTCCTGCTCTTCAGTTAAACCCAGATCCATTTTAACCTCCCTGATTTGTGTATTTAAAAATACCGCTAATGCGTGTGCAGAGTCTACTTACGAGGAAGCCCCAGCCCTCTCTGAGCAATTATATTACGCTGGATCTCGGACGTGCCGGCGCCGATAACTGCCGAGATAGAGTCAAGGTATCCTACGCAGAATTGCCCGTGCATGGGCGCATATTTTGAATCATGCTCCAGCTGTCCATAAATTCCTAATATCTCGGTCCCAACACTGGCAAGCTTTCTGCTTAATTGAGTTGCAAAAAGTTTTAGTACGGAAGCTTCAATATTTGGCATCTGGTTATTATCCATCATCCAGGCAGTCTTAAAGAAGAAGTTATAGGCTACCTCGATATCAATTGCCAGGTCAGCCAGCTTCCGGCGCACTGACGGATTGGCCGACAGCGGTTTCCCGTTCCTGGTAGCCCCCTTGACATATTTAACCAGTTCATCGAATTGGCGGCGAAAGCCGCCAATGGCAATGGCAAGACGCTCATAATCCAGGGCAACCATGAGGTATAGAAAGCCGAGATTCTTCTCACCAACGATATTTTTCTTGGGCACACGGACATTGTCGAAAAACACCTCGTTGAAGGAGTGGAAGCCAACAATATTTATTAATGGACGTATCGTTATGCCAGGTGTCTTATTATCTACTATAAACAGGGTCGTACCTTTATGAGACGGCACGTTCATGTCCGTTCTGGCGACCATCCACGCATAATCAGCTATGTGCGCACCACTGCTCCATATCTTTTGTCCGTTAACAATCAGGTCATCCCCGTCTTCTACTGCCCTCGTTTGGATAGCTGCCAGGTCCGAACCGGCATTGGGTTCACTGTAGGCAAGCCAGAACCTTAGATTGCCCTTGATAATCCTGGGTATCCACTCCTTTTTTTGTTCTTCGCTGCCGAACCGCATAATTGTAGGCGCGGCAATCAATGTTGAGATGTCCGTCCCGGGCGCCCTGTGATAGCTCAGCCGCTCGGCAAAAATCGCCTGCTCTATGAACGAATGCCCTCCGCCACCTAATTCTTTAGGCCAGGCCATGGTCAGCCAGCCTTCCTCACCCATCCTTTCACGAAAACGGTCTATAGCAGGATCACGCTCTTCGAACTCCAGTATTGCCCCGTATGCCCCCGGCCAGTAGAGGCACCTGTCGGTATACCCGGGAGGCATCGCTGACAGGACGAATTGCTCTGCTTTTTTTTGAAAGGCCTTTTCAGTTTCATTTAATTGGAAATCCATTCTGTTCCCTCTTTCCACCTTATTAAGAAATAGCTACGCTTACTTCCGAGGCAATCCCAGTCCCCGCATGGCGATTATGTTTTTCTGTATCTCGTTGGTTCCTCCTCCAACGCCAATAGACAGGGATGCCAGGTAGCTTCTCGCAATCTCAGCTTTACCAATTGCCCACTTTGAGCCATCCATTAATTGACCATACTCGCCAAGGACGCGCATGCCGACGTCTGTGATACGCCTCAGCAGCTCACTGCCAAACAGCATGGCCATTGAAGACTCATAATTTGAGTGGCCCCCTTTTCTGTAAATCCAGGCAATCCGGTAACATAGCATCCTCGCCACCTCGATCTCAATCGCCATCTCGGCCAATTCATGTCTCAACACAGGGTCCTCAGATAATAACCTGCCATTGCGCTTGGTGGATTTTGCATATCCGACTAAGAAATCGAGGAGCAACTGATTACCTGCTGCCGTTTGAACACCGGAGCGCTCGAAATCGAGAGCGACAGCCAGTTGGAACCACCCATTATTTTTTTCCCCGACAAGGCTCTCCTTCGGGATGCGTACGTCATCGAAAAACACTTCGTTGAATGAATGGCACCCGAGGACATTGATCAAGGGACGAACTGTGATGCCAGGGGTTTTCATATCGACAACGAACATGCTCATGTTCCCATGCTTGGGTGCATCGGGATCGGTTACAGCGGCCAGCCAGCAGTAATCCGCATAATGAGCATAGCTGCACCATATTTTTTGGCCGTTGATAATGTATTCATCCCCTTTTTCCGTAGCCCTGGTTTGAAGTGAGGCAAGATCGGAACCGGCGTTAGGTTCGCTGTAGCCGAGACAAAATACAATATCACCTTTAGCAACCCTGGAAACATAGTCCTTTCTTTGTTGCTCATTACCGAAATGCTGTAAAGCCATACCTACCCAGTTAACTGTTATCTCGGTCTCAACGCCGACGGGGGCATTGTGATAAGTGAGCTCTTCAGCGAGTATCAGCCGCTTTATATGTCCGAGATCGGCTCCGCCAAATTCTTTGGGATAAGCGGGAGCAAGCCATCCCTTAACACCAAGTTTTTTTTGGAACTCCCTGGCAATCTTCCAGGATTCATCAGTTTCCTGCCAGTAACCTGTGGTAAGCTCAAACCAGCGTGGAGGTATATTTGCCTTTAACCAGCCCTTGACTTCCTGCCGGAATGTTTCTTCCTCCGCTGTGAATTTGAAATCCATCTGGAACCTCCTCCCGGTTAAATTACTGATAGGGTAGCCTGAATTATGGGATTGTTAAAATAAAGAATGTATTTTATGTAATTCACCCTTATATACCAGGCGCACTAAATCCAAAGGGGAATTTTACAGCATTATCAGTGCTAATTCAACAATTAATTAAACCGTTAATTAGTTACGAAGAAAGATAACGCCTCTGCTATAATAAGAGTGATCATTCCGTGGTGTAATTTTCTTCGGGCGCCACATGACCAATGTATTATGATGATAATGCCGGCGCATTCAACGTGGAGGACTCTCAATGGGGAAAATTGTATCTAACTACAAGGACACCGATGACGCAGTACATCCGTTCGACTCTGCTAATTACTACGAGTGGTGGTACCTGGACGGCGTGTTTGAAAACGGTTATACATTTACCCATTCCTGTTTCTGGCGCACTATCGTCGGTGGCATGCATGTACCGGTAGTACTGATGCATATCTACACCCCTGAGGGGAAAAGGCTCGAGGGAGCAGATGGTTTCAGTTACGCGGACTGCAGTGCCAGCATAGACAAATGCGATGTGGCGATGGGTAAAAACTTTATACGCCAGGAAGGCGACCTCTACAGGCTTTCGGTTCACACTATGAATATTGGAGCAGAGCTCACTTATAAGGGAAAGGTCCACGGCTGGAAATGGTCGGAAGATGGTCTGTTAATAGACGATGATACCGGAAAACACGGGTGGGTGAATGCGCTCCCGAGGGCAGATGTTACAGGTAACCTGTTTATCGACGGCAAGGCTATACCGGTTAAAGGCCAGGGATATCACGATCATAACTGGGGTAATGTATTAATGTCGGGCAGCATGACGGGATGGATTTGGGGAAGGATGTTTCACCAGGAATATACATTTGTTTACTTTTACCTGCTGCCCCTTGCAGGCGAAACAGGCATAAGGTCTGCGTTATACCTGGTCCGTGGCGATGAACCACTATTCGCTTCACCCGCTATGAAGTTCACAACCAGTAAAAATGTCTTGCACGGGGAAACCGGCAAATCAATTCCCACGGATATCATTTTTGAGGGCAGGTCAGGGAACGTGGATGTCTACTGCCACCTGGATGTAGTCAAAGTGCTGGAGGCTATAAAATCCGAAGTGGATCCCAATGGATTCACCAGCTATTATTACAGGCGCCTCAACAAGTATGACGCCCGCATAACAGTAGACGGCAAAACCTCTATAGTTACCGGCGAGGCAATTAATGAGCATGTGCTGCTGAGGTGACTTCATGCAAGCTGCAACCGGTTGCTTCCGGAATAAACCTGTTAAGTGCAGAATGAAATAATCCCGCCTGACTTATTATGGCAACAGAATTATTTGGAGGGGTAACAATGCAAAAAATCATTTCAAAGTATCTGGATCAAGATGATGCCCTTCATCCTTTTAACACGCCCGACTATTACGAATGGTGGTACCTGGACGCTGTGTTCGAAAACGGCTATTCCTGTGCCCTTTCCTGCTTCTGGCGTACTAGCTATCAGGACTCCCATATTCCAGTGATCATCATTGATATTTATCCACCTGATGGAGACCGGATCAGGGGAGCGGAGGGTTTCGATTATAAAGACTGCCGTGCCAGCCTGGAAAAATGTGATGTCGTTTTGGGCAAAAACTATATCAGGCAGGAGGAAGACATTTATAAAGTCTCACTACACGCCGAGAACACGGGGGTTGAGCTTATTTATAAACGTAAATTGCCCGGCTGGAAGTGGACACGCAACGGATTAATGAGAAACAATGCCGATGGCATACAGGGATGGATAAATGCAATTCCCAGGGCTCATGTGACCGGCAACCTGTTTCTCGGTAATGCGATCATACCGGTCAAGGGGCAGGGATATCATGATCACAATTGGGGCAATGTTGAGATGTCCCGCAGCTTTGCCGGATGGGGTTGGGGACGCATGTATGATCCTAAATATACCTTTGTTTACGGTTGGTTCATGCCCTTTGACAGTGACCTGCCCATATTACCGTCTTTATATGTAGCCCGGGATAGCGAGCCCATATTCGCTTCACCCTCGGTAAACGGCAAATTGAGCAGAGACGTACTGCACCAAGAAAGCGGTAACTCATTGCCTGCGGACATCCTGATTCAAGGCAAATCGGCAGACGTGGAGGTATCCTGTCACCTTCATATAATCAGTGTGATAGAGCACATGAAAACCGGCCCTGATAAGGGAGGATTCATGACGAACTACTACAGGCGGCTAAATAAATACGATGCCAGGATTATGGTGGACGGTGAGTTCGATGAAGTTACCGGCGAAGCGCTTAATGAATATGTTATGCTCAGGCATAAGGGTTAAATATTCACAAATCAAGCCCGGACGTGATAGGAAAACATAGTCTAAAAATGAGGGCTTATATCAGTATAATTGCATCCATATACTAAAATACCACGGTTAGAACCCCATAAGGGTAAGGAGGGCTCGTGTTCAATAAATACGTGACGACGGTATCCATATTATTAATTATCATTCTTCTTGCCATCATGACCTGCGCAGGACCCGCTGCCCGGCCCGTATCCAGTGTCAAAACGCTTAAAATAGGTTCCATAATGCCGTTCACCGGATCAGCGGCTTTATGGGGACTGAATCTCAGGCCCGGCATGGAACTGTATGCCCAGCTAATTAATGAAGACGGTGGTCTAAAAGTAGGAAATGACACCTATAAGATAGAAATGATCTTTCTTGATGCCTACGGGCCAGCCCCTGCAGCTTCAGCCGCCAGGAACCTGATATACGACCATAATGTAAACGCCATTGTGGGGTATTTCGGCCTTGGCATAGCCGCCATAACCCAGGTCACCAACCCTGAAAAAGTGATAGTGAATATATCAACTGTCGGCGGTATAGATCCTTTTCCAGTTGACAAATCCTATGTTTTCTATGGA
>Ga0209777_10009419_pt1 | contig 10495 bp, 7 predicted proteins | sample FrelakmetHBP12HB_FD_187147 | JGI IMG/M metagenome (GOLD analysis project Ga0209777, IMG submission 187147) | Freshwater lake sediment microbial communities from the University of Notre Dame, USA, for methane emissions studies -HBP12 HB (SPAdes)... | ecosystem: Environmental > Aquatic >... | reverse complement strand
CATGAATGCCGCGGATCGGGACGGGGTCGCGCGGACTCCCGGCGCGCCGGGATTGCATTCCGTCCGCGGCTCGGAACGACTCCTCAGATGTGGCGTGACAGAGCACTAGGCGTTGCCAAGCTGTTCGGAGAACTGAATCCGGAAAATACTCGTGCGCACTGGATGCTTCCGCCGGAGGCCTTTGATGCCGCCGAATTCGGGCCTCTGGACTATCGGATTGACATCTACCATGTGGGTGTGCTCCTGCTTCAGTTGGCGAATTCGCGTGAGCTCCAGTTCTCCAAAGAAGAGATCCTCTCAGGCCGTCCCAGGGAGATGGCCCTTGCACTCTCGCCTCCGTACAGCTTTGCTCTGGCGAAAGCCCTGCGCCGGCATGTGGCTTATCGGAGCGCGAGTGCCTTGGAGTTGTGGCGGGATCTTCACTCACCGGAACAGGCAGCCTTGCCAGCGGTTGGACGTGAGGCTGTGAGAGTGGGAGCTGCCGAACAAGCGGATGCGGCTGACGATCGGGCGCCGCCCGCTCACCCGTGGCGTTAGACCCACGAAACCTATCGAGTGCTTACCGATGAGTGAGAACCTTCGGATTGAAGACCAGCGACACAGTTGCTTCCTGTCCCTGCCGCACAAATTCGAGACAGTTCGAGACTCGCTCAAGGCGATGGTCAAGCGAATCGGAGGCGATTCCTATTTCGTCATCGTTTCTGAGGGCGATACTCTCCGTAACGAGATCAAGCGGGCGCTGGGTACTAGCTCGATACTCATCGCCGATCTTTCATCACCCCCCTCAGACTTGAAGCAATTCCCAAAGGGCCCTAGACCAGCAATCATGTGGGAAATCGGGTACGCCGATGCATTGGGCTTGGGTCTAGTCTTTCTCTGCCAGAACAAGGATAAACCGTTCGTACCCTCGGTATTGGCTGACTATCACACTATTTATTACGATATTAACAACATAAGCGGAATGATTAGGGAAGCTGAGGGGGCGGTGTCGAAGCTTATTGCCCGAGGCCGTCCCAAAGAGTCACGGCTCTTTCGATCCATCTGCTACGTTGATCGGAAGAGTGCTGATCTGGAAGTGCGCTATCTGAAAGCGAAAGACACGATCAAGATTCTTGAGTTGAATCTTGAGACTGTTGAGGAACAGGTACCCACTATCATCCGTGCTCTTCAAGATCCAGGCAATCTCAAACTGTCAGTCCAGATCATGACCCTGAATCCCTTCAGTAAGTTCGCGGCAGATCGTGCCCTGCAACTAGGTCAGTTACCACTGCCTTACAGGCGAAAGCTATTCGACAACATGAAAGGAACGCACGACAAGCTTTCGCAGATATCAGCTGGTCGTTGGGAATTACGAATTTTCGACACGTTCCCAACGCAAATAATGTTCCAGATAGATGAGTCGTTCATTCACTCGATGATTTCACTGGGGAAGCGATCTCGAACCATGCTGCACTTCGAAGTACAGAAGGGACAACCAAACGCTTCGGACACGTTTGAGGCACACTTCAATCAATTGTGGAGCGGGAGTCTAGCGTATCCCGTCTGGTATCAGCAGAACGAAACGGCAGTTCGGGAACTTCTTGGTCCCGGTCGGCTCGACCGTAAGGACCAAGCAAGCGACAAAAGCTCGCTCGCGGAACCTTCAGAAAAGCCGAAAAGAAGTGTTCTGGCCAAGCGGCCCAGGCGGGTCTGACCTGGGGATGCACCTGGCGAACCAGTTTCCTCAAGGAGACGTCGGCTCGACTGCTAGCAACTTCTTTGCCCGCAGGTCAGCCGCAATACGTTGGGCTCAGGCGGAATCACAAGCCTGAGCTCGACGGATCTCGTCGTGAGTGGTGAGTCGGGTCGAGTAGGGCAGGCACTGCCCACCAATCCGTGCCGCGAGCGCGAGCGAGCGGACATGGGGGGAAAGTGACATGAGGTTCACGGTTGTCATTCGAGAAAGCAACGAAGACGCGTATGTAGCGACGGTCCCGGCCCTTCCCGGTTGTGTCTCGCAGCGGCGGACGCGCCGGCTGGCGCTGCGCAACGTGAACGAGACGATCGAGGTGTACATCGAATCGCTTCTTGAGGACGGACTACCCGTACCGGTGCAGACCAGCGCGAATTGGTTGACGTACAGGTGTCAGCGCGGTGAGCGAGCTGCCGTCTCGTGTAAATGTGCCGCGGATGTAGGTGAGTTTCGGAATTCCAAGGAGTGCAAAGGTGGCCGTGAATCTCAAAGGTCGTCATTTTCTTTCGATGCTGGATTTTTCGACGGAGGAAATCCTGGCCGTTCTGGAGACAGCGCGGAGGTTGAAGGCGCAGCATCACCCCCTCACCCTCCCCTCTCCCCCCGGAAGGGAGAGGGACTCCGCGCGGGCTGAAGCCCACGGCTCGCTGCCCCTGGCGGGCAAAACGCTGGCGATGATTTTCCAAAAGCCGTCGCTGCGCACGCGGGTTTCGTTTGAGACCGGCATGACCCTGCTCGGCGGGCACGCCATCTACCTCGCCCCCACCGACATCAGCCTCGGCAAACGCGAAACCACCGAGGACATCGCCATGGTCCTCTCCCGTTACGTCGATCTCATCATGGCCCGCGTCTTCGGCCACGACATCGTCGTCGATCTTGCCAGGCACGCGCGCGTGCCGGTCATCAACGGCCTGTCCGACCACGAGCACCCCTGCCAGATCATGGCTGACCTGCTCACCGTCCTCGAACGCAAGGGGCGGCTTGCAGGCCTTATGGGCTGCTATATCGGCGACGGCAACAACGTCGCCCATTCGCTCATGCTCGGCGCGGCCCGCGTGGGCATGCACTTCACCGTCATCACGCCCAAGGGCTACGAACCCGAACCCGACGTGACCCGGACCGCGAGCGACGCCGGCAAAGCCACCGGCTCGAAGATCGCGGTCTCTAACGACCTCAAGGCCGCCGCCGGGGCCGATATGGTCTACACCGATGTGTGGGCGTCGATGGGCCAGGAATCCGAAGCCGAGGCCCGCAAGAAAATCTTCAAGGATTATCGCATCGACGCGAACACCATGAAGATCGCCGACAAGGATTGCGTCATCCTACATTGCCTGCCCGCGCACTACGGGGACGAAATCGACTACGCCACGTCGCGCACGCCGAACTCGGCCATCTTCGACCAGGCCGAAAACCGCATGCACGCGCAGAACGCACTGATGGTTCACCTCGTCGGCGCGGTGTAGCTCTAAAGTAAATCCGTCCGTCGCACCGGGCTCTCGACTACGGTATCGCCACGGGCTATACTCTCCGTCGTTGTTGTTTAGTCGAAGGTCAAACCAATTCACACAGGAGCTATCTCATGCCGTACACAATCAACAAAGTCGATGTTTGGGCCGCGGACATCCCCAACCAGGCGGGCACGCTATCGAGGATTCTCGAAGGGGTATCTGGCGGCGGCGCGCAACTTGAGTTCATGATCGCCCGCAAGGTCGACGAAGGCACGTCACGGGTGTTCCTCGCGCCGATAAAGGGTTCAAAGCAGCAGCGGGCAGCAACCGAAGTCGGCCTGGCCCGGGCCGCCGGGATGCACTCCCTGCGCGTCGAGGGACCGGACCAGGCGGGACTCGGGGCCAGGATCACCAATGCCGTTGCGGGGAAGGGCATCAACCTGCGTGGGGCCTCGGCGGCGGCCATCGGGAAGAAAGCGGTCTTCTATTTGGCCGTCGAGAGCGAACAGGATTTGAAGGGGGCGACCCAGGCGGTTCGCAAGCTGCTTGGCAAATAAAGTGACGCTCATCAGTCGGGACCCTGCCAGAACTCGTCGCTGCGCCAAGGTTGCGCGCCGAAACCTTCCACAGCGCTCCCTTGACATGAGACACACAAGGTGTAACTTGGAGGCCTGCAATTCTGAGGAAAAGGGACGGAGAGTGGGGATGCTGGTCCTGGAGGTGCAAAAATGACGACTCAAACGAAGGCTTCGATTCTGCGTGTATCCTCTGCGCTTATGGTTGTCCTGTCCTGGGGAGTTTCCCAGGCCGCATGGGGCCAAACCGATCCAATCGGTGTGGGTGGAGGGGCCATGTTTCGCATGGCCCCCGCCAGCTTGTTTCAGGAAGGGTGTTTCCCTCCGTGCATGTGTCCCATGCTTACTGAACAACCGGTGGAGGGGACGTTTACGTTGGCGTATGCGGGCGCCAACTCCGGAATCCACACCTACGCGGTTTCCGACATCAACTGGAGATTGCCTGGGAATAACACCTGGCGTACCACAGGCGCCGGCAAGTACAGCATCGGGAGTCCGGGGCCGATCACCGTGTTGCAGCAACGGATGGAGCTCGACCTGCAAGTCGGCGGCGACCCCGTTCAACATTTCGACAGCGGATGGGTTCTGTTCCAGAACAACACCGGAATCCAGATCACCGTCTCGATGCACGGCATGTACTGCTGGGATCGGGTTTTTGCGATTGACGCGGTGCGGGTTCCGCCCGCGGGCATTCTGCCGTACGCGCTGCAGCCTGGCGCCACCTACCAGCGCGGCTGCTTCAACCCTTGCGATTGTCTGCTGGAAGACCCTCGACCGCTTGTCGGCGAATTCGCCCTGATTCCGCTTCAAAACAACCCGTTGTTTCAGGAGTTCGCCGTCGTAAACGTGCGCTGGCATGTCTTGTCGCCGGTCAACGCCGACGTGATCCCCATTCACGGATTCGGTATGTACCGGGTCGGCGGCGAGGTCGCCGTACAACAGCAGCTTGTTCTTGAACTCTGGATCGGCAACGATGGTCCGATGCACTTTGACAGCGGACTGGTGATCGGCGGCGGACAGTTCCCGCTAATCGACGCCGTGGTTTCGATGAACGGCATGGTTTGCTTCGACATCGTCCTTCACGTCATTGCAAAACCGGTCATCGGCCACGCGTGCGGAGGGATCGCCAGTATCCCCTGCGACGCGGGGGAGTTCTGCAAGTTTCCAATAGGCGCCTGCTGCTGCGACATAATGGGTATTTGCATGCCCGTCCCCGGCGGCTGCCCGGACGTATGGCAGCCCGTGTGCGGATGCAACGGGGTAACCTACGGCAACGAGTGCGAGGCGGACTTGGCCGGGGCGGCTATAGCCCATCCGGGCGAGTGCCAACCGACCTGCGGAGGGCCGAACGGCGCTACCTGCGGTCCGGGGCATTTCTGCAAGTACCCAATCGGCGTGTGTGATCCGGCGTCGGGCGTAGGAATGTGTGCGCCTGTGCCACCGGCGTGTCCGACGCTGTGGGATCCGGTTTGCGGTTGTGACGGCGTCACCTATAGCAACGAGTGCGTGGCGGATACGGCAGGGGCAATGATCGCGCATCGCGGGATATGCGCGGAAATATGCGGCGGAATCGCCGGGATTCCCTGCCCGCCGGGCGATTTCTGCAAGTTCCCGATGGGCACGTGCAACGTGGCGGACAATTTGGGCGTGTGTTTGCCCGTACCCGGCGGCTGCCCGGACGTCTGGCAGCCGGTGTGCGGTTGCGACGGCGTTACTTACTCGAATGAGTGCTACGCCGACCGGGCGGGGATCGCCGTCGATCATCCCGGCGAATGCGCCGTCGCCAGTTGTGCAGCCACCCGCATTCTGTTCGACTCCGACCTTACCTACTGCCCTGGTAATACTAAGACGGTGCACATCTCGCTGACTCCGCCGGCCAGCGCATCAGCGGTCGCACTCGAGGACATGCCTCCGGCGGGCTGGATCGTCACGAATAACATCAGCAATGGCGGGGCGTACGATCCCGCGCATCACAAAGTCAAATGGGGTCCGTTCTTCCCGCCGTTTCCGGCGGAAGTTTCCTACGAGGTCATACCTCCTGCCGGCGAAGATGGGCTGCGCTGTTTCTCGGGTTCGATCTCGGTTGACGGTCACAATGGGCCCATTTGCGGGGACACATGCGTCAGCCGATCGTGCTGCCCGCGGATTGAAGCGGACAGGCCTCAGCCGCCCTGTCCGTCGTGCCCGATCGGCGATTGCGGGAGCTGTGATGCGAGCGTGTGCGGGGACGGTCAGATCAGCCTGTGCGAGGTGATCGGCTACGCGTGCGCCTGGTTGAGGGGCTGTAACGACGATCTGTCGGGGGTTACGCGGGCCGCGTACGTCTGGCGGAACGGCGAATGTTATTGCTGGAGCGATGCCGAGCAGAACTGGATTCCCGCGGACTGCTCCGCGCCGGGATCGGGATGTTGCGCTCCGACCAGCGGGCTGCTGACTGGTCCGCCATCCGGCGGCGCCGCTTCTGTGGGTACGGCAACCGTCCGAGTAACGCCGAACGGCGGCACTCGAGGCGGCCCGGCGAAGTCGTGGAGCGTGGCCGTGGCGATCAGCCCACAATCGGGGATCTCCGCAGTTGCGGCGGAGATGACGGCGCCCAAGGGATGGCGAGTTGCGAACATCAGCGACGGCGGCGCCTGGGACGATATGAACCGAAAGGTCAAATGGGGACCGTTCTTCGACGGCGCGTCTAGGACCGTATCGTTTGATCTCGTTGGATCTGCGAAGGTGCCCTCCGAGAAGCCGGGCCAGCTTTCGCGTGTGGATAGGCTGCATGGCCTGACGGGTAGAGTGTCTTTCGACGGGATCAATTTGCCGATAGAAGGAGGCTCTAGTCGGTAGCGCTGCAATACGCTTGGGATTTCAGCACGCCCTGCCGACGAAGTCGGCAGGGCGTGTTGCAAGGTAAGTGGGATGGTAAAGAGGTTGCCCAAAGCCAATTGGAGTCGTCTGGCCGTTGTCGCGTTCGTCGGAGCGGGACTGGTGACCCCGACGTTCGTCCGAGGACAGAGCGCGGTGCGCACCTTGCCCGACTATTACTTGCAGGGGACGGCCTCGAACATCTCGATTGCACTCAGCACTCCGCAGGGGACCGCGGTCGTCGGCGTTGAGGACAAGCCCCCGGCCGGATGGTCGGCGTCGAATATCAGTAACGGGGGAACGTGGGATGCCCTGAGCCAGAAGGTTAAATGGGGACCGTTTTTCGGCACGTCGATTCCGACCGGGCTTTCGTACCAGGCGACGCCTCCGGCGGGCTTTTCGGGAGAAGCGTGCTTTGTCGGATCGGCTTCTTTTGACGGGTTCAATCAGCCGATAAGCGGCGATGCGTGCATTCCCATCGGCGTTCCCGCGTTGTCGTGGCTTGGTGCGATAGTGTTTGCCGGGCTGATGTTGGCAGCCGGGGCCGTAGTCCTTCGACGTCGACTGCCGACGTAATTCCTGGAACTCCAGGTCTGGCAATCCAGGCGGGGCACAAATATACGCCCCGGGCGCGGAGCAGCCTCACCGGCAGCGTGCTTCTCGGAAGTCAGAGTGGTCAGGACGACCGGTTGCCCGTCATGTATCGTAGCGAACTCAAAACGCAGACTTGATCTTGCACACCTTGCAAGTCGATTACGCCTTCGACTTATGCTTCTCGCTGTACGCACTTTCTACGGACCGTTCGGATTGGGCTTCGCCGAGTCCCTGGCCTGCGAAGCTCCGAGCGGGGACTTCTCGCTCTGCAGGAAGTACTCCTCCCACCATCGCGGGAACCGAGCAACCGCTTTGTAGTGATTCTCCGACACGGTCTTGACCGTGCCCTGCCTGGCGATCTCCTCGGGGCATCGCCCGATGGTCACTCCGATGGAAAGTCGCTGAACGCCTCGCAAAACGCTTAGCGTCATCTTGCCGCCAGGGCCTCGATTCCGGATCGTTGCGCTAAACGTTTCGATGACCTGCATGCCCTCGCCGCGCACCGGCTCGCCGTCGATCTCATAAATGACATCGTCTTTCCCCAGCCCAGCGCGCTCCGCGGCCGTGCCGCGGATCACTTCGTCAACCATCACTCCGACCGCCCCTTTGGGGAGACGCGGATGGTCCTCTGTGTTTGCGCTGTACGGCTGGAGCTTGATTCCCAGAAAACCGCTGCGATCGTAGACATGGTGGTTTAGATAGGCGGTGCGCACAATGCGCTCGATGCGCAAGCGGACCTCCAGATTGTCAGTGGTGTGGTAAGCCGCTCTCAACTTCGCCAGTGCGGGCGCGCCAATCTCGATCAATCCGTCCGTGGCCGCTTCGCGCTCCTTATAAGCCGGCGAGCCGAGTTTAGGGATCAGTCGCTCAGCGCTGGCCGCCGCCGTCGGATCGATCGGCAGGCGGAATTCGTCGTCCGTGATCGGATCGTTCTCAAACGATCTCGGCGAAGTCGACTCCTCTTGAACTTGCGCCAATATCACGACGCTACTCGGTGCAACTAGCGCCGCCGCGCCAAAAAGGAATCGGAAGATCGTGGGAGATCGAATCATTTAGTTCGGCCTCGCCGAAAACCAGGCGGGAGCAACGGTCTATCAGGTCAACAAGACCGGCGGCGCCAGCCCATCCGCGATTGCACCCGCTTGCATCGCGCCGCCGCAGAGAGTGTAGACCGCGAAACCCGGCAGGGCAACGATTTCCGCGGGGCCGTCATGCCTTGACGATCTTCGCCCGCCCGTTTCGGACCTGGCTGGTCGCGTTTCGCGTGTCTACGACGAGCTTGGCGTGGCGCACGATCCAATCGTAATCGTAGACGGTGTGATCGGTAGCGATGAGGACGCAGTCGTAGGACTTGAGCATGGCCGCCGACAGTTTCTTACTCGTCATGCCCAGGTTGTGCTCGCGCTGCCGCGGCGTCTTGGGTACGAAGGGGTCGTTGTAATCCACTTTTGCCCCCCGCTCCCTAAGCATCTCGATCAACTCGATCGACGGCGATTCGCGGATGTCGTCCACGTCCTTCTTGTAGGCCAGTCCCAGCACGAGGATTCGCGATCCCTTGATCGAACGTCGCCGCTCGTTGAGGGCGTGGGCGACGCGCTTTACCACGTACTCCGGCATCGAGGTGTTTATCTCACCGGCCAGCTCAATGAAACGCGTGCTCATGCCGTACTGCCGGGCCTTCCACGTCAGGTAGAACGGGTCTATAGGAATGCAGTGCCCCCCAAGCCCCGGACCGGGATAAAATGCCTGGAAGCCGAACGGCTTAGTGGCGGCGGCCTTCACCACCTCCCATACGTCGATGCCCATTTTATCGAAAAGCACTTTCAGTTCGTTGATGAGCGCAATGTTCACGCAACGGTAGACGTTTTCCAGAATCTTCGCCGCCTCGGCAACCTCGCAACTCGACACCGAGACCACCTTGCGCACCGCCGAGCCGTACATGGCGGCCGCGATCTTTCGGCTGCGCGCATCGTATCCGCCGACGACCTTGGGGATCGTCTCCGTCGTGTGGTCGGTGCGCCCGGGGTCCTCCCGCTCCGGCGAGAATGCCAGGAAGAAGTCCTGGCCGGCGCGCAGCCCGCTGCTCTCCAGAATCGGCTTGACTACTTCTCGCGTCGTGCCCGGATAGGTCGTGCTCTCCAACACGATGAGCTGTCCGCGCTTGAGATGGTCGGCGATCAGATGGGCCGTGTTCTCGACGTAGCTAAGGTCCGGGTCCCGCGTCTTATTTAACGGGGTCGGCACGCAAATAACGATGGCGTCGCACTCCCGTAGCGACTTCGGATCGGCGCTGGCCCGGAACTTGCCTTGCGTGACCATCTGCTTGATGAGCGCCGATGGAATGTGCTTGATGTAGCTTTTACCGGCGTTGAGCTTTTCCACTTTGGTGATGTCAATATCAAATCCAAGGCACGAAAAACCGGCAGAGCAAAAGGTGCGCATCAGCGGCAGACCCACGTAGCCCATGCCCACGATACAGACCCGCGCCCTGCGGCTGCCGATCGCATCGAGCCACAACGATTCCGAAAGCAATGGACCGCTGTGCTTATGCACCGCTGCGGTTTCCCGATTCGCGGACGCCTTCGCCGACTTCAACGGCTTCGCCATGATGATCTTTCTCCTGCTCCTGACCGAGACATCCGGCCGACTGCAACAATGTAACCGCGGCCCACGGCCTTACGCGCCGTAACGACCGCTCCCTCCTGCACCGCTCAAATCGTGATGCCGAAGAATTATCGGTGTCTGCGCCGCTGTACTATAATGGGCGCGTGCCGCGGACGCCAAGACACGACGCTGCGAACATCCGCGACCCCGATGCAAGGAGAGCCAACGCTTGAACCGCCCCATCCCTCTCGCGCGACCCAACATCTCCCAGGCCGAGATCGACGCGGTCGTCGCCGTTCTCAGGACGCCGAGCCTTAGCCTCGGCCCGAAGGTGCCGGAATTTGAGAACGCTTTCGCCCGCTACTGCGGCACGAAGCACGCCGTGGCCTGCATAAACGGCACTGCGGGGCTGCACCTGCTCGTCCGCGCCATGGGCATCGGCCCCGGCGATGAAGTCATCACTACGCCCTTCTCATTTGTCGCGTCGTCCAACTGCGTCCTCATGGAGGGCGCTACACCGGTCTTCGTCGATATAGATCCGCACACCTGGAACATCGACCCGCAGCGCGTCGCCGCCGCCGTGACCGGCAAGACGAGAGCGATAATCCCCGTGGACGTGTTCGGCCAGCCCGCCGACATGGACGCGATCCGGCATATTGCCGAGCGCCACAACCTCCACGTGATCG
>Ga0209777_10009418_pt1 | contig 10497 bp, 11 predicted proteins | sample FrelakmetHBP12HB_FD_187147 | JGI IMG/M metagenome (GOLD analysis project Ga0209777, IMG submission 187147) | Freshwater lake sediment microbial communities from the University of Notre Dame, USA, for methane emissions studies -HBP12 HB (SPAdes)... | ecosystem: Environmental > Aquatic >... | reverse complement strand
TATGTGTGCGCAGATCATGGATGAGCGCGAGAAAATGCTGCACTACACGCTCAGCAAATTCCGGGAAGGTGTATGTGCCTTTGTCATAGATACCACTGACCGGATACAGCACATCTTCTGGCGGTTTGAAGATGCGGGACATCCGCTGTACGATAAAAAAGGCGCGCAAAAGTACGGTGGAATTATTCGCGATTATTACAAGCGGGCGGACCGCATCATCGGCGAAATCATGCGCGGTCATGTTGATGATAAAACACTGCTGCTTATCCTTTCAGACCATGGTTTTACTACCTTTCGCCAGGGGGTCAATCTGAATCGCTGGCTTATCGAAAACGGCTACATGGTGCTTCGCGAGAAACCTGACCCTGAAGATAAAGAGGGGGGGGCTTTGTTCAGACATGTTGACTGGAGTAAAACCGCAGCATATTCTTTGGGGTTCTCAAGCATCTATCTAAACCTCAAGGGAAGAGAGGGTCGCGGCATTGTACAGCCCGGCAGCGAGGCGGGAGCGCTGGCAAGAAGGATTGCTCATGGCCTGCAAGCTCTTAAAGATCCCTCCTCTTCGGACAGCGTTATCAAACAGATGTATGCTGCAGATGCCCTATACAACGGTGAATATCGTGCAGCAGCACCTGATCTGGTCGTTGGTTTTAATACGGGTTACCGTATGAGCTGGCAGACAGCAATCGGGGGAGCTCCCCAGAGTCTTTTAGAGCCCAACCAGAAAAAATGGAGCGGTGACCACATTGTCGACCCTTCGTTAGTATCCGGTATATTGTTTTCCAATTACAGGATAAAAAAAACTAACCCGAAAAGCCTCGATATTGCTCCTACGGTTCTGAAGGCTGCCGGCCTTGGTCAGCCACATACAATGAAGGGAAAGTTATTAATATGATGGATGACATAAACTCCCTGCCGCAATCAACCCGGCATAAGGTATCCTGCGGGGGATAGCACTTCAATCGAGGCATTAAAAATTCTTGCCCCCGTCCTCTCGGCGTATTAATATATGATCCATGTCTTCCATAGACCCGAAAGAACCCGCGCAATCAATCAGCCAGAAGCTACTGTCAGTCGATTATGGAACAAAAGCTGTAGGGCTGGCAATGTTTTCTCCCGCACAGGACCCCTATCCCCTGCCCTACGCCCGGCTTATTTACAAAAGCGATAAGGCGCTGCTGCAGGATCTGCTGCGCATGGTGCGGGAGGAATCAGTTACCGCGGTGGTGCTGGGCGTGCCCCGGCTGCTGGACGGCAAGGAAACAACCATGACCAGGCGCATACTGGCCTTTGGGGAGAAACTTGAGGCAGCCCTGAAACCCGTACCCCTGTACCGGCAGGATGAGTCACTCTCATCGTTTGAAGCGGAAGAGCGCATGAAAAGTTCGGCGCGCTATAATTTCAAAATCAATCCCCGGCAAATCGACGCGCTGGCAGCCGCAATCATACTGGAGGATTTTATAAAACAGCAAAAACAATAGAGGCAAGAACGGGCGGCTGCGAGCGGATCGTACCCCGCTCAGCCCAGTTCAGTTTCATCAGTTTTAGTTCCTGCAATTATATTTTTCTTCTTGTTACTATTACCTACGGTGCATATTCAATAGCAATAAAAGCGGGGCCATTGCCGGCACCGCTTTTATTATTTGATTGTTTTCAGCTGCTACGCGAAGCTGTCAAGCAGCTTTTTCTATGCCACCTGATAGATCACCGGACGGTAATGAGGCTTGGGGATCGGCTTTTTATGGGCCCGGGCAGATGCCAGCCACGCTTTTTTTGCTTTTAATACCTCGGCCAAAGCATCATCAGGAGTTTTGCCGAAAGCTGAACAATGGCTAAGATCCGGAATATCAGCAATATATCCTCCATCTTCATCACTGAAAAAAATATTTATGTGATAATCTTTCATTCATCGTCCTCCAAGTGAAGGTCATATTGCTCGATAATCTTTAGAAGCTGTTTTATCTGATACGGTTTTGCCTTGCCCTCGATATTTTGCAGATTTATTAAATCGGGAATATGAGGGTGAATATAAATATGATGGCTTCCGCTTACTCTGTCAAGTTTAAAACCAAACGATTCGGATAGAGCAGAAGCTTACCCTCAAGAATAATATTGACAACTCACAAAATGAGTTGTACAAATAGTGCATGGAAATAGTTTCTGATGCCAGCGCATTTCTATCAGTAATCCTTGACGAAGCGAACCGCGAATGGGTGATCGAGAGAACCTCCGGGTATGGAGTTGTCTCCCCGGAAGTACTTCCTTATGAGATTGCGAATGCACTGATTACCGTAAAGAGAAAGGGCCGTTTAACTGATCGAGAAGTTTTAAGGGCGTTCAGCATTTCACAGAGAATCGCCGTCAGGCTCTTGCCCGTAAAGATATATGACGCAATGAGAATGGCCGTTAAGTTCAATATCCATGCGTATGACGCATTCTACCTTCAGTGTTGCATTGAAACAAAATTGCCCCTCATCAGTCTGGATAATCGCATGTGTGAGGTGGCTAAAAGTCTATCCATAAAGGTGGTGACTTAATCCTATGAAAGTCTATACATACTCTGAAGCAAGACAGAAGCTTGCAAGCATCCTTGAAGAATCTAAAACCAGCGAAGTGGTAATCAGTCGCCGTAAGGGTGATATGTACGCCATTATACCGCAAACAACCCGCCCCCGTCGTTCTCCTTTTGATGTTCCGGGTTTAAGCAAGGGTTTTTCTAAACAAGAAATAGTTGAAATAATTCGCGAGTCAAGAAAACGGGCATAACAACCCTTTCAGAAAAGAATACCAACAGTGCGCTGAAAAGTATTTCAAGGCGTATCTCCTTTACCCATTAACCACCCATTAACCCAAGTACCAGCCAGGCAAGTGCGCTGCCCGCGCCATGTTATTTTCTTTCTCTCACACTATTACGCTGTGCCCTCTTGCAGCGAAACAGCCAGTAGATAAAACCAACCTCGTGAAAGGGCTAATTTACTAAGTACCGTTGAAATAGATATTCTATCTTTATTCTATTATTAGATGAAGTTCTCTTATGCTTTAAACAGTCTCGAAGGATAGTTTTGATTGTTTTGTCAGAAATGTATCTAAACAAATGAGAACCCCAGAATTTTCTATCGGGGTTATTTTTATTTGAATAATATTTCCAAAAAGGTAATTTGAAATTTAATTTAACGGATGTTTTGGGGCTACCAAAATAATCCTCTATTTTATCCTTGGATTTTAATATTTTCTTAATGTCCATAATTGCAAAAATATATCTTTTACTCTCTTCCATCCCAGGATCTCTTGTTGTAAGCAAAGCAATTTTATTGGGTTTTGCATCCTTGCAGGTGTAAGGTATGTTTTTACCATGATTCCATCCGGGGGTAAATACCCAGTACTTTAAAGCCCTTGCCTCATAACAGGGATATTTGTTTAGTTTAATTTGGCTATCTTGCCAAGTCTGACAATTTTTTTTGTCATTAGGTTGATTACAGCACCAATAACTCTTTTTAATATTTACATTGAATTTAAAAGCTGCTTGAGTACATACACCTTTATACTTTTGGTCATTATAATTACACTTAAAAGCAAGATTTCCATTAGATGAAATTTTTTTTGCCATGTTTTAATACCCCTCCGTCCCATAAGATTTTTCTGGGATCAAAGCTTTATTACCTGCCTATTCCAAATATCCACCTCGGCGTTGCAGTCTCTGTGCCGTGCATTGTTGACGTGCCGTTCAGGTCAATGTCTTCCAGCTTGTAGTAATATGTTTTTCTATTCTGTACATTAGTATCAATAAATTCATAAGATGCACCTTGCGTGGAAGTGCCCTGGGCGAAGATTAGTCCCGATGAATTAATTTTGGTGTACTCTCCATCTTCTAGTGCAGAGCAATAAAGGTAATATCTTAATTATCGATAAACATTCATATATGGAAAACTGCTTGTTGTCTGTTGAGCAATAATGTATGAATTCTGGTCTATTAAAACAATATTTCTATTCGGGTTTCCCGTGTAATGCAGTACATCAACCATGCGATCTGCAAATTGTTTTTTTTGAGATGAAGTTAATCCATACCAAAATGAATCATTAATGGTAATATATAAATTGCCTCCCTCATCTTTAATATTTGAAATAATTTGAGGAAATTTACTCAATAAATAGTTTTCTGAATCTGCTAATGATTTTAAGGATGGGGTACTTGAATTTGATGAGTACAGATATTTATCTGAGGGTAACCCCTTAAAGTCTGTTGTATAGATTACAAAACCTATGTAACCTATGGACAATAATAAAAAAGTTATTTGTACGGTTAATTTTATTCTTTGATTTCTAATTTCTTTTTCCTTTAATTTCCTTTTTTCTTCATTGTTCTTATTAATTAATTCTTGTGGTATTGGGTCTGGTAGAGTAATTGGTTCATTATATATTTCCTCAAGTTGTTGGGGAAGTGCTGCAAGCATGTCATGATTAAAAGGAATAGGATATTTATTAAGGTTAAATATGTTTTTCTTTATCGGTTTCCCCTTTAATTTAATCGGGAGTGGTGTTGAATGAATATTTTTATTAGATACATTTTCAAACCCGATGTTATTTAAATGTACTGAACATTCATCACATGCTTTGACTTCAATTTTATAGACAGAGAGAGGTTTTACTTGCTGTTTTGGCGTAAAATTAAAAATTTTCGGTTCATTGCAATGCCCTATAACTAATCGCCCACAAATTTCACATGTTGTCGATTTAGTATTTTCTATTTGATAAACAGTATCTTTGAAATATAAAAATTCTTGTTCAAGTTCAAAAAACCCTTTTGTTATAATAAAGTAACACGGATCAAAACCTATTTTATATGCTTCTTCTTTTATAATTTTATCAAGTGGCCTCTTGTCATCCTTTTTAACTTTATCTCTGATTTTAATAGGTTCGATCTCATACATAAATCTAACCCTTTAAATATTAATTTGAAATCATTTAAATAATTCTGAAACGCTCTCTTTTTATTTTATTTACGCACCCCGTATATTACCCTCGGCACTGTTTTAACTGGCCCATAAAAAGTGCTTATCCCTTTCGTATCTATATCTTCAAGTAGATAGAAATATCTCTTTCCATTCAGCACCCACTGGTCTACGGACGTTAAAGGGGACAACGCCCGTTATTTAACAAAAAGCCTCCACCAGCTATAGTTCTATAACGAGATTGCCACGTCAAATGCTTACGCATTCTCATCGCAATGACAATTGCTGCTACTGCCCCTAATAGTAAAAATCACTCTCTCGTGTCAAGGCATATTTCGCCAAGCGCCTCCCCCTGCTATTTCACCCCCACATGCACGACAGCAATGCCATTTACGGAAGGCGGGACAACCACTGAAATGCGGGGGCAATAAGTATCGCCTGATGAGCGTTTGAAACTTTTTTAAAGGTCTTTGCATCGCTGATGAGCTGCACGGCAGGCACATTCAGCTGAGCCTGAAATTTGCGCAGCGCAGCTGTGGGCTGATCATCAGACAGCTTTGCCTCAACCAGAAGAAACGGCCTGCGGTCTCTGGCCACCAGAAAATCAACTTCCTGCTGCTCCTTGTTCTTTATAAAATGGAGAGAAAAGGTGCCGTAGCCCATATCATTCCATGCAGTAACAGCCCTGTAAAGCTCCAGTGCCACCATGTTTTCAAACCGGGCGGCCTCATCCTGAATACGCGGTGAATCCCACAGATAGACCTTGCGCTCTTTTTGAATCGCCCGCGAAATTTTTATGGTCCACGGGTATATGCTGAAGAGAAGAAAATACCGTTCAAAAACCGACAGCCAGCTTTGCACCGAATTATAGGCTACCTTCAAATCCCGGGCCAGTGAGGGAACAGACAGGGGACTTCCGATTTTTGTGGGCAGCAGCATATAGAGCGTTTCCATATCCCGTATGGATTTTATATCGGTCATGTCGCGGATGTCCTCTCTTATCAGCTGCTGTGCGTAGGTATGCGACCACCGGCGATAGGTGGTTTCTTTCCCCGAAAGATACGGCTCCGGAAATCCGCTGAGCTGTGAAAGCCGGCTCCAGAGCTTCCGGAGCTCGGTGTGGCGCGCCATGTTCATCTGAAGCGGATCCCTGCAAAAAGCATCAAAAGCGGCATTGGCGCTTCCGAGTTCAGCCACCGTAAAGGGCCAGAGGTGAAAAAGAAAATATCTGCCGGCCAGCGAATCGCTTCCCTTCTGATACAGATCGAGCCTGCCGCTTCCTGAGACAAGAAAGCTGTATTTTCCCTGGAAGGCATCATAAGCGCCTTTCAGATAATTCTTCCAGTCTTTGTATTTGTGGATTTCATCAAAAATGATCAGCGGCACAGAATCGTCGTGCCGTTCAACCTGTTCAAAAAAAGAGGTGGTTTCAAAAAAACGCACCCTGTCTTGCGGGATGTCCCAGTTAAAATAGAGCTTGTTTGTAAAAGACTCTGCTATTATCTTTGCCAGCGTTGTTTTTCCTGCCTGACGTGGTCCGGCAAGAAAAAGCATGCTTTTTTCAGCCGCAAGCGCTGACCAGATATGCTTATAAAGATTTCTCTGTTCCATACCTGTCAATTATTCACATCAATGAAATATAGTCAAGACTATTTTTCATTACTATAAAATATAGTCATTACCCTGCAGCCTCCCCGCTGTTCTATTTCACCCCCACATGCACGACAGCAATGCCATTGGTAAGCCTGCGCCAGGTGACCCGGGAGAAGCCGATTTTTTTCAACATCGCGCTCAGCTCATCCGGCTGCGGGAACAAGCGGATGGATTCAGGCAGGTAGGTATAGGCCGTGCGGGGAGCCGGTAAAAATCTTTCCAATAAGCGGCATGATATAAAATGAATAGCTATCATACAGGAAGCGGAACGCGGGATTTGCCGGCCGGGAAAACTCCAGGCACATGAGGGTGCCGCCGGGCTTCAGCACCCGGTACATCTCCGCAAAACCCTTATCCATATGGGTAAGGTTCCTGATGCCGAACCCCACCATGGCCGCCTCGAACTGTCCGTCAGGAAATGAAATCTGCTCGGCATCCCCTTGAATATATTGTATCCGGGCATCAAGCAGCGCAGTATGCACCTTCTCTTTTCCCACCTCCATCATGGACCGGTTGAAATCATAGACTATGACCCTGCCCTCCGGGCCCACGCAGCGTGCTGCAAGGATGGCAAGGTCAGCGGTGCCGCCGCACACATCTATGACCCGGATCCCCGGCTGCAGTTTCATCATCTTCACGGCTGCCCTCTTCCACAGGTAGTGAAGGCCAAAGCTCAGCAGGGTGTTCATGAAGTCATATTTAGCGGCGATGGAGTCAAAATGGCGCTGCACCAGCCTCACCTTTTCCTGGGCGGGAACTTTCTTATAACCGAACTGTGCCGTTTCCTCATGCAGCAGTGCACCATCCAGATGCTTTGTATTCTGCTTGTTTGACATTTGAACTTTGAATTTTATAATTTATGCGATAGTAGTTTTTAGGTAAATCGTGCACCGCTGTGATTGCTTAGACTGTAAGGTATACTGGAGCAGTATGGGGTGTCAAGGAGGAAACAAAAGATATGGATTGACATTGCAGCACCTATCGTATCATACTTTTCAGCAGCCTGGAAAAGATTATTTTTTCAACAACCTGTTAGTAGTACTTTAAAAAGGCATACAGGGAAAATGTCTGATCTCTTTTCGCGAAAACCTGAAACCATAAAGCTGCTGCAGCTCTTCGGCGTGCTGATAGCCCTCTGCGGCCTTGCCGCGGCATGGCACTGGACGCCGCTTAAAAGCTTCGCCGACCCGGCGAGCGTGCTGCCGTTCATGAAGGGCTTAAGCGCCGGGGCCTTTGGACCTCTGCAGGTTATTGCCGTGTACGTGCTAGGCGGGCTGGTCATGTTCCCCATTGTGGTCCTTATTCCTGTCACCGCCCTCATCTACGGCCCGTTTCTCGGGCCGGCATACGCGCTGCTGGGCTGCCTGGCGAGCGCGGTCCTGTGCTATGTAATCGGCCGGGGCATGGGCAGTGAAACCGTGTGCCGCCTTGCCGGCAGCAGGGCCCGCGCCATAGAGAGCAGGCTTATGCAGCACGGGTTTCTCATGGTCGCCTTGTTTCGCTTTCTGCCGGTTGCCCCGTACACGGTGGTTAATCTCGCGGCAGGCGCATTCCGCATGCGTTTTCTGGACTATACGGCAGGGACGCTGGTGGGGCTGCTGCCCGGTGTGGTTATCATGACGGCACTTGAATACAGCGTGGAAAAAACGCTGATGAAACCGGATGCGTGGAGTGTCCTGCTGCTGGCAGGCGCAGCAGCTGTTGCGCTCGGCGCGACCGTGTGGGCTAAACGGCGCTATGAAAAAACTGCTGCCGGAGATTAAAACTCATCAACTACCGGGCATTAACCGTTTAGCGCACGGCACCTACCAGACGTTTTTAATAAACTTTACCAGTATCAGGATAAGCATGAAGATCAGGTAAAAGCGCAGAAAATAGAGAGCGAACTTAGACATAGGAGTTAGTTTAATCCGGGGCATTCTGAAACCTCACGGTTTTGCACGGGTTACCAGACCCTGCATAATATCTTTGTAATGCACCACGCCAAGAATGCGATCATAGCCATCGACCACCGGCAGCATGCGATAATGATACTTTGCAAACAGTTCTATCAAATCCTCACGCACATCATCGGCTTCCGCTGAAACAACCGGTGCCGTCATCAGTTCATCCATCCGCATGGCATCAGCGGCAAGGATCAGTTCACGCAGATCTACCACCCCTGCCAGCACATTGTCTGTGCCGACTACTACGTAGATGTAGGAAATACAGTCATGCTCTTGCTGCGAACTGCGTACTGCCTGCAAAACCTCTCCGACAGTGGCCTCCGGTGGAAACACCATGTAATGGGAAGACATCAGGAAGTGGGCAGTAACCTCGCGCTCGGAGATAATGGCCTGGATGCGCTGCGCCTGCTCTTTAGGCAGCAGTCCCATCATTTCCACCATGTCATCATGCGGCAGCACTGATAGCAGGTCCGCCAGCTGCGGCACTGACATCTCGGAGAGGATGGTCCGCGCCCGTTCTTTACGCAGGTTGGCAATCAGCTGCCGCTGGGCCCGCGGCTCAACCTGGGTCAGTGTCTCAGCCGCTTTCTCCGAATCCAGGGCAGAAAAGAAAGCCTGCTGCTCCTCGCCGGAAAGCATTTCCAGGGCATCAGCCAGGTCCTCGCTGGGCAGCTCTCTTATTTCCCTGCGCGTTACTGACAGCGAAACAGCATCGGTTGATGTGGCATCTTCTACGGAGAGCGGCTGGACGTATTTCCAGGAGATGAACTGATCTTTGATCCACTGGGACTTTCCCAAACCCCACTTGCGCAAAAATCCGTTGAAAGAAATATCGACATGGACTATGAGCATGCGGCCTTTGGAGTTTAACAGGTGGACGTCATTCACCACCTCGATCCTCCGTCCATCCATGTCCATGATGGTACGGCCCATCAGGTGCTCATTAACCAGAATCCATCCGGGCTGGTCTATAAAGGGCGGGTACGTGCCGCCGCCTTCAGCGGGTTTTACAAAGACGGCATCAGACTCGATTTTGACGACCCGGTCCCACGGTATGAATTCGGTTGGCTTGCCCCAGCCGTGATCAAGGTAAATTCCGACAGCCTCTGCGTAAGGCTCTTTAAGCTGAAACACAAGATCAGTGAGCTTGCCCAGGCGGTCTTTGATTTTCCCTGAGCAGACTGGCCGTTTGAGCAGCTCTGAAAACCAGAACACCTGAAAACTCGTTGTGCCTGCAGGCAGGTCGAACAATTTGTGGTTGTTGTTTGCTAAAGCCATTGCTGGATCTCCTATACGCCTGATGCAAACAGCTCAGGAAAGAGAACTGAAATACCAAACAGGGTCGACATGATGATAACGAAAATGGTAATCGACCAGTTGGCGATGTTCTGCCAGCGGGTATTGACATTCTCACCCATGAGAGGTTCATCATTCAGCAGCAGGATCAGGAATAACAGCGCTGCCGGCAGCAGAGTCACGGCCACTACCTGTACAAACATGGTGATGGTGATGAGCGGAGCACCGGGAATCAGCACAACTGCGCCTGACGTCAAAAGACAAAAAAGGTAGGCGCCGTAAAACCAGGGCGACTCTTTGACGCCCTTGTTGAGCGTGTGCGCCCAGCCGAAGACCTCTCCCAGCGCCCATGAGGAAGATAGGGAAATGCACAGGGCTCCCAAGAAACCGGCATCAAAAAGCCCGATGGCAAAAAGCTTGCGCGCCAGCGCTCCGTATCCTGAAGGCAGAAGAGGAACAATCGCTTCGGCTGTCTGTTTGGCATCCTCAATCATGATCGGCGGTTTATGATAATAGAATGCCGCACTCGTTGCAATAATGATGAACACCGCAACCGTGCACGTCAGGAATGCTCCTACCATGGTGTCCATCTGCCCGTACTTCACATCATGAATGTCCATCTCCTTGTCAACCACCGCGCTTTGCTGAAAGAA
>Ga0209777_10009417_pt1 | contig 10498 bp, 7 predicted proteins | sample FrelakmetHBP12HB_FD_187147 | JGI IMG/M metagenome (GOLD analysis project Ga0209777, IMG submission 187147) | Freshwater lake sediment microbial communities from the University of Notre Dame, USA, for methane emissions studies -HBP12 HB (SPAdes)... | ecosystem: Environmental > Aquatic >... | reverse complement strand
TCATGATGGGTAAGCAAAACGGCCTGGGCCTGATTAAATGGATGGTTCAGGATATTCACCCGGCAGGGGATCCCCTTTCCCCATGATCCGTTGGCAATGATCAGAAATAAGTTCTTCCCGTCCTTAGTCAAGGTGGCTAAAACCGGGGTCAAAGGCCCGGGATATTCCCCAGATTTGGTAAAAGGATCTTCCCCTGCGGTGGGAATATAATAGGGGGCCGAACCTTTGATATCAAGAACCGATTCGCCGAGATGACGATTAAAATAATAGTAAAGCCAATAGATCAGGGATCGTGCCTCCGGGGCCTGGGGAGAGAGGATGGCGAACCCCGGGGCATCCAGGTTGGACAATAAATTCCATGAGCCGGCACCTCGCATGATTCCTTCCCGAGCATAATAAATCATTCGGACCGCCCGATGGAGAAGGCCGTAGAGGTTGGCATTCCGGGCTACAAAATCGGCGGCTTCATTGTTCGGCCCCCCGCTGTGCATCCCCCATTCAGTATCGATCTGGTAAACATCCTTTCCTGGATTATAGGCCCGGATAAGTTCATTGGTTCGTATGATTTTTTCCAGTGCTTTGAAGTTTTCAGTCAAGGCTACGACTTCAAACTTACGTCGATGGGCCTGGGAGACGGCATAAAAGTGGCCGGCCACGAAATCATAATAACCGGCGGCTTTGCTCAGGACATAGTTTCCCCAAGACGGGGTATCGGAAATGGCAATGCCGATTTGAGCCTTGGGTTGGACCTTACGGATGGACGAACCGACTTTTTTAATCTGATCGACATATTCATCAGGAGAAAGATAGGCCGCCTTCCTGTTCGTCTTCAGGCCGGCGTTTTCAGGTTCGTTGGCAATCTCCCAATAATGGAAGGCATACTTATTTTGTACCGAATGACGCACACCTCGTTCCCAAACCTCAGGGGCCAATTTAAACCGGGCGTCCTGAGGCTCGAACTCAAGGATCGTTTGACCCTGAGGAATTCCCACCCGCCGACAGAATTCCGCTGTTTTGTCGATCGCTTCTTCCAGACTGAAACGTTCATCTCCCAAACCATAAAAACGGGTCATGGGCAGGTGAAGGTCCCGAATAGCCTGCTCTATGGCAGGGGACAATGTATATTGGCCCTGGGCATTGTAGGGATGGCCGGTATAGCCCGCCACGCGATGCAGGGAAACCCCGCTTATCATAGGATTAACCGGCCATAACCGCTTCCGGACGTCCACCGTAACGGACAGAGATTGTCCCGGCTGCAAACGGTGCTGTAACGGCTCATGAGCCAGGGTTTTGTCATTGATCAGTCTCATCCCCTGGGGATAATCCTTTTCCATGACGACAACGTCGTCGATCCACAGGGTCTGGTCTTCCTTGGGATCGGCTGCGGCCTTAAAGGTCAAGAGCAGATATCGGGATCGATCAGCGAAAAAATCGATCCCCTCTTTTATTTCAAAGGAAAATGACCTCCATTGGCGGGAAACCTCGATTGGGAAGAGGCCGGGTGTTGGTGCATCTATGAAAGGCTTTAGGCTTTCATAGGCGGCAAAACCAAACACGGAACGGCCGGGCTTGCTGGCTCGGGCAAAAAAGGTAACTGAATATATCATTCCTTTTTTAGGCTGCAGGGCATTAGCTGGGGAAGAGACGACATAACCGGATGTCTCGGCCGGATGATGAATCCGAAAGCAATACGTTCCTTTCTGGGGATTGGCGGTCTCCAGGGTAAAATTGGCCGGGTCCTGATAGGCGGCCGGTCCCCACATGGCCCAACCCGGCGGCGGGTTCTGGGAGGCCGGGATCTCAAAATCACCGTTATAAAGAAGATTCCTGTTTTCAGCCCATAAAAAAGAGCCAAGGAAAACAAAACAACCCATCAGGCCGAGAAAAAACAAACGCCTCTGCGATCTATTCATTCTTCTATTTTTCCCCCTTCTCATTCACAATCATGTGCCTTTTAAGGCAATTTCTATACATATGACTTTTGACCAGACCCAGAAAATCCAAAGGCCGAATATGGGGATTAATGGTAAAAATTGCCGAGCATAGGCACTGACTAAGGAACTCCCGCCAAAAGCGATGAGGGCAAAAACCAGGAGGAGGTATATTTCCCCGGGGATTACCGAGCGTGCCCGATACGTCGGGTAAATCGAAAAAACCATCAAAACAACCAGGAACATATTAGGAATCAGATAGGCGAAGGTGGATAACTTCTGAGGGGTGTAGGAATACGGATAATTAAATAATAATCGCCCGATATTGGACGCCCAATTGATCATAAATTTTTTCGGATGCTCAATGATATTTTGAACCGCCTTTTTTTTTAACCATTCATCTTGTTGAATGGAAGGAAGCCGGGAGAGCTCCTCAAAATAGTTTTTATGATGGTTTGCCCAGGTCATATTCTTTTCGATCTTTTCCTGGTCAAACCAATCCCCCAATTCTTCCGGATATGGGCTGGACATGGCATAGAGACTCAGCCCCCCCGAATCTCCCCAGTAAAATATTTTGTTCGTTAACCGATAGGTATAAAAGAGGTAAGGAAGACAAATGATCATGGATAGGGCATAGATTAATATTGTTCTTTTGAATAGAGGCCTCCTCTTCCAAAAATAAATCAGCAGGGAAACGATCCCTCCAACCAACAGGACATAGCCAAAAAAGATCTTGGTCAAGGCCAGATACCCCAGATAAAAACCGGCCAATAGCCATTGACCTGTCCCGCCTTTTTTCAATTGACTCGACTTGCAAAAATGAAACATATAGCCGCAGACCAAAAATAAAGCCATGGTTTCCGTTAACAGGAGATGAAGATGCCCGAAAAATGGCGGAAACAGACCGAAGAGACAGGAAAAATAGAAAGCTGGACGTTTCGCCGAATAAAGCTTTAACGTTTTATAAAAATACAGAACAGCCCCAAACAAAAAGAAGGCGTTTAATAACCGGGCATACAGGTGCGGCAGTTTTAGAAAAACAAAGGGCAGCAGAACCAGGGGATATCCCGGCCCGTTCCAGAGGCTGATAACAGGGCGGGGGGAGTAATAGCCATGGGACAGATTTTCAGCAAACATCCAATAACGAAGCTCATCATTAACCAACTGGTTGTCTGAGATCAATAGGATGACAAGAAGATATAAAAAAAATAAGGGAATAAGCCTCCATTCCATTTTCATCTCTAACATATTCATTTTCTCCCCACAAAATAAATGGCCGGAAATAGATAGTGTCCCAATCCGGAGTGACCCAAGAACTTGATCAATAGTCTGGATTTTTGATAGAGTTGAAGATAATAGGCAAAGGTGATATCTTCCACTTGCTCAAACGCCTCTTCCAGTGCCCCCTTCAACTCCCGGGGTAAAAAACCGGCATGGGCGCCCAATTCGTTTTTAAATTGCCCTCTGATTTTTGCCTTCCAGTCATTCCAATTCCAGGCAATTTTTTGATTCCAGGCAGCCGTTTCACTGCCCAGGTAACCGATTAAACGGGCTTGATTGGGGGTTCCAACCAAAACCCCACCCATCGGCCTCAACACCCGGGCCATTTCGGAAAGGGCCTTTTGATAATCCGGGATGTGTTCCAGAACATGGAAGCAATAAACCAGGTCAAAAAAACCGCTATCGAATTCCAAATGGGTGGCATCTCCTTTTCTTAGATCCGCCCATTCGGCTGCCCGGATATCGAAAGAAGGATCGAGGTCGATACCGATCACCTCGGCTTGAAATCCTTGAGCCAGGGCAGCGGCCTCAAGCCCTGAGCCGCAGCCCACCACCAGAATACGTCGAAAATTTGAACCCAGGAAATGACGTATCAGGGAGGCCGTTATCACGGCCTTGCCCGAAAGCGATCTGTCGGAGCTTAGGAAGTTACTTGAGGCCATAGGATTCATTGGAAACTTTAAAACGATAAGTCAAAAAGACCCCCAACAGAATGATAAAAAAAGGATCAATCAGGAAACGGAATCGGTTGTTTTCCCCCACCTCAAAGGCATTCCCGATCAAGGTTACATAAAGTATATTTAACCAGATGAAGAGGATGGTAAGCAAAAAGGACCAGTCTTTGGGTTTTCCTTTCAGTCCCTTGATGATTAAAAACAGGCCGTAAAAAATTAAGAAAGAATAGCCAAGGACCATAAATATCCCGGTGTTAAAAAGTTTTCGAACCAATCCCTCCTCTCTTAACCGTATCCGATCGTCTGTGAGCAAGCGTCCATAAACCAGGAGATTAAAAACACGGTCATAGTTCCTAATATGTGCCCAATTGTCTGTGAAGAAAAGGGGATCACCCGAGGGAAGAAAATAATAGAAAAAGGAATGAGAAAGTCCCCGAAAAAAGGCTTCAGGATGAAATCGGAACACGAAAAGGGCATCTTGGAGGTATTTTTTAGAGATCTCAATATAAGCGATGTGATTGTAATTGATAAATCCAGTGGATTTCTTCTCCTGATCCAAAACGGGTATCCCCGTGGTAGGGCAAGGAGAAATGGAGTCCCGATAGGCAGTAACAGGACTGAAAGGGTGTATAAGGGCCAAGGAAGAAATCTCCCCTTGGTCCACCATCCTTTGGCGTTCCTCGACGGGTATCTTAAACGTGGTTATTCTAGAAAAATTCATCCCCAGCCAGGAACCGCCGGCGAACTGTCCGAAAAGGATCCCATTCTTGGCATATAATGAAAGGGCCAGTAAAAAAGGAAATAAACCAACCCAAATTATCTTTTTTCTCTGCCCGCTTTGTGAAAAGAGCAAAATAGCCGGGAAAACCAAAAACCAGAGGAAATGAAAAAGGCTGTGGGTTAAGACTAAGAACGACAGGAAAAGAAAGCAAAAAAAACCGTTTAGGAAAGTTCCTTTTTTTAAAAAACGCATCCAAAAGAACGCCGCCAAGCAAAGGAGCAATGCCTCCAGATAAGTGTAAAAAAGGTAATTTTCAAAAAGTATAAGGGCCGGATTTATGATAAAAAGAATCGTCAATAACATGCTCAGCCAATCGGAGACTCCCAATCGGGTCATGATCCAAAACAGGGAGTACCCCAAAGCCAGGCCGAAGATCCAGTAAGAAAAGGTAAAAGCCAAAGTTGCATGATGGGGAAAGAGTTTTAAAATCAATCCTAAAATAAAATTAAAAAAAGGGGGCTGACTGTGGAGATAATAAAGGCTTTCCAGGAGGCTGGTTTTAAGCAAGTAGGGATCGATGAACTGCCAGTGCCAGGGCAGCGAGCTGTCATCGAAACGGATTCCGGCCCAATAAAAGAGGACTCTGGATATTATAAAGGCCAAGAGGACAACCGATAAATATTTCCTTCTCTGGGTTCTTTCCAAGCCCATCCTTTTCTTGAATGGCCGCCTCAAGGACCAAGGATCAACAGTAATCTTCGGGGGCATGAATCAGAACGAATCGGCGCATCCATTTTTCAATATGCCGACCTTCTTCCTTTGAAAATCCTGTCAAGGGCGGATTTAAGGTCCTTCCGTTAATCTTCCCGTCCAGATCCTCTTCCAGGACAACCCTCTCCGGCATATATTTTTCAGCCAGGTAATATTCCTGCCTGAACCGCTCGCTGGGAAATTTCCTTTCCCAATACACTCCTTCTCTGTTAGTTTGGGGGGTATATAAAGGATTGATGATCAGAGGCTGATGGGGATTAAAAAATAGCTGCCTTGCCTGCTCAACCTTTTGAAATACCAGGGGGTCCCGGCTTCCGACCAAGGCTATGGCATCGGAGTTGTCCAATTCCTCCTGCGAATATTGCCTGATCAGATCCAAAAGGTCCCGCTGTAAAAAGTCCTCAATGAGGCTCGTTTCAGGGGAGGCCCTGACCGGTATTTCCTTGAATAAACCCACCCAATCAGTAGGGGTCAGGGGCCAGTTGGGAGAGAAGTTATCCTGCAGGATATTGTGCAGATGCAAAAGGACGAGCATCCCTTGAGGGAGGAGAATCCGCTCCATTTCTCTGGCCAAAACGGTATGGGTCTTGATGCAATGAACGGCATCAAGGCTGATCAGAGAGCTGAAAAAGTTATCTCTGAAGGGCAGGGGATAATTACCGTCCAGACAGATATATTCAGCCCGAGGGGCGAAGTATTTTTTAGCCAGATAAATCAGGCTGAAGTCGTAATCAACACTCACCAGACAGTCCGGTTCCACCTGGGTGGAAAGGATATAGGACAAGTGTCCTGCCCCGCAGCCAAAATCAAGAATAGCCCCTTTTCTTTCTTTTAAAATGGGGATAAAGGGATAAGCGGACCAGATGGTGTGGGCCGAAAATCGATGCTTAAGATAAACACTGAAAAGATCATCTCCAAGGAGTTCAAAAAAGGAAATCCCCTTTTTCGAATATCGGTCATAGATCCGATGGGCTTTTTCTTTGAGGAAAACCGAAATCAGGTCCCCTAAAAGTCGGGGCAATGTCCCCCGGGCCTGGAGAAGGCGTATCAGATTAAAAACCCTTTCCCGGTTAGGGAGGCACAATAGACCGACGGCTTCTTTAATCCGGCCTTTCCGGATCGCCTGAATCAAAAAAGGGTTAAGGACGTAGTCCCGAATGATCAATATCCCTTCCAGGATAGGGAATTCACGGCATCGGCATCCGGCACAACCGTTCAGGATCTCATCCCCCTGTTTCTCAATAACCTCCTTAAAGACCAAGGAGCCGCCGCAAAATGGGCACAGGAGTTGATCGATAAAATCCCTATGCATTATGATTCCACCTCAACACTGATTGGTCGGCCATTAACGAATAGGCGAGGTTTCATAGACACTCTTTATACCGTCTTCAAAAGAATAGCGAATCTTCCACCCTGTCTTTCGAATTAAGCTCGAATCGCCCACATAATGATCTCCTGGAGTCTCCCCTTTCTGGACCACTCTAATCTGCTTTTCCAGTCCAGCAAAGATCAAGAGCTGTTTGGCTACTTCCTCAATGGTCCGCCCTACACCGGAGCAGATATTGTAAACCTTTCCCGCCTCCCCCTTCTCCATCAATTGAATATAGGCAGAAACCGCATCTCGGACATCCAGAAAGTCCCTTATGGAATCCATTCCCTGGACCGGCAAAGTCCTTTCCTCTGGAGACAAATTTTTAATGCGTTGGGTCAGGTCACGAGCCACCAGCCCATTGGGTAAATTGGGGCCCAAAAGATTAAAAGGCCGGGCGATAATCACCTGGATACCACGGACCCGATGAAAATGAAGGGCAATATCGGTTTGCAATTTTTTGGACAAACCATAACTCCCGGAGGGCTGACAGGGGGTATCTTCCCGAAGGAATTTTGAGGAGGGGTGGGGACCGTACTCCGCGGCCGAACCGATAATCAAGACCTTGCTCCGGGGACAAATTCGAGATACCACTTCTAATATATTCACTGTGGTAATGACATTGACCCGGACCAAATCAGGGGTGTTTTCTCCTCGGATCTGGCCGACGAGATGATATATAGTGTCAGGCTGAACGGCTTTAAGGAGCTCTTCCACTTTCCCGGTATCCTGGAGATCCACCGGCAGGTATCGTCGGCCGGGACCGAACAGGGATTGGCTGACCCCGATAATGGAGGTCAGTCCTTTCTCTTTCAGGGTTTTATACAACTGCAACCCGGTGAATCCTCGTATGCCGGTAATCAAAATAGAGGTGGGCCTCATCGAACTCCTCCAGGAAGGAATTTGTCCAGGTTCTCCTGAACGAATTGCTGGGCCATGGTAAAATCTTCCACTCGGCCGATATCATACCATTCACAGGATTCACTATAACAATAAATCTTCTCCCCCCGATTTTTTAGGAGCAACATTAATTCCGGGATATCAAGGTGCTCTTCGGCCTTAAGATAACTCAACACTTTTTTATTGAATACGTTGATTCCCATGCTGACCTTATAAGTCTTGATCGGCTTTTCCACATAATCCACCAGGATTCCCTGGTCATTGATTTCCAAAACCCCCAGATCAATTTTGACCTGTTTCTCAAAGGTGGCTATGGTGGCCAGGGACTTTTCCCGCTTATGGGCTGAAAAGAGGGCAACATAATCAAGGGTTGTCAAGATATCTCCGTTCATGACCAGAAAATCATCTTCTTCAGGTTCAAACAAGGAAATGGCCCCGGCCGTACCCAGGGGGTGTTCTTCCCATTGATAAGCGATCTTTACCCCAAGCCGGCTGCCGTCTCCAAAATAGGCTTGGAGCAGGGTACCCAGATAACTGACCGCCAAAGTGAAATGGTCGATACCGCAATGGTGCAGTTGTCTGATTATCAGTTCCAAAATGGGCATCTGTCCTACAGGCATCAAGGGTTTGGGTAAAATCGCCGTATAGGGACTGAGCCGAGTCCCCAAGCCTCCGGCCAATATCAGCGCTTGCATAGGTTTAATTTCCTCTCAAGTATGATCAGACGACATAGGTTTCTTTCGAATCAACCTTTAAATGTCCCTTGAACCATTCTATAGTCAAAGATAAACCGTATTCCAAACTTATTTCCGGGTGCCAATCCATCAATTGCTTGGCCAAAGCATTGTTGCAAATCAGGGTAAATACTTCGCTTCGCTCCGGACGAAGCCGTTCATCCTCCTGTTGAATCTCCAGAGAGCGGTGAATCAAGTTCTCCACTATCTGGACAAGTTCCTTGATACTCACCCCCCGGCCCGACCCGCAGTTAACCACTTTCCCCAAGGTCTCCTCGCTTAAAGCCGAAGCCACAAAGGCCCGGACTGTATCGCTCACATAGGTTAAATCCCGTATTGGCAGAAGATTACCCAATCGGATACGGTTTCCATCTAAAGCCTGATTTAGAATGGTCGGAATGACGGCCCGAAGGGATTGTCGGGGTCCATAGGTATTGAAAGGCCGGAGAATCGTTACCGGCAGATCAAAGGAACGATGATAACTCTCCGCCAGTTTATCGGCCGCGATCTTGGTCGCTGAATAGGGCGATTGGGCCTGTAAAGGATGTTCTTCGTCAATAGGGGTATAGCGGGCCGTACCATAAACTTCGCTGGTGGAAGTCTGAACCAGACGCTGCACTTTATGACGGCGACAGGCTTCCAGTATATTCAGGCAGCCATGGACATTGGTCTCCACATAAGATAGAGGGGCCTGGTAAGAGTAGGGGATAGCGATCAAGGCGGCCAGATTAAAAACATAGTCGGCTCCATCAATCATCTTCTCCATAAAGGCGGGATCCCTCACGTCGCCGGGAAAAATCGTCAATCGAGAGTGGGGTACTTTCCGATAAGGTTCGAGAAACCCCCAATAATCATGGGAACTATAACGGACCAAGGCCCGAACTTGGGCACCCGCTTCAAGGAGGGCTTCGGTTAAATGACTGCCGATAAATCCCCCGGCCCCGGTAATCACCACTACTCTATCCTGAAAACCCATTTTGGATCATCCCTTCCGTTTAAATTCCTTCCCTAGAATTTCTTTCAAATTCTATTTCTTTTCATGGCCCAGTCCGAGTGGATGGCGGATAGATGATTTGATATTTTTCGGATAAAAGGAGTTTCCTTTCCGTTCTATAAGACCCGGATCCGAAGACCCAGTAGGTATTTTTTTTCTTCTCTTTACCCAGATTTCCCGGAAAAACGATCCCATCATTAAGTAGTTGTTGAGAACGGCCCTTATAGGCCGGGAGATTGAGGAGATACAATATCCCCGGATAGCGCCATCCGGTTCCCACTTCTGTATCCGGGGGGTAGGGAAAACGGATAAGGAAATCCGCATCCCGGCTATATTGTTCGTAGCTATGGTATTTCTCACAGGTAATTCCTTTGTTCAACCATTTTATCTTAAAACCTTCGGTGGAAGGTTGAACCACTAAAAATGAGATTATATTATTGAGTATGATCAGTACTGTCAATAGATATAAAGAGACCCCTTTTAGCCAGCGGGACATCCAGATGCCCAGGAAAGGCAAGACCGGTATCCAATAAGCCGCCTTTTCCGGCCGATAGACAAAAAGGACCAAAGAGAGACAGATCATCATAGCCAGCATAAAGGATTCCCAATTCCAGGGAGGAAAGTCCTTTCTCCTTATTAGAAAGCAGACCAACAGAAAAAGGGTACCCGGCAGACCGAAGATTTCCTGAAGGAGATAATACCCGCTCCTCAGATAATCTCTGGGGAGGGATAATTGTTGAAAATAATAAAAACCCGGATAGACAATCAAATTTATATAGAGATAGCCAAGGAGGGAAATGACCGCGGCAGAAAGAAGACATAAGCTGCCCTGAACGGCCTTTTTTCGAGTGAACATTCCAGGGTTTGAAAATAAGAAAAAAGAAAACGGTATCAGGAATAACACCGCTGAGATTCGGCAGCCTATGCTCAAAGCCAGGAAGACACTCCCCAGGGCCGGCTTTCCTTTCCACAGCAGCCAGTAAGTGACCAACAAAAAAGTCATGGTCCAAAGGTGATCCATGGATGAGGCCGCATTGACAAAAATCACCGGGATTCCGTAAAGCCCCAAAAGGGTGAGCAGGGGATGAGTAATTTGATGAAGGATCAGGATCCGATAATATAC
>Ga0209777_10009416_pt1 | contig 10499 bp, 10 predicted proteins | sample FrelakmetHBP12HB_FD_187147 | JGI IMG/M metagenome (GOLD analysis project Ga0209777, IMG submission 187147) | Freshwater lake sediment microbial communities from the University of Notre Dame, USA, for methane emissions studies -HBP12 HB (SPAdes)... | ecosystem: Environmental > Aquatic >... | reverse complement strand
GATTATGTTAAAATGACATGGGATGTTCTTGCAAAACACGGAATTAGAGTGGAGGTTCAAGATAACTTTAGATGCATTAACATTCCAGCGAATCAAACGTATAAGTCGTGTGATTTCAGGGTGCCTGGCGATTTCTCTTCTGCTGCCTTTCTCCTTGCCGCTTCAGCAATAACAAACTCCAAAGTGCAAATAAACAATCTTGAATATGGAAGTATTCAGGGTGACAAGGCGATTCTGATCATACTAAAACAAATGGGTATTGCTGGAAAAGTATGTAATAACAGCATTGAGATAAATGGAAAAGGTGGCCCACTTGAGCCTCTTAGTTTTGACGCGAAAAATAATCCCGATTTGGTTCCCGCATCTACTGTACTTGCATGTTATGCGGAAGGCACTTCCAAAATAACCGGGGCACAAAGGCTCAAGTTCAAAGAATCTGATAGATTATCATCGCTGTATCTTGAACTGAAAAAAATGGGCGCACAAATACATATTGACAAAAGCAGCATAACGATAAAAGGTCCTTGCGCCTTGCACGGTGCAGTGATTGATCCACATAATGATCACCGGATAGCTATGGCTTGCTCGGTTGCAGCTTTAAGAGCAGAAGGCCAAACCACAATTCAAAACGCTGAGTGCGTTAGAAAGTCTTATCCGCAGTTCTTCATTCATCTAAAACAAATAGGAGCTGAAATTGTTGGCGGGAAATTCGATAGGTAAAGAATTCACAGTGACAACTTTCGGAGAAAGCCACGGAAAAATCGTCGGAGTAATAGTTGATGGTTGCCCAGCCGGCTTGTCTCTTTCTGAAACTGACATTCAATTAGAGCTAGATAGACGCATTCCAGCTCAGCCAAAAATTGTTTCAACAAGAATCGAGAAAGATGTAGCCAAAATTCTTTCTGGAGTTTTTAACGGGTTTACCACTGGCGCTCCAATCGCTTTAATGGTTGAGAATCGGGAGGTTGACTCCAGCGATTACGAAGCAATCAAGGATTCGCCGCGACCAGGACATGCTGATTACCCAACCCGCATCAAGTATGGTGGATTTAACGACTACCGAGGCGGCGGACGCTTCTCAGGCAGAGTTACAGTGGCAATTATTATGGCTGGAGCCATAGCAAAAAAACTCCTCAGCCGATTTGATGTTGACGTATTAGCGTACACGATAGCTATTGGCAAAGTCAAAACTGACCGAAAGTTTAGTTCAAAAGAAATCCGAAAGAACACATACGCAGCTTCTACTAGATGTCCCGACTTAGCCTGCGCAGAAAAAATGGAGCAAGCCATAATGGAGGCTAGAAAAGAAGGCGAAAGCGTCGGCGGAGTAGTTGAATGCATTGCGCTAAATGTTCCAGTCGGGGTTGGCGAGCCAATGTTTGATTCACTTGATGCTGATTTAGCGAAAGCACTGTTCAATGTTCCCGCTGTAAAAGGGGCTGAGTTCGGGTTAGGTTTTGGGATTGCAGAGTTAAAAGGTTCAGCAAGCAACGACCCCTATATTCTGCAAAGCGGAAAAGTTGCTACTTTAACAAATAATATGGGCGGAATCTTAGGCGGCTTATCCAATGGTATGCCCCTCATGATGCGGGTAGCCATAAAACCGACACCTTCAATTGGCAAAGAGCAAAAAACCGTTAATCTATCCACTAAAGAAGAGGCTAAGCTAACTGTAAAAGGTAGGCATGACCCCTGCGTAGTTCCAAAAGCCGTGCCAGCCGTGGAATCTGCGGTCGCAGTGACCTTAGCTGACCATATGATTCGAGCGGGATTCATACCGAAAGTTCTGGAGAGACAGAAATAATGGCTGAAATTCAACGATTACGAAAAAAAGTTGATGAAATTGACGAACAGATTCTAACTGCCCTATACGAAAGAACGAAAACTTGTAAGGCTATTGGCTTAATTAAGAAAAAGCAAGGCATGCCTGTAAGGGATGTTACTAGAGAAAACTTGGTCTTTAAGCGGGTGAAGGGAAAGGCTGTAGAATTTCAGCTTAATCCCCTGCAAGTTGAGGCAGTTTACCGCGAAATAGTTAATATGTGCAGTGCTATTCAGGAGTAAAAAAAGAACTTTCAGCGGAAGTAATCCTCTGTGCTTTACGAGATAAACGAGAAAGCCATAAGGCTAGAAAACGAAGGAAAAAAGATAATACGCTTAAACCTAGGTGACCCTGACTTAGCTACGCCTAACGAAATAATTGAGGCGGCTTACGCATCAATGAAAGCGGGCAAAACGAAGTATTCGTCCGCTTATGGCGAGAGCAAACTTAGACAGAAGCTTGCTGAACTTCACGGGGTTAAATCTGAAAACGTTGTTATTACGCCCGGTTCAAAATGGGGCGTTTTCGCTACTATGTATCTTATGATGAAGGGTGGTGGAAACGTTATAATTCCGACGCCTTACTGGACAGCTTACGATTTAATCGCTAAAAGCCTCGGTGCTCAGACTAAACTGCTGCGAACAGAGATGGAAGACGGTTGGAAAATCGACCTTGGCAAGCTTGAAGATATGATTGACCAGAACACTCGAATGATAATACTTAACAATCCAAACAATCCCACAAGCAAAGTCATAAACCCTGAAACTCTTGACGGTATAGTAGAAATCGCCAACAAAAAAGGCGTCACCATCCTTTCAGACGAAGTATACGGAACAATCAGCTTCGTTAAAACAAAAAGCATCCTAGAATACGACGGCAACCACACCCATATTCTAACCACAGGTTTCTCCAAAACATTTAGTATGACAGGCTGGAGAATCGGCTACATAATCGCAAATAAACAACTTGTTGACAAAATAACTAAACTCAACCAAATAACCATCAACAATGTGCCTGTGTTCATTCAAGAGGCAGCCTTGAAAGCTTTGGAACTGCAAAAACAACTTGCCACAAAAATAAAAGACGAATATGAACAGCGGGCTAAGTTGGCAAGCATCACTTTATCCAAAGCCGGCTTCTCATTCACAAAACCTGAGGCGCCTTTCTACGTTTTTCCAAAACGGTCCGGCTTAGACTCTGAAAAATTCACATTAGAATTGCTTGACAAAGGCGTTGCAATAGCTCCAGGGACATCCTTCGGCGACTACAGAGAGCATTTCCGAATCTCGTTAACTGCACATAGAGACCAAATCAAAACTGGTCTTGATATAATCGGCGAGGCTGTGGAATGAAAATCGCCATAATTGGCGCTGGCAAAATGGGATTATGGTTTGCTAAATTTTTCCAATCGAAAGGGTTCGACGTTGTACTTGCTGATAGGAAAAAAGAAAAATTAGCCCTACTAAAAGGCAACGACCTTCAAGTTGAATTAACATCAGATTTCAAAACGGCAATCCAAAACGCAGACCAAATACTCATTTGTGTATCCATAAGCGCTTTCGAAGAAGTCGTTAAAACTATCAGTCCAGTAATCCAGAAAGACCAAGTAGTAATGGATATCTGCTCAATCAAAGAAGCACCCGTTAAAACAATGCACAAATACATAAAGAACGCGACAGTTTTGGGTACTCATCCTGTTTTTGGTCCAGGAAGCAACGGTGTCAAACACAAAGCCTACGTTTTAACCCCTACTAATACAAAAGAACAAAAGTTTGCAGATCACATCAAGAAATGGTTAGAGCAGCAGGAAGCACATGTGTTCATTATGACTCCGAAGAAACATGATGAATTGATGTCTATCGTTTTAGGTCTACCGCATTTTCTAGGTTTAATTGCTTGTGAAACACTTTTGGAACAGAAGAATTTAACTGAAACAAAAAAAGTGGCCGGCACAACTTATCGGATGCTATTTACACTGGCTGAAGCAACTGCGCTGGAAACACCAGACCTTTATGCAAGTCTACAAACGAACTTGCCTGAACTTGGAAAAATCGAAGACCAGTTTATGGCTAAAGCAGAGGAATGGCTGAACCTGATTAAAAGTAAAGATGCGGATGCAATAGTGAAGCGAATGGAGTCGCTAAAAGCAAAACTGATGGAATCTGATAGCGATTTCACAAAATCTTATGACGTTATGTATAAAATGTTGGAATCAACCGAAAAATAGCAGTTTAAGACGCTTTAGGATAAGAACCCAACACTTTAACAAATATTGCGTATTTCTCCAACGCCTTCAGAGCCTCTGCACACTTCAATTCAGTGCGGTGCCCTTCAAAATCGAGATAAAAATTGTATTCCCACGCGGTTTTTTTGGTTGGTCTAGACTCAATTTTGGTTAAGTTAATGTTTCGTTTTGCAAATTCTCCCAGCGCATGGTAGAGCGAGCCTGGCTCATGTTTTGCTGAGAAAATTATTGAGGTTTTATCCTTGCCTGTCGCTGGTGAGTCATCAGTAGAAAGGATGAAGAATCGTGTGTAGTTCTCTGGGTTGTCTGCGATGTCTTTAGCGAGGATGTGCATGCCGTATATGTTGGCTGCTCTTTCGCTGGCGATAGCCGCCGCATTCCTTAATTTTTGTTCTTTAATGATTTTGACGCTGCCAGCTGTGTCATATGTGGGTATGAGTTCGCGTCCAAAATCGTCTAAGAAGCTTCGACACTGTGCTAGCGCCTGTGGATGAGAATAAACAACTTTGATGTCTTCCAAAGCGGTTCCCGGGTTTGTGATGAGGCAATGCTCTACTTTCACAATAACTTCGCCGCACACTTTCAGATTGTATTTGAGAAAAAGGTCATAGTTCTGATTGATGCTGCCCTCTAAGCTGTTCTCAACGGGGACAACACCAAACTTTGTTTCCGCTGTGCAAACGCTGTCGAAAACTTCTTTGAAGTCTTTGCAGGGCTTAACCTGAGTGTCTGCTCCGAAGAATTGAAAGACTGCGCTCTCGCTGTAAGCGCCTCGTTCGCCTTGGAAGGCAACTTTCACTTTTTGTTTCCCTGCTTACGATTCTTTATCAAGAGCTTGTTTATACCGTTTATCATTGCTTCAACGCTAGCCATGACAATGTCTTCTCTGGCAGCTCTTGCAGAAACGATGTTGCCTCTTTCGTCTCCGACTTTTATGACGACTTCTGCAACTGCATTTGAACCGCCTGTTATCGCCTCAAGACGATATTCGCTAAGCCGAATATTTTCTAAATTGTTGGTTAGTTTTTGAATTGCTTTCAAGACAGCATCAACTGGACCTACGCCTGTTTCTGCCGCAACGTACTCTTTTCCGTCCAAAGTTAGCCTGACCGAAGCTGTGGGAATTACTTTGATGCCGGTTACAACAGCTAAGTCGCATAAGTCAACGATTTTTTCTTCTCCAATTACTTGACCCATAACTGCAGAAGTCAATGCCAGCAAATCAGCATCCGTCACCATTTTGCCTTTATCACCTAACGCTTTGATACGCTGGACAATTTCTTTGAGTTGCTCTTCAGTTGGATGTATGTCTATCTCTTCTAATTCAGCTTTTACGCCTCGTGTTCCAGCTAGTTTTCCAGCTACCAATTTCCTTGTTCGACCAACTAACTCGGGGTCAATTGGTTCAAAAGTTAATGGTTTTTCTGTTACGCCACGTGTGTGAATGCCTGATTCATGTGCAAAAGCGTTTTCGCCTACAATTGCCTTGTTAGCTTGCACTGCAATGCCAGTTAACGAAGATACCAGTCTGGAAGTGCTGTATAATAATCGAGTGTTTACGCCTGTTTTGTAGTGGTAAATTAAATGTAAAGCCATAACAACTTCTTCCAGAGAAGCGTTTCCAGCTCGTTCACCTAATCCGTTAACCGCAACGTGCACTTGAGCAGCGCCAGCTTCGACAGCGGCTAAAGAGTTTGCGACTGCTAAGCCGAAGTCGTCGTGACAATGGGTGCTTATAGGAACCGTGACTACTGTTTTCAGTTCCTCAATTAGTTTGATGGTTGTTTTAGGAATCATTATTCCGACGGTGTCCGGAACGTTCAAGCTGTCCATCCCTGCTTTCTCTGCGGCTTGGCAAACTTGTTTTAGAAAGGGCATCTCTGAGCGAGTAGCATCCATTGGTGAAAACTCGCATTTCAACCCGTGCTTCTTAACATGTTCAATCGACTCTACAGTTGAGGCAAGAACTTGTTCAGGTGTTAGGTTTACTGCGTACTTCATTTGCACAGGCGATGTTGGAATAAACACGTGAACTACGTCAACGTCACAGTCGATTGCAGCATCAATATCGCCTTTTGTCGCACGTGACAAGGCGCATATTTCTGGTTCTAAACCTGCTTTTGCAATGTCTTTGACAACTTTTTTTTCGCCTTCTGAGGAACTTGGAAAACCAGCTTCGATTGTGTCGACGCCTAACTTGCTTAGTTGGCGTGCGATCTCAATTTTGTCGTCGGCGGTTAAGGATACGCCTGGTGTTTGTTCTCCATCTCTTAGCGTAGTGTCAAAAACTCGGATTCGTTTTGAGGCTTTTTTTGTCATTTTTTCAACCAGTTTTCACTGTTAAAGCTGCAGCAATGGCTTCTGCCATTCCCACGGTCGTGGTTTTGCCGCCGCAATCTGGAACAGTTTGACCGTTGCGTAATGCATATACTACTCCATTTTCTATGGCACTGCCTGCTTCTATGCATTTTTTATCGTTGTATTTTTCACCTAACCAATCCAGCATCATCTTTGCAGAGAGTATCATAGAGATTGGGTTTGCTGTATGTTTTCCTGCTCTGTTTGGTGCGGAACCGTGAATGGGTTCAAAGAGTGCGAAGTTGTCGCCAATGTTTGCGCCTGGAGCCATGCCTAGACCCCCGATTTGTTGGGCCGCTTCATCGGATAAGATGTCGCCGAACATGTTGCAGGTGCAAAAGACATCAAATACCTGTGGTTCTTTTATAATGCGCATTGATGCTGCGTCAACGTATAGCTCGTTGAATGCTATGTCTGGGTACAGTTTTGCTGTTTCCCGGCATACACTGGCGAATAGACCGTCGGTTACTCGCATAACATTGGCTTTGTGTATGGCTGTAACTTTCTTTTTGCCATTACGCAAACGTGCAATCTCGAATGCTTTTTTGGCTATGCGTTCACAATTTTTGCGTGTGATAACTCTCATGCATATTGTCGTGTCGTTGCCTATTGTGAATTCTAAGCCTTTGTAAACATCCTCAGTGTTTTCCCTGACAAACATCATGTCAATTTCTGGGTGAGCAACAGGAACGTTAGGATAAGCTTTCAATGGGCGCAAATTAGCGTATAAATCAAACATTACGCGCAGTTTGACTATGACGTCGGCTGCTGACTCACCTACTGGTCCTTTTAGACAAGCGTGGGATTCTTTGATTTTTTGTACGGTATCTTCGGGTAATGCAGCGCCTCTTTTGGCTAATGTTGCATCGCCTGCTTCTGCTTCGATTATTTTGAGTTTTATTCCGAATTTCTTTTGTGCTGAGTCTAAGACTTTTAGGGTGGCTTCGGTTAATTCTGGTCCTATGCCGTCGCCTGGAATTAGCGATATTTTGTATTCAGTCATTTTTTGCTTAGTCTCCCTCTTAAGTTTTCAATTAATCCGCCATCAACTAATATTTCAATTATGAATGGTGGTAGCTTATCTACTTGAAACTTTTTGCCTTTTGAAATGTTTTCTATCTTACCAGCCTCAAAGTCCACGGCTAATTCATCGCCCGTTTCAACCGCAGCGGATATTCCTTTGCACTCGATTACAGGGAGGCCAATGTTAATGGCGTTTCTGAAGAAAATCCGAGCGAAAGATTCGGCTAGCACGCATTTCACGCCTGCGTACTTTAAGGCTAAGGGTGCTTGTTCTCGGCTTGAGCCGCATCCAAAGTTTTTGCCCCCAACTAATATAATGCCGTTTTTGGCTTTTTCAGGAAACGATGTATCTAAACTTTCTAGGGCATGTTTTGCTAACTCGTATGGGTCAACTAGTATCAGGTATTTTCCTGGTAGAATAACATCTGTGTCAATATTGTTCCCGAATTTTATGGCTGGGCCTTTGATTTTCATGTTCATGTTTTTGCCTCAATTGTTCTTGGATCGGTGATTTGTCCCGTGACTGCTGAAGCAGCTACTGTTGCTGGAGAAGCCAAGTATACGCTGGCTTGGGTGCTGCCCATTCTTCCGATGAAGTTTCTGTTCGAAGTGCTAACGCAAGCTTCGCCTGCTGCCAGTAATCCTATATGGCCGCCTAAGCATGGACCGCACGCTGAACCGCAAACTATTGCGCCTGCATCACTGAAGATTTCGATTAAGCCTTCGTTTAACGCTTGCTTGTAGACTTCTTGCGAAGCTGGAATCACCAATGCTCTAACACCGTCTTTTACCAGTTTGCCCTTCAGGACTTGAGCGGCTAAACGTAAATCTTCAATTCTTCCGTTGGTGCATGAACCGATAAACGCTTGTTCGATTGGAACGGTACCGACTTTTGAAACAGGCTTGACATTATCGACTGACGATGGACAAGCAATCTGTGGCTCCATAGTTGAAACATTAAATTTAACAGTCCGCGCGTAATGAGCATCTTTATCACTTTTCAAAGAATCAAAATTGGGTAACGTCTTTACTCTTCCTTCTAAGAAATTACGGGTTGTTTCATCTGGTTCGATGATGCCGTTTTTCGCCCCCATTTCTACAGCCATGTTGCATAACGTCATTCTGCCCGCTATGCTCATGCCCTCTATTGTTGGACCCGTGAATTCAGCGCTTTCGTATATCGCGCCGTCAACGCTCATTCGCCCAATTATTGATAAGATTAAGTCTTTTGGCGTAACGAACTTTTGGAATTGACCAGTTACTTTTATCTTAACAGCTTCTGGAACTTTCAACCAAATTTTTCCAGTAGCAAAGACTGCTGCTGCTTCTGTTGAGCCTATTCCAGTGGCAAAAGCACCGAAGGCTCCGTATGTACAGGTGTGTGAGTCGGCGCCCACGATTACTGTTCCAGGAACTACATGCCCTTTTTCAGGCATGACTTGGTGGCAGATTCCACCTCTACCTATGTCATATATCTGTAATTTTTGGTCTTTGGCAAATTGTCGCATTGTCTTATGCAACTCTGCCGCTTTAACGGATTCAGCCGGAACCTGATGGTCTAGTACCACCACTGCTTTTTTGTTATCCCAAACTTTTTGTACGCCTATTTTTTTGAAGGCTTCAACAGCTAAAGGTCCCGTTAAATCGTGAACCATTATCATGTCTACGTTTGCATCCACGATTTCACCTGGATGTACAACATCTTTTCCTGAAGCTTTAGCCAAGATCTTTTCTGTAATGTTCATTGTTGTTCTCTTCTTTTTACAATTAACTTTAGATTTGATTAATTTACTTGAAGCAGTTTCTCATTTTTGAGAAACTGAGAGTTAAGCGTTTCCGTCAAAAGAAAAGATTTATTCGTCTATTCTTACCGATTTTGCTCCTCTTGCCAATGCGGTTATGCCAGTTCTTGCGAGTTCAATAACACCTGTCGTTTTCATAAGGTTAAGGAATGCATCTAACTTGTCTGGTGTTCCTGTGATTTCTATCGTTAAGCTATCAGTTGAAACGTCAATTATTCGTCCTCTAAAGACTTCCACACAATTTATAATGTCTGAGCGTTCTTTGGGACTTGGCGCGTTAACTTTTATTAGAGCTAGTTCCCGCATCACAAAGTTTCCTTGCTCTAGCTCCTCTACTTTAAGTACGTCGATGAGTTTTGCCAGTTGTTTGACGACTTGTTCAAGTGTTTTTTCGTCTCCATTGACCGTTATCGTCATGCGTGCCATATCACTGTGTTCACTAGGTCCAACAGTGATGCTTTCAATGTTAAAGTTTCTACGTCGGAAAAGATTGGACACTCCATGAAGGACACCTGGCTTGTTTTCAACAAGCACGGAGATTACTTTTGTTTTTCCAGCTTCCATTAGTAGTCACCTCTTTGTTGGGGTAAACCGCAACCTGGAGGCACAAATGGGACAACGTCCTGCTCTGAGCCAATAGGCACGTCGATTACAGTTGTGACTTCGCTTTTTAGTGCTTTCTTAACTGCTTTTTGGAATTCTTCGATGGATGTCGCTCGCAGACCTTGCGCTCCGTAAGCTTCCGCTAGTTTTACGAAGTCTGGTGTTTTACCTAAGTTTACTGCCATGTAACGGCGTTTGTAGAGCATTCGTTGCCACTGTGCTACCATTCCTAAGACTGAATTGTTTAGCACTATGATTGTGACAGGTATTTTTTCTGTTACTGAGGATGCTAATTCTTGTTCGGTCATTATGAAACTGCCGTCTCCTGCGATGTCTACCACTGGTCTGTCTGGGCAGGCAACTTTTGCCCCAATTGCGGCTGGAAAGCCAAAGCCCATGGTTCCTAATCCGCCTGAGCTGATGAACGTTCTCGGTTTTAGTGCTTGGAAGTATAGAGCCGACCACATCTGGTTCTGACCGACTTCTGTTGTGACTATGGTATTTTCCGGCAATAATTTTCTAAGCTCAATCAATAACGTTTTTGGTACCAAATCTTTTGGTCTGTCTTTTAGTAGTGGGCTTAGTTGATCTTTTGCTTCCTTAACTCGTCTTGTCCAAGCGCTGCCTTCGTTTTTGCGCAGTTTAC
>Ga0209777_10009415_pt1 | contig 10501 bp, 9 predicted proteins | sample FrelakmetHBP12HB_FD_187147 | JGI IMG/M metagenome (GOLD analysis project Ga0209777, IMG submission 187147) | Freshwater lake sediment microbial communities from the University of Notre Dame, USA, for methane emissions studies -HBP12 HB (SPAdes)... | ecosystem: Environmental > Aquatic >... | reverse complement strand
GCTTGAAGCGGTAGACGGCACAGCGAGACTGAATGGGCTCAATGATCTTGGAGGAATAGTTGCAGGAGAGTATGAACCTGGTTGTGGCCGAGTAGCGCTCCATAGTGCGCCGCAGAGCGCTCTGGGCGTCGTTGGTCAGGGCATCAGCCTCGTCCAGAAATATGACTTTAAAATCGGCTACCCCGAGCGGTGCCATGCGGGCGAAGTCCTTGACCTTGTGGCGGATGATGTCTATGCCTCGCTCATCGCTGGCATTCAGCTCGATGAAATTGTTTCTCCAGGTCTCGCCAAAGATCTCTTTGACGATGGAGATGGAGGCCGCCGTCTTGCCCACGCCCGGCGGCCCGGAGAACATAAGATGCGGCAAGTTTCTGGTCTTTACATAGGACTTGAGACGGCGAATTATCTCGTCCTGGCCCACAATGTCGTCCAGCTTTTCAGGCCGGTACTTCTCGATCCAGATCTCCTCTTTAATAAATAACCTCTCCTTAGAAATGGTTCGTGCTGTCATTATATCAATATTGCTGCAAGGCAACAAAGGCTAAATATAGATGTGTAACATGATGGCAATCGTTTTTTGGAGGATTTCCTGTGATCACCGAGGTGGCTGGGCAGTATAATGCAGAGGATCTGGAGAACCAGATCAGATTGTTGTGGGAAAAGGAGCAAACCTACCGCACGGTTAGGAAGCTTCGGGTGGGCGGCAAGAAGTTCTTCTTCGTGGACGGACCGCCCTACACCACGGGGCGCATTCACCTGGGCACCGCCTGGAACAAGGTGATCAAAGACTCGGTTCTGCGCTACAAGTCCATGAACTGCTTTGAGGTCAAGGACAGGGCGGGCTGGGATATGCACGGCCTGCCCATCGAGGTCAAGGTAGAGGAGTCCTTCGGCTTTAGAAACAAGAAGGATATCGAGGCTTATGGCGTCGATAAGTTCATACAGAGGTGCAAGGAGTTCGCGCTGCGCCAGAAGGACGACATGACGGCTCAGTTCAAGATCCTGGGGGCCTGGCTGGACTGGGAAGATCCCTACATGACGCTCAAGAACGAGTATCTGGAGGCGGCCTGGTGGACTCTAAAAAAGGCGCATGAGAATAACCTCCTGGAAAGAGGTTTGCGGGTGGTCAACTGGTGTCCGCGTTGCCAGACGGCCATTGCCGACTCCGAGGTGGAGTACTGGGATGAGACCGACTACTCCATCTATGTCAAATTCCCCGTGCTTGGCGAAGAGAATACCTACATTGTCATCTGGACCACCACGCCCTGGACCATTCCCGCCAACGTGGCCGTGGCGGTCAACCCCACCTTCCAATATTCCAAAGTGCGAGCCATGAAGGATGGAAAGGCCGAGATCCTCATCATGGCCTCGGACCTGGTCGAGTCCGTGCTCAAGATCGGTCGCTATCAAGACTTTGAGCTGCTTTGTGCCCTATCCGCAGAGCAAATGCAGGCGCTCACATACAGTCACCCCCTGCACGCCCTTGTCCCCCGGCAAAAAGAGATTTTGCACAAGGTTTATGCCGCCGACTTCGTGACGGCAGAGAACACCGGCTGCGTGCACATCGCTCCCGGCCACGGCCTTGAGGACTACGAGCTGGGAATGAAACATCATATGGAGATCTTCTGCCCCGTGGGCGGAGATGGACGCTACACGGCCGGGGCAGGAGAGAAGTATCAGGGCCTTTATGTCAAGGAAGCCGATAGCGAAGTTATCGTCGATCTGGAGGAACAGGGGCGGCTGCTGGCTTCGGGACGGCTAGCGCACCGCTACGGCCATTGCTGGCGTTGCAAGACGCCGATCATCTTCATCGCCACTAGCCAGTGGTTTTTGCGAATATCCGATCTGCGGGACAAGATGCTCGAGGAGGTCTCGCGCATAACCTGGTATCCGGAGTGGGCAGGATCGGCTCGCTTCTCGGACTGGATCAAGAATGCCCGCGACTGGTGCATCTCCCGGCAGAGGTACTGGGGAATTCCTCTGCCCATCTGGACCTGCCCGGCCTGTGGCCATTTGGAGGTGATCGGCACGGCAGCAGAACTGGAGGAGAGAAGCGGTCAGAAGCTGGCTGATCTGCACCGGCCTGATGTGGACCAAATCTTTTTGGACTGCCCCTGCGGCGGCAAAATGGTGCGCTCGCCGGATGTCTTTGATGTCTGGTTTGACAGCGCCGTAGCCTCCTGGGCCACTTTACGCTTCCCCAGCCACGAGGAGGAATTCAGGGACTGGTGGCCGGCCGATTTCATCACAGAAGGGCATGACCAGACGCGCGGCTGGTTCTACTCTCAACTGGGGGCTGCCATGGTCTCCTTTGGCAGAGCGCCTTACAAGAGCGTTCTCATGCACGGCTTTACCTTAGACGACCAGGGCAGGAAGATGTCCAAGAGCATAGGCAACATCGTCCAGCCGGAGGAGGTTGTGCAGAAGTTTGGAGCCGACATCCTGCGCTTTTATGTGCTGGGAGCCAATGCCCCCTGGGAGGATCTGCACTTCTCTTGGGATGCTGTAGAGAACACCAGTCGCATGCTCAACATCTTCTGGAATGCTTATCGCTTTGCCTTGCCCTACATGGTCCTGGATAAGTTCGATGCCGTCAAGGCGGATTTGTCCAAGTACGAGAGCAATCTACGCCCCGAGGATCGCTGGATTTTGTCCCGGGTAAACAGCCTGATTGAGGACGTCACAAAAGAGATGGAGGTCTACCAGTTGCATCGCATTGTGCGCTCCATCTCCGACTTCATACTGGAAGATCTCTCCCGCTGGTACATCCAGCTGGTGCGGCCCCGCACCTGGATTGAACAGGATAATCCGGACAAGCTCGCCGCCTACGCCACCATCTATGAAGTTTTAGTTAAACTCTCTCTGATCATGGCTCCATTCACGCCCTTCATCGCCGAGTCCATTTACCAGAATCTGGTGAAAGGCCTGGACGAGGGTGCACCGCAGTCGGTACACATGTGCCAGTGGCCCAAAGCCGATGCGGCGCGAATAGACAAGCATCTGGAAGAGAGCATGGCACTGGTAAGGGAGGTTTCCATGGCCGCTTCCAATGCCCGCCAGAAAGGAGGCCGCAAATTGCGCTGGCCTGTCTCAGAAATCTTGATCGCTCCGGCCCAAGAGGCCGTGGACCTGGGCGGCCTGGAAAATGTCCTTAAGGGCCAGACCAACTCCAAGAAGATAACCGTGTTAGCTGCCGGAGAAAAGCCAAAGATGGACCTGGAGATCGCCCCTGTTCATAAGAAGATAGGACCTGTCTACAAGGGCGAAGCCAAGAATGTCGTCGAGGCCATAGCTGCCGCCAACCCCACAGAGGTTAAGAGGCAACTGGATGCTGGGGACGCGACCGTATCTTTCAGAGGAATGGAGTACAAGATAACGGCCGAGATGGTGCAAATCAAGGAATTGCCGTCGCAAAATCTGCCTGCCGCAGAGTTTTCCCGAGGATTTGTCTTCGTGAACATCACCCTCACACCCGAACTGGAGGCGGAAGGGTATGCCCGAGAGATCATTCGCCGCATCCAGGACATGAGAAAAGAGCTGGATCTGCGCGTGGAAGATCAGATCCGGGCCATTGTCGATATCGAGAGCAAGCCGATCCTTGACTTAGCCCTGCAAAAGAAAGAGCATATTGCCGGCGAGGTTCGGGCTGCAAATTTCCAGTTGGGCCTGGGCCTGGAACTACAGGGAAAGCTGGTTAAAGACTGGGATATCGAGGGAGTCTGTGTGAGAATCGGCATAGATCGGGCAGCGTGAGGTAATGAAGCAATAGATGAAAATAGATCGCAGGAGTCTTGTAAGATGAACATGGATGAGGATGTCATGGCGCCACCAGTTCCTGTCAGGGTCAAAGGGGTCTACATCGCCGAATCAGAAGGAAGCGCGCCTGTACCTGTGGTCCTCCTGGAGGACGAGATGGCGAGGATCGTGCCCATCTTTGTGGGGCTGTCTGAGGCCGTATCCATTCATCATGCCCTTTCCGGGGAATTGTCGCCCCGGCCCATGACCCATGATCTCTTCATATCCGTCCTGGAATGCCTTTCCGCCAGCATCACCAATGTGCTCATCGATGATCTGGAAGCAGGCATCTATTACGCTCGCCTCACCATCAAGAGCGAGAGCCGGCAGAGCGAGATCGATGCCCGGCCCTCTGACTGCCTGGCCCTGGCTCTGAGGAGTCGCGCTCCCATCGAGGTGCAGGAGAAGGTCGTCCGGGAGTCGAGCATCAGCAAGAGCGATGTGGAGAAGCTGGTCAGCATAGACAACTATTTGCAGTAAATTCGGCACAAAGGTTATCTTCCAAAACCAGCAATCCAGTTGTTATGACTGGGGATTCTTTGCAAGCGCCTGCCGGTAACCGTTGGAGTGAACCTGCCCGTTATATTATGGGTGTGGTCCTGCTTTTGGCTGGGCTGTTCGTGGTGTACATTGGGCGATCGGCCATTCCTTTGGTGATATCTGCCGCACTATTGGCCTTATTAGTAGATCCAATTATCCGGTTCTTGGCTGGGCGTCTGCGGATGAATAAAAATCTGGTGATTGTAATTACCTATTTGTTCGTGGTGGCCATGCTGCTGGTAGTTCCCTTGCTTTTAATCCAACCGCTGGTGGAGGCGGCTAATTTTGCCATACAAATTGATCCAAGTCTGATCATACAGAGATTGAGCCAGATTGTACAATCCTTTTCCACTGATCTGCAAGCCCACCAGTGGCTGGCAAGCGTATTGAACCCAGCTCTTGATTCCTTGTTGACGGCTCTGAATTATTCTGCATCATCAGCCCAGACCCCTGTTCCAGCCATGCAAATGTCTGTTGCCGACTTGAGCAGCCGGATTGGAAATGCAATGGGTGCTGTGGCAGGATTTTTGGGACCGACTTTTTCTGGGTTAGCTTCAGTATTGTTCACGCTGCTGATGGCGCTGCAAATGACTCTCACCGCTGGTGAGATCAAGAATTGGTTTTCTGACTTGATACCACCAGGCCATGGACCGGAGTTGGCTCAGCTGTCCAGAAATATCCATATGACCTGGACGGGTTTCCTGCGCGGTCAAATTCATCTCATGCTTTTAGTCGGCCTCGTCACCTGGATGGGAGGTTTTATTCTGGGATTGCCGCAGGCATTTTTCCTGGGGGTCATTGCCGGATTCATGGAGTTGATCCCCAATGTCGGCCCAATTCTCGCGGCTGTTCCGGCGGTTTTGATCGCCCTATTATTTGGATCAACACATCTGGCATTCAGCCACCTGAGTTTTGCGCTGGTAGTTATCGGTTTTTACACGCTTGTCCAGATGCTGGAAAACCAATTCCTGGTGCCAAAGATCATGGGTAATGCTGTCGATCTACCTCCCCTGATAGTATTAATCGGTGTCATCGCCGGTGCCGAGGCATTTGGCATAATGGGGGCGCTCTTGGCTACACCAATGATTGCCACGGGAAAACTGATATTTCGTTATATTTATGGAAAGATCATGGAGGACGCCCTTGTTTAGAGGAACAATCCTTATATACGATAATAGTCGTATTCATGTTGTTTACAATTGTGATCAGAACTCTCAGGGTATTGCTTTGCAAACCGCAGCTTGATATTGATCAAGCAGTTCTCAATCACTAGAATAGGAACGGCTTTGCCCGGAAAAGAGTCGTTGATTGTCGCAATAATGGTTCAGTATCTGATGGAATCAAAGGTGAAAAGAGATGAGACTAAGCCTAATAACCGGATCGTTGCTTCTGTTGCTATTGACATCCTTAGCCATGCAAACCGTCCTGGCCAGGGACGAACCTGCCGAGCTGAAGGCAGATGAAGTTAAGATTTCCGAAATTTTAGAGAATGAGACAGCTTATCACGGCAAGATGGTTGTGGTGGAAGGCAAGATCGAGCTGGAATGCGGTGCAGGCTGCTGGTTTGTCCTGAATGACGGCACGGGTAGCATTTACGTTGATATTTTGCCCAATAACTTCGCCATACCCCAGAAGAGCGGAGAAGATGCCAGGGTCTATGGTGAGGTGACTCTAAAGAACGGCGATCCTCAGATCATCGGCAAGATGGTGTTGATCGGCGGAGAAGTTTATCGATGAACTTTTTTACCCTGGCGGCCAAGAACCTTCTGCGCAGGAGGGGCAGAACCATGCTCACCGTTCTCGGTGTGGCCATTGCAGTATCCGTTCTCTTCAGTCTTCTGGCTCTCAATTCCGGTTATGAAAAGGAGCTCTCCAAAGAGGTAAACAGCCTGGGCGTTCACATTCTGGCGGTGCCCAAGGGATGCCCCTACGAGGCGGCCTCTTTGATCATGCATGGCGGCGTGATTCCCAAGTACCTCTCCGATTCCGATTACCGAAATGTGAGCACAATTGCCGGCGTTGAGCTGGCCGCCCCCATGCTTTTGCATCAGTTTATGAAAAAGGACGAAAAGACCGGTGTCAGCACGCCGCACATCATTTACGGCATCAACATGGAAGAGACAAGAGAGCTAAAGCCCTGGTGGACAGTGGAGGGCAGATTCTTTTCCGATAATGAGACGGGCGTCATGCTGGTGGGCCGCAGTCTAGCGGACAAGGAGAACCTGAGCGTGGGGCAGGTGCTTCCCGTAGGCCCCAAAAAGGAGAACTTCACCATCGTAGGCATCCTGGGCCGGACGGGCGACCAGGACGACCAGTTCCACTTCTTCCCCTTAAAAGAAGCGCAGCGCGTCTTCAATAAGCAGGGCATGATCACCACCATTGCCGTCAAGGTCAGAGATGTGAGCCGCATCGCCGCCGTCTCCCAGGAGATGGAAAAGATCCCGGACATTCAGGTGGTAACCATGACCCAGATCATGGGCACCATCATGAACCTGGCCGGCTCGGCCCGCTCGCTCCTGCTCACGGTAATTGCCATTGCACTTATAATCAGCGCTTTTGGCATCATCAACACTCTGCTCATGTCTGTAAATGAGCGGACGCGGGAGTTCGGCATGATGAAGGCCATTGGGGCCTCGGGCCTGGACATCGCAAGAATGGTGCTGGCGGAGACGGTCTTCATTACCCTTCTGGGCGGCATCCTGGGCACTGTGGCGGCGGTGGTGGGCTCAAGCATAATTGAGGGCTTTGTGAAGGGCATGCTGCCCTACTCGCCGGGCGGATCGCTCATCTCTTACAGCCCAGAGTTAGTGGGCTTTGCCTTGGCCTTCTCAGTGCTGCTGGGCCTGGTCTGCGGCATCTATCCGGCCATTAAATCCTCAAGGCTGTCGCCCATGGAGGCTATCCGGGGTGGCTTTGAATGAGCGGCATAATTGAGGCCAAGGGGCTGTGCCAGGTCTACCGGCGGGGCAGAGAGGAGATTCAGGCCCTCAAGAACGTGGACTTTTGCCTTGAAGCGGGCGAGTTTGTCTCCATCATCGGCCCCTCCGGTTCGGGAAAGACCGCCCTCTTAAACATGCTGGGTTGCCTGGACACACCCAGCAGCGGCAGCCTGCGGCTGAACGGCATCGAGATCGCGGGCCAGAAGGAGCGCGATCTGGTCAAGATTCGCCGGGAGAACATCGGCTTTGTCTTCCAGCAGTTCTACCTCATGCCCACGCTCACGGCGCGAGAGAACATTGAGCTGCCCCTGCTCTTTAGCAAAAAGAAACGTAGTGCGAAGAGGATCGAAGAGGTATTGCAGATGGTGGGCCTGGCCGATCGGGGAGATCATCTGCCCGGACAGCTGTCGGGCGGAGAGATGCAGCGCGTGGCCATCGGCCGGGCTCTCATCAACGATCCCAAAATTATACTGGCGGACGAGCCTACGGGAAACCTGGACAGCGCTACCTCGGAGATGATCTTCTGTCTCTTTTCCGAGCTGAATAAGAGGGGTCTGACGCTGGTGGTGGTGACGCATAATCTGGATCTGGCCCGTCGGGCTGAGAAGATGTACACCCTGCGGGACGGGCGGATCGTGAGCTGCGAGGAGCGAGCGTGTGCGGAGGGGATGTAGGGAGATATGTCTGATTTATAAATATTAAACAGTTTTTATTTTTAAATGAATACCACGCGGTTTCACTCATAAAAATAATTAAATTAAATCGTTATAATTATGCATGAAACCATCTATAATTCATTCCAAATATTGGCTACATCTCTTCTAGCACCCGGTGCTAGTTCAGCATCCTGTTCCTGCTTAGCATCCATATTGGCCTTAATTTCCTGTCTCTGTATAGCATCTAATCTATAATACTGATACTCACCCACTTCCGGGTCGTATACCAATAAACCCCCTCCATATGTATTATTTCCTAAACGGAACCGATCAAGAGATGCAGAAAAGTCTGTATCTAGATATTCAGGAAATAGAGCCTTTAAAACTTCAGCTCTATTTTTGGTTTCGTTCACGCTTCTTGAATTCATTACTATTTCAGCCGCTTTGAACTTAAAATCGGTTTTTGCCACTTCTTCAGCTAAACGGTGTTCATTTTCAGCGTTCTGATTTTGGAGTTGAAGGTTACCATATATTATCAAAAAGGCGGCAACGACCGGAATTATAATTGAAATTGCTGTGATATAAATTTTCCGTTTCTCTAAACGCTGCTGTTGCTTAAAATTTTCTTGTTCTATTTTGATTTTTTCACGGTCAAGTTCGATTCTCTGTTTTTCCAAATTCAATTTTTCATTCAAACCTTGATCAATCTCTTCTAGATCATCTTTCATCTCATCTTGGTATCAATTTCGCATTATACTTAAATGTAATTCCTGTAGATCCTAAACTCCGCGGCAATTAATAACCATGGTTCTGCTGATGTCGGAAAAATCCAATACTGGTTATTGCATTTATTACCATGAAGTAAGCCATAATTCGATCTGACGTTATCGCTTTTAGCCTGCATGGTTATTAAATATGCGGAGTTTAGGGTAGATGACTAAGAACCAACGAATGAGAGAGAAGTTCAAGGCAAAGGCTGCATCCATGGACCCGTCCAAACAATTGGAAGAGCTTTTTTGTTCATCTACACGAAGGGAAAGGACGATACAAATATTGGAAATTAGAATAGAAAGCCTACAATGAAAATGCGGCAAAATCATATAGGACAGGCAGAATGGTAAGGAGGTTCTAACTCAGGAGGATGCTTTGAAGAAGGCCCGACGTGCTAAGGCTGATAACCTTGGGATTAAGTCTTTAAAGGGTCTTGCAAGCCGATTATTATCGGTAATAAGTTCCAAGTTGCTTGCTGCGCGAGTGCTAGCCTCTGGCCTTGCCTTTTTGTAGATATCGAAGGTGAGGATGGATGTCATAGTCATGAGGCTTGTGTCCGCCGAGGACATAAAGGCCGCCAGAAGAGCGGCGGCTACCAGTCCCACCATTCCCGGGGAGAGAAGTCCAGTCATGAGTGATAGGATGGCCCCCTCCTCGTAGGGAAAACAATATTAGATAGAATGTATAATCCATAAATACAGAATGCATAACCTAGAGTGCATTAATTCCATTCAAATTATATCCTGGAAGGTGAAAATATATGCGGATGTTTGCAAAGACGATATTGGTCTTGCTGGTGACAGCGTTATTGCTGTCTATGCTTCCTCTTGGCGGGGCACAGAAGCGTCCCGGAGAAGCGGCTGCTGAGAATCTCTTTAACAAAGGCATCGGAAATGCGTGGGTGGGCGGCGATCCCTTTGCATCGAGCACCGGAACGGGCTACAATCAAATACATGGTGTGGCAAGCCTCGATTTGGACTACCGGATCATTGGATATCTGAATGTGACCTCCGGCTTAATTGTGGCAAGCGACAGCGGCAATAGCCTGCATTTTACTCCGGGTCCGGGCAATTATCCAGTCTACGGATACTTCAAAGCAAACAAAATGATGGGGATTTTCATCGATTTTGGCTTGTAGGATTGCGAAGGATATGTCGGGAAAATTGAGGGAGTATTTCAACAAGCAGCCGAGGCTTGGCGTCATAAGCACGTCGAGTAAGGATGGAAAGGCAGATTGTGCCGTTTACGGCTCCCCGCAAATGATCGACGAAAAAACTGTTATCGTGGCACTTGCCAGGGGCCGCACCTTTGCCAACCTAGAGGAAAATCCCCATGCCGTATTCATGATAATGGAGCCTGGAACTGGAATCCTTGATTGGAAAGGGATCCGGGTTTATCTGAAGATGTTGGAGTACGCCACCTCGGGGCCAAAGTTGGAGAAGTACAAGAGCCAGATGGCCAAGGTTGTGGGCGAACAGGCGGCAGGGATGATTGCCGTGCTGGCAACCTTCGAGGTAACGGAAGTCCGGCCTCTGATCGATTTTGGGCAGGACTGGGAGAAAACCATCTGAAATGAGATTGATCTATGCCGTTTTCATCCTTCTTCTGGCATTGATGACATCAGCAAATTGTCAGCGGACCGCAGAAGGTTGGCTCAGTGATCTAGAACCCAATCTTGTCGTTTCCTGGATCGAAAAAGGCGTTGCTCTCCATAACCAGGGCAGGTACGATGAGGCAGTTAAGGCTCTCGATGAGGCCATCAAGCTAGATCCCAATTATGCCGATGCCTGGAACACCAAA
>Ga0209777_10009414_pt1 | contig 10501 bp, 15 predicted proteins | sample FrelakmetHBP12HB_FD_187147 | JGI IMG/M metagenome (GOLD analysis project Ga0209777, IMG submission 187147) | Freshwater lake sediment microbial communities from the University of Notre Dame, USA, for methane emissions studies -HBP12 HB (SPAdes)... | ecosystem: Environmental > Aquatic >... | reverse complement strand
TCGCGGCGGCTGACGCCTTATTGGCCGCGGGTGCCGCTTGAACCGTAGTGACGACGGTAGTCACGGGAGCCGCCTTCTGCTCACCGAACACCTTGTTCGCGTCGTCCTTGCAGTAAAGCTTTTTTCCAATCTCGACCGAGCATTTGCTGCAGATTCCTTCCCCGCATTCCTTGCAGACGCCGACGGCATCAACCTTGGGGTGCTTGTAGCATTTCATAGTAAATAATGGCGGAAGCCCGCTTAAATACTTTTCAGTCCTTCTGGAGGACGTTTATCATCCGCAGCGTCTTGTGCCGCTCCTCGAAGTCCGGATAACGGGCAATCAGGCGCAGCCCGCTCCTCGACGCAATGGCCCCGATGTCCAGCGCCGCGTTCTTGTCGCCAGCCTCAAAGAAGGGAGAAATTATGACAATCCTGCCTTTCGCCCTGATTATTTTTTCCATCTCCTTCAAGGACTCGACGTAGAGCGGCTCCAGCTGCTCCAATATCTTCATTGCCTCCTTGAGGTCCGGCCTCTCCTTCAGGGGCTCGCCCAGGTACGGTTCCGTGGCGATGGCGTTCACGGAGCCCGCTTCAAAGTACTGCGACAGCTTGCGCGCGTCGCCCTGCCTGATTTTTTCTGTGAGACTTCCGATGTTCATTCCGTAAGCCTTTTCCAGCCAGGCCAGGTTCTCCCTGCAGCCTTTTACCGCCGACTCATCGATGTCCTCGCCGCGCACGTCGAGCCCCAGCAGCGCAGCCTCCTGGAGGATGGAGCCTATTCCGCAGAACGGGTCAAGAAGAACGCCTTTCGTGCAGCCCGTAAGATTGACCATTATCCTTGACAGCCGCGGCGGTATGGAAAATATCGCGCGCTGGACCGGACGGTCCATGTCCCGCTTCTGGAACTCGTACGGGTTGTGGACGGCTACGGTCCTGGCGAGCCAGAACTTCTTCCACTTGCACGCAAGGAACTCCGCGCCCTTTTCTAGCAGCTTCTTTCTGACGATATCCGTGTGAGTTATCGGCGTGTCCGAATGCAAATAGCCCGCCTTTATTCCGTTTTCCTTCATTTTTTTCTTGAGAATTTCGGCCAGATTTCCCACCGGCTGCCCGTAGCAGCTCACGGCAAAGAGCGCCTTTTCCGGAAGCTTTGAGAACATCTTGTCAAAGTCCGCGCCCTCCACGCCCTCGCCGGAGAAAATCACTTCGCCTACCTTTAGCGTCCCGCCGAGCCCTTCTATTATGTTCTCGGGCATTTTTTCCGCCCTGACGACGAGAAAGTCCTCGCCCTTGTCCTCAACGGAGTGGCTTACGCTTCGTGCCTTGAGGTAGGCCTCTATTTCCGCGCAGGAGAGCTCCGCGTTCTTGCCCAGTATGAAAACGAAATCCATAACGGATGTTCGGAAGGCAGATATATATACGGACGTTTGCAAGATTTACACATGTCCGAGATAACCATGTGGAACGTGGACGCCTCCGATTACTTCAAGGATGTCGCAAAGGTCATCAAGAAAACCGCAAAAGGAAAAACAATAATTTACGTGGCGCTGCTCAGGCCTTACGACCAAGTTGCGGCCGTGCTGAAAAAGGCGGGAATAAAAACGGACAGTCTATTTTTCATAGACTGCACTAGCGGAACGGACGGGAGGCGCGAGGAAAAGAAAAACGTGATATTCGTGAACGGCCAGCAGGACCTGACAGGAATCGGGATAGCCGTCAGCCAGGCGCTGAAGAACATAGAGGGCAAAAAACTCGTGCTGATGGGGTCCATAAGCACGCTCTTCCTGTACAACGACACCGGACTCGTACAGCGCTTCCTGAACTTTTTCGTGAACAAGCTGAGGCAGGAAGACATAGACGGAATACTGGTGACGACCAAGGACGACCCGAACAAGGACGCCATAGGCGTGATAAAGACGTTTTGTGATGAGGTGAAAGAAATATGATAGACAACTTGACTTTGGCGTTGTCGCTGATTTCAATACTAGGATCGGCAATTACGGTTTGGCTTGCCTACAAAATATACAAGTTCAACCGCCTTTCCAAAGGCTGGATTGCAGTCACAGTGGCGTTTGTCCTGATAATCTTCAGGCGCTGCTTGGGGTTCCTGAACGACTACGGCATGTATCCTGACATGAAGGATGAGATAACGCTCTTCGCCAATCTCCTTCAGATCGTGATAAGTCTGGACTACATCTGGGGCTTCTGGAACATACTGAAGGACTTTGAAAGCTTCAACCTGGCCGGAAAGCAGTGCGCCGAAAAGGCATCGGCTTTCAACAGAAAAAAGAAGCGCTAGCGCAGTTTTTTGCTGTAAAGCAGGCCCGCTTCGTGCGGGCCGAACCATTCCTTTACTTTCGCGACTTTCCTGAAGCCGCTCTTCCTGTAGAACTTCTTTGCCGCGGCGTCGTCCTCGCCTATGTCAACAATGAGCAGATAATTGCCTTTGGGGATTGCCTTCTCCGCGGCTTTCAAAAGCGCGCCGCCCACGCCCTTCCTCCTATACTCTTCGTCCACGAGGAAATAGTATATCCAGGCCTTCGGCCTGTCGTAGACCTTGACGATTATCGTGCCTATCAGCTTGTTCCCCTCGAACGCGCCGTAGAAGATGCTGAACGTCTTCAGTGTCTGGCTAAGGAACTTGCGCGTGAACCAGAACTGGCCCCCGAACTCCCGAAGGCCCAGCCTGTAAACGGATTCAAGGTCCCGCTTCCCAAGTTTCCTGATGCGCATAAGAATCATTGACGGCTATTTTTTAAAGCCTTGAGAGCGACCTTAGCAAATTTTTGCGCGCGCGGTTTTCCAGCCTTTCCTTGAAGCATGCCGTGTAATAGATGCTCGGCCGCTTAAGGAAAGTTTTAATCAGCTTCGCGCACCTTCCCCTGTATTCCATGTCGCTGACCCAGTGGTATTCCTTCCTGACGGCAGCTTCGTAAGCGTCGAACACTTCAGCCGCCTGCCCGAAGATCGCGAGGTCTATGTCCGCTATGAGCCTTCCGTCCGCAAAATCAGGCGCATGGTCATGTTTTGTGGCGAGTATCAGCCGCTTCACGTAATCGACCGACCCGTTATCCAGGCCCGTGCCCTTCAGCGTTCCGCAGGCGAACGAGGCGCTCTTTTCCTCGTTGTTATTGGCCTGCGGGTCGTAGAACGCGTCGTGGAACCACACCGCAATTTCCACTTCGCGGGGCCGCTCCGCGACCTGCCTTGCGCCGTCAAAATGCCGCAGGCAGTCCTCTATGTGCGACAGGTTGTGGTAGGTGCGTTCGGGCGCGGAATACATCTTGAGCACCCGCGCTGAAATCAGGTCGGCGGCGCCGTCCGCGCCCAGTTCCTTCCAGAGGGCGACGAACCTGCCGTTCATCTTTTCACCTTTTCCAGCAGCATTTTGTACGACGGTTCGGGCAGGTATTTCTTCACTTCCTCCTCCCAGCCCTCGTAGCCAACAAGCCCCTTTACGAAGCTCGAGCTCAGCTCCGCAAGCTCCTTGGGCGGCGTCAAAAAGACCGTTATCACTTCGGGAGCCCTTTTGCTGTTGAAGTGCGCCAGCCGCAGCTCCTGCGTTATGTCGTCCTCGTCCCTGAAGCCCCTTAGAAGATACTGGGCATCGACCTTCCTCGCGTAATCGGCGAGGTATTTTTTTCCTATGAACTCGACCTTCACGCCGTCGAAAATTTCCGTGCACGCCTTCATCATGCGGACGCGCTCCTCGTCCGAGAACATGTATTTGGACTCCTTGTCCGGGTTCACCCCGATGCCCACATAGAGCTCGTCAAAAAGCTTCAGGCCGTTCTCAATTACCCAGAGGTGGCCGTCCGTCACAAGGTCGAAGCTGCCCGCGCACACGCCCCTTTTCATGGCATCACTCGTAACGCTTCCTTGTCTCGGAAAGCCTGTCTTCCCTGGCGCAGGCATCCTTCACCCAGGCCTCGACCGCCGCCTGTACGGCCGCAAGATCTTCCGTATAATACTGGCAACCCTTCGGGAAATCCTCATATTTCTTGCCGTCGTTTATCACGGCCATGCTGCGTACGTCGCAGGCCCTGCAGGGGTCGCATCCCTTCAGCTCGTGCACCCTTTCATTGGACCTGAAAAGACAATAGTGCGGCATGGACAAAATGGAACGTAAAAGGATAAATACGGGCACGCCCACCAAACAAAGCTTTTAATTAGTGCCGTGCTCTAAAGAGGTATTATGCCCAAGTAGCTCAGCGGAAGAGCGACTGGCTGTTAACCAGTAGGCCGCAGGTTCAAAAGGCCTTTCTCTTTAGAAGAGAAAGAACCTTGGAAAGAGAATCTTTCCGAGGATTTGGAAATCCTGTCTTGGGCGCCATTTCTTTTTCCCACCTTTACGTTACCTTTATATGAGGCCAGAACCTACTACTTCTTGGTGAGCATGATGAAAGGTGAATCACAAAATAACGGAACAACGTTTGCTTACCTTTACGGCTAAGCTTGATTCCAAGGGCCGGATACTGGTTCCGTTCGTTCTGCGAAGGGTTGCCGCGTCGGACCTTTTCATAGTAAGCATTAAAAAGCCGCCCAAGCAATTAGGGGTTGATTAGAATGTTTGTTCCTATAGCAAAAGTCCCGGAATACGACGGCAAGACGGTCAGCCTGCGCGGCTGGGTCTACCGCATGCGCGACCAGAAGGCGATGGTCTTCATCATCCTAAGGGACGTCTCGGGAACTATCCAGGTGGCCGTCAAGGACGAAAAGGCGCTGGAAGTTGCGAAAAAGGCCTCACAGGAAGCGTCCATTGAGATAACGGGCTTAGCCAAGAAGGACCCGCGCGCGCCCACGGGCTACGAGGTCCAGGCGAAGGAAATCAGGATAGTGGGTCCCGCGGAGCGCTGGCCCATAGAGCACAAGAAAGGCGAGACGCTGACCGAGGATTTCCTCCGCGACGTGCGCCATCTCTACATACGCGAGCCGAAAATGGCCGCCATGTTCAAGGTACGCTCCGCCCTGTTCGGTGCCATACGCAAGTTCTACGAGCAGCGAAGCTTTTACGAGACGCAATCGCCAATGTTCACCACGGCCGGAGCGGAGGGCGGGTCGACGCTGTTCGAGGTCAAGTACGGAGACAAGAAAGGCGTTTACCTGGCGCAGACGTGGCAGCTCTACGCGGAGGCGATGATTTACGGGCTCGAGCGGATATTCACGATTTCTCCGTCGTTCAGGGCGGAAAAGAGCCGAACGATACGCCACCTTTCGGAATACTGGCACCATGAGATGGAGTCCGCCTGGATGACGTACGAAGAGCTCCTGACGTTCGAGGAGGATTTGATAGTATTCCTTGCGAAATACGTACTGGAACATTGCAAGGAGGAACTGAAGATTCTAGAAGCCCCGATTGAGCGGCTCGAGAAAATCAAGAAGCCGTTCCTGCGGCTTACGTATTCCGACGCCATGAAAAAGATGGGAAAGAAATACGGCGACGACATTACCGACAAAGAAGAAAGGGAGCTCGTGGAGCAGCTCGGCGGCGTACCGGTCTTCCTGACGCATTTTCCGCGCGACATGAAGGCCTTCTACATGAAGCCCGACCCCAAGGCGCCGAAAACGGTTCTGGCGGCGGACCTGCTTTTGCCCGGCGTAGGGGAGACGATAGGCGGCTCCGAGAGGATAGCCGACGAGAAGACGTTGCTTGAAAGTTTGAAGCTCTTTAAACTGTCCGCCAAAGATTATACTTGGTACATCGACCTCGCGAAATACGGCCCCGTTCCGCACAGCGGGTTCGGCATGGGAGTGGAAAGGATGCTCATGTTCCTGACGGGAGCGCCGCACATATTCGAAACGATACCGTTCCCGAGAACGCTGGACAGGGTCACGCCCTAGTCCTGCTCGGGTTCTGCTATGAACGCTTTGATTACGGGCTCCGCATAGAACCTTACCAGATGGGCATCCATAGCCGAGAATTCTTTCGGCATCATCCTATAGAGGGTCTCCACATACTGGCCCTTGAGCTCCTCTGGCAGGGGAAGCTCCGCAAAGCTGCAGTTCCTCTCGAAGTCGGCAAGCGCCTCGTCCCTGAAAATGTCGCGCTTGTGATAATGGTCAAATATCCCGCTCCGCGGGCCGCGAGGGACCATGAGCATGCCGGCATTGATGTATGACACCATGCGCTTGAGCCCGCTTTTGACCGTGTCATAAAAGAGCGTCCTTTTCTCGAGCGTGCTCAGGTCGTATCTTTCAGCCATCAGTAGCGCCCGTGTTTTTTGAACAGCTCGCCGGCCAGCACCAGAAAGTGCTCGGATTCTTCCTTGTATTGCGCTATGTCCGCCGAAACGGCCCTTTGCGCGTTCATTTCCTTGACGCGGTGGGCTATCATTCGCCTGGCGTGTGATTCGAATGTGCTCGACGGGTCATTCTCATCGAACGGCGTCCTGAACGTCCTGTGGTACTTGGGCTCCGGATAATTTCCGAACGCAAGATAACCGCCCTTCTGGTTGGACATTTCGGGCTTTTCGCTCAGCAGCCCTTTCTGAAGGTAAAAAACGTAGAAAGGCTCGTCCGCGGACGAGTAGAAATAAACGTTCTTCGTGTCGCGTTCCTCAAGGACGACGTAGGCGGCCATCAGCTTCTTGTCGGGAATGTCACCGCGTTCCACCAGTCCGAGCATCATCGCGGTCTTCAGCCTGGGCTCGGAGGCGGCTTGCGGCTCGCTGCCCACGTTGACCCTGATGATCTCGTCGGGGAACACGTGCGTCACCTGCCTTACGCCGCTATTGTAACGCGGCCTTTCCTGATACGGTCTTTCGTCATCCTCGCCGTACCTTCTGCGTCCCTTGGAACGAATCTTCGGCATATCCCTAGTCCGAAACCGCATCTATAAATCCTTTTCAGGCGTCCAACCGTGCGAAGCGTTTAATAACATCCGCCCATATCCATATTTCGGGCACGTTGCTTAGCCTGGATATAGCGCCTGGCTTCGGACCAGGATTTCGGGGGTTCGAAAACAATCGAAAATCCCTCCGTGCCCGCCATATTTTTAACATAAATGCTTTTGCATGCAATGATTACCATGCACAAGGGCGAACGGCACGTGGTCCAAATCCTGCGCGACAGGCCGGCTTACGATTGGAAGCAGATAAAGGACGCGGCGACAAAGGTGGCAACGAAGCACAAAACCGGCTATTTTTTCAACACCTTTCCCTGTGACGAGTGCATGGCGGCCAACGTGAGGTTCGGCGACTATAACGCGCGGCGGGGTCTGGCCAAGATGCTAAAGGAACTGGGATATGACGTAAGGACCAAGACGGCGACAAGCACGATGGACGCGTACTCGTTCTAACGAACGGTTGAGTTCGTCTATCGCCGTATTCGAAAGGTCGCGCATTTATTCTTTTCTCCCCAATTTTATGCATGGTTTGTTCTGTGGTGACCGTTTCCGGCACGCCGGGCTCCGGAAAGACCGAAATCGCGAAAAAGCTCGCTGCCTGGCTGAAGGAAAGGGAATGCGACAAATACCAGTATTTTTCGCCGGACGAATTCAGGAAGGAACAGATGCTCAGCAGGCGCATGGACACGGGCATAAGGGGGCCCGAAGAGATGTCGGTGGAGCGGCAGAACCGTTATGCGGACGACCACATGACGTACCTGATGAAAACCGGCCGGGTCGTATTGGACGGCATCTATTCGGCTGTGTTCTGCTACATCCATAACATAGACGGTTTTCACGTTTACCTTGACGCACCTCCCGAGCTGCGCAGCCGCAGGTTAAGGGAAAGGGACAAAAAGCCGCATTCCGTGGAGGACGTCCTCCAGCAGGAGGAAACCGAATCAAATGCGGGAAAACGCATGTATTCCATAGACTACCGCTTCCCCGCGCTTTACGACGCCATACTGGACACCGGCAGGCTTCCGCCCGAAAAGACCCTGAAAACGCTGCTGAGCGGAATGCGCATCCGCTGCGGCACGCCGTCAAGGCGCGCGGTGGAAGTTTATTAACAGGCCTCAACAATCCTGATTATGCCAAAAAAGCACAAGCCCGCAAAGACGGAAAAGCCGGTCAAAATACCCGCAAGCCCCGTGACAAACTTCCTGAAGCACCACAAGGTCGAATTTGAAGTATTGCCGCACGGCAAGCACGTCTGGGCCGCCGAGGACATAGCGAAGGTCAGGAAACGCCCGCTGTCGAGCGTGGTAAAGTGCCTGCTCCTTACGGACGGCAAGACGCACGTCGTGGCATGCGTTCCGGGCGACAAGAGGATAAAGGCCCGCAAGGTCCAGAGGCTCCTGAAGACCGGAAAGCTCGAGTTCGCGCCCGAGAAGCACCTGATGAAACTTACGGGACACAAGCTCGGCACGCTGGCGCCGATAGCGCTGAAAAAGAAGCTGACGGTCGTGCTTGACAAGGGGATACTGGCGCGCGCAAAGGTGAGCATCTCGGCGGGGAAGCCAGGCTTCGGCGTCGAACTGCATTCCAAGACGCTGGCAAAACTGGCGGGCGCAAAGGTCGCGGACATCAAGCAATAAGCATTTAAGAAACGAAACTGCTTATTTTCTTTACGCAGCGTTGCCCCCATCGTCTAGTCCGGTCAAGGATCAGAGCTTCTCAAGCTCTTGACGCGGGTTCAAATCCCACTGGGGGCACCATACATTCAATCAGTAAAACTTCTCTTTAAGTGACCGCTCGAAAGAGGTGTGGAACATGGAAGCAAAGATCGATATACACGAATACGACAAGCGGCTGGATTCCGCTATAAGGCGGGTTGAAGCGGCTAAGGACATTTCCGATGCCAACAAGGCGGACCTGATGGCATTCCAGAGATACCTGTTCGCCAAGGGCCTGACAGCAGGCAGGATAGCCAAATACCTCAACCACCTTAGCGGGATATCGAGGCTCATAGGCAAGGGCTTCAGGGAGGCTAACAAGGACGACATAATCGGGCTTGTCCGCAGCATAGAGTCCCGCCCGTACAGCGCATGGACAAAGCACGATTACAGGGTCGTCATAAAACGCTTCTATCAATGGATAAGGAACTGCGATGAGGACAGTAAGGAATACCCGCCCGAAGTAAAGTGGGTGAAAACTACCATGTGCAACGGCAACCACAAGCTACCCGAAGAGCTTTGGAGTGAGGAAGAGGTCAGGAAGCTGGTAGAGGCTGCCGACCACCCGAGGAATAAAGCCCTGATATTCATGCTTTATGAGTCGGGGTGCAGGGTCGGGGAAATATCGTCGCTCCGGATACGCTGCATAAGGTTCGACAATTACGGCGCCGTAATCACGGTAAGCGGCAAAACGGGCATGAGAAGGGTAAGACTCGTAAGTTCGGTACCTGCATTGTCAGCGTGGCTGGATATCCACCCGGGCAGAAACGACACGGATTCTCCAGTGTGGACAGGGATAGGGACAAAGAGCAGGAACAAAATCATTGACTATAGGACAATATCGGCCGTACTGAAGAACGCCGCCATTAAGTCGGGTGTAAGGAAGAAAGCAAACCCCCACATCTTTAGGCACAGCAGAGCGACATTCCTAGCCAACCATATTACCGAGGCCCAGCTCAAGGAAATGTTCGGCTGGACGCAAGGAAGCAACATGGCCGCAATATACGTCCACATGAGCGGCAGGGATACGGACAACGCCATACTGAAGCTGAACGGCTTAGGCGGCGACGAGCGCAAGAACGAGGAAAGTATGTTAAAGCCCGTCAAATGCCCACGTTGTGAGTTCGTGAACGGCGCTACCTCGAAGTTTTGCAATCGGTGCGCCGCTCCACTGGACATACAAACCGCTCTGTCAATCGAGGAAAAGACGAACGGCTTGGCGCAGAGCTTTGCGCATGCCATAAGCGGTGGCGCAAACGGGCTGGCGGCAGTAGTGAAGAACCCCGAAACTTTGAACAGGGAAGACATGGAACGACTGGCGAGAATGCTGATGACCTATCTAAAAAGCACGGAAATCGATATCATTCCTTCCAGAACCAGCTAGAGGCAAGCCAACAAAGCGCCAGAAAGAACATCGAACCCGTCTTAATATTTAGGCCAGCACCGGTCTGTTCGCTGTAGATTACTATGGCAAGTATCAGCCCCAGGCCCGAATATCGCAACAGGAGTTTAACGGGAATCTTCATGACAGGTAATTAGGCGTGCCTTGCCATAAGGTTTAAGCAAAAAGACAAGTCTTTATAAAGTCGTGATGGATACTTAAAGCTTCTAAACTAGTAGTATTATTAGATGCAAATGGTTTCTAAATATCTTCCTTCGGAATGCCCCGAATGTGGCGCGTCCGTATCCATCAGGGGCGGCGAGCTGATATGCAACAAGTGCGGCCTTGTGGTTGCCGAGGACCTGCCCGACGATAGTTTTTCTCGTTCTGAGATCAAGGCAAGGGTGGAGTCAATGCCGCTGACGCGCCCGCAGGTACTGCCCGGAAGGCTAGGACACGCCCAGAGGCACATTAACAGAACGAGCGACAGGAACATGGCATTCGCTCTATCGTATATAAGAAGGCTTACCCAGTCGCTCTGCCTTCCGACCGATACCGCCGTTGAAGCCATAAAGCACT
>Ga0209777_10009413_pt1 | contig 10501 bp, 11 predicted proteins | sample FrelakmetHBP12HB_FD_187147 | JGI IMG/M metagenome (GOLD analysis project Ga0209777, IMG submission 187147) | Freshwater lake sediment microbial communities from the University of Notre Dame, USA, for methane emissions studies -HBP12 HB (SPAdes)... | ecosystem: Environmental > Aquatic >... | reverse complement strand
ATCAGAGCAAGGGCGATGGCGGTCTTGCCGATGCCCGGTGCGCCCTTGATCGTTGTCAATTTGCCGGTGTTTACTAATACCTTATTCCTGATCACCCGTAGATCATTGTCCCGACCAATCAAAAAGCATTCCTTGCTTTCTTCACTTAATTTTTTTTCGAGACGGGACAACTTAGGCATTTATCACCTTACAGGCCTTAATTATTACCAAGTGCAATAAATAGATTGCTTTTTGGCAACAGACAAGGCAGGACAAAACCGGACGAGTTTGATTTGGTTGACGACTGGTCAACCAAATCCCCTTCAGCCTGATAGGGCTGACAAGCCTTTCCTCCTGCGAAAGCCTGCCCGGTAGTGTATTTATAAGGGGTTCGCAGGAGGAAAATAATGTCCGTAGTTGTCAGTGTGAGTCCGTGGCTAAAAACTGATTGCTGTTTCATTTTTGTAGACACCACATTGAGTGCAACCAATTTTACGCTCTGCTCAATAAGCCCCAGTTTTTAAATGAGATGAAATCATTTAAATTGTTGACTTGGCCCGACCCCCATTACCTTAAAGAGCGCAAGACCCTCTTGAAGGCTTCCAGGACTTTATCAATATCTCCCGAGGAGACATCCAGATGGGTGACCAGTCGGATCTGGGCCTTGCCAATGGGATGGATCAGGACGCCTTTTTTCTTCATGACCTCGGCCACTTGGGGAGCCGTCATTTCCCTGTTGGCGAAATCAAAGATGACGATATTCGTCTCCGTTTGTTCAGGATCGATGGAGACCCCTTTGAATTCAGACAGGCCCAAGGCCAAACGTTTGGCATTTTCATGATCTTCTTTAAGCCGTTCCAGATGATGGTCCAGGGCATAGAGGCCGGCTGCTGCCAGGATTCCGGCTTGTCTCATTCCGCCGCCGAACATCTTTCGAAAACGGTGGGCTCGATCGATGAAGTCTGCGGAACCCGCAACCAGCGAGCCGACAGGCGCCCCCAACCCTTTGGAGAGACAAACCGATACCGAATCCGCCCAGCGGGCATATTCCTTCGGTTTGATTCCCGAGGCCATTGAGGCGTTCCAGAGTCTCGCCCCGTCGAGATGGACCAGGAGGCCCTTTGCTTTGGCCAGCTTGGAGATGTCGGCGATTTTTTTTAGGGGATAAACGCTCCCACCGCCGCGGTTATGGGTGTTTTCAAGACAGACCAGCCTCGAAACGGGAAAGTGATGGTCAATAGGCCTGATCGCTTCTTCGACTTGAGAAGCCTCAAGAATACCGCGAACACCCTTAAGACAAAAAAACTGAACGCCCGATAAAGCGGCTCCGGCCCCTCCTTCAAAATTGAAAGGGTGAGAAGTCGCTTCCAGAATGACCTCATCGCCGGGTTGAGTGTGGGACTTGATGGACAATTGATTGGCCATTGTCCCCGAGGGTACAAAGATGGCTTTTTCTTTACCGAGGATTTCAGCCACCTTTTTCTGCAGGGCATTGATCGTAGGGTCTTCCCCAAAGACATCATCGCCTACCTCGGCTTCGGCCATCATTTTTCTCATAGCGGGGGTGGGTTTGGTAACGGTATCACTTCTCAGATCGATAAACTTTTTCATCCTTCCTCCAATCATAGGGTTAGTTCGAGAATGTGCTGGGCGTCTTTTTCAAGACGTAATGTTCATGAGTAGTATGTGCGTCTGTAGGAAACCAGGGATAATGCCCATAATCAATTAACGAATTATCCTTATGCTATAAAATAGTGGGCGTTGTCCCTGTTTAACAAAAAAACCTAATAAATACTTTATTACTAATGCCTGACCCCATTTATTTTTTATATAAATCCCCGGGATTTCGATCCCTTCGGATGGTCCGACCCCCCATCTGAAAGACTTGCCCAATGAATTTATTTCATTTGTCCTGTCTAGCTCAACACAGACTCAAGGCTTCCCCTAAATTGGTTCTCGTCTTCGTTGTTATAGAAAGGCACGCCAATCAAACGATATTTCTTGTCTTCAAACATCAGCGGTTTTCCATCAAATGCGAAAGTGATTTCTTTTAGAAAGATCGCTTTCCAGCGGTCATGCTCTTTGAGGTGTCTCCCTTTTGGCTCAACGAAAAGTTGATAAATGAGCAGCTTGCCACCTTTCTCACGAAGAAACAATACAAAATCTGGTTGGAAGGCTTGCCCATCGGAAAAATTGTATATGGCGAAATGTCCTTCGTTTCGCAGCAGGAAGATTTGCTCGTATTGAGCTTGTAGTTTATGCATTTGCCTGTCCAACATGCGGACAAAAGCCTTTTCCTCGCTCGTACCGTAAATAGTGTTGAAGGCAAACCAATCTTTAGCGGAGACGAAATACTCGAATTGGGGGTCGTCAGCAGCGAGGGGGTTTTTCGCTTCGAATTTCAGGATTTTATCCTTGAATACTTCCCGGACCCAGTTGCGTCTGAATTCTTTTGTGCCTTCATAATCCGTGACCTGCTGGCGGATTTCGGCTTCGATTTGACTCAGCAAGCCTAACATAGCGTCAAGTTTTTCAAGTCGGTTTTCGTCCAATCCGTACACATCGCCCTGAAAGGTGATTTCCAGCCCGCCAAGATAATCTTCAGAGGCGATAAGGTCACGCATGGAGGCAAGATGGGGTAAATAGCGTTTGAGCGAGGAAAAGGTGAAAAACGGGTTGCGTGCGAAGGCGGACTGCACAACGTTGCGCTCGATGTCTTGTACCTTCACGTCCTGACGGTTTTCTTCTTTCAAAACTGCGCTTTTTCCCCTGGTTTCCAACGCGACGGTTGCGCCGCCGTGACCTGTGGCGATGACGTGGGTGTAGTTTCGCTTCTTCACGCCCAAATCGGCAAAAGATTTCACGCGCTGGTAATCTTTGGGCTGGCGGTCGTTGAGCCAGACCACGCCGTATTTGTAAAAGTCGGTTTTCTTAAACGGTCCTTTGAGTTTGAGTTGGCGGCTCACTTCGCGCTCGTCCATCATGCCCTGTTCAATCAAGGCTGCGCGGATTTCGGCGATGTAGCGCGAATCGTTGATGCTGTGATAATGCAATTCTTCCAACACGCGTAATTCGTGTTCGAGGTCGCCATCGAATTTACGGCGGAAACGATCATTACTTTCAGGCAAAACAAAGGGGAAATAACGCGCTCCACGCCCAATTAACTGTGTGACCCCTGATGTCAATAGTGGACACGAAACTTTCTTTCATACTGCAACCTGCCTTGCATAGAACTGCCGCTCATAGACAGCCGGGGATAGGTACCGCAGCCGCTCTTGCCTTCTTTGGCGATTGTAAAATACCTCGATGTATTCGGCGATCTCCCGGATGGCCTGTTCTCTCGTCTTGTAGCGACAATGATGGATAAGCTCATTCTTGAGCGTACCCCAGAAGCTCTCCATGGGGGCATTATCGTAGCAATCGCCTTTCCTGCTCATAGATGGTCTCATCTTGAACTGATCCATCAGCTTCCGGTATTCATGGGCGCAGTACTGACGCCCACGATCTGAATGGTGGATCAGGCCTGCTCCCGGCCGCTTGGCTGCCACGGCCTTGAACAAAGACTGGCTTACCAGGTTCTTTGTGATTCGATTGCCCATCGCATATCCAACGATTTCTCCTGTGAAGAGGTCCTTATGCCCGGCCAGATAGAGCCAGCCTTCTTCTGTGGGGATATAGGTAATGTCACTGAGCCATATTTCGTTCGGCCTCGTTGCCTTAAACTGCTGATGGAGCAGATTCTCTGTCACTGGGAAGACATGCTTCGAATCCGTGGTAGCCCTGAACTTTCTCTTCTGCTTGCACCGTAACCCCAGCTTCTTCCTGATCCGTCTGATCCGGCAGATCCCTACCTTCACTCCCTGCTCTTTGAGCTCATGCTGTAATCTTTCAGGACCACAAGTCTCACGGGTCCTCTTGTGCGCGGCTTTTATCTCCACTTCCAACCTTCCCTCTTCCTGGACACGTTTCGAAGGCTTCCGTGTGAGCCATTTGTAATAGCCGCTCTTTGATACCTGCACAATACGGCACATCGCCGTGATACAATACCTGAATCGCATCCCTTTCATGACCGCGTACCTGGCAGCGACTCCTTCGCAAAGTACGCGGCCGCTTTTTTTAATATGTCACGCTCCATCCTGGCTTCTGCCAGTTCACGCTTGACCCGGGCAAGCTCCATCTCTATTTCGGTAAGCGGCCGCTGCTGTTTTCCCACCTCCTTAAGCTTGCCTTCCCTGTCTGCCTTAACCCAGTACCGTATTGTCGAGGCAGCAACCGATAACCTACGCCCCACCTCCGGTATGCTCAATCCACCTTCTGTTACCAGCTTCACTGCTTCTTCTCGAAGCTCCTTCGTGTAGATCGCTCTGGGGATCCTTTCCATTTTGACACCTCCGCCTTTTGTATTTTACCTCAACTTTGGTGTCCACTAAAGTCATCTTACCCCACTTCTTACCATCTGGAGTTATTCTCTCCGACGGAAATTGTTATGCGCAAAATATTTCTCTTAAGCTACAGCTAAGTACTCTTTACTCATCCGGGAATAATGAAAAGAAGATAGAAGTGACCCGTTACTACATTTCTAAGTGGGGTGGAATAAAAAAAATGATGATGGGAAAATAACAAGTTATGCACTCGACTCACCAGCATCACTTATAGCTAAGGGCTCGCAGGGAATTGCATCTTGGTCGAAAGCCCTGTGTATCCGGTGTCCCTTTAATTACGCCATCTATGATGCACGCGTTGCCCTATCACTTAACTGTCTTCAAATCGTGGCGGCTGCGGAACAACCTACTATATTTCCTCTCCTTGCAGGTCAAAACAAGCAAATTAATGCAGGAAGTAAAGTGGTTCGCCAATACGCCATTAAACACAACTGGCAGCCTGTAGCAGAAAGATTTTTCTATGATAAATACAATACCATTCTTTCCGCTGCGGCTAAGACTCTTAATGTCAAACTTTACACTTTGGAGATGCTATTATTTGCTACGGCACCAGGGTTGCTACAGGAGGCATTCCCTGAAGGCAAGTTCTAACAAGGAGTTGCAGTGGATCGGCTAATGCGAGTGCGGTTTTCAAGGTCCGTTCTTTCTTCAAGGCTTCAGCGTCTCGGACCGTGGTTGCTCCTTATCGCCTCCCACTGATCCCCGTCGTTAGCGGAGGAATAATGAAATCAATTTATTATCTCACGCTTGGCATTGTTATCTTGTTGGTAGCCTGTGCAAGCACGACCCCCGTTCAAATTGCTTCTGTTGGAAAATCTGAATTTGATGGAGCTGTCTATTCTGGCCAAACAACTGATATAGAGGCACCCGTTCCGGGATTGGAGAAATATAGAGTATTTCAGCAGGGAGCGACTGGATTTGTTTCAGTACAAAACGTACGTTCAGGTGTGGAAGAAATAGCGAACAGCTTTTGCGCCAGGAAGGGTAAGACAATGCATGCTGTGTCCGAAACAGCCTCTAAGCCTCCACATATCTTAGGAAATTTCCCAAGGGTGGAGTTAATTTTTCAATGCATTGATCGGCAAGGCACAAAACCATCGCCAAACGAAACCGATAAGTATGGAAAGATCGAGGCACTGAAAAAGCTCCTCGATAGCGGCGCGCTTACCCAACAAGAATTTGAAGCTGAAAAAGCTAAACTTCTATCACCACCATAGCAAACCATGACCAGGTTCTACAATAGTTACAGTCAAAGGTAGTAGGGTCGGGCCAAGCGAAGTATTTGATATCGCACCGAGTACTGTTAATTTGGCCCTCTGAAATAGTTCTATAATGCTCTTTTGGGGGTCGAAAAAGAGGATATAGACGTCGAAAACACCTTTTTCTGAGACACATAGACTGAAGAATCAAGGACATGCCATGGCCCGACCATTGGGTCATATGAAACTTTAGAATAAATTGTCGGCCTAGATGATATGAACGATCTTATCAGAGCAACTGAACTACTTCAACTATTCAGAGGGAAGTCATTTCCTGATACTGTTTCCGCAATCGAGAAATCATTCGTTGGTGCGAGTAAAGCCACCATATCACCTCTCCTGACTAAAAAATCCCTCAATGACGACCTTCTGAACGCTGCGCTTTTGATCAAACGCAATGCCAGCCAGATTGACGAGATCGTCCATGCTCTTGGTATACTCCTCGCACTGCCTAGCATCTTAGATCAGAATGAGCGGATTGAATCTCTATCTTTGGCTGCCGGGAACACGGGAAAAGGATTTGATCTTGAGACAGATAAGCGTATTGCAGAATTCACATTCATCCAATGGCAAGGAGGTCCAGAGGTCATCCGTCAGAATAAGATATTCAAAGATTTCTATTTTCTTTCTGAAGCAGAAACATCAAAACAACGCGAACTCTACGTCATTGGCACAGATCACGCCTCGAAGTTCTTCAATAGTAGAAGAAGTCTTCGACAGATACTTGATGGAAATGCCAAACTAGGAAACAGCTTTCGTGAACGCTATGGAACGAAGTTCCGTATAGTTAATGAGTATTACCAGACTAAAAAGAACGTTGTTTGTATTAAGGATATAAGGTCACATCTTGTGATGATGAAAGATATCTAGGCCAACAACTGCATTAACTCGGATTGGCAATTCCGCTGTGCTCCATTGCCAGCCGGTTATGCGTAGCGCTAGCCAAGGGACGAAAGAAATGAATAAACTTTTTTTTGCCTGATCCTAACCGCCTTGCTGACATCCTCCTGTGCAACGCACGGTCCCTTTTACGTTGGCAAGCCTTATGGTGCTCTTGTTATTTATGGTGAAGGGCGTCATCCCGGAATTGATTTCGATATCAGTAACGGCACACCCATAATTGCCATTTCTGATGGAGAAGTTGTTTACATTGGGGAGCCAGACGCCAAAGAGCGATATGGTGGTGGTATTTTTGTTGGGATTTCGCATGGAGAATATTTTAGTTCCCTTTATGGGCACTTAACCCGAGTTTTTGTTGAGAAGGGCCAATCACTAAAAAGAGGGCGATTCATTGGTCTCTCCGGGGCATCCAATAATGGATATCACCATCTTCACTTTGGTCTATGCAAAATTGTAGGGGGTTGCAAGAACTACTCGGAGACTTACGATCCAAAGAAGTTTTGGTTGGGCGGGGAACCTCGATGTTTTGATCCAAATGCCAATTATTCTTCCAACTCTCAGAAAGAGATAACCCTTCCTGTTGCCTGTGGGGAGTATGCAAAAGAGCTGGTGGCTCAAACCAAAACAAAAGATTAGAAGTAAATTATCATTTGAAGCTCCCTGCACCAAATGCGCGTTAATGATCCCGCACCGGGGTGCAGGGAATCTTCCATGCAAGGTAGAGGTTTATTGTTTGAAGTTCGCTCGCTACTCTAGAAAGTCACGCCGTTGGCGTGACAGCGAATGCGCTCGCTATCCATGTTTAAATAAAACCATCTTTCAGCCTACCAATTTCTTCACTTGACAACTCCCCTAAAAAGCGGGATTATTTCTACCATAAGAATTATAAATTAAGAGAAGACCTTTTTACAGAGGATTTACCCATGAGCAAGACCATTGCCGAGATTAATGAAAAGATCAAAAAAGGACAAGCGGTCGTGGTGACCGCTGAGGAAATTATTGAGCTTTCCAAAAAGAAAGGGCCAAAAAAAGTGGCCCAGGAAGTGGATGTAGTTACCACCGGAACGTTCAGCCCCATGTGCTCTTCAGGGGCTTATTTCAATATCAAACAACCCATTCCCCGGATGAAGTTGGGGGGCGGCAAGGCCTATTTTAACAATGTTCCGGTCTATGCCGGCTTTGCGGCTGCGGATATCTATCTTGGGGCTTCGGCCTTACCTGATGATGACCCTAGGAATGCCGTCTATCCCGGCCAATTTCTCTATGGCGGGGCCCATATCATTGAAGAGTTGGTGTCAGGAAAGGGCGTGGTGCTGACCGCAACCGCCTATGGGACTGATTGTTACCCGATGAAAAAATGGGAAACGACGATAACCCTAAAAGAATTAAATGATGCCGTACTTTTTGATCCCCGCAACGGCTATCAAAATTATAATGTGGCGGTAAACCTTTCTGATAAGGTTATCTATACCTATATGGGGGTCTTGCGTCCCCATATGGGTAATGCCAACTACTGCAGCGCCGGGCAACTTTCCCCTTTATTGAACGACCCGATGTATCGGACTATCGGCATTGGGACGAGGATATTTCTGGGAGGAGGGACAGGCTATGTCTGCTGGCCGGGGACCCAACATAACCCCTCAGTCCCCCGAGGGAAAAATAAAGTGCCCAGAGGGCCGGCCGGAAACATTGCCGTCATCGGAGATTTGAAACATATGAGCGCCCAATGGCTGCGCGGGGTTTCCTTTGCCGGGTACGGCACCACCTTGGCTGTGGGGATTGGTGTCCCCATCCCGATCTTAGATGAAGAGATGGTGATCTTTACCTCCGTTCGAGATGAAGAGATCTGGACCAGGGTGGTAGATTACAGCCACGACTATCCCCAGGGGACGGGAAAAATCCTGGGTGAAGTCAATTATGCGGAATTAAAATCGGGAAAGATTTCTTTTAAGGGCAAAGAAATTCCCACTGGCGGGTTATCCAGTTACCTAAAAGCAAAAGAAGTGGCTGAAACCTTAAAACGGTGGCTGCTCAAAGGGAAATTCCTGCTGACTGAACCGGTGGCGCCTCTGCCGGGAGCCTGAAAAAAGAAAGGTTCAAGGTTGATGGTTCAAGGTACAAGGTAGAAAGTTAGCGTTCTTATAACTTTCCGCCTTTTGTTTTAGACCTTAGACCTTAAACCTTGGACCTTAAACCAAATTATTATAATTACAAGGAGAGAATGCTATGGCCAAGAAAAAGGTCATCCTGACCTTTCCACCCGCCTTGATCGAGGAGCCGATTACTTATAACCTCATCAAGAATTATAATTGTATGATCAATATCCTGAAAGCAACGATCCAGCCCAAAGAAAAAGGGAGATTAGTTATCGAATTAAACGGCAGTCGAGAGGCTGTTACCAACGGACTGGACTATCTTAAAAAAATTGGGATCCAGGTAGAGCCTTTGGCCCAGGAGGTGCGGCACTCGAAAGAAAGGTGTTCTCACTGCACAGCCTGTATCCCCCACTGCCCGACAGATGCCCTCTCCATAGACCGGGAAGAAATGAAGGTCTCTTTTCACGGGGAACGATGCATCATCTGCGAGGCCTGGCTGCCGGTCTGCGCTTACAAGGCCATGGAGATCCACTTTTAACTATTGGTGAGTTCTAATTTGATGGGCCGGCCTAAAAAATCTCTGGCAATATATTCGAAATTCGGGGTCAGGTCGGAGACAAAAAATCGATGCCCTTTCTGCCCATCTATGGGGATTAAACTTTCGCTGATTTTCGGATTCTTTTCTAAATAATCCTTCACCCACAAGGCCACTTCCTGCGAAGAATCAATCACCTGAACCCTTTTGCCCATTTTGGCTTGGATGATGGGCTTCAGTAACGGATAATGTGTACACCCCAGGACCAAGGTATCAACCTGTTTCATCTTCAAAGAGAATAAATATTTCCGGATAATACGTTTAGTCTCCGCTCTTTTCAGCCACCCCTCTTCCACCAGCGGCACGAGTAAGGGACAGGCCTGAGAAAAAACCTGGATTTCGGGGCGGACTTCTTTCAACAACCGTTCATAAATCCCGCTTCCAATGGTTGCCCGAGTCCCAATCACTCCTATCCTTTGTTTTCGGGTTACCCGAATGGTCTTGTCAACAGCCGGGAGAATGACTTCAAAAATTGGGATAGTGAATCGTTCCTGTAAACTTTCAAAAGCCACCGAGGAGGCGGAATTGCAGGCCACAATAATGATCTTGGCCCCTTGAGCTAAAAGAAACTCCGTATTTTCTTTGGCATATTCAATGATCGTTTTTTGGCTTTTACTTCCGTAGGGGGCTCGGGCCGTATCGCCGAAATAGACGATCCTGTACTGGGGAAGTTTTTCCAAGACCTCCCGAACCACCGTCAACCCGCCGATGCCTGAATCAAAAATACCGATCATTTAAACCTCGTTTATCGTTCCATAAAATTCTATGTAAAGATAAATGAGTCTCGACCAAATGTAAACTAAAAATAAGGTGAGTAGTTAGACCTCTACCGGAAACCTGATTTGGATAGAATCTGCGTTTTGGGAATCGTTACTCTTGTCTTACAATTGGGAGATCGAATTTCTTTAGGTATGGCTCTTTCGAGGATGATATGGACCTCTTCGCCCAATTAGAAAACCACCAACATAGGCACAAAAAAATTTGAAAGAAGGTCTTGAAAAAGCCTCTAAAAACCAGGATAATAGAAACTGGATATCTTTTTTGGCCTTCTATAATCGCAGGGGCTGATCCCCTTTCCGGCTAAAGCATATCCTATTGATCTCTTTAACTAATTGTAGGTCAATAGACCCTACTTTTCATTTATTAAAAGTGAAAGAGTTCAGCCAAAATATTAAACAATTATCTTTCGTTTCAGGGCTCTATTTTGAATTCAATTAAAAAGCCTGCCCT
>Ga0209777_10009412_pt1 | contig 10501 bp, 14 predicted proteins | sample FrelakmetHBP12HB_FD_187147 | JGI IMG/M metagenome (GOLD analysis project Ga0209777, IMG submission 187147) | Freshwater lake sediment microbial communities from the University of Notre Dame, USA, for methane emissions studies -HBP12 HB (SPAdes)... | ecosystem: Environmental > Aquatic >... | reverse complement strand
CCTGGACGAAGTGATCTTCTACGCTGGTTAAGTGAATAAACGTGGCGCTGATCGTGTTCATGGTTCCCGGCGGGGCCCAGTTAAATTGCTCGACGGTAACATCCTTCATGGTCATGTCCACCGTGGAGCGCATGCTGGCCATCTGACGGTGCATGTAATCTAATATTTCCATTATGATTCTCCTTTATTCGGGTTGATAAGGTTGATTGTACGCTACAATCAGCGCAGAAAATACGCAAGATAAGGGTCTCGTTGTTTTTATATTGAGTTTATGGCAGTTATTGAATAGCTGGTTCGGATAGCTCTGCTGGGGTATCCCCCTGTGCATATTCCATGCTGCACCGTGCTTTGCATCTGCTGGTGCATTGACACGGAACCTATCCAACTTGACAGTAATGGTGGGATTTCGAATCTCTGACAGCCGAAGCCTGTTTTGAAAGCCTCGATGATTTGATTCTTAGTCAGCTCCAACAATGGTTTTCATCCTACCCCTTCTTTTGCAGGAATTCCATAACCAGTCCCAGCACCTCTTCGATCGAAAGCGGATCCGTATCCACGGTCAGGTCTGCGTGGGAACGGGCGTGGGCAAGACGCTGCTGCTGTATCTCCCACTCGGCTTCGGTCCAGACCATTTTTCGTCGCCTCGCCCCGCTCGCGCAGGAGGCCTGTAGGAATATCAGGATATCGGGTTTTGTCAGTTGCTGCCACATATCCTTGACGTAGGAATGCTCCTGCACGATGGCGCGCGCCCGGTACCCGTTCCGCTGCAGACCCGCCGACAGCGTTGTTTTCCCCGCCCCGCATGGACCGGTGATGCCGATCAGCAGGTGGGCATTTCCGGGAGGCTGTTTATGGGTGGTCTGGGCGCTTGTCATGGATCAGGTGGAAAGATGGAGCAACTTCCTGTTGGGTTCTCATTTTCCGTTGATCGGTAGCCGGACGGTCATCCTGCGCACATCATCCCCGTTACCCTCAAGCACTTTGAGCACCATCACGCTGATATCGTCTCCAGGCCGGCCATCGTCGAGATTGACCGCCTCAGCCAGCATTGCATCCGCCACGTCTTGCGGGGGCGGGTCCTGTCCTTCGAGCATTGCCTTGAGCGAGGTGCACACGTCCATCGGGCGCCCGGATCGTTCTCCGGCATGCATCAAACCGTCGGTGTAGACCACTAGCATCATCCCTGGCTCCAGTGGGATTTCACTGATCACTGGCCGGGTGCTGCGTGATGTGCCGATCGAGTTGGATTCTGTGCCGATGCAATCGACCTTCTCGCCCCGTGCCACGTAGAAGGGCACTGGGTTGTTGCGGGTGATGACGACCGTCCCAGTATGCAGGTCTACCGAGACGATATTGAGCGTGGATGTGACCTTGCCCTTTTTCTCCGTATACAGCAGATCCGAGGCGGCGCGTGCCGCGGCCCCGTCGCGCACGCCTTCAGCCAGCAGGCCGATCACCTTCCGTACCACCATCATCGAGACCGCCTTGGCGCCCCGTCCCGAGGTCTGGCCGTCCGCCAGCACCACCGAGAGGCCGCCGTTGGGGCGTTCGACGACTTCCAGCGTATCACCGCTTTCTGTGACCGCATATTTATTCGTTTTTGCAACGGCAATCTGGATTTCCATGCCCTCATTTTACTCCAAATGGCTGCTGCATTATTTACTCTTCCACCATACGTGGGGAAGGGGACGCTGGGCTGGCGATCACGATCAACACCCGCCCGCCTTTCCTCATCAAGGGGTTGCTTTGCATCCTTATCTCGGCAGGGGTTGACAGGGCTTCATTTTCGAAGTATTATTACGTTTAACGATATATCGTAGTACGTTGCAACGGGAGATGTACTAAATGGACATTTCTGAATTCGGACGCTTTTCAGACCCCGCCGTGTTGATCCTGACCAGCCTGGCTGGCGGCGAAAAACATGGCTATGCCATGATGGAAGATATCCGGGCGACCGCCGGTGTTCGCATGGGACCCGGCACCCTGTACGGGGCTTTATCCCGCCTGGAGCAGTCCGGCTTGATCGAGTCCCTGCCCGCCGATGAGCGCCGCCGCCCGTACCGCCTGACAGCTTGGGGCGTCACTTTCCTGCGCCAGTACCTTGCCAGCTTGGAAAAATTCGTATCCCTGAGTCTCAAGAGGTTGGAAGCATGATTAGCGGTAAGGTCAGGTCATGGCTGGTGCGTTTGTACCCGCGTGCTTGGCGGGAACGTTACGCGGCCGAGTTTGACGCCCTGCTGGATGAATGCCTACGCTCGCCGCTCGACGTGGTGGATGTGATGTTGGGTGCCATGGATGCGCACCTGCAGCTCTTGAATGGAGATAATGTTAACTGGAGAATAATGAATAGGATCAACAAGCTTCGCACAACCATACTGGTCGTTTTTGCCGCTTACATTGGTTTTATCGTCGCCGGATTTAGTCTGGTCGGGCTGGCGGATGACAGTCCCATGATCCCGTTGATGAAGACCGCTCCGGCCCTTGCTGCCGCCTGGACGACGATCCAGATGGCTGCGGCTGTTGCTTTGCTGGCGGTCGTGATCGGGGGTCTGCCTCTCGCCCTGACGGTTATCCGCCGCGCCCTGGCGAGTAGCCGCCATGCTCTGGGCCTGCTGCTCGTCCCTGTGTTTGCCTTCCTGGCCCTGGTTCTCTATGTAGGGTTTGTGTATCTCGTAGGGTCGGGCAGGATACAGGTCCCGGGTGTTCTGCCGGTGGTACAGCCGGGGTACTTTCCGCCCGGCAACCGCCTGATGCTGGCCGGGCTCATGCTGGTCTTTGTCCTGGGCGCAATCGCCAGCACGCTTGCTGTCTGGAAGGCAGTATCCGGAACGGACGTCGAGCAGGAGACCTTCCGTGCGGTTGGTCGCACTCTATCCGTGAAGATCTATACATTCGCCTTCGTGCCCGCGGTGATCACCTCGCTTTCCATGCTCGTCATGCTGCTTGCCACGCTGGCCTGGGGCTGGCTGGCCTTCTCGATCCTTCCGCAGGTATTTGCCGGGGACTTTGGGCCGTGGGGGACGAGCACCCGGGTCTGGTATTTCGGTATCGTCGCGTTGATGAGCGTGTGCACCCTGGCTGCTTTCTTCGGTCTGGCGCGCAACCGTTCAGCCCGCACGACTGTTTGATACTTAAAAATGATCGGGGGGTTGCTCCTCGTCACGACCTGACGGGGAGTTCTTTATTCCAGAACACCGTTGCTGACCCATTCTTCGTGGGGATAATAGGTGGCGATCACGATCAAAACCTGGCTGCCTCTCATCTCCACCAGTTTGCTTTGCACTCCGAAACCCGCATGGGTGAAACGGTCCCGGAGTATGGCCGGGAGTTGCCCTGGTTTTCCCGGTGTTTCACCGAGGAGGCGCAGCAGCCAGGCCATCATTTTTTCCAGCGCGCCTCTGCCTGTGATCCAGGCCGTCGGCACGATCACCAGCCTGCCCCCGGGTTGCAGCACCCGCCGGATTTCGTTCAGTGTTTTCGGTTCGAAAATATACTCGGAGGGGAAGGTGGACACCACGCAGTCAAACGCCTGTCTCGGAAAAGGCAGATACTGCGCATAGCCAATAGTTAATCGGGGAATCAACCCTTGTTTCCTGAAACGACGCCTCGCCAGGCGGCTCATCTGACGCGATTCGTCCACCCCGAATGCGGTTAACCCCTGCGCGCGCAGGGCCAGTTGCAGGTGGCCGGGACCGTATCCGAGTTCGAGCACGCGCCCGTTGAGATGGGGCAGGGTGGCATTTACCCAATCATTCCAGCGCCCAAGCGAAACGATCGCCGCAACAAAATCGTACGTCCAGGCAAATTGATGATACAGCAGGGAATAAATACCCCGCAGCAGGGACAGGATCAGGCGCATCGCAGTTTATCATGCCTGGAGCAGAGGGGTCGTCCAGTAGGGTTTGGCATATATCCGAAAATAAACATGAATCTGTCGTTGCGAGGAGTGTTCTACGCGACGACCGCGCAGCGTGCCCTTGGGGCAAGCAATCTCATATAATGAGGAGACTGCTTCGCTTTGCTCGCATATCATCCCCAAAGGGGAGTGATACCGGCACTGGGGGATGATAGGTACTCAATCCACCGCGATCATTACGCTGGAGGCTTTTATGACCGCATAAGCCTCCTTGCCTTCTTTCAGCCCCAGGTTGTCCACCGAAGTATAGGTGATGATCGCCACCACCTGGAGGCCTCCCGGCAGTTCGAGCGTTACTTCGTCATTGACCGCCCCGCGCACGATCTTTACCACTTTTCCTTTAAGCACATTTCGGGCACTGATTTTCATGGTATTTTACCTCCATCTCGTCATAATACCCTTTTTCGGAGAACAGCGCTAGCCATAAATTGATTATCGAGGCAACTTCAAGAATTGCTCGAAAATTGGGGTGGTATGAGCGAAGCACCACCATCGTCGGAGCGCCGATTAGGTGGTTCTTGAATCACGATATTCAGCAATAAGTGAAATCGCCATACTGGTTGCATCCTCAGCGTATTTCAGACATTGTTCCATGAGGTTATTTTCCATGAAATACCGCTGTCCTGCCTCGGTAACCAGGTCGCAACCCATCAATTGGCGGCAATTGATAGAACCATATTGCCTTTCAAAACGGCTGATCAATTTTTGAGTAAGGGTATAGCTTAACTCGAGCGATTCCGCAGGTGAATTTCTACCAGCTGCAAGATTGATACCCATGATTGCTCCGCTGACAGCTCCGCACATGCCGCCAGTACGGGAAATGCCACTGCAAAACCCTGTTGCAATTCTGGGAATCAAATCTGATTGGATGCCCTGGCTTTCCGCTATCGCTAGCAGCACACTCTCTGCACAGAAAAAAAAAGACCTGAACAGTTCCAGGCTGCGTTGTGAGGCTTGTTCATTCATGTTTTATTCTCCCAGCTTGGGCTTATGCTAAATCTAATCACAACGAAAGACAAATTCTGATGGAAATTTCTACAAGATTATTCCGAATATCAGCTCTATTATGCCATTTTCTACTATCCCACGCCACAGCACTCAGATCATCTCCGCCATATAATATCTGGCCCAATTTCACATTTCTAAACTTGGCTACGGCAAAGAAAGCTGCCGCTTCCATCTCCACCGTGACGCAGCCCTCCGATTTTCTAAGTTCTATTTTTTTCTGTGTCTCTCGATAAAATGCATCAGTAGTCCAGGTCTTTGCTCTAATATAAGCTATCTTGTATTTATTGAAATCTTCTTCGATCTTTCCAACTACTTCAGGGTTGCATTCAATTTCCCTGGCTGGCGCAATATAGTGATAGGAAACGCCTTCATCTCGTATTGCTGAAATTGGAATAATAAGGTGCCCAACGGCGATATCTTTTCTCAGTACACCCGCGCCACCGCAGACGATAAATTTATTGAATCCATAGGCAATTAGCTCTTCCAGGAGACCAGCAGACCCGGCCGCACCTACATATCCCAAGGATAAATGAACCTTTTTTCCCATGTACTCCATTTCATAGATTGGAACATCCATTGTCTCACAATTCAATAATTTGACTGTCTTTATCCGTCCCTCCTTTTCCATGGCATCAAGAACTTCACGAAAAAATGTAATCACACAATATTCATATCCTTCAGTTTTTTTATGGGAAAGGGATGGCTCAATTTTTGCAACCTGAGCATTATCAAATTCCAATATTGGATATTTTTCTTTTTTCATGAGATGCTCCATTGGCGGTCCGAATCCCGACTGGCGGGGTTCGAGCTGTGTCAGGCGGGTACTTCTTGCGCCTTTATTATAGTGCTACAAGATAACCGGCGCGCGCTCAAATATCTCGTCGCTCTTCTTCATTTGTTCATAACTCAACAGGCCGAACTCCATATTGTAGCAGGCCTTATTCAGGTTTTTTGAGGATATTTTGCACCTCTTCTGCCACCATTTTGGCAATCCCACGGCATCTGGTAACGCCATCATCAGCAATGTATTTCCCAACACCGGCTTTGCAAGAGAAATCACATTGTGTGATGGCCTGACATTGGGTACTGCCAAATTCGTTGCGAAACCATTTCGAGAGGCGATGTCCTGTATTGAGTGCCCGATTGAACTTGTTCACTCCATCCGGAAATGCATCTCCACCGCTGACCATGGGCGCCAGCATGCGCGTCACCCGCAGGTAGCTGTTTTCGATTTCACCAATTTTCATACCAATTGCCATCACACCTGCGGTGAACGCGCTGCAGGTCAGTCCCTTGAATAATGTTCCGCCCACGAAGGCGGAAGTGGCATTGAGCAGTTCCTGGTTGACCGGAATGATATTACCCAAGTGTTGAAAAACTGCATGAGCACAATGAAAATTATTCTGCTTCAGGTGACCATATAGGTGGGAATAAGCTTTCCTTTGTTCAGCAGGAATTGCCGAGCGGTTGTCGTTTTCGAGGGTTTCGGCCAGTAGTTCCGGTGAATGGCGGACAGCATGGATGCAGCGGACCGGTAAACGAGGGTTTTGAATTACCTTGCAAAACGAGGCACAGTTTTCGTTGGAAAAATGCTGGAAATAAGCATGGCCTTGATCGAAAATCAGCGGTAGCCCATCGTGCATCTTCCTCAAGCCCTGGCGCAGGCCCAGAATGACCAGTGGAGATGTGATGCCGCCGCATTCAAATCCAGTATTGCCGATGCCTCCGGGCATACCGGCCATCAACTTGACCAGCCCTTCCTCCTCGCTGTGGTTGACATCGAGTATCGTCTGCATTACAGCCGGAGCACAATGACCCATGCGCAGAAGGTTGTCCAGGCCGCGGGCCCGGTAGGTTGATTTCATTTTCGTGCTCAAGTTGTATTCCATGTGATGCTCCTTTCGATAAATCGTCCGGCTCAATCCATTCAGGAGGCCATTGAATCCTGGCTGGCTAATACTAATTTTCGAGATTTCACAACAGCAACCTTCTTGGGTGCCTTACCCGGCAACTCATTCTCCACCTGCCGCAGGCGCGGGGACAAGTAGCCAATCGCCGATGTGATTACGAGGAATAGACCTGCGCAGATAAAGAGCAAGCCTGCGCCGCGCCCCGCTCCCACGCCGATGATTTGTCCAACGCTCCCGGCCAGGGGACCACCTACTTTCAGCAATGGTTCGAATACTTTATCGGTCAGTGGCCCGGTAATGAGATAAGCCATCAGCGGAGTTGCCTGAATGAAGGCCTGCTTGATCGCAAAAACCCGGCCCTGCACATCCGGGGCAACTGTGTTCTGCCAGATCGCCTGGTTGACGCTGACGGTGATGGGAAGGAAAAACATGCATAAGCCGACGCTGACCATGATGAGTGGGAGGGAGGCGCGCAGCCCAATCAGGGTCATGAACACTGCCATCAGCAGCATGGAAACCATCACGGTATGGATACGGTGTTTGGGTGAACCCCAGATGCTCATGACGACACTGCCCACCATGTAACCGATGCCGCCCAGCGTCATGACCAGGCCGAGCGAAGCGGTCGAGGCGAAAGACAGGATCATGGGTGTGAAGAGCACCACGCTCATTTCCATCAGAAAATTCGCCAGGGCAAGGAAAACCAGCAGCGCGAGCAGTCCGGAACGAGCCGTAATGTAATTCCAGCCATACGCCGCCTCGTGCAGTAGTGAACCCCGGCCAGCCCGCCCTTCGGCGGTCGTCTCGGGCTTCGGAATGCGGATAAGCACGAGCGTGAGGATAGAGAAGAGAAAAGTCGCAAAGTCCGCCAGCAGCACGCCTTGCAGCCCGAGGCTGCCCATCAGCGCCCCCGCGAGGAGGGGGGAGACGAGCATTGTGCCGGCTGACACGATTTGCAGCATCCCGCTGGCGCGGCCGAGGTGCTCTTTGGGAACCAGTTGCGTCGTTGCCGCCGTCATGGCCGGCCAGCGCAAAGTGTCAAAAATTCCACAGGCAAAGATGGCCAGGTAGATGTGCCAGATCTCCAGATGGCCAGCCAGGCTCAGCAATCCAATGGCAAGGATACTGAGCCCGCCGCCAGCGTCACTGAGGATCATGACGTTCCGGCGATCCCAGCGGTCCACCAGCACGCCGGCCAACGGGCCCAACACCACTCTGGGCAGGACGATGAACAGAGACGTAAGCGCGAACTGGGTGACGGAACCGGTCTTCTGGTAGATCCACACGCCCAGCGCGAAACTGCTCATACCGGAGCCGATGAAAGAGATTACCTGCCCGAACCAGACGATGGCGAAAGCCAGCATGCCTTTTTGTGTTTTGGACTCTATTGCGGTTGCCATAATTCAACTCCTTTCAATGTGAATGAAATAATTTGATTTTGATCGGGATGCAGATTCCTGCCGCAGACCGTGGCTCACGACTGAACCCGGAACTACAGCCAGCAACCCATAGTGAATTACAAATCCAAGGACAATACCCCATGTCAGATGCAAGACAAAGGATCCAACGAACCACAGCACTGTCTCAGATCCTGACATTTTCAATAGAATAGGCATCGTCGTAAGAATTAGCTGGCTAAGAACCTCAGCATAAAGAACCGCGCCTACGACGTTCTTCTTTAGGGTTATCCCTTGAAGAGCACCGACCTGGCTCACAGCTAAGCCATAGATTGCACTAAGCACCGGACCCAGCAGATGGAACGTAGCCACACCCAGCATGACGCCTCCTGATAGCTTTATTCCCAGGAGAGAAAAGAAATGTGCGACTGTGCTTCCAATGGATAAAAAACAGGTATCGGTTGGCAGTCCTAGTGCGGATAATCCCCCTACGAGGACCAGGTCCATGGCCATCGTTCCAGCTAAGCCTCCGATCAATCCCCACCACAATCCCTTCAAAGTACCGATGTGATTGATACGACCGATCATCCGTTCATTACTTTGAAGTGTTCTATCCATGTCCGTGCCTCCTTCATTTGATCTCTTGCTGTTCTCTATCGAAACAAAGTTGGTTTTCATTTATGTCTATAATTGCAGCCGAGGAAGGGATGGTTTCCGCAATAAGATGAGGTACGGGAACCATCCCAGCTCGTGTTCGAAAATTCTTATTTCATCAGTTCGTTCACCAGTACAATCAATCCCAGGGCGAGCAGCAGGATCGCAAAGATCGGCAGGTCGAAGGACAGGTGCAGGTACGGGCTTGCCAGCTCCAGTCCGCCCAACAGGAGGGCGAGGATGCCAAAGATGGTCGTAAAACCGCTGGCGGGCTGGCCCTTCCAAAAGCGGACCAGATTGAGGCCGACCAGGATGACGCCGATACCGACCGCACCCGTGCCATTCGGCAGGGATTTGAACATCTCCGTGATCCCCCACAGGATGAAGAATGCGCCCCATGCTATAGTTCCGAAATCGAGGTTTGACTTGCTTGTGTTTTCCATTTTATTTTCTCCTTGAATGATTTGATTGAATCCGGATCATTAGTACTTTTTAGTCCGGTTGGATTTAGGCATGCGTGCCAGCCCTGGCGGCGAAGGAGCAGGTCCTCGCTTGATGGGCTCTCCAGCCCGGCCACCAGGTCTTGTGCCACATGTGGATTCGTGCGAATATCGAATGCGGCTGCTTGATCGCCATCTGCCGGACGGGGCAATCTGCACAGCGATGTACTTTGTCGATCAAGATTGCGCTCCAGTCAGTGGTTCCCAGGTCGGGATTGAACGGTCTTGTGTTTTCCATTTCTAATCTCCTTTTTTGGTATGATTTGGTTATCATTTCTTTTGGCTGGCTTTGCTCACCGAGAGCAAGGTCAGATTCAGCCGGTACAATTTATTCAGGATGCCCATCAGGGCGGCCTGGTCTGCGATGTGCCCGAAAAGGATCATTTCTCCGTTGTCTGATAATTTCACCTCCATTCCTTCCAGCCAATCCGACCAGCTTTCATCGAGTTGCCCTTTGACGTGGATCTCGAAGCATTCTCCCTGAGAGCCGGTGGAAAGGTTGCCTTGAACTTGATTGTTGCTATCATCATTTATCGTTACCATATTTCCTCTGCTCCTAATTTATCAGTTTCCCGTCCTGGGTTCATCGACTGAAGGTTGTAGCTGGGGTTGTATTTATTCCGGTGCTGAAAGTGGATTGATCCCCCCGGTTTTCCCACTGGAAGTGAATAAACGAAAAGACCGCCCGGGGACAGTGTTCCCTGGCGGTCAATTAAAAGGTTATTTAGCGCTGCTCACTCGAAAAGTTTCAGCTCTTTCCCGATGGCAATCGCCTGGGTTCTGCTTTTTACCCCCAGCTTGGCATAAATATTACTAATGTGACGCTTCACCGTGGGCATTGAAATGACAAATTGCCCGGCGATATCCTGATTGGAACGTCCGGCTTCGATGAGCTTCAGGACCTCCATCTCACGCGCGGTCAGCGGCTCGATCAAGAGCTGCATGGATGGTTGTGTCATAGCGGAGGTTTTACCAATCATGGACAGCAGTACAGCCGCATAACCGCTCCCCATCTGGCGTGACTGGGCCTGGCAAAGCAATCTCGTCATCGCTTCGCCCTCATCCAGGAACATGCGCACGTACCCCTCCAGCTGGGCCAGCGTGAGGGCTCTTTCC